>WNGO01001708.1_pt1 | contig 15745 bp, 15 predicted proteins | sample 5400511 | NCBI WGS metagenome assembly WNGO01 (sample SAMN13153380, study PRJNA577476) | soil metagenome | isolation source: 20 cm soil or saprolite under Garry oak tree replicate 2 | place: USA:California | collected 2016-06-15 | reverse complement strand
GGCTATATATATATATTTTTTAAATTAATATTTAAATATTATACTTTGTGATATATCAAAATCTTGTGTGATATATCAAAATATAGGTTTTTGATGGTGTAGATTTCAAATTTTACCTTATTTTTTTTTGCTCTCTGAGTGAAAACAATTTTTTTTTTTTAATATATATTTAAAATAGAAAATATATACAACTTATATTTATATTTACAATAAATCTATTCTACATTATCACTAATATCACTTTCAATAGGTTCTTCTTCCAAAACATTTAATGAAGACACTTGGCTTTCGCTTATTTTCTTCGGATAAGGTAGCTTTACATGTGAAAGATAATTGGTAATAGTCTCGTAGCGATGCATAATCTGTTGATCCTCAATTGATAATAATTGCATTTTTTCTTCAATTTCTTTAATTTTTTCATCCAACTTTGTACTTATTTCCATAACTGATGACTTAACATATTGATATAGTTCAGCTTTTGTGGAGTCTATTTCCTTATAACTGGCATTTAAAACAATATCTCCTTGATCTTGAACATATCTTATAGATGCAGCATCAGTGTCCATAGAAAAATTATCAGCTACAATATCCCTTATTCTACATTTTCTTACTGAAATATCTCCTTCCTCTGTTAATGCTAATTTATTAAACAATGGATTACGTAGTTGTCTTCTGTTATAATCTTCGTAACGATGCTGTTGGTTAGAAAGACGATACCTTCCAAATTTATCGAAATTCATTTTTATAACTTTATTTACTAGAAAATAATACACGTTTAAACTAGTTTAACCTAACTGTTCTAATGAAAACAATAAAATAAATATTCTTAGAAAGGAACATAATACTTCTTTTTTGGAGGGGATGAAGTTCTAAGTATAGGTCTACTATATATTTCTCCCACTTTTCTCCATCATTTCCTGTTTTAGCACAGCCGTTATACCTACTATCACTTTGCTTTGAAAAAAACGGTAGAGTATTATTGTAATTTAAACGTACAACCTAGTATAGTGTGTATAGTGTATAGAAAAAGTGGGTATTATAGACCATTAGTATATTTTTTTTTGTATTTTTTTAGTTTACATTTTTTTTTTTTTTTTTTTTATTATTCTTTTTGCGTGAATAGTTTTATAATGTCAGAAAATCAAGAAATGGTAAGATTTCATTTATATACGGTATTTACTTTAAAATATTCATTGCTTATTTCAATATTAGATACACTTATGTTGTGATTATATTTTATTATTCTAGTTAAACTTGACAATGTCAATAGTGAATGAACAGAAAAGGAAATCTACGATATTCTTAAATGAAATTGATGAGCTCAACCAAATTGGAAAGTTAGAAAATAATAGCTGGACTCCATACAGGAAACTAAGCGAATTGACTGTGGATAAACCATATGTTATTACAAAAATATCAATTGTGAATGGAAAATATGGAAGAAATATTGTCGCAGAGCTGGAAGAATGTAAAATTAATTTACCAAACCGATTCAATAAGGTACTTACAGAAGACAAATTACAATTACTAAATAGTAAGAAAAATTTTTTTTCCTTTATCTTATATATTCTCCCTCTTTTTTTTTGTATTTTCCCCTCTATCTTTTTGTTATACTTAGTCTGACTATATACTATTGTAATCTTGAAACTTGTTTTTACATGCTACTCAGTCTTACTTGGTGTACAAAGTCTTGTGATTGTGAAAGCAAAATATTGTGTGTTGTGAAAAAAAATAATAAATAGTAATTTTGTTTCTAAAAACGTGCGTTAAATTTTTTTTTTCTTCTTCGAGTATGTCTAATTTTATTTTAAACTGTGTATACTTTACTGAAAATGAGGAATACTATATTGATATAGGATTACACCAGTATAATGATTATACACCATCGGTAAGAATTAACCATGTTAAAGATGGTAACTACGATATTCCAGAGTCTGTTATTTTAAATGAAGCAGATTGGTACAAGCTAATTAGTTTTTCTGAGAAGATTACAAATTTCTTATCAAATACAACTCAAACTACTGCGGAGTCAAAAAATTTGGAAAGTAAATATACTACAACTGAAGAAGTAGATATTGGAAATTATACATTAGAATTCAACTACCATGAAGTATCGTTAAAATTTAAATTTAAAATGTTTGCTTCATTTCCTTTAAGTTTACCTTGTCTAGAGATAAATTCTTTACTTTGGAGTGAAATTTTACGTTTACATACTTGTATTGCTTATAAATTTAAGCTAATTGATAATTATAAGTTTTATGGAAAATTAATACATGCTAAGATTGTAAATTATTTTTTAAATTTAATTTCAAAAAATGAAATTGATAAAGATCAATTAACACTTCAAACTCTAAAAGGATTACTTATTGGCTTGAAATCTAATGTATTACCTAAAAGTCCAATCGAATGTAACTATGATTTTTTTAACCGTGATATCTGTCTTACAATAGATGCTGAAATTCGAGCAAATTCTGTTTGTATAATTTTTAACGATATAAATAATGCTCTTGTAAAATTTTCTCAAATGTCTTATACTAATAGTAACCAATGGTGGTGGTGGTAAATTAAAACACATTTTTTTTGTATATATATACAAATATTTATTATTTAATAATTTTATAAAAGAAAATAGATTTTTTTTTTAAATTTATAATTATTTTACAATGTATATACTTATTTAAAAAAAATAAAATAAATTATTTACAGTATATGGTTCTTTTATTATTTAATATGGAACATCATAACCATTTTCATATTCATTATTTTCTGTATCTGTATTTCCCCATACATTCCATTCCCATTCATCTGTTTCATCTGAACTGAATTCAAACTCATCCTTAAAATCTGGTTTGGGTAGTTTACCAAATTTCAGTTGAATTGATTGACACCATACTTTAAATTTGTAAACATATTTTAACGAACAAGCGTATTCTTTGAAAGCGGGTGCATTTGCAGGTATGTGATTTTTGTGGAAACATTGTGGAGAATTTGCTAAATCATCAATCTTCTTGGCAGGTGGACAGTCTAAATCATCCAAATCAATAACCACTTTTGTTGGAAATAGGTTCTGTATAAATTTACACCGTTCACTTCCTTTAACTAATAATCTATCAGCATCCTTCACAGTTTCTTGGAATAGTGCCATCGCTGCTCCTGGAGTTATATATCCATCATTCCAATCTAGTCCGTGAAAATTTTTCTTCAACCACATTACTTGATTTTTTCTTTTTGAAAATAAACTGCTAAATCCATAAGGTGGCTTTATAATGCAATGAACAATTTTATTTGCACTACATGAAATAATAGCCAACTCCTTCATAATAAATTTGTTTCGTCCATCCTTAAATGCTTGAAAGTCGATAATATAGGTTTTTTCCATTATATTTTTGAAAACTAAACTGAAGAAAAAAAAAAAAAATAAAAAAATAAGAAAAAAAAACTAGTTTTTAAAATAAAAGAATAAATAGTGAAACAGACAACTGATCTGTATAACTTGAGTGAGAATAATGAAGCGAACACACTGTGTTTACAATTTCTTAACAATACCAGAGAGGGAGGAGTATTGTACAATTCGGTCATGCAAGATTAAACAATAGCAACAAGTCTTTGCAGGTACTGATGTCGCCGTTTCTATTTCAATACGAATGTCAACTGGACCTGTTTTTATACTGTCATTTTGGTGACTACAATCGAAAACTATTAGCATTTGTGAAGATAAAAATTCCTTACGAGGTATAGTCACATTATAGTCTTTTCTTCCATAGTAGGTTCGCTGAAACTGCAAATACATATTATAAAGCAAGCCAACATCATTTTTAGAAGGGTCCAAATTTAGATTAGTGTATGGATAACTTTCAGAATTTAAATATAATTTTATATCTTTTAATGAAATATGATCAAATGTATTATTATCTTTCTTAATTTGATTTTTTCTATCTGTCTGAAAACCAAGTATCACATATCTAGGCTTTTCTAACTGCGATGTTGACATTACAGTCCAGTTATTTCTAGTACTCTCATTAAGTAAGGGATTTTCTTGAAATTCCCAGCTTCTAAAAGGTAGTTTAATTATTGTATCTCTATCAATAAGTTTCATTAAGCTAATTTTAGCAGCATCTGAAACAGTGATATGAGGTACATACCATGAAATGTTTCCTATTTCAACAGTGCATGATGATCCAGCTTCTAAATGTAAAGCATTATAATCATTTCTTGCTCTTAAGAGAATAAGTTCTTGTCTCACACCAGTTAAAATTTTTTTATAGTCTTCTGCAAATCCTAACCATATTTTTAGTGGAATACAAGCACTAAATTCGCCATTACTTGTTAACACATCAGTATTAAATTCTCTATACCATCCTGCATTAATTAAAGACTTAGCTTCTCCTGTAGTGAATGAAACAAGTCCTTTCATAAGAGAAGCAAAACCAAGATTTCTAGTTTTATCAACCTCTTTACCGTTGATTTCATATCGTATTTCATCAAACAGAAATGAAATTCCATTTTGCACAAAACTTGTATACTGAGTATCATCTTTACCTTTGATAATTTTTCCTTGAACCAAGAAAAAACTTTCTGAAGGTAAAGTGAACACATCTTGCTGATGAATTTGGAAGCGAATTTCATCATTATATGTAAATCGAGTTGATGCTAATGGTTGATAAATGTGATACATATACTTTGTAATAGTATCACCAACCTTCATACCCTCTGTTACATTTAATATATCTGAAGTAATACTCATTTTAAAAAAATATTATTATTATTTATTTTTTTTTAAATTATCGAGTTTTATATCCTAAAGATTGAAGAGAAAGATGGTTTTCACGTGTTAATGGTAAGAGTTTATGTTGTTGAATAAATTTCTTATTACGATTCTTCTTGTATTTATAGTTTTTCTTTTTCCCATGTAGAAATGAGTAAATATCATTATTTTTAGCTCTACTGCTACTATTATTATTATCATTAAATATTAGCCCCATATTTCTTCAAATTTAATTGTATTGTAATATCTTCTCCTCTAAAATTTACTAGTTTTCCGTGCTGATCAGTTAGACGCAGTGTGATATTGTTTATTGTTCGAGTGTTAACTGGTAAATAAAGAATATTTGATGGAAGTAGGCTTAATTTATACCCACATGGAACATCAGGATAGAATGCAAAAATTGTATGGCAAGGTTTTCCATTACGAAAAGATCCTGCTACTAGATTACATTCAACATTAATTTCATTAACTGAAGTAATTTGTACAGGCAAATCTGAATAGTGAGTAATATTAGGCTTTAGTTCAGATGTGCTAAACCCTAATATTTTTAATATTGAAGTTTCAAATGTATTATATACTAAATATTCACAAAATAATTCAACTTTTAAGGTAGTTGTATTTGGTTTTAATGAAAATTTCACATCTTTATTATGCTTCTTTTTAAGTTTTTCAAGAATAATCTGTTCAATTTCTTCAAGTTCATACGATCCTTCAGGAATAGTACATAAAAAGAATGTCTCATCTAGTGTTTCATAGAAAAACAAATTATTTTCCCCTTCAATAATATTTGGAATAGAATTGTATGTATTTAAACTGTATAAACCTATAGAATATGAATAATTTTTATCTAACTGTATAGGAGGAAAGAAATCTTGACTTATTTCTGAAGTAGTACTAGTAAATGAAAATAATTGATCCATTATAAGGAAGAAGAAAAAAAAATTAGCTTTATACGTCTTTCCTTAATAAATGAATATAGTCAAACTAATTTTTTAAATATAAAGTATGTGTATTTATACAGTATTCACAATATTTACATTTATATATTATATTATATTTCTAATATTTTCCCAAGTATTCGAACTATTAGGAAAACCAAGCCACTTCACAAGTACTCTATTACCCCGCCTTTGAACAATTTTCTCAACTAAGTAAATATCTTTGAATTGTGTTTTCCTAATTTCCTCATTATAAAACCCACCAGGAATTGGAGTTCCATCATAGTGTTTAAGTTTATATGTAACTGGAGCAGTAGGGCAAACTTCAGCAATCTTATAAATTCCTGTTGACCAATTAGGTTCATAGCCTTTTTCAAAGACACCTTTAATAGAATTTATACGAACGTAGTCCCCAACTTTAAATTTTACCTTACCCCTTCTAGGCAGACGATGATTATAGGTATGGATTTCACGTAATTTTTGTTCATCCCTCTTTTTAACATCACACGGTTTCATTTTTATAGTCCTATGCATACTATTATTATAGTCAGAAATTAAACCTGGTAAAAGATCAATCCAACGAAAAGTACCTAGAGAAGAAAATTTTACCCACATTTTTGTTTTTAAAGTACGATTAAAACGCTCAATAACCGATGCTTTTTTCACACTATGGCTGCTATATAAAGTGATTCCAAATTCATTAAGCATATTTTGAAATTGTCTATTATAAAACTCTTTTCCTGAATCAGTTTGTAAAAATTTAGGAGGTTTTAAAAATGGCTTTCTATCTACTGTAGATGCTAAAATATCTCTCATCGCTTCACTAACACTTCTTCCATCTTTTCTAAGTACAGGTCTTACCCAAGCAAATTTAGAAAAAACATCAATTACCGTAAGAATATACCTGTAGCCATCATTAACAGGAGCATGTTCAACCATTTCTACTAAATCAGCTTGAAATAAATCTTTGAAACTAAGTACTTTAACATGTCTTCTATTGTAATTACGACGGGCTGGAGCATGTATCTCTTTCGCAATACTCTCCCTTATATTTTGTGCTCTTGTTGTTTGCATTATTTTATAATACCAGCTTCACGAAGTTCTTCTTCAATAGCAAGTATTTCATTAATCACGTTTGTATTACCAGCAGCTTTCGATGCGTGAAGAAGTATTAGACGTTCAGCTAGTTCATTAGGATCATTCCAATAGAAACCCCTTAGTGATCTAACCCCTTTTATAACCTTCATAAACCCAGTTCCACTTTTACTACTACTACTACCAACTAACCTCTCCTCCTCATCTTCACCATCTTCATTCTCTCCTGAAGAAAAACTTAGTCTACGACGATGATTACGACCTTTCCTTAATGATGATTGTATATTCTTTTTTATACGAGAAATGGTATCTTTTATTTCTCTTAAACCAGTCTGAGGTGTATTCTGCTGCTGCTGCTGTTGTTGTTGTTTGAATAATGGTTGAATAATTTTTTGATATTTTTCTCCTCTACAATACTTAAGCCTATCACATTGTTTTGTTAAGTGAGCATTAGTTTGTTCCAACATATCCTTATAATTTTGTAAATCTTCCTCAGTATAGTCTAATGGAAGTTTCTTAGATAATAGAGATAAAAGTCCCTTTGTAAGGGTATAGGTTTTATCATGAACTGATATACTATCTTCAATTATTGATATTGGAAAATTCCCTAAAAACAATGATCCATTATTTTTACATTTTACTCCATAAATATTATCTTCAAATTTTATGGAAGCTAATAAGTCATTTTCTTGTTTTATAAAATTTTTCTGATTTTGCAACTTTATATGTTGTCGCTGCTGCTGCTGCTGCTGCTGCTGATAATTTAATAAGGGTTTAAATTTACGCTCCATTTGCATTTGGTAGTCAGTCTCTCCATATTTTAGAGCATTAAATTTTTTTCGAATTGAATCTGCTAACTGAGCTAAGCGTAACTTATGTTCAATCTGTTTGGAAGCCATAATGCAACTGTGATTAGGCCCAAATTAGTCTATCATTATATACTCATCAAAACCTTTTCTATAGCGACCTTTATTAACTTCACTTGTTTTATCTATTACAATACAACCATACTTCCCAGAATTCCAACAGTTACCACAAATATCACGAAAAGAATTAAATGGCATATCAGTGTTTATATGATCATCGTACACATGTTTAAGATTCATATCATCTTGCCTAAATAGTATTAAAAAATTTGCATTATCTCTTACCAAATGTTTTGGTATTCGGGTATAGGTTTGTGTTAAATATAAAGAGTCTACATTTTTATGCCTTCCCATACAAAAATATGATCGAATATGATCTTGTTTCTCACACGCCACATCATCAAAAATGAAAATTGAATTTTCTTTTGCCTCATTTGGAGGTATCACACTTTCATTATCATCAAAAGGAAAAAACCCAATTTCTGGACATTTTAATAAGACTTGCTCAAGTTCCTGATATTTTGGTTGATACCTAGATTTTGAATACAGATAAATATTTTCAAATGCCAACCCATTTGGACTATATATTAAATTTAAAAGTGCGTTTGTTTTACCACAACCACTAGGTCCACAAATTATAGCACGAATACTGTTTGGAAAAAGTTTTCCATGTCTTCTTATATTGTGAATGCTATCAATCTCATTTGTTGGAATTTCTATTATTGGTAGTTTTATGTCTTGACTTACTGTTTTCATAATTTATTATTTTATTTATTTTTATTATTTTATTTATTTATTTATTTTTTTTAACAAGAAAATATGTGTGAACACTTGTACAGTCAATTGTAGAATGGACTGATTTATCTTAAATTAGTTATTTGTAAAAAATACCTACCAGTTTTCTATATAAATAGAGCTGAATTAGTGAATTAATATTCATTTTTGAGAAAGATGGCATTCAGAAAACATCATTCAACTAGTGCTACTGCTGCTGCTGCCACTGCTAAGAAAAGATTTCATCGAGGTCGTGGAATTTTAAATTCTGCTATTAATAAACTTCCATTTGAGCTACACTATCCTGGTTATCATTTTCTTGGACCAGGCACAAAGTTACGCAAAAGAATTGCTCAAGGAGATAAAGGAATAAACAAACTTGACGAAGCAGCTAAGAGACACGATTTATTTTACGAGCAACATAAAGATACAAAGAGTCGTCACTCTGCTGATAAAGCTCTAGAAAACGAGGCTTGGGAACGAGTTAAAGCACCAGACTCAAAATTGTCAGAGAAAGTAGCTGCATATTTAACAACTAATGCTATGAAAGTAAAAAGGTTTTTAGGTGCTGGTCTTAAGAAAAAACTAAATAAGAGGAGAAATCAAATAAAGAAAAAGTCAAAGCAAATAAGGAAGAAGAAGAAGAGGCAGCAGCAGCAGGGAACAAAGAGGAAGAGAAAAATGATGAAGAAAGCAAAACCAGTTTCATTTAATAGTATTGTAAGAATTGCAAAGAATAGTATTAAGAAAAATAGTAAAAAAAGAAAAAACCTAAATGACAATGATATATTAGGCTTAACTTCAAAAGCCTTAAAAGCAGTTCATCTTCGAGGAAAGAAACTAAAGAGAATAGTTCCACGAATAATACCTATACCAAAAACTGGTGGTGTCTTACCTTTAGTTCCAATTTTAGCTGGACTAGCTAGTATCAGTACAATTGCTTCAAATGCACCATCTATTATTAAAACTATTAAAAACATAATAAATTATAGAAAACTTGGTAACGGAATTAGTTCACCAATTGGCAATGGTTTATATTTAGCCCCTTATAAAAAAGGATATGGACTATTTCTCAATCCACACCAGCAGCCAAAAAACTTGTAGAGTTTATGAAAATACTACCTTGGAGTATACCACTATCTAATGTTGATATTAACAATATTATTCAACAAATACCTCAACTTTTAAAGTACTTTCGAGGAGTATTTTCAAGAGATGAAATTCTACCTTTATTAAAAAAGCCAAAAAATATAGAATGTTCAATTTTAAATTTAGATACAAGAAATGGACCAGGTAGTCATTGGACAGCTTATTTTAAAATTAGAAAAAACATTTACTATTATGACAGTTTTGGAAATCTCCCTCCTCCCAAAGAGTTACTTAACTATTTTAAAGAAAAAGAAATTTTTTATAATAGAAATAGGGAACAAGAATTTAATACCATTGTATGTGGCCATTTATGTCTATGTTTTCTCTATAAAGTCTCATGTAACCTTCATAAATTATAAATTTATATATACATATAGTATCTTTTATTGTACACACACACACACATATACATATACATAAACCTTTATATTTTTTTTTATATGAACATAATTTTTAACAAATATAAAAAATGCATACACAAATATAGAAATGTGAAAATGGATATACAAATATATTAAAAATGTATGTATACTACATGAACATTTGGCAATTATATATTTATTTATTTATGTAAGTCCTATAACATAAATTATTATTAAAATATACCTGTATATAGAATAAATTAAATTATGTATTTAACAAAAAAAAATTAAATATATATATATTACATCAGTAAGTAAAGCAAGTATTATTTTTTTAGTTTCCTTTTCAAAATATTGTATTAAAAAATATATATATATATATTAAAAATTATTTATATTATTCATAACTAAATTTCTTTGTTCAAACATTAATCCGAACATCTGCATCCTTGATTTTATTGACATTAAGAAATAATTGCTACTCATTATTAAGGAATTTAGATTATTTCCTTTTACAGTATTTAAATCAAAATCATGAAACCCTAAATAATCTATATATTTTTCATCATCATATCTTTCATTTTCTAAAACACTATCAATATAGTTCTCGATCATACTACTTAAACTTACATTATTAATATCTTTTATAAATGAAATATTTGGCTGTAGTTGAAATTTTATGTAATTATTTCCAAAATTCAAAGCTTCTACAGGAGATAAAAACTTATTCACTGTAGAGAGCCACTCATCAGAATATGGGTTAAAAAATGGAATATTTTCGTATGTAAATTTTTCGTGAACGGCCATATGAAATTTTATATTATAAGTTAATTCTTTGAAATTTTCTTTTTCTTCTTCTTTAATCAGATTACGGTACAAGCCTTCTTCACAAAACTTTATGGCTGCCAGCTCTTTTAAGGAGTTTGGCTGATATACTTTATACCCTTCTTTTGGGTTGACCATCTGCCACATTGTTTCATCAAGTTCATTTTCTATTTGTTTCATTGCCATAATACTTGCTTTAAAAAATCTAAGCTATAGTAAAAAATAAAAAAAAAATAAAAGAAGAAAAAAAAATTTAAAAAAAATACAAAACTTAAAAATTAAATTAAAAAACTAAAGTTTTTAAATATTCGTTAAAAGCATCATAATTTCTATAAATTGTTGATACATACTCTCTATCTTGGAATAATGTTCCAATTATTTTTATTTTAAGTTTTAAAAAATCTAAAAAAGAATTTCGAGTTACTTTTAAAGAAATCAGAGATGTTTCATTCAAAATTTTTTCATTATTGTTAGGATAGCTCCACATGCTTGGAGCAAGCATTTCACTAGTTTCCGCAATAGCATCATTTTCTAAAATGTAACTGATTCTGCTATCTAACAAACCTCTTAAATTTATATTCTTAAATTTATAAACTGTACTTTCTTTTGGTACTAGTGATAAATTACAAAATTCTTGGTCAGCATCCAAGTCAAATATATCTTTGGGTGTACCCAGAAAAAGAACAGAAATATTATTGTCAATTATCATGACTTTATATTTAAGGTTAAAAGTAATAATATCATTAAAAATTTCTCTGTCTTCAGAATTCAGTTCTTTATGAAGACCTGCATTACAAAAAGACAGAGTGGCCAACTCTCTGAGGCTATGTGGTTGTTGGACCACAAAGCCGCCACTCCGTCTGTTAACCATTCGGTCAAAAAAAGAGCTCAAAACTAATGGTTCTGGTAGAAAATAGGAACGAGCATCATCACACTCCTTTAGAAGACCTTGTATTGCGAATATTGTTGCTTTAAAATCATTAAGCTAAAAAAAAATAAAAAAAATAAAAAATAAAATAAAAATAAAATAAAATAGTTTTTTTTAAAAGAAAATTATTATTATTTTTTTTAATTTTTTACTTGAACTGGATGATGAAGAAGAAGAAGACAAAAATTAATACCCCCATGCATTACTTATAATATCGTCATCCTGCCAATCACGTTTTGAGTCAGCTAGAGTAAGTGCGAGTTTTGCCTGCTGTATGGTTTTGATAACATGTTTATCTGATCGAAATAGAGTTTGTATTTTAACCAAATCAGTTTTTTCAAATAGACATCGATAATAATCCAAATAAGTCATTTCTTTTTTAACTATACAATTTTGTACTCCTTTTAATTTTTTTATTTCTTTTTTATCTTGGACCGGGTCAGATGAAGAGATTACAATAGAATAAGCTTTGGGACAAATACAGATTATTTCTTGGATATGAGCACCAGGCATTTCATCTTTGAACTTACCTGGTACTTTTTTATGTGCAAGGGAATGGAGAGGATGACTAGAAGGATAATCTGAACAGTCAAACCATTCAGAATTATCTCTTATATAAGGAATCACATCTGGGGACTGGATAGAAAGAATAAAAGAATCAGTGTCCATATATAAAAGTTTAAAAGGGATATCAAAAATTTTTGGCAAACTATTATAGTAAAACTCGTACATATGCAGCCTAGCTAACTCAAGTATGGTTGATCCTACATGAATTGGCCTGTTTAGTAATTGCTGTTTTTTATAACGGTGTATGCCTACTAATTTCTCTTTAAATATTATACTTTTTTTAAAAAAGGGGGATTTTATTAATTTTTCTAATCGCTTTTCCTCAGTTACCAGATCAAAATTTATTCTGTCCCGTTGATTTTCAATAAATTTTCCGAAACATGCGTTATTCATTAATTTAAAAAGTGATTTTGAAAAGTCCGAAGTTGCCTGTTGTCGAAATTGTGTGTTAATTTTAATATAATCGGCCAAAAAGTTTGATTGCCTAAATGAAACTACTCTGTATATTTTTTCCAAATTTAGCCCTTGCTCTAATGCAAATTGAAGAGTTCTATAATGACAAACATAATTTTTTTTATCATACAGAGAGCATATTAATTTTTTTACTTTTGAATTTGGTGGACACATTTTTTCAGGACAGAGAGGAAGACTGTTATGCTTTTTATGTAGGGAAGATGGGTAAGTCAAATCCACCTCAAAAAAGAATCCCATCTCTCCATCTTTTGGAATATTTTTAATATAGTCTAGAGTAAATTTTGATAAGTCTTCCTCAAATTTAAAATTAGAAATTGGTAGTTTTTGGGACATTGCATACCCGTATAAGTTATTCGCATCTAGGTAAAGTATTGAGTTTGGTGGTTTCAAATTGTCATATCCCGGAACTGCATAACAATTTGCTTTGCTGTATCGCTGCACAGCATTACATATTCCTCCACGGATACTGGATTCAAAAAATAAGTATATATCTGGATCTGTAAGTAGTTCTAGTTCAACCTGGCTAAGCTTAAGAAATGCTTCAAATGTAAAACCAGGAAGTGAATAACTATAAACAGGGTCAATAGTGTATGCCTTTACACATTCTTTCCTAAAAGATAGGAAACAATCTGCAAGAAGCAGAACATCTATTTTACAGTAAATCTCTAGATAGTCCTTCAAGGTCTTACAGTTGAATGCCTCCCAAGCTTCTTTTGCAAATTTGTATTCTTCATCAGTGATGTTAGATTTATCTAAAGAGGAGTAGAATGCAGAAGCTGGAGGAAGAGAAGTAAGTGACAGTTTGCTCTCATGATCTAGGAATTCATAGGGGAAGAAATTTTTCTCCTGGGCAAATTTGAACTGAAGGTGATTTGGAAAAGAACGTTTAGTATGGAAAAGATGGTTATTTGGCATAGATTTAACAAGATTTCTTAAAGAACTAGAAAGGAAGCGGTATGTATCGAGGAAACGGATAGAGAAAGAATTTTCTGATTCTGACAAGAAAAGACTGAAGGAGATGTAATGCTCTGCAGTACAAGGAATTACAGTGATACGGTCTTTTCCTGTATCAAAAGCCAGAGTAACAATATGCCCATCATAGCGAGAGAGATTATGGAAAAAGATGGGAAAAAAATTAGGGTGAGGGCATTGAAGGTTACAGCTTTGGTGAGCTGCACCAAATACTTCATTTGTAGTGTGAGAATGGTGTACAACACGGATATCATTTGGAATAAATGGTTTACCACAAATACAACAGGAGGTTGCAAAATGAAAGGCTAATTCTTCTTGGGGAGATAGAGTAGGGGGGTTAGGATACTTTTTATATAACTTTTCAATATTTAAAGCATCTTCTCGGATAGCTTTAACAAATTCCACTTCTGCATTTAGTCCAACAAAGGAAATAGGTTCTTTAAAAGGGACATTATTAGGGCCAACAATATAATAAGTGAATGCTATAGGACAATGTTCATGAATAATTTTTGTTGAAGAATTTGAATTAGAGGGGGAAGGGGTTAACATCACTTCGAAGTCTGCAAATCCTACAAAATCAACAGACTGTGTCATATTATATTTTTTAAATTTTAAGTTATTACCGGGCTTAGGAAAAGAATACTGTGCAGCCTGTTCCACAGTTTCCTTACAACAATATCTTTTATGATCAACGAGTCGCTCACTTGTTGGAAAAGAAGCTAAACAGCGTTTACATACAAAGATACTATGTTCATTTTTGGAAAGCTGTGAAGCAATTATTGCGTTAAAATTTGTAATTAGGCAGTAATGGGATGTTGTATTATTAGTAATTAATAGGAGATCAAAGTGATCCTCCTTCTCTTCATCTGTTATACGTATAGGAAAAATTTTAGTTTTGTTTTCATTTAACCCAAAAATATTAATAGAGACAGTCAGGTTGTTTTTAAGAAAAGTAGATATTTGGGAAATAGGGGTGGGATAAGAAATTCCAGAGAAATTGTATTTCTTACCAATACGGGACTCAATTTCTGATAATTTTGAATATGTACACAATTTTTCTCTATTAACTGAATTTGATGTATGTTTTGAGTAAATGCTATAAAGAAAACAGTAATTATTTCCTGGTTCTTTATTTTGAACATTAACTAAAAATCGTTTAAATTTTAAAGGAGACTTTATATATGAACCTGATTTTAAAACATTATATTTATTTACACTTAAATTTAACCCAGAAATATCTTTTATAACCCATCCTGATCCTTTTACTTTCATGTCCTCATATTCAGTTATTAATTTTGAAATTAGAATATCAACAAGATCTGGAATAGAATAAGTATCAAACAAAGCTGTTAATTTTGTTTTTAGATTACCTTCCTGTTCCTCTTCTTTCACATTATCAGTTCTTGGGAGAGGTCTACCCAATTTTAGATCTAAACTTAGCATTACTTTAAGACTAGTTTCTTCTTTTTCACTAATATACTTATTTAATAATTTTCTTAATTTAGGCTTAAATTTATCTAAGTATGTTTCAAAATTATGAATAAACTCCTTATCATTGTTAGTAAGTAAGACATTTTCAATTTGATTTTTGAATGCTGATTTTAGGTGGGAAACCATTATAAGATCCTCTGTATCCTCCTCCTCCTCCTCAGTCTGTTTGTTAACATAGCTCTCCTTTTTAAGGTGTTTATTAGTCTTCTGATGACTAGTCAACCCTCTCTTACTAGTAAATCCCTGACTACACAATGAGCAATAGAAGGGTTTTTCCTATTTGTTAAAGAAAAAGATGAAAAAAAAAACTCTTACTTTCAAAAGGATTACCATTAATTTTAAAATTAAATAAATTAAAATTTTTAAGTGCATGGTTCATTAAAAAAAAAAATTGTATAATAGCCTAATGAGTTCTAAATTTTAAAAAATTAGGGTAAAAATGATACTATTCATAAAAAAAAAATTAATTTTAAAAAATGTGACCATTCATTTAAAAAAAAAAATTAAAAAAATTTAAAGATGTGGTCATTCATTAAAAA
>WNGO01004444.1_pt1 | contig 15749 bp, 18 predicted proteins | sample 5400511 | NCBI WGS metagenome assembly WNGO01 (sample SAMN13153380, study PRJNA577476) | soil metagenome | isolation source: 20 cm soil or saprolite under Garry oak tree replicate 2 | place: USA:California | collected 2016-06-15 | reverse complement strand
ACGCCGTTCAAGCCACCGCCGATGATCGCAAGATCGTAGTCCGCCATGCGCGGCCCATAGCGTTTTCGAGCGAAGTGGATACCGGTTCGGGTGAAGAAAACGCGTCAAGAAAAAAGGAGGTTCGGCTCTGAACCGAACCCTAGCCGGTCTTGCGCGCGGCCTCCACCGTGTTGCCGCTGCGGCGGCCGACCAGAGCGGCGTACTGGCCGATCGGTTGAGGTCTGCCGATAAAATAGCCCTGCACCGCGTCGCAGCCTTCGTCCGAGAGGAAGGAGATCGCCGCCGATTGGTGATTGCGGCCGAGATTCATGACGAAAGCGCGGTCGACCTTGATCTTGTCGAATGGAAACGCCTGAAGGTAGCTCAGCGAGGAATAGCCGCTGCCGAAATCATCCATGGAAATGCGAATGCCGAGCGCCTTCAACCGCCGCAGCAGCGCCAGACCGCGATCGAAATCCTCGATCAGCACGCCTTCAGTGATTTCCAGCTCAAGCCGGCCCGGCGCGAGACCGGTTTCGAGAAGTATCGAATGCAACAGGCTGACCATATCGCCATGCATGAACTGCGCCGGCGACAGGTTGACCGCGATCTGCAGCGGCATCGGCCACGACGCGGCCTCCCGGCAGGCTTCACGCAGGATCCATTCCCCCATTTCGACGATCAAGCCGCTTTCTTCCGCAAGTGGAATGAAATCGCCGGGCGGCACGAAGCCGCGCACCGGATGGTTCCACCGCGCCAGCGCCTCGAACCCGATGACTTCGCTGGAGGCCGCGGTCTGGCGCGACATCGCTTGCGGCTGATAATGCAGCGACAATTCGCCGTTCCTGATCGCGACCGAGAGATCCTGATGCAACACGCGGCGATCGCGAATCTGCCGATCCATTTCCGGCTCATAGACGCTGATCGAGCCGCGCGATGCCGTCTTGGCGCGGAACAGTGCCGCGCCGGCGTTGACGAGCAACGACGCGGCGTCGGCGCCGTTCTGCGGAAATACCGATATGCCGGTTGTGACCCCGGTGCGCACCGCTTTGCCGTCGATGTGGAACTCGTTGGCCAGCGCTTCGGCAAGCTGTTCGGCCAGCGCCACGCCCGCGGTGGGTTGCGTGCCGTCGATGATCAATCCGAATTCGTCGCCGGAGAGCCGGGCCACGACGCCGTCACGCGCCAGGTCCTGGAGGAGGTGCGCCACCTCGATCAGCAGCTTGTCGCCGGTCGCATGGCCGAACACGTCGTTGACTTCCTTCAGGCCGTCGAGGTCGACGCACAGCACCGCAAACTCCTCATCGGTGCCCTCGCAGGCCTCGATCATCTGCGACAGCGCCTGCATGAACGCGGCGCGGTTCGGCAGATCGGTCAGGCCGTCGTGATAGGCCATATGGGCCATGCGCGATTCGGTCTGGCGGCGGTCGGTGACGTCCTCGTGGGTCTTGATCAGATATTGCGGCTCGCCGGCGTCGTCGAGTACCGTCATGCGGCGGGTCAGGAACAGCCGCAAGCCGTCCTTGGTGCTGATGGGGTGTTCTTCGGTGAGCAGGCCATGCTTCCTGATCGCCGCCTCGTCGCGCGCGATGATCAGCTTGGCTTCCTTCGGATTGAAAATATCTGCAGCCGTCAATCCGGTAGCGTCTTCGCGCCGGCGGTTGAGGATGGTCTCGGCGCTACGATTGGCGAGAAGATATCGTCTGTCGCTGGCGCGCTCGACAGTCAGCGAGACTGGAATATTATCGACCACCAGTTCGAGAAATTTCTTGGTGCTTTCCAGCTCCTCGGAAAGCGATTTGCGGTCGGTGACGTCATCGAACAGCGCGATCAGGAATTCCGGCTCGTTCTTTTCGTTGCGCGCGACCACGCGGTTGGAGGCGAGAACGCGCTTTTCCGAACCGCGCTCGACCACGAATTCGCTGCGGAACTGGCCATCGGGAGAATTGAGCGCCGCCTGGTCCGCCGCTTCTATTTTTGCCGCCGTGGCGGTCGTGAATATTGCATCGGCACGGCTGCCGACGATTATGTCGCGGGAAAAGCGCGAGAAGCGTTCGAACGCGCGATTGGCAAAAATATAGTGGCCGTCCTCGATGCTCTTGGCGGCCACGCATACCGGCACGTTGTCGAGCACTGATTCCAGGAACTGCTTGGTCGACGCCAGCTCTCTCGAAAGCTTGCGCTGCTCGCTGTAATCCTCATGCGTCGCCACCGAACCGCCGTTCGGCAATGCAAAATATTTGACCAGAACCGACCGCCCGCTGGGCAGTTCGGTAATGAGGCCTTCCGGTGTGCCGGCTTGCGCATAGAAGTCCTCGACGCTGACGTCGAGGACGCCGCGCTCGCGCCGCATCTCCAGCAGTTCCGGTCCGGTCATGTTCCTGGAAATGTCCGAGCGTGCCAGGCCATAGATCTCGAGATAGCGGTCGTTGCAGAACACGATCCGGTTCTGTGCATCCGTCATCACCGCGCCGTGGCTGAGCTGGTTAAGGGCGGAGCTGACGAATGCATTCCTGCGTGACTGTAAACGCTTCACCTTGCGGAACGCCGAGTGAACCCACAGCACGACAGCTGCGAGAAAGGAGCTGACTACGACGCCGGCCATCAGGATTTCCCAAACCATGTTGGGGTCGGCAGTGCCGAGATAGCTTTTCGGCGCAAAGTCAGTAGATGCGCCCCAGACGGCCCCCAGGGGCGCAATGGTAGCAATCGCGCAAGCGATGGCCTGCGCAGCAATCACAATCTTGCCGCCTGCCCGCGAATTCTTTTTAGCCATCAGTCACCCAACGATTTTCGCGTCGGAGTGTCTGGCCTCACGGGTTTTGATCAGGTAAACGCGTACCCTCGCAACTTGTAAATGTGTCTTAAATTATGGCAATTGCCCTGACATGATTAATTCTTCCCTAACGGCAAACCAGCCCGGAAAACGCTGCCAAATAGGGATTTTCGGCAGCGCGATAGTGTGCGAATGCGATTGATCCTCGGCGCGCCAAATTGGGCGAACGCGCCTCGAGTTGAATAGCCGGATCCGAACTGCAAATGGACAAAGCCGAGTGCGTCGTTATCGGTGCGGGGGTGATCGGCCTTGCCGTCGCACGGCGGCTGGCGCAGGCCGGCCGCGAGGTGGTCGTCCTGGAGGCGGCGGAAGGTATCGGCACCGTAACATCGTCGCGCAACAGCGAGGTGATCCACGCCGGCATCTATTATCCGGCGGGGAGCCTGATGGCGCGGATGTGCATCAGCGGCAAGCGCGCCCTGTATCAATACTGCAGCAACCATGGCGTCCCGCATCGCAATTGCGGCAAGCTGATCGTCGCGACGACGGCGAATGAGACCGCGAAACTGCAATCGATCAGGGCCCACGCCGAGGCCAATGGTGTGCTCGATCTGCAGACTCTCTCTGGCGATGCCGCGCGCGCATTGGAGCCGGCGCTGAATTGCGACGCCGCCCTGCTCTCGCCTTCCACCGGCATCATCGACAGCCACGCCTTCATGCTGGCGCTGCGCGGCGATGCCGAAGATGCCGGCGCAGCCTTTGCCTTTCATACGCCGTTGCTGCACGCTAGGGCGGCCGGTGAGCGAATCGAGCTCGACGCCGGCGGCAGCGCCCCGATCAGCCTTGAATGCAGGCTTCTCGTCAATGCCGCAGGGCTTGGCGCCGCCGCGGTCGCGCGCGGCATCGACGGCATGCCGATCGACCTGATACCGCGGGCCTATCTCGCAAAAGGAAACTATTTCAGTTGCACCGCCCGGGCGCCGTTTTCGCACCTGATCTATCCGGTGCCGGAGCCCGGCGGGCTCGGCGTGCACCTCACCCTCGACATGGCGGGACAGGCCCGGTTTGGTCCTGACGTGGAATGGGTTGATACGATCGATTATGCCGTCGACCCGGCGCGGGCGGCCAGATTCTATCCGGCGATCCGGCGATACTGGCCGATGCTCCCGGACGGCGCACTGATGCCGAGCTATTCGGGCATTCGGCCGAAGATCGTGCCGCCGGCGGTGGCCGTGCAGGATTTCCTGATCCAAGGGCCGCGCGACCATGGCGTCGACGGACTGATCAATCTGTTCGGAATAGAATCGCCGGGCCTGACATCTTCGCTGGCAATAGCGGACCATGTCGGCGAGCTGGCAGGGGTATAGCGGGCAAGGCTTCCTTCGAACCTCCCAAAACGCGCACATCCCCAAGGGTGAGCGCGATTGCGCTCCTCCCGGGAGGACGGCGATGCTTGTGAAGGCTGGCTAGTGGAGTGTTTCTTCGGCGGTATGCTTCAACCGCTCGATCTGGTCCTTAACCATCAATTTGCGGCGCTTTAACTCAACAATTTGCAGGTCGTCTGTTGAAAGGTGTACGAGTGCTTCGTGTAATTCGTTCTCGAGACTCTTGTGTTTCCGTTCCAGTTCAACGAGATGCGCCTGAATTGCCATATGGAGCCTCCTCGGGGATTGAACCTCAGATTTGATCCGGGCACGCCAGTGTACACGAGCCGGCCAATCTGTCGATGGGTATCGAAAATTGTACCCTCAGTTTTGGGTATCATATGTAACGAACCGTGAGCACGGAACCGGGGTGGTTCCCTGAACCGCGGCCTGCTTGCAGACCGCGCTGGCAGGGACGATATTCCTCCCACGGCTTGCGCAAACCTTTCGCAACCTCGTCGCGTTTTTCGGCTAACGTGCACCATGACCGACGAAGATGAGCGCGAACTCGAATCCGAGCTCGCACGGCTGCAGCAGGAGCACCGCGATCTCGACGCGGCGATCGATGCGCTGCATCAATCGCCTGCGCCGGATTTGTTGCGGCTGCAACGGCTGAAAAAGCGCAAGCTGCAACTGCGCGACCGCATCGCCTTCATCGAAGACCAGATTACGCCTGACATTATTGCATAACCTTCGTCATTGCATAACCTTGGTCGTAGCGGGTCGCGTCCAACGGGTCCGCGCAAAGCGCGGCCCGATGACGGGCTCCGACGCGAACCCGGAATCCAAGACGGGGTGCTGGTACTTGGGACCATCCCTGAATGACAGTCTGGTGGTCTAACCGCCGCCTGTCACTTCTCGCAGTACGCCCGCAACATCTGTTGGACCGTAGGGTTTGGGTAGAAACCGTCCGCCTTCGGGCAAATCCGTTTCCGCAATCTCGACGCGGCCGGAGGTCGCGACAATCTTGATCGGTGGCCAGCGCCCCCTGACCGCCCGGGGGAGCTTCAATCCGTCCATCGAGCCCGGCATCTGGATATCGGTGAAAACCGCGGTGATGTCCCGACGAGCTTCGAGAATTCCGATGGCTTCGTCGGCGTTGGCTGCTTCGACCACCCCGAAACCGGCGGCGGTAATCATATCGGCCGCATCCATTCTTAACAGAAATTCGTCCTCAACGCTCAGCACCAGGGGTCTCTCAGACTTAACAAGACCCATGCGACTTACTCCCTGAATAGGCATAAGCGCCGGATATTGTTTTCGTTCCCGCCGTCCGCCTTGCACCGCGGTCATTCGGTCTACCGGCCTGCGCCGATCCTTCGGTTGGGCGCTGCGGGGGAGGCGGCGCCGAAGCGGCAATTCAACCCCCGGGGAGGCGCTTGACGCCCCTTGACTCTCAGAGAACAAAAGAGGAACATTTATCTTGCCTCATGCCCACCAGGGAATTTCGCCATGTCCGAACTTTCTTCACTGTCCGACGTCGATCGTTACGAGCAGGCCTGCGACCAGGCGATCGCGATGTGCGACGGAAATCTGCGCAGCACGATCAAGGCGCTCATCATGGCCAACGAATATCTGGAGATGGAATTGAGGGAAGTGCAGGCGGCGGTTGCGAACGGCTTCGCTCCGGCAGGATTACCGCGAGCCAGGAGCGATGCCGCCTGATTCGATCGATCAACCCCGGAGCGATACCATGGCCGATGTCACCTATTACGTCGCGCTGCCGTTCCTGCAGGACGAGGCCGGCTCGCCGGTCGCCGGCGCGGCGGAAGAATGCCAGACTTCGTCGGGCGCATTACGGCGCGCCGAGATATTGTCAAAGGCCGCCGGCAGCATCGGCGCAGTCGCCTTCAGCCGCACCGGCGACCCCTTGATCGGTGAATTCGGCGACGCCCGATTGCTCAAGAAATTCGGCAACGTGCCGGATGATCTCAGCGGGTTGTAGGGATATCGTTTCGTACGCTATCGCTTTGCCCATCGCGGCTGAAAAATCGCGCTGATCACGCCTGGTAGCGTCGTTGTGCCTTGCGCAGATACATCGCGCTATCGGCTTGTTCCAGCGCTCGGCCCGCTTCCGCGTGAGGGCCGAGAATGGCAACGCCAGTAGACGCGCCCGCGGTCACGGTGCGGCCGCGAAAAGTGAAGCTTAAGCCATCGATGGCGTGCTCCAGCGACGCCGCCTTGGCCTTGGCGTCGGTCTCGCTCATGTTCCACAACAGCAGCGCGAACTCGTCGCCGCCCAGCCGCCCGATTACGTCGGACGAGCGCACGTTGCGCAACAGCACGGCGACGACGGCCTTCAGCACCTGATCGCCGGCGGCGTGACCAAAGGCGTCGTTGATCGGCTTTAGGCGGTCGACATCGAGCGCGATCAGCGCGCCGCTTGCGTGATAGCGCTTGATGTAGGCGATCGAGCGGTCTAGTTCGCGCAAGAAGCGGCGCCGGTTGGGAATGTCGAGCAGGAAGTCGGTATCCGCGGAAGCCTCGAGTTCCTCGATTCGCGCCAGCGCCTTCGCCAAATGGGTCCTGAGCCGGCGAATGGTCAGTTTGGCGTCATTGTGCGCAATCGAGAGCCGGTGCGGAGAAGCGCGCGAGGGACGTCGTGGCTCAACCTTGCGCTGTGCCGCGACAGTTTTTCGGCGTTTCGCACCCCTCGGGGCGGTCGCCTTGATTTTCTTTCTCATTGGCATGTCGGGGCGTATTCCGCAGGAGGGGACCGGTTTTAAACCAGAGCGCGCGCAACTTATCAGTTAGGGCCTTTTCTTACTCCTAACACCGAGCCGCAAAAATGCACTGAGAAGGCTTGCCGGGATTCACCAAGACAGGATAGTCCATTCCGGACCCCTTGCCACGCCTTGCCGAACCTTGGGCCGATCTTATACTTGCGGCCTATGTTTTTGGATTCCCGAAAGAATTGACCGAATGACCGCCCCCGTCGCCATCATCATGGGAAGCCAGTCGGACTGGGCGACCATGCGCCATGCCGCCGAAACGCTGGCCGCGCTCGGCGTCGCATGCGAGAAGCACATCGTCTCCGCTCACCGCACCCCCGACCGGTTGTTCGCCTTTGCCAAGGGCGCCAAGGCCGCCGGCTTCAAGATCATTATCGCCGGCGCCGGCGGCGCGGCGCACCTGCCGGGCATGACCGCGTCGCTGACGGAACTTCCGGTATTCGGCGTCCCGATCGAATCCAAGGCGTTGGCCGGCGTCGATTCGCTCTATTCCATCGTCCAGATGCCCGCAGGCGTTCCGGTCGGGACCCTGGCAATCGGCAAGCCCGGCGCGATCAATGCCGCGTTGCTTGCGGCAAGTGTGCTTGCGCTCCACGACCCCGCGCTGTCAGGCAAACTTGCCGCCTGGCGCAAGGCGCAGACCGAGGCAGTCGGCGAGCGCCCGGAGGGAACGGCGTGACTGCCTCCAACCAGGTCAAGCTGAAGCCCGGCGACACCATCGGAATCCTCGGCGGCGGACAACTGGGCCGGATGCTGGCGATGGCGGCGGCGCGGCTCGGCTTGCGATGTCAGGTGTTCGCACCGGATCCGGATTCGCCGGCGTTCGACGTGGTGCTGAATGCGACCTGTGCAGAATATGCCGATGTCGAGGCGCTGGAGCTGTTCGCCAACGACGTCGACGTCATCACTTACGAATTCGAGAATGTGCCGGCCGCCGCCGCGATGATTCTCGCGGCACGGCGTCCCGTGCTGCCCGACCGGGAAATCCTGGAAACCACGCAGGACCGGCTGGCCGAGAAAGACTTCGTCAAACGGTTGGGCATCGGCACTGCCGATTATGCCGACGTATCGTCGGTAGCGGCGCTCCATGCCGCGATCTCCCGCATCGGCCTGCCCGCCGTGATCAAGACCCGACGTTTCGGCTATGACGGCAAGGGCCAGGCGATCATCCGCAACGGCGACAATCCGGAACAAATCTGGGAGGACCTCGGAACCAAGTCCGCCATTCTGGAAGCCTTCGTTCCCTTCGAGCGCGAGGTCTCGATGATCGCGGCGCGCAGCGCCGATGGCCATGTCGAATGCTTCGACGTCACCGAAAACGAACATCGCGACCACATTCTGAAAATCTCGCGCGCGCCGGCCGCGATCTCCGATGCGCTGGCGGCACAGGCGCGCATTATCGCGGAAAGCATTGCCAACACCCTGAACTATGTCGGCGTGCTCGCGGTCGAGATGTTCGTATTGGCCGGTCCCGGCGGGCCGGCACTATTAGTCAACGAGATCGCGCCGCGGGTGCACAATTCCGGGCACTGGACGCTCGACGGCGCCTCGATTTCGCAGTTCGAGCAGCATATCCGCGCCATCGCCGGCTGGCCGCTCGGCAAGCCGGTTCGTCACGGCCCTGTCACCATGACCAACTTGATCGGGGACGATATCAACGGCTATCAGCAATGGCTCACCGTCCCCGGCGCGACTGTCCACCTCTACGGCAAGGGCCCGGCACGGCCGGGTCGGAAGATGGGACATGTGACGCAGGTCGAGGCCACGCCGCCAAAAACCGGCTGATTGGAGCCAAATAACCGGATTTGGCCGCGTCGGGTGGTCCTCATCACTTTCCCGCTGGTGGACATTCCCGCTTTGATCTGATACATCCGCGCGCTCAAGGTAAAGGGCGCGGTCTTTCGCCACCTTTTGCTTTGCCAGATTCCAATCCGATCAATTGAAAGAGGATGCCGCGTGCAGGTTCTCGTTCGCGATAACAATGTCGATCAAGCCCTCAAGGCGCTGAAGAAGAAGATGCAGCGCGAGGGAATTTTCCGCGAGATGAAGCTCCGCGGCCATTATGAAAAACCTTCCGAGAAGAAAGCGCGCGAAAAGGCGGAAGCCGTACGTCGCGCTCGCAAGCTCGCCCGCAAGAAGCTGCAGCGCGAAGGCTTGCTGCCGATGAAGCCGAAGCCGGTGTTTGGCGCAGGTCCTGGCGCCGAGCGCGGCGGTTCGGGCGGCGGCCGTAGCGGTCCGGGCTCGGGTCCGCGCGGATCGCGCTAGCTATCCTTTCTCAGATTTGAATCGATGACGCGGGCCTTGGTGCCCGCGTCATCGTTTTTGAGCGGTGTTTTTGAACGGTGCATTTTGCGACACGCCGGGCTACCAATGCTGCATAACCGCGCGGGTGTTCTGCATTGATGGCCATTCCGGTTTCCTATGCTTTTTCCGGAGCTTCGCGTTTAGGTCCGCGCGCGTCCTGCTGGTCGCGATCACGCTCTGCGGCTGCTCTTTCGATCTGGGATCGTGGTCGTCGGCGCCGGAAAAGGAGACAGCTCCCAAAGCGGCTCCGGCTGAAGCCGAAGGGGGCGACGCCCAGGCCGCCACCAGGCGCGGTCAGGCGCTGGCACGGTCCGGAAAAACCGAAGAGGCGCGCGCCGAGTTCGATCAAGCGATCGCGCTCGATCCTTACAACGCGCAAGCCTTGTACAGCCGCGGCCTGCTTCGTCAGGGCGAGCAGCAACATCAGCTTGCGATCGACGATTTCACCGCGGCGAACGGGCTGACGCCGCAGCGGGCCGAACCTTTGCTGGCCCGCGCGGTGAGTTACCTCGCGCTGGACAAGATCAAGGAAGCCGCCGCCGATCTCGACGAGGCGGCGCAGTCCGATCCGCAGAACGGACAGATCTGGACGACCAGGGGGCTTGCCTATGAGCGCCTCGGCGACAAGGCCAAGGCCGCCGGCTCATATAACCGCGCCCTCGCCCTTCGCCCCAGGGACGAAGCCGCGCGAAACGGCTTTGCCCGCGTCGGCGGCAAGCCCGGCCAGAACTACGATGCGTTCTAGAGCTTCCGAGCAAAATGGATACCGGTTCGCGCAAAGAAACGCGTCAAAACAAGCTGGATTCTGTGGTCTGATTCAATCTGAACCGATCGAGTTCTGAGCTAGTCGGTGAGCTTTTTCGGCAATACCGCGTGAAATACCGATTTCGCCGCTGACAGCACGTCCTCGGCGACCGTTGTGTGTCCACGCCGTGAAGTCTCCTCGGCCTCGGCATGCAGATCCAGCGGCGGCGCGGATGACGAAGCGGCCGGAATGTCGGCCGGAGGTGTCGGCCGACGCGGATCGTCGATCCGGGCGGTGTAAGGCTGCCGCATCTGCAACGATCCGGATGAATCGAAGGTCTGGGCTGTCGGCGTGGAGACCAGGATCGGCGGCGGAAGCGGCCGAACCGGCGACGGCGACACGACACGAGGCGGATCCTGCGCGCGAGGCGGGTCCGGGGTGCGAGCCGCATCCGGGATGCGAGCGGCTTCCTGCGCACGCGGCGAACCATCGTTTGCGCCACGCAGGCGCTCGATCGCCGCACGCGCAAGATCGTTGGCGTCGCGACGCTCTTCCGGAACGATGGCGGCCTCAACCGGCGGCGCAGGCACCGTCGCTGGCGCGGCAACCACAGGTGCGGCAACCGACGCAGCAGGCTGCGCCGGCGCCGGAACAGCCTTGGCGACCGCCTTTTCGCGCGGCGTGGGCTGGTGGCGGCGCGTTGCCGCAGGAATGCTCGCGGTCTCCGCCGGCTTATCGGCGGATTTCTCCGCGGGCCTTTCGACCACGATCGGCTTTTCGGCGGCCGTTTTCTCGATCATGGCCTTTTCAGAGATGCCCTTGGCCTTGATACCCGGCTCAGGGAGGTTGGCGACATCGCTGGAGGTCTCGGGTGCCTTGCTGCCGGCCTTTGCAGCCTCGGGCGCGGGCTTGGCTTCGGCCTGCGGTTCGGTGGTCGAAACCGCGGCGGCGGGCGCGTTCACTGCGGGTTTGGTGGCGATGTAATGATTGACGATATAGGCCCCGATGATGGTCGCGGCCACCGACGGGAATATATCCATCGCAAACTTCGAAACGTATTTTTTCAGCATGCCGGCCACTCCGCGCGGCGGTTTTGATGCGGGAACTTTGAGGCGCATTAAGGGATCAACTGCGACGGATCGGTGGCAATTCGGCCAGCGGCGCCGCTATGGTTTCAGTTCGACTTCCAGGAATACGATTTCATCGGCGGTCTCGTTGAGCACGTCGTGCTCGACGCCGGCTTTGCGGAAGTAGGATTTGCCAAGGCCAAGCTGAGCCTTGGAGCGCTCCCCATTGGGCGCCACGATGGTCATTTCGCCCGAGGTCACGGGAACGATGACGTAATCCATCTGATGGATGTGGTGGCCGGTGGCGCTGCCCGGGCCCAGCCGCCATTCGGTAACGCGGACTTCCGGCGTATCGACCTGGACCTCTGATTTGGCGGCAGTCATGGTCGATATTCTCCAGAAATCAGCCCGGTCATGGCACGAACACCAGGAATACGAACACCGCAAACACCACCAGGTGAACCAGCCCGAACAGGATGTTGGTGCGGCCGGTGACGAAGGTGAGCATGCTCAGGACGAAGGTCAACACCAGCAGCACCACCTCCTGATCGTTGAGGCCGAGAACCAGCTGCATGTCCAGCGTGTAGGCCGTGATTGCGACCGCCGGAATCGTCAGCCCGATGGTCGCAAGCGATGAACCCAGCGCCAGATTGATGCTCTTCTGCAAATCGTTCTTACGCGCGGCGGCGATGGCGGCGACGCCCTCCGGCAGCAGGATCAACAGCGCCACCAGAATGCCGGCGAAGGCTGGCGGCGCGCCGATTAGCGCGGTGCCCGCATCGACCACGAGCGAGAATTTTTTCGCAAGCAGCACGACCCCCAGCAGCGAAACCAACAGCAGCAGGACGCTTGAGGCGAACATCCGATTCGAAGCGTGAGTCCCGTCATCCGCATCGCCGGTGACTTCGCTGATGAAATAATTCCGATGCAGGATGGTCTGGGTATAGAGAAACACGCCATAGAGAATGATGGTGACGACACTGACAAAGCCAAGCTGCGCCGCCGAGTAGCTCGGCCCAGGGGTGGTCAGCGTATAATTGGGCAGGATCAGGGTGATGGTTGCCAGCACGATCAAGACGCTGAGATAAACGCTCGATCCGCTAACCTGAACATCCTGCTCGCGGTAGCGCAGGCCGCCGGCCATGATGCAGATGCCGACCAGACCGTTGCAAACGATCATCACCACCGCGAACACGGTATCGCGCGCCAAGGTAGGCACCGGTTTATCGCCAAGCATGATGGTCGCGATCAGCGCGACCTCGATGATTGTGACGGCCAAGGTCAACAGCAGCGTACCGTAGGGTTCGCCGATCCTCGCGGCGATCACCTCGGCATGGTGGACCGCCGCGAACACGGTGCCGAACAGGATCGCCAGCAGCGCCGCCGCAAACACCAGCCCGGCGGGCGACGGCGTGAAGGTGAAGCCGAGCGCGGTTGCTGCGGCGAAAAGAATGATAGCCAGTGCCGGAAAGATCCACGCCGATCGCGGCATCGAGCCGTGCGCACTCATGGGCCTATATCCTCAAAGTGGGGGAATTGACTATGCGCCAAACCACATCGGCCGTCAGCCTTTTGAAGCGCCGATGAAATGCCGAGCCCTGTCGATCGCACCATAATTGTCCAGATCGTTGTGGCCCCCTTCGGGAAACCGCACGAATTGTTTCGGCTCGTGGGCCAGCGCGAACAATCGCTCGCCAAAGGTTATCGAAATGGTCGAATCCCGCCCGCCGTGCATGATCAGGAGCGGAGCGGTGACATGCGCGATGCGCGCGTCAGAATGAAACTGATCTCTCAACAGCCAGCGTACCGGCAGGATCGGAAAAGCCGCAGCGGCAATGTCCGCGATCGAGGTGTAGGGAGCTTCCAGGACGAGCTTTCCGACCGGTTGATCGGCCGCCAATGCGACCGCAACACCGCTGCCCAGTGAAAAACCCCAGAGGACAAGTCGATCCGCGCTATATCGCGCTGCTGCAAAGGCATAGGCCGCTGCGGCATCCCAGAGCAATCCGCGCTCGCTTGGCGCGCCGCTGGAGCCGGCATAGCCCCGGTATGACAAAGCCACGAGCCCGGTCCCGTCCGAGGTCACGCCTCTGAAGCGGCCGACGAGTCCGGCCAGAAAATCTCCGTTGCCGGGAAAATAAATGACGACTTGGTGCCCCGGTTTTGCCGGAACGTGCCAGACGATGACCCTTTCACCGTCCGCGGTGGTCAGAATGTGCTCTTCAGCTTCTGGAAAGCCGGCAGCGTCAGGGGCTGTCCGTATCGTTTGCGGTATCGGAAAGAGGATCGTCCGTTGCATGAGAAACGCTGTTACAAGACCGCCGAGATAGCCGACCGCTGCAACAACGACGAGCCATTTCAGGTCGGTCATGGTTTCTCGTCGGTGACGTCACATCCCCTTGACGATGTTCTCGGTCATCTTCTTGGCGTCACCGAGCAGCATCATGGTGTTATCGCGGTAGAACAGCGGATTGTCGATGCCGGCATAGCCGGATGCGAGCGAGCGCTTGATGAACATCACCGTGCCGGCCTTCCAGACCTGCAGCACCGGCATGCCATAAATCGGCGATTTCGGATCGTCCTCGGCGGCGGGATTGGTGACGTCATTGGCGCCGATCACGAAAGCGACGTCGGCTTGGGCGAATTCGGAATTGATGTCCTCGAGTTCGAACACCTCGTCATAGGGCACGTTGGCTTCGGCGAGCAGCACGTTCATGTGGCCGGGCATGCGGCCGGCCACGGGGTGAATGGCGTATTTTACCTCGACGCCTTCCTTCTTGAGATTGTCGGCCATTTCGCGGAGCGCATGCTGCGCCTGTGCCACCGCCATGCCGTAGCCGGGCACGATGATGACCTTCTGCGCGTTCTTCATGATGAAGGCGGCGTCGTCCGCGGAGCCGAGCTTTACCGGCCGCGCTTCGGCAGCTGCGCCGCCCACAGCGGCGGTTTCGCCGCCAAAGCCGCCAAGGATCACCGAGATGAAGGAGCGGTTCATCGCGTGGCACATGATATAGGACAGGATCGCGCCCGATGAGCCCACCAGGGCGCCGGTGACGATCAGCGCCGAGTTGCCGAGCGTGAAGCCGATGCCGGCCGCGGCCCAGCCCGAATAGGAGTTCAGCATCGAGATCACGACCGGCATGTCGGCGCCGCCGATCGGGATAATCAGTAGCCCGCCGAGCACCAGCGCGATGATCGTGATCAGCCAGAAGTCCAGCGCGCTACCGGTTAGCACGAGGCGGACGACAAAGACCACCAGCGCAACGCCGAGCGCGATATTGATGACGTGGCGCGCCGGCAGAAGGATCGGCGCGCCGCTCATGCGGCCCGACAGTTTTGCGAACGCGATCACCGAGCCGGTGAAGGTTAGCGCGCCGATTGCGACCCCGAGCGACATTTCAACCAGGCTTGCAGCGTGGATGTGGCCCGGCGTGCCGATGTCGAAGGCCTCGGGCGCGTAGAACGCCCCGGCCGCGACCAGCACCGCGGCCATTCCGACCAGCGAGTGAAACGCCGCGACCAGTTCCGGCATCGATGTCATCGGCACCCGGCGCGCAATCACGGCGCCGACCGAGCCGCCGATGGCGACGCCAAGCACGACCAGTACCCAGGCGATGCCGTCGGCCGGCGGATGAACCGCAAGCGTTGTCGCCACCGCGATCGCCATGCCGATCATGCCGAACAGGTTGCCCTGGCGGCTCGTCGCCGGGCTCGACAGCCCGCGCAGCGAGAGGATGAACAGGACGCCTGCGACGAGGTATAAAAGTGCAGCAAGATTGGCGTTCATCTAGAGGCCCCCATTGTCTTCGCCACCACGAGGTGCACGCCGCTTACCTGGTTTTCTTCTTGTACATCGAGAGCATGCGCTGGGTGACCAGGAAGCCCCCGAAGATATTGACGCAGGCAAAGGTCAGGGCAACGAAGCCGAAGCCGCGCGCCCAGGTAGCGCCGCTGCCGACCAAGGGAACGCCGACCGCAAGCAGCGCGCCGACCACGATCACCGAGGAGATCGCATTGGTCACCGACATCAGGGGGGTATGCAGCGCCGGCGTCACCGACCACACCACGAAATAGCCGACGAACACGGCGAGCACGAAAACCGAGAACCGGAACATGAAGGGATCGACGGCCTGCGCGAGATGATCCATGGCGGCTCTCCTTAAGCTTTCGGCTGGAAGTTCGGATGAATGACGGCACCGTCCCTGGTGAGCGCGGTGGACTTGACCAGTTCGTCGTCCCAATTCACCGCCAAGGCCTTGGTCGATTTGTCGACCAGCGTCTCGATGAAGGAAAACAGGTTGCGCGCATAGAGACTGGACGCCGAAGCCGCCACCCGGCCGGCAAGATTCGGAACGCCGACGATCTTCACGCCATCTGCCTCGACGGTTTCGCCGTTCTTCACACCCTCGACATTGCCGCCGCGCTCGACAGCCAGATCGACCAGCACCGAGCCCGGCTTCATCGACTTCACCATCGCTGAGGTGACGAGGCGCGGCGCGGGCCGGCCCGGAATCAGCGCCGTGGTGATGATGATGTCCTGCTTCTTGATGTGCTCGGCGGTCAGCGCCGCCTGCTTGGCCTGGTACTCCTTCGACATTTCCTTGGCGTAGCCGCCGGCGGTTTCGGCCTGCTTGAACTCTTCGTCCTCGACCGCAAGGAATTTGGCGCCAAGGCTTTCGACCTGCTCCTTCACGGCGGGGCGCACGTCGGTCGCGGTAACAA
>WNGO01002773.1_pt1 | contig 15766 bp, 16 predicted proteins | sample 5400511 | NCBI WGS metagenome assembly WNGO01 (sample SAMN13153380, study PRJNA577476) | soil metagenome | isolation source: 20 cm soil or saprolite under Garry oak tree replicate 2 | place: USA:California | collected 2016-06-15 | reverse complement strand
GAACACTTCCCCGATCTCGTAACCACGCGCACGGGCTCGAGCGAGGCACCGCTCCTCTTGGTCTCGGGGTGAGATGAACGACTCGCCGGACCGACCGCGCACGTCGCTGACGCGGATGTAGATGTCGAGTGGCTTGGCGATACGCTTCGGTGACATGGAAGCCTCCTCAGGAACCCTTCATGTGGCTTAAGTCCTACCACGTAACGACTTTCGGCTGCCAGATGAACGCTCACGATTCCGAGCGGATCAAGGGTCTGCTCGAGGAGCTCGGCCTGGGCGAGGCGCCCTCGCAGGACCAGGCCGACGTGATCGTCCTCAACACGTGCACGATCCGTGAGAAGCCCGACACGCGCTTCGCCGCCCATATGGGGAACGCAGCGAAGCTGAAGCGCGAGCGGCCCGGGACGGTCGTCGCCGTCGGCGGCTGCTACGCGGAGGCGCAGCGGGAGCGGCTGTTCGAGCTCTACCCGGACGTGGACGTCGCCTTCGGGCCCGGCACGATCTCGCACCTCGGCGACTGGCTCGGCGCCGGCGGCGAGGGCGTCGCTCGCGGCGCGTTCGGCACTGGCGCGGAGCGCGCCTTCGCGGCCGGGCTTCCCGTCCGGCGCGAGCGGCGCTTCCAGGCCTGGGTGCAAGTCTCGATGGGCTGCAACTCGGTTTGCTCGTACTGCATCGTGCCGGCCGTCCGTGGCCGCGAGATCTCCCGGCGTCCGGGCGAGGTCCTCGCGGAGGTCGAACGACTCGCAGCGGAAGGCGTCCGCGAGGTGACGCTGCTCGGCCAGAACGTCAACTCCTACGGCCGCGACGTGGGCTCGAGCTTCGCGGAGCTCCTGCGCGCGGTAGATGCCGTCCCCGGGATCGAGCGGATCCGCTTCACGAGCCCGCACCCGAAGGACTTCCGCCGCGATGTCATCGCCGCGATGGCGGAATGTGCCGCGGTCTGCGAGCACGCGCACCTGCCGCTCCAGTCCGGGTCGAGCCGGATCCTCAAGGCGATGCGGCGAACCTATTCGCGCGAGCGCTACCTGCGGCTCGTAGCGGAGCTGCGCGCTGCGATCCCGGAGCTCGCGCTCACGACCGACATCATCGTCGGCTTCCCAGGCGAGACCGAGGACGACTTCCGCGAGACGCTGGAGGTCGTGGAGGAGGTCGGCTACGACGGCGCCTTCACGTTCGTCTACTCGCCACGCGCGGGCACCGAGGCGGCCGCTATGCCGGAGCAGGTGCCCGATGAGCTGAAGCGCGAGCGCATAGAGCAGCTGGTCGAGGTCGTGCAGCGGGTCGCCGCGGAGCGGAACGCGGGCCGCGTCGGGATGGTCGAGGAGGTGCTTGTCGAGGGCCCCAGCCGGACGGAGCCCGAGCTCCTGCGCGGCCGGACGCGCCGTAACACGACGGTGAACTTCAGCGGCGACGCCGCTCCCGGCGAGCTCGTCTCGGTCACGATCGTGCGCGCGACGTCGACGACCCTCGCCGGCGCGCAGCTCGCGCTCGCCGCGGCCTAGCGCCGTGCTCGTCATCGGCCTGTTCGGGCCGACCGCGAGCGGGAAGTCGGACGTCGCGGCGGCCGTGACGGAGCTGATCCCCGCCGAGGTCGTCTCGGCCGACGCGATGCAGGTCTACGACGGCCTGCCGATCCTCACGAACCGCTCGCCCCACCCGGAGCGGCTGGTGGGCATCTGGCCCCTCTCGCACGTCGCGTCGGTGGGCGAGTACGCGCCGCTCGCGCACGAGGCGGTCGACGAGATCCTCGCTGCCGGCACGACGCCGCTCGTCGCGGGTGGGACAGGCCTCTACTTCCGGGCCGCACTCGCCGAGCTCGAGCTGCCGCCCGCACCCGCGCCCGGCGTGCGCGAACGGTGGGAACGGCTCTACGACGAGGGCGGGCGGGATGCGGCGCACGCTCGCCTACACGCGCTCGACGCGGCGGCCGCGACGCGGGTCCATCCGAACGATCGCCGTCGCGTCGTCCGCGCCCTCGAGCTCGCGGAGGCGGGACGGTCGCTCGTCCCGCGCCGGGACACGCTCTTCGGCGGCGCCTGGCGGCATCCGACCCTCCTCGTGGGGCTGGACGTGCCGAACCCCGAACTCGACCGGAGGATCGCGGAACGGACGCGGCGCATGTTCGAGGCCGGAGTCGAGGAGGAGGTGCGCAACGCGCTCGACGCCGCGCCGTCGGCAACTGCGAGGAAGATCATCGGCCTCCACGAGGTGGCGACGCTGCCGCGCGAGGACGCGATCGAGGCGCTGGTCGTGCGCACCCGGCGCTACGCCGCGTACCAGCGCAAGTGGCTGCGGCGTCTCGAAGGGCTCGTTATCGTCGCGGCGGACCGGCCGCCGGAGGAGACCGCCACTGAGATCGTCGCGCTGGCACGCACACGGGAACGTCTACCTAGTCCATGAAGGCCCGGCGGGCGGCCTCGACCTGTCCGGCACGGACGGCGTGGTCGAGGTGCTGTCGGTCGAGGGCGACGACGTGACGATCGGCATCGTCAACCCTGACGGTTCGCGCGCCGAGATGTCCGGCAACGGGACGCGCATCGCAGCCGCCTGGCTCATGGGCCGCAGCGGCTCGTCGCAGGCTCGCGTCCACATCGGGCCCCGAACCGTGGCGGTGAAGCGGACGGAGGACAGCCTGTACGAGTCCGAGCTGGGGCCGGTGGAGGTGGGGGCGACCGAGGTCGTGGACGGCGTCGAGCTGACTCCGGTCTCGGTCGGCAACCCTCATGCGGTCGTGGTCGGCGATCCGGAGCGGATCGGCGAGCTCGGGCCGCGCCTCGAGGGACATCCGCGCTTCCCGGAGCGGACGAACGTCCAGGTCGTCCGCATCGAGCGGCCCGGCGAGGTCACGGCACGCGTCTGGGAGCGTGGCGTGGGGGAGACGGCGGCTTCGGGGACGAGCGCGGTCGCGGTCGCGGCCGCGACGAACCCCGACGGCGAGGTCCTCGTGCACTTCCCTGGCGGCGACTTGCGAGTGCGACTCGAGGGAGGCCGGGCCTGGCTCACGGGGCCAGCGGAGCCCCTCGACGAAGTGCCGGTGCCCGGCCGGGAAGCCGACACGGACCGGTAGCGGGTTCGCCGGTATCGTCGCCTCTCGAGGGCGGAGGGAGAGCTACCCCACCCTTTGGGTGGGGGTGTGGGCCGACTCACGATTGGTCACGACAAGCTCAGGAGCCGATCTCGAACTCGCGCAGGACATCGTTGAGGCTCGTCTTGAGATCCGTCTTCTCGCTCCGCCACCCGACGACGAGGGCGCAGGCCACCTCGTACGTCCCCGCCGGGAACTCCTTGGGCCGTGTGCCCGGCAACACAACGGCGCGCGGCGGCACGTAACCCCGATGCTCGACTGGCTCCGGCCCCGTCACGTCGATGACGGGCACGGAGCCGGTCAGCGAGACGTTCGGCGCCAGCACCGCCCGCTCGCCGATCACGACGCCCTCGGTGAGGATGCAGCGGGAGCCGACGAAGGCCCCGTCCTCGACGATCACCGGCCGCGCCTGCAGCGGCTCCAAGACCCCGCCGACCCCGACGCCGCCGGCGAGATGCACGTCGGCCCCGATCTGCGCGCACGAGCCGACCGTGGCCCATGTGTCGACCATCGTGTTCGGGCCGACCCAGGCGCCGATGTTGACGTAGCTCGGCATGAGGATCACGCCGGGGGAGAGGAAGGAGCCGTAGCGCGCCGTCGCCGGCGGCACGACCCGCACGCCGCGCTCGGCGTGGTCGTGCTTGAGCGGGATCTTGTCGAGGTACTCGAACGGGCCGACCTCGATCGGCTCGACCTTCCGCATCCGGAAGTACTCGAGGATCGCCGCCTTCGCCTCCTCGTTCACGCGCCAGTCGCCGTCGACCTTCTCCGCGACCCGCACCTCGCCGCGATCGAGCGCCGCGATCGTGCCTTCGACATCCATCACGCCACCTCCCGCAGGATCTCCGCCGCCCGTTCGCACTCCTCCAGCGTCGGCACGAGCGCGAAGCGGACGTAGCCTTCGCCGCTCGGGCCGAACATCTCGCCCGGAGAGACGATGAGCCCGCGCTCGAGCAGCGCGTCGGGATCGGGCCCGACGACCCAGAGGTACATCGTCGCTTCGCTCCCAACGATCTCCCAGCCGCGCGCCTCGATCGCGGGGATCAGCACGTCGCGCTTCGCGCGATAGCGCGCGCGAGTCTCCTCGACGTGACGCTCGTCGTTCCAGGCCGCGACGGAGGCCCGCTGCACGAACTCCTGCGGCGCCGTGCCCACGGTCGGGCGGTACGCCTTCAGCGCCGCGACGATCTCGGGCGACCCGTCGACGAACCCGGAGCGGTAGCCGGCCATCGACGAGCGCTTGCTCAGCGTCTGGAAGACCACGATGCGCGAGCTGTCGCCCGCCTGCAGCGCGGACGGCGGCGGCTCGTCGAACCATAGCTCCGTGTACGCCTCGTCCGACCCGACGACGAAGTCGTGGCGCTCCGCTGCCTCCGCGAGCTCGTCGTAGTACTGGCGCGGAGCGACCGCGCCGGTCGGGTTGTGCGGATAGTTGACCCAGACGAGTGCGACGTCGTCGTCGAGCTCCGCGAGATCCGGCAGGAAGCCGTTCTCGCGGCGCAGCGGTAGCGTCTGCACCCGGGCTCCCGCGAAGAGCGCGCCGCGCTCGTACACCGGGTACGCCGGCTCGCCGAACGCCACCACGCGCCCGCGGGTTCCGAGCACCTGCGCGAGCGAGAAGATCGCCTCCTTCGAGCCGTACGTCGGCACGATCTCCGTGCCGGGGTCGACGGCGACGCCGAAGCGCCGCTCGAGCCAGCCGGACGCCGCTTCACGCAGCTCGGGCAGGCCCTGTGCGAGGGGATACGGCGCCCGCTCCGGCAGCGCCTCGACGAGCGCCTGGCGGATCAGCGGGTCGGTCGGCTCGTTCGGATCGCCCTTGCCGAAGTCGATCACGTCGACGCCGGCCGCCATGAGCCGCCGTCGCTCCTCCTCGAGCCGCGTGAACGGGTACACGGCCATCTCCGTCAGCACCGGATTGATCACGAGAGGAACCTAGCCAGCGTGTCGTACACCGCGTGCAGGTTCGCGATCGGGATCTGCTCGTCCTGCCGGTGCGCGTACGCCGTGGCGCCGGGCCCGTAGTTGATCGCGTCGATCCCCTGCTCGGCGAACTGCGCCACCGGCGTCCACGCCTGCTTCGGGGCGACGTCGGGAACGAGCTCGCGCAGCCGCTCGACGAGCGGGTTCCTGAGCGCGGGCCGCGCCGACGGCGAGTTGTGGAGGACGTGCAGCTCGCCGTCCGGCACGAGCTCGCGCAGCCGCGCCTCGGCCTCGTCGCGGGAGCGGCCGGGTGCGAAGCGGAAGTTGAGCTCGGCCGAGGCGTGGGCGGGCACCACGTTCTGCGCAATCCCGCCTTCGATGCCCACCGCGCTCAGCACCTCGCGGTACACGAGCCCGTCGAGCTCGACCTCGAGCGGCTCGAGACGGGCGAGCGGCGCAAGACCATCGGCGAGCAGGTGGATCGCGTTGCGTCCCGTCCACGGCCGTGCCGAGTGCGCGCTCTCGCCGTGGAACTCGAGCCGGGCCTGCAGGTTCCCCAGGCAGCCGGCGTGGAGGATCGCGTCCGTGGGCTCGAGCACGACGGCGAGCTCGGTGCCTTCAAGCACGCCACTCGCGAAGGCGGCGGGGAGTGGGCTCTCCTCGAGCGCGACCTCCTCGCGGGTGAAGAAGACGTAGCGAGCCGGCGCCTCCGCGCGCGCGAGCTCGAGCATCACCGCGACGCCGCCTTTCATGTCGCTCGCGCCGAGGCCGTGCACGGCTCCGTCGGCGATTCGCCCCGGGAGGTTCCCCTGTGCCGGCACCGTGTCGAGGTGCCCGGCGAGGGCAACCGGCGCTGCGGCCTCTCCCCAGACGAGCGCCTCGCCGTCGTCGTAGAGCGGCTCACCGAGCAGGAGACTCCGCACGAGCTCCATCGCCGGCTGTTCCCGGCGGCTCTCGGAGGGCACGTCCACGAGCTCGAGGGTCCGGGCGGCGAGATCGGAAGTTGGCATGGCAGGAGTCATAATGACCGCCGGATGGCGGTGAGACAGCCCGATCGCTCCTGGGCGGCCGAGCCCGAGCGTGGGCTCCTCGTCGCCGTGCTCCCGCAAGGGGCCGACGGCGCCGACGAGCTCGCCGAGCTCGAAGAGCTCTCGCGGACGGCGCAGGTCGAGCCGGTCGGCCGGGTCGTCCAGCACAGGCGGCTCCCGGACGCGCGCACGTACGTCGGCAAAGGGAAGCTCGAGGAGCTCAAGTGGTCTTATAGCGAGGTCAAGGCAGAAGTCCTGATCGTCGACGACGAGCTGACTCCGCCGCAGCAGCGGGCGCTCGAGAACGCGCTCCAGGCGCGGGTCGTCGACCGCACGCAGCTGATCCTCGACATCTTCGCCCAGCACGCCGTGAGCGCCGAGGGAAAGCTCCAGGTCGAGCTCGCGCAGCTCCAATACAACCTCCCACGGATGCGGGGGATGTGGCAGCACCTCGAGCGCCTCGGCGGCGGCGTCGGGACCCGCGGCCCGGGCGAGTCGCAGCTGGAGACGGACCGGCGCCTGGCGCGCCGCCGCGTCACGCTCCTTCGCGAGCGGCTACGCAAGCTGAGCCGCCAGCGCGACGTCCGGCGCAAGGAGCGGCGGCGCACCGAGACGCCGACGGTCGCGCTCGCCGGCTACACGAACGCGGGCAAGTCGACGCTCCTCAACGCGCTCACCGACGCCGGCGTCTCGGTGCGCGACCGCCTGTTCGAAACGCTTGACCCGACCACGCGCGGCTTCGAGCACGAGGGGCGCCGCTACCTCGTCACCGACACGGTCGGGTTCGTCCGCCGCCTGCCGCACCAACTCGTGGAGGGCTTCGCCGCGACGCTCGAGGAGACGCTCGTGGCCGATCTCGTCCTCCACGTCGTCGACGGATCGGCTTCCGAGCAGCGCCTCGTCGAGCAGATCGCAGCCGTGGACAGCGTCCTGCGCGAGATCGGCGCGACCGAGCTGCCGGCCGAGCTCGTGGTCAACAAGATCGACGCCGTGGACACGCTCGGCCGGCGCCGGCTCGCGAACCGGTACCCGGACGCGCTGCAGATCTCCGCGCTCACCGGCGAGGGCCTCGACGAGCTGCGAGCGCGGATCGCCGAGCGCTTCGGCGAGCGGTTCGAGCGCGTGCGCCTCCTGCTGCCGTACGAGGAGGGGGGACGCCTGAACGAGCTGTACGCGCTCGGCGCCCCGATCGACGAGCGCGAGGACACACCGGAAGGCGTCCTCGTAGTCGCCCGCCTGCCGCGCCGCGAGCTGCGCCGCTACGCGCCCTACCTGATCGCCGAGGAAGCACCGAGACGCCGCCGGAAGGGTGCATGACCGACCTGCCCGTGACGCGCCTCCACGAGGAGGCGACGCTGCCTACGAGGGCGTACGAGGGCGACGCGGGCCTGGATCTCTCCGCGAGTGAGAGGGTCGAGCTCGGACCCGGGGAGCGGGCGCTCGTCGGAACCGGCCTCGCGGTGGCGATCCCCGACGGCCACGCGGGCTTCGTCCAGCCGCGTTCGGGGCTTGCAGCGCGACACGGCATCGCAGTTCTGAACTCGCCGGGCCTCGTCGACGCCGGCTACCGCGGGGAGCTCAAGGTCGTGCTGCTCAACACCGACCGGAACGAGCGATTCGTCGTCGAGCCGGGGATGCGGATCGCGCAGCTCGTCGTCGTCCCGGTGGTCTTGCCCGAGCCGAGAGAGGTAACCGAGCTTCCCGCGAGCGACCGCGGCGAGAGAGGCTTCGGCAGCTCCGCCCACTGATGCCGCTCGAACCGCGCATCCGGGTCTCTGCCGTCATCCGCTGGGAGGGGCGCGTCCTCCTGTGCAGGCACGAGAAGTCGGGACGCGGCGAGTACTGGCTCCTGCCGGGCGGCGGCGTCAACAGCGGCGAGAGCCTCGTCGACGGGCTGCGCCGGGAGCTCACGGAGGAGGTGGGGATCGGCGACGACCTCACGTTCGAGGGGCCGGTCGCCGTCGTCGACTCGATCGCACCGAAGCGTGCCTTCGTCGGCAAGCACGTGGTGCACATCATCTTCGCGGCCGACCTCTCGGGACGCTCGCTCGAGCGCGTCACCTCGACGGACGCGGCCGTGCGCGGCCATCGCCTGTTCGACCCGGGCGAGCTCGACGACGTCGTGCTCCACCCGCCGATCCAGCGCTTCCTCGGCCGCTGGCAGCCCGGCGACCCGGCGGTCTATCTCGGCGCCCTCTGGGCACCCTAAAGGGCGATGGCCCCGCCGCTCAGACGAGTCTCGATCCAGGGGTATCGCGCGGCCCGCGAGCTCGAGCTAACCCCGGGCTCCGTGTGCGCGTTCGTCGGGGAGGCCTCGAGCGGTAAGTCCACCGTGCTGACCGCGATCTGGACGCTGCTCGAGGCCGCCGCGCCTCCGCCGACCATCGACGACGTCGCACGCGACGGGGCCGGCGGGCGGATCCGCCTCGAGGCGGACGTCGCGAAGGGGACGATCTTCCTCGACGCCAAGCCACCCGACACGCTCAACCTCAATCGAAAGGGCGCGCCGCCGGTGCTCTTCCTGCCGGCGAATCTCCGCTCCAGGACTCTTGTCGCGCCCGCCACCGGGAGCGGCGCCGCCGAGGTCGCCGAGCTCCTCCAACCGCCGCTCGTCGATCATCACTGGGCCAAGGCGGACGGGGGACTCGCGCTCGTGGCGGGCATGGAGCGGCTCGTCGGCTCGAATCTTCGCCACTTCGTGCTCCTGATCGAGGAGCCCGAGCTCTATCTCAGCCCGCATGCCCAGCGTCACCTCTACGGCCTTCTGCGGGATCTCGCGCAGGCGGGCAACCAGATCCTCTACTCGACGCACGCGCCGGTGTTCCTCAGCGTCGACAAGCTCGAGGAGCTTGCGCTCGTCCGTCACACGCCCACCGGCGGGACGTCGCTCTTCCAGCCGGAGCCGCTGGCGGAGGCCGAGACGTTCCGTGCGCTCTCGGAGTTCGACAGCGACCGCGCCGAGCTCTTCCTCGCGCGCTGCGCCGTGCTCGTCGAGGGGCGCACCGAGAAGCTCACGTTCCCGCTCGTGTTCGACGCGCTCGGCGTCGACGCCGACAAGGAGGGGATCCTCGTGCTCGAGTGCGGCGGCAAGGGCAACATGCCCCTCTTCGCGCGCATCGCCAACGCCTGCAGCATCCCGTACGTCGTCGTCCACGACCGCGACGCGCCGCGCGGCCTGCGGCCGGTCGAGTCGGAGCGGGTCGTCAACCGACTGATCCGCGAGGTCGCCGGCAGCCGGCGGACAGTCGTGCTGACGCCGGACTTCGAGACGGTCTCCGGGCTGAGAGCGAGCACCCGCGGCCGCAAGCCGCAGAAGGCATGGCAGCGCTACCGCGGCAACGGCGAGGTGCCGGAGCCGTTGCGGGTCGCTGTCGAGAAGGTGCTGAAGATCGCGCAGGCCGGTTAGCCGTCGAAGCGCCCGCCGCGGAAGCGGGCACGACCGGCGGATACCTCGTGGGCGCGGCGCTCGAGCTCGTCGGGCAGCGGCTCGAGCCGGGGAGCCTCGTCGGTGCCGAGCCGGTGCGCGAGCGCCTGCGCGAGGAGCCAGTCGGCGAGCCACGCGTTGCGGGGCAGGAGCGGCCCGTGGAGGTAAGTGCCGATGACGCGTCCGGCGCGGCAGCCCTCGAAGCCGCTCTCCCCGTCATTCCCGAAGCCGGCGAGCACGCGTCCGAGCGGCTCGCCACCGGGGTCGAGGCGCGTGCGTCCCGCGTGGTTCTCGAAGCCCGCCAGCGTCCGTTTCTCGCCGGGCTCGAGCTCGCACTCGATCAGCACGTCGCCGATCATGCGGCGCTCGCCCGCGACGGTCTCGAGCGGGAGGAGCCCGATGCCCGGCATGTCCTCGCCGTGGAAGCCGCGATAGCCGCGGCCGAGCAACTGGTAGCCGCCACAGACCGCGAGCACCGCCGCGCCGCCGTCGATCGCCTCCTGCAGCGGTTTCGCCTTCCGCGCCAGGTCCTCCGCGACGAGCAGCTGCTCGCGGTCCTGGCCGCCGCCGACGTAGTAGAGGTCGTGCTCGCCGGGCGCGATCGCGTCTCCCATTCCCAGTGCGGTCACCTCTAGCTCGTGGCCGCGCCAAGCCGCTCGCCGCGTGAGCACGGCGATGTTGCCGCGATCGGCGTAGATGTTGAGGTAGTCCGGATAGAGGTGGCCGACGCGGATCGCGGTCATCCCGACTGCTCCCAGTACGGCTTCGCGAGCCCGCGGGAGGCGAGGAGTCGCTGCAGGCCGAGCATCGCGGTGTAGGTGGGGAGGACAACGAGCTCGCCGTCCTCCGGCGTCAGCTCGAGCCCGCGGTCGAGCGCGCGGCCAAGGTCAGGCTCGAGCTCGATCGCGTCCGCGTCGAGCCCGCCGTAGCGGAAACGGAGCGCGAGCTCGGCGGCGCGGCCCCCGCTCGCGACGAGCGTCTCCAGGCCCGGCAGGAGTGGTTCGAAGTCCACGTCCCAGATCCACGAGACGTCGCGCCCGTCGGCGATCTCGTCGTTGAGCGCGACGACGACGCGGCGCGGTGCCCCGCCGTCCCCGAGTGTCCGGACGGCCTCGTTCGCGCCGGCTGGGTTCTTGATCAGGAGCAGGAGGATCCGCTTGCCGCCGACTGCGATGCGCTCGAAGCGGCCGAACGCCGCGGAGAAGCGCTCCAACCCGGCCGCGATCTCGTCGAGGTCTGCGCCCAGTGTGCGGGCGAGCGCGGCCGCCGCGACCGCGTTGTAGACGTTGTAGAGGCCTGGCAGGCGGAGCTCGATCGGGCACGAGCCTTCGGGTGTGTCGAGCCGGAATGCAGCACGCTCCAGCCCCTGCAGGGACACGTCCCGCGCGGCGACCTCCAGCGGCGGCCGGGCGTGATCGCCGCGCGGGCAGCGGTACTCGCCGAGATGACCGACGTATGCGGCGGCGTAGTCGTACGGCGTGCCGCAGCGCACGCAGTACTTCGAGTCGGCAGCGTGCTGCAGGGACGGACGGGCCACGCGCGGGTCGTCGAGGCCGAAGGCGACGCTACCCGCGTGTGCCTCGCACCGCGGCGAGCTGCGGGTCGTCCGCGTTGTAGACGAGCCGCGCCGCCGCAGGCAGGGCGGACATCGCGTCGCGCCAGCGCTCGGCCACGAGTTCGAGCTCGCCGTACCGATCCAGCTGGTCGCGGAAGAGGTTGCCGAGGCAGACCGCTCGCGGCCGCAGGCGTTTCACGAGCTCCGGGAGGGCACCCTCGTCCACCTCGAACAGCCCTAGGTCGGCGTCACCGGCCCCGAGCAGCGCGGAGGCGACGCCCGAGACGAGGTTCGCGCCCGCCGCGTTGTGCGCGAGCCGGTGTTGCGGGCGCAGGATCTCGGCCGCCATCGCCGTCGTCGTCGTCTTGCCGTTCGTGGCAGACACGACCGCAGTCCCCGCTGCGAGCCGCTCGGCGAGACGGTCGATTGCGCCGCGGTCGACCTCGGCGAGGAGCTTGCCCGGGATCGTCGTGCCGCCGCCGGCTCCCAGGCGCCTCGAGAGCGCGGCGACGCCGCGCGCCGCGGCGATCTCGAGCCCGAGTGGGGGGTGGAGGCGCATCAGGCGAGCGTACCGAGACACGCCTGCACGGGACTACTTGCGGATTCCCCAACCTGCTCTACACTTATTGACATGGCTGAGAAGCCCCGCTATCGGGCGCTCGCCTCGATCGATCCGCAGGAGCTCGCGGAGTTCCAGGCCGGTATCCGCAAGCGCTACACCGACGAGCAGATCGTGGCGGAGATCATGGCCTGCGCCGAGCGGCTCGGACGCTCGCCCACGATGCGCGAGTTCGCCGGGGACAAGGAGACCGCGGTGCATCCGCAGACGGTGATCGAGCACTTCGGCTCGTGGAACGCGGCGAAGCGCGCGGCCGGGCTCGTCCCGCGCCGGTTCGCCACCCGAGAGGAGCTGCTCGGCCTCCTGCGCACGCTCGGTGAGGAGCTCGGCCGGCCGCCGACCGCGCGCGACATCGACGAGCACAAGGGCCGCCTCCCATCGAAGTCGCTCTACTGGCACACATTCGGCTCGCTTACGAATGCGCTGCGCGAGGCCGGGTTCGACGTCCCGGTGGGGGAGGAGAGGCTCGAGCGGGCCGTCGACCAGGGAGTCGTGCTGGCCGAGAAGCTCGGGCGGCTGCCGAAGTTCGCCGACTGGGCCGAGGCGCGGCGAGCGGACGACTCGCTCCTGACGGAGTGGCAGGTCTATCGGATGTTCGACGCCCGGCGCGGAGCCTGGTCGACGTTCCAGTTCCTCGTTCGCCAGCGACTCTCGGAGCAGGGCCGGGACGTCGCGAGCGACGGGACGCTGCAGCGCTAGCTACGCGGCCGCCGCAGCAATGGCGGCGAGGCGCGCGAGGCAGTAGGCGCTCTGGCCTGGTGCCCGGACGGCCGGGAGGGCGCTCTCCTCGACGTAGCTGCGATCGGGGCGGAAGCGGGCGTTTTGCGCGACGTGGCCGTCGCGCAGCGCGAGGAACGTCCCGTCGCGCAGCTCGGTCAGCCGGAGCCGCACGCCGGTGTACTCGGAGGCGATCTCGAGAGCTCTGCGCGTGGAGGCGAAGAAGACCTCGTTGCGGCCCCGGCCGAGCCACAGCGGCCGGCCGACGCCGCGGGCGGCGAAGACGGTTCCGGGCTCGCGCTGATCGAGCCAGGCGGTCGCCATCGAGCCGGCGATCGCCTCGAGTGCACGCGGATCGTTCTGCGAGTGCGCCGCGAGGGCGAAGATCGCCTCGGAGTCGACGGTCATCCGGGGCTCGGCGCGCGCGCAGGAGTGGGGGGCGAGCAGCTCGTCGTCGTTGGTGATGATCCCGTTGTGAATCCCGACGACCGGGCCGTGCCGGACCGGGTGGTTGTTGGCCGGGATCGAGGGATGGCCTTTCGTGTAGTCGCGAACGTGGATGAGGAGCTCGTCCGCGTGCTCGGGCACCTCGATGCGGTCGAGCAGCCGGCTCGCAGCAGTCCGCTGCTTCGTGACCACCGGATACGTGTCGTGCCCGCCTCGATACGCGTACCCGACTGCGTCGGCACCGCGATCGGCGATTCCGGCCAGGAGAGCCTGCGCAGCGAGCGTCCGGTCGACGCTGCTCCGAGACGAGAGGCTATATCCCGCAATGCCGCACATATCGTCCTAGGAAAGCTTTTCTCCCTATCGGTATCCGAACCCTTCCACCGTAGGCCAAGTGAGTTAGGTCTTTCTAAAGGCATAGGCGGACGGAGCCGATAACGGCCGCGATGGAGAGTTCGTTTGCGGCCCACGGCTCGGCCGCCGAGCACGAACCGGCGGCGGCAGATCCGCTCAAGCTTTACGTGCGCCAGATCGGCGGCGGCGCGCTGCTCACACGCGAGGAAGAGCGGGAGCTCGCACGCCGCAAGGACGAGGGCGACGAGGCGGCGAAGAAGCGGCTGATCGAGTCGAACCTGCGACTCGTGATGGCGATCACGCGCAACTACACGAGGGCCAACGTCCCCCTGCTCGACCTGATCCAGGAGGGAAATCTCGGCCTCATCCGCGCCGTCGAGAAGTTCGACTACCGGCTCGGCTTCAAGCTCTCCACCTATGCGACCTGGTGGATCCGCCAGGCCATCACGCGCGCACTCGCCGACCAGGGCAGGACGATCCGGCTGCCGGTGCACGTGGCCGACCAGGTGCGGCGGCTGCTCCGCGCCCGCCGCCAGCTCGCGCAGAAGCTGAACCGCGAGCCGACGCTCGCCGAGCTCGCCCGCGAGACGCAGCAGTCCGAGGAGCGGGTGCGTGAGCTGCTCGAGCTCATGGAGAACCCGGTCAGCCTCGAGACGCCCGTCGGCGACGGGGAGAGCCTCTATGGCGATCTGATCGAGGACGTCCACTCGCTCGCTCCGCACGAGCAGTCCGCCGAGCAGGCACGTGGGCGGGAGATTGCCGGGGCGCTCGAGCAGCTGAACCCGCGCATGCGGCGCGTGCTCGGCCTCGACGGCGAGTCTCCCCAGACGCTCGAAGAGGTGGGCACCCAGCTCGGCATCACCCGCGAGCGGGTCCGCCAGCTCGAGACGCGGGCGCTACGTGAGCTACGCCAGGCCGCTCCTGGTCTCGAGCACTACCTCCGCGCCGAGTAGCTCTCGCGCTAGCTCGAGATCATCTGCATCTCGCGAAGGTTCGCGAGACGACGGAGGGAGTCGAGCTCGATCTGACGCACGCGCTCGCGGGTGAGGCCGAGCCGCTTGCCGATCTCCTCGAGCGTCTTCGGCTCCTCGTCGACGAGCCCGTAGCGCAGGACGAGCACCTGCCGCTCGCGTTCTCCGAGCGCCTGGAGCGCGACCGCGAGAGCCTGGCTGCGGAGTGCGCCCTCGACGCGTTCCTCCGGCAGCGGTTCGTCGCCGGCGACGAAGTCGCCGAAGACGGCGTCCTCCTGGTCACCGACCGGCTGGTCGAGGCTCGCCGAGGCCCGCGCGGCGGCGCGCACCTCGCGCGCCTGCTCGATCGGCAGCGACGCCTCGTTCGCAATCTCGTCGAGGGTCGGCTCGCGTCCGAGCTCCATCCAGAGGGTGCGCTCGGCCCGGTTCATCTTCTGCATCCGCTCCACGATGTGGACGGGCATCCGGATCGTCCGCGCCTTGTCGGCGAGGGCCCGGGCGACGGCCTGGCGGATCCACCAGGTCGCATAGGTCGAGAACTTGTAGCCGCGGCGCCAGTCGAACTTCTCGACGGCGCGGATGAGGCCGAGGGTGCCTTCCTGGATCAGGTCGAGGAAGGGGAGACCCTGGTTGCGGTAGTTCTTGGCGATCGAGACGACGAGGCGGAGGTTCGACTGGATCATCCGCTGCTTCGCGGCCCCGTCGCCGCCCTCGATCCGCTTCGCGAGCTCGACCTCCTGCGCCGCCGTCAGCAGCTGATGCCGGCCGGCCTCGCGCAGGAAGAGCTGCAGCGCGTCGGTCGTCGTCTCGAGCGGCTGGGCCACAGGCGGTGGTGTCTTCTCGGGCGGCGGCTCGGGCTCGGCCTCGCGCTCCGGCTCGGCGAGTAGCTCGATGCCGCGCCGGTCGAGCTCCTGATAGACGGCCTCCGTCTCGAGCGGGTCGAGCTCGAGCGGCTCGAGCACCTCGACAAGCTCGACCTGCCGCAGCTGGCCGCTCGACTCCGACGCCTCGAGGAGCGTCGTGAGCTCCTCGCTGACGAGGATCGACTCGATCTCGACGGTTGTTACTGGATCCCCCTCACACGGCGCTCCTGGACGTCGTTCCCGCTTGGTGACGCTACCGAAACACGCCGACCCCCTGCGGGTCAAGTCCAATGCACGATAAGCAATGTTATGTCAAGTAGCAGGAGAACGGTTTCGTGGCGCCTCCCGCCCCCTGCTGGTCACGGCGAGGGCGCTCCCGGCTCCGGCGGGACCGGGCGGCACGATGCCCAATGCGGTCGGCCCGACCCAGCCGGCCCTTGGCTGGTGAGAACCGATGGCCCCTCGCCGAGTTATCCACAGGATGCACAGAGTGCTGTGGAAATGTTGATTGTTCAACGTTCGCAAATTGCGGCATTTTCCTCTCGCGTGACCCTTGCGGCATGTCCCAAGAGGCCATACATTCCCCCTTGCGCCGAGCACGGCGCGGGAGTAGGACGAAGCAACACCGGGAGGCTGTACGAGGCGGCCCGCAAGGGCCGAAGCGGAAAGTCAGTCGGGGTTGTGGACGAAACCGCGACCGGCTCGGCGAATTTTTTTGGTCCGCCCCATGCCACGGCGCGCGGATTCCGGCTCGACTACGATCGCCGGGATGCCGCTTCC
>WNGO01002253.1_pt1 | contig 15768 bp, 16 predicted proteins | sample 5400511 | NCBI WGS metagenome assembly WNGO01 (sample SAMN13153380, study PRJNA577476) | soil metagenome | isolation source: 20 cm soil or saprolite under Garry oak tree replicate 2 | place: USA:California | collected 2016-06-15 | reverse complement strand
CTCAAGTGGCCTGACAAAGAAAAGGAGCGCCTCACAATCACGGCTGACGGTGAGGGAACAGGGGGCTCGGTCTTGCCACCGCATTCCAATTTTGATCGTAACTGTTTAGCCAACCTAACCCTCGGACGTACCTATTTATTTTCGTTCTCACGATACCCTTAATAGAAGACGCTTCTCTCATTTCTCGGGATTTCCTCAGGCCTGGGCCATATCTGGGAACGTCACGGAGCGATTCCATTGTGTCCGTCACCGATCTTAACAGGAACTATCCTCGTTGCAGATGACAATCTGGCTAACTTGGAACTCCTTTCCGGCCTCCTGGAAGTGGAGGGCCACCAAGTACGTTGTGTGCTGGATGGCAGACAGGCTCTCGATGTCCTACGCACCGACTCTATCGATCTCGCCCTGCTCGACGTAATGATGCCCGAAGCCGACGGCTTTGCCGTTTGCCAGGCAATTAAGACAAATCCTGAGACTCGTTTCATACCCGTGGTGTTGGTAACTGCGTTGACGGGCAGCGCCGAGCGCATCCGCGGCATTGAGTGCGGTGCGGATGATTTCCTCTGCAAACCGATCAAACGGGAAGAGCTACTAGCTCGGGTACGCTCCCTGTTGCGTTTAAAACAATTCACTGACGTTCTGGAAAGCGCCGAGACGGTGCTATTCAGTCTGGCACTGAGCATTGAAGCGAAGGACCCCTATACGGAAGGGCACTGCGACCGCCTCGCGAAATACTCAGTGGCGTTGGCTGACCGGTTAGACCTACCTGCAGAAATCCAACAAGCACTGCGCCGAGCTGGCACCGTGCATGACATCGGCAAGGTCGCCGTTCCCGTTCCGCCACGTTCTACCGATCATCCGCCACCATCACGAGAAACTCGACGGATCGGGATACCCCGACGGTCTCAAGGGTAAGGATATACCGCTGACTGCTCAGATCATGCAGACAGTGGATATCTACGATGCCCTAACGACGTCCAGGCCGTATCGCAAAGCCCTTTCACCCAAAGAGGCGTTTGCCATCATGGACACAGAAGTGAAAAAAGGCTGGTGGAATGGTGCGCTCGTTAAACATCTGGAAAGCCTCGCGGCAGAACCAAGCTCGGTGTTAGATGACAAGTCGGAAAGGAAGCTCCCCGTTTAATGATTACGACTTTACATCGCAAGTTTCCACCACGGAAGTTTCGTACGCGGTTGGTCGCCGCGAACTTTCTGGCATTTGTGGTCTCATTCGCCGGACCAATGCAGAAGAGCTTCGCCTCCGTAACGCCGACCGATAACGATGATTTGAAACAGCTCAGCCTGGAACAACTTGCGAATGTTGAGGTCACAACCGCGTCCAAAGAGCCGGTAACAATTGCTCGAACCCCGGCTGCGGTCTACGTGCTTACCTCAGAGGATATTCGTAGGTCGGGTGCAACAAGCATCCCAGATGCTCTACGCCTGGTACCGGGTGTTGAAGTTGCGCGAATCGATTCCAATAAGTGGTCGCTTGGCGTGCGTGGTTTCACTGGCCGCCTCTCGCGATCGGTGCTCGTGCTCATCGACGGACGATCTGTTTACACGCCCCTGTTTGCTGGGGTTTATTGGGAGGTTCAGGACACGTTGCTCGAAGATGTCGACCGGATTGAAGTCATCCGGGGGCCTGGAGGCACCATTTGGGGAGCCAATGCCGTAAATGGGGTCATCAACATCGTCACTAAAAATTCAAAAGACACCCATGGAACGCTCGTTTCCGTTGGCGGCGGAAGCGTTGATCAAGGCTTTGTCAACTTTCGCCTTGGATCGGGAAGCAAAAACAAGAATGTCAACTATCGAATTTACGGTAAAGGTTTCACTCGCAGTTCCGAGTTTCATCCCGATGGCCGGGAATTCGACGATTGGCGAATCGGTCAGGGCGGTTTCCGGACGGATTGGGACTTGCGCCAACACGATACATTGACGATTCAAGGCGACCTCTATGAAGGCGTTGCGGGACAAAGGGTGGGAGTCACGAGCTATTCCCCTCCCTCTATTACCAACGTGGAGCAGAATGCCAAACTTGCGGGAGGCAATTTGCTGGGTCGTTGGCGCCGCGACCTGGCGACCGGATCCGACATTCAGGTGCAGGCTTATTACGACCGAACTAACCGCGAGGATGTCACCCTGGCTGAGTCTCGCAATACGTTTGACGTCGATCTCCTCCATCATTTCGCTTTGCCGGGACGGCAGGATTTCATCTGGGGCCTGGGAACGAGGTTCAGTGCGGGCAATGCAACCCAGGTCGTTCCCACCGTGGTCATCACTCCAAACGAGTTTACGGACAAACTTTATAGTGCATTCATTCAGGATGAAATTCCAATCGTCCAGAATCGGCTCTCGTTGATGATCGGATCCAAGTTCCTCCATAACAATTACTCGGGTTTCGACATTCAGCCAAGTGCGAGACTGCTTTGGACACCGCGACAACAGCATTCTCTGTGGGCGGCTGTCACTCGCGCTGTTCGCACCCCATCTCGCGTTGAGGAAGATCTCCAGCTCACGGGATTATTCACGCCCAGTCCGCCGGTATTCTTCCGTCTCGCCACCGACAGAAATTTCCTCTCGGAACGACTGGTCAGCTACGAAACCGGCTACCGGGGTCTCGTAAGGCCATATTTATATTTGGATATTTCGACATTTTATAACCACTATGACCGCCTTCTAAGCATTGAGCCCGGCACGCCTTTCTCCGAGACCACGCCTTCACCGACACACCTAGTCATCCCGTTCCTTTTTCGCAACGGATTGTTGGGCGCTACATCAGGAGGAGAGATCGCGGCCGACTGGACGCCGATTCACTCGTGGCGGTTAAAAAGCTCATATTCGTATCTAAATGTTGACTTGGAAAGGTCAGCGGGGAGTCTCGACCCTTCCGTTAGTTCCACGCAGAACTCCAGCCCCCGCCACCAGGTCGTGATTCAGTCTTTTCTACAGTTGCCCAAGAACTTGGATATGGATATGACTTACCGCTATGTGAGCGCGTTGCCCGCCCAATCGGTCAGAAGTTATTCGACCGCAGACCTGCGGTTCGGATGGCACATCGGTGAAGGTGTTGAAATATCGATCGCCGGACAGAATCTTTTCCAACCCCATCACACAGAATACGGGGGTGATCCAGGTGGACTGGTTGGAATTAAGAGAAGCGCCTACGCGAAAATAACCTGGAGAAGGTGACGGGAACCTAGAACTATGAAACGGCTTAGTGGCACAGATTGGTTAGTACGTCTTCCTCGATGCCGCGTTCGCGGGCGAGTTGCACGCCTGTGGTATTCCCTGGCTGCCTTTGTCGCAGTGTGGGTATTTCTGTGCACAGGTATGATGCATGCTCAACAGCCAAAACCTAAAGAGTATGAAGTCAAGGCCGCCTACCTCTACAATTTTGGCCGATTCGTCCGATGGCCGGCAGATGTTCCGGCAGCGCCAGATAATTCTTTCCCTATTTGTGTGCTCGGCCAAGACCGGCAGCGCCAGATAATTCTTTCCCTATTTGTGTGCTCGGCCAAGATCCTTTTGGCCCGACTCTCGATTCGACTCTTGTAGGTGAAACCTTAGCCGGCAAACCCGTGGTGGTTAAACGGATCTCGCGGGCGCAAGACGTGGGGGATTGCCGCATCATGTTCATCAGTTCTACTGAGGAAAATCATTTGAAACAGATCCTAGGGGCGTTGGAGAAAACGCTCGTCCTGACGGTCAGCGATATGCCCGACTTCTCACGGCGAGGCGGCATGATCCAGTTTGTCTTGGAGGCAGGCAAGGTTCGTTTCGAGATCAACTTGGCAAGCGCAGAAGCCGCGAGATTGATCGTGAGCGCCGAACTGCTCAAAGTGGCTGCCACCGTCAGAAAAACCGGACAACCTGGAGATTGATATCGATGGTCCAAGCCAAAAACCATTCCATCTCTCGAAGACTCACATGGATGAACATGTTGGTCAGTGCCGCGGCTCTCATGATGGCGTGCACGGCGTTTGTTGCATACGATAAGGTCACGTTCCGAGAGACCATGGTGCGAAATCTTTCCACACAGGCTCAGATCATAGGCTCCAACACCGTCTCGGCGCTGGTATTCAATGACCCGCAATCCGCCGAGAACACCTTGACAGCTTTGAAGGCTTCCCCAAATATCTTGTCCGCTGTGATCTATACACCTGATGCTCGACCTTTCGCATCATACTCGCGTGATAGCGGCGGCCAGATACCGGCGCTGCCTTCAATTTCCTCAGGTCAGACGGAAATCCACTTGCTGAGCAATAAGGAAATGGTTCTGGCTCGCTCGATTGTATTTCAAGGAAAACCCATTGGGACTGTCTACATCCGATCTGATGTAGAGGAATTAAATCAGCGCCTGAAGCGGTTCGTGGGCATTGCGGCCATCGTCTTGGCGGTGTCTCTCATAGCGGCGCTCCTGGTTTCACCCATATTCCGTCGAGCTGTCGCCGAACCCATTGTACATTTGGCGGACGTTGCCAGGATCGTTTCCCGCGATAAAAACTATTCAATACGTGCAACTCCGACTCGCAGCAGCGGCGAATTGACCATCTTGATCGACGCCTTCAATGAGATGTTGACGCAAATACAGCAGAGTGAGGGAGCTTTGCGAAAAGCTCATGATGGACTTGAGCAACGTGTCCATGAACGGACTGCAGAGCTGGAAACCGCCAAGAGCGAGCTTGAGGCCTTTTCCCATTCCATTCTCCGTGCAAAAGAGGAAGTGGAGCGGGCCAGTAAGTTCAAGGATCAGTTCCTTTCGACGATGAGCCACGAGTTGCGCACGCCGCTCAATGCAGTCCTGGGTTTCTCGGATCTGTTGGCGGACGAACGTTATGGCTCCTTAAATGATCGTCAGAAACGATACGTCAATAATATCCATACCGGTGGGCAGCACTTGCTGAAGCTCATTAGCGATATCCTAGATCTTTCCAAAATCGAGGCCGGGCGCATGGACCTGGCGATTCAGGAAGTGCTGATCGAATCAGCTTTTGCGGATGTGGTGTCGACACTGAAGCCTCTCGCGGAGAAAAAGTCCCAGATCCTGGTGCAAAACTCTGCACCACACTTGATTGTTCGGGCCGATATCACGCGCCTCAAACAGATGCTGATGAACCTGGCAGGAAACGCGATAAAGTTCACTCCTGAAGGTGGCCGCATTGAGTTAGCAGCACACGAGTCGAATGGGCAGATTCGAGTCGAGGTCCGAGACAACGGCCCTGGAATCCCACCCGAAGAACAAAGCCATATTTTCCAAGCATTTTATCGCCTGCGGCACCCCGGTGCAGCGATTGAAGGCACCGGACTCGGCTTGGCGATCACGCAGCGACTCGCGGAATTGCATGGCAGTACACTGGGGTTGGAGAGCCAAAGCGGCCAGGGGAGTTGCTTTTACTTTTCATTATCAATTGGTGCGCCATTTCGACAGTCACAACCAACGGAAGCTAAAGTTAGGACGAGAGTCGGTGAGGCGCCAAAGATTTTGGTGATTGAGGACGATCGCGATGCGGCCTTGCTCATTCAGGCAAACCTCGCCTCCGCAGGATACGAATCCGTCGTGTGCGACCGCCCGCAAGATGCCGTCAAGATGGTCGCGGAAGTGAAACCCGACGTCATCACTCTAGACCTGCTAATGAAGCCTTCCAGTGGCTGGGAAGTGCTATTACTCCTAAAACGCGATCCGCAAACTACGTCTATTCCCATAATCGTGATTTCGATTGTGGACCAGCCCGCAATCGGAACTACATTCGGCGCCGACGAATATCTGGTCAAACCTGTCGAAAAGACATCCTTGTTGGCTGCAGTCCGGCGGTGTCTGGGGGTAAAGCAAGGCGGAACGTCACAGCGACCCATTTTGGTGGTCGAGGACGACACTTCAACCCGCGAGATCATCGCCGAATTGCTCACGACGCAGGGGTATGCGGTGACCACTGCCGAAAACGGCGAGCAGGCCCGCGCTCAAATGGCCACAGCTCTACCGGAGCTAGTCATCCTGGATTTGATGCTTCCAAAAGTGAGTGGGTTCGAGTTGCTCGCCGAGTGGCGCTCGAAGCCCCGTACCGCTGATCTCCCTGTTTTTGTTCTAACGAGTAAAGATTTAACGGGAGAGGAAGAACAATATCTCAGGAAACATGCAGAATCACTGTTTCACAAAAAACAGTCGTGGCAACAGGAGCTGAGCGAGCAATTGCAGCGGGTGCTTAAGATTGCACCCGCGGTGAAGTTATGATGCGCCACATTCTGGTGGTTGAAGACAATGATCTCAGCCGTGAACTGCTTTGCGACTGGCTTGAGTCTGAAGGCTACCAGGTGACCTCAGCCTCTGCTTTGGATCAGGCATTTGATGCAATCAAGAAACTGCCGCCCGATGCGGTCCTGCTTGATGTTCAGCTCGGAGACCAGGACGGGCTGTCCATGGCCAGTTGGATGCGTCGTCAACCTGCTCTGTCCCATATTCCAATAATAGCTGTAACAGCCCATGCCATGGTCACAGAGCAGGAACGCATCTCGCAGGCCGGTTGTAACGCTTGCGTTCCCAAGCCGATCGATTTCAAGGAGCTGACTAAACAACTGCAACAATGGCTCGCCGTGCCGGCCACCGGTCGATCGACAGGATAATGAATGAAATCACCCAACCCCAGCGGTGGAAATAAGGAAACTCATGTAGCAAATGGAATTTTAGTCGTGGACGATGACCCGCTGATCTGCGAACTGATCCGAGACGTCTTAGAATCCGCCGAAATCAAATCCCAAACGACTTGTGACTCACAGCAAGCTTCAGTCCTCATTCGGGAAAACAAATTTGAAGCCGTATTTTTGGATGTCAGGATGCCCGCACCGGACGGCATTGCCTTGGCGCGTCAGGTTCGTGCATCGGCCCTCAATCGGACAACTCCAATCGCAATGATCACCGGAGAAAGTGACCGCCAGCTGATCACTAAGGTATTCGAGGCTGGTGCTACCTTCGTACTCTTTAAGCCTATCGACCGGCATCGTCTGATGCGTCTACTTCGAGTAAGCGAGGACGTAATTCAACGAGAGTCAAGGCAGTTTCAACGGGTGAAGGTTACCTGCAAGGTTTCCATGCAGAGGGATCAAGAGCGATCTGTGGGCCGCACGCTCGACATGAGCCTGAACGGCGCGATGGTTTGTGCAGATAAGACCTTCGCAGTAGGATCGTTGATCCAAGTGGATCTGGAACTTACCCATGGAAAAGCGGCGCTGTCTGGAACTGCTAGAGTCGTGCGCGTAGTCGGCGTTGATTGCATGGGCCTTCACTTCGAAAATGTACCGCTCGCCCACGCTAGAAAAATACAAGAATTTCTATTGCCCTTGATCCTTGCCGTCGAAGCCGAAGTGAACACCCCCGTGCGCTCTGTTGTGTAGACTGTGGCCGCGTGGCGAAGGTTGTAGCGGAAACATTCAACGCCTAACGCCTCCGTACAGCGCAAAGTAGTAATTTCTCCAAAGGACGTCCACATCGGCAAAACCAATTTCTGCCATCCATTCTAACTGATCCATCAACTTTGCCGGACAGTCGTCGGACTGATACTTTGGAATCCACTTGCCTTCAATTTCGTTCTGGGAAACATAGCGGATCATAAAATTGCGCCACTGTCCCACGTACATTTCTTACAGAAAGTTGCTGGAGCCCAGAATCACGCCGGCGTTGTAGACACCTGCTACACCCCCTTAATTACTTACAACAGCTGTATTGTTATTAGCGCGGGTCTCTCGGTGAGCAGCATTTGGATTTGTATTCAGTTTTCACGGAGCGTATGGCTCCTTAGGCAAAATGTAAAATTGCAGGCTTAGATGATCCGGTGGCCCTGATTCTATCACCGCGAAACTTTATAGATTTCAAGGGTCCTCACGTCTTTGGGGCTACGCCGTCCTACGCGCTTCGTCAGTTATGCCCAGGTGACACTCAATCCTGCAACTCTTCGGTTAGGGCTCGATCTTGGCATTTCCGTGCTCGGCAAGGGGGAGGGGCATCGAGATCGATAGCGGATAGACGTCGGCGGCGGTGCGCCACGCCTCGTTGTACCTAAGAGACAGTTTTCCCCTGTCGTCGCGCGCGATGCGGCCCGTTTCGCGGCCGTCAAGAATGGCGATGAGTTCTCCGTTCACTTTCTTTTCCTGCGCGCGGAGTTGGCGATGGAATCCATATCGACATCCGTGTCCACACTCTGAGAGGTGTCGGTGTCCTTCGGTTTTACCGGACCCGGTTTATCGGCATCCAGCAGGAGTCCAAGAGCATCTACGGTGCGTAGCAGCAGCCCGCTGGCAGCCCGCGGCTTGCCCTTCTCCACTTCCACGATCCACTGTCGGCTGACCCCCGACCTTCTGCGCCAGAGACTTCTGGTCGAGGCCGAGCCTGGTGCGCTGGTCGCGGATAAGGGCCCCGAGATCCGCCGGGGTCCGAATGCTCATATCTTCCTCCTCTCGTCAGATGTCAGCGTTCGACGACAATTATAAAGTCAGCGATCAGCGACATCGGTGGCAATCCTTGGCAGAGTCGGAGTTGGTCCCCGAATTTCGTCTACTGGAACAACTAACAGTTGGCTTCTTGCCGGGGATGGGCCAGATTAGCCTGCAACACCCACGCGAAGCGGCGCTGATGCCACAGCTGCCGTGACGCGCGATTTTGACAGGTTCTACAACGCAAAGGAATCGACGCGCGTGGCCGAAATCAAAACGCCGTGAGTGCTCAATTCAGGAGGCAAAAATGGCGACACAAGCAAGGGAGCAACGCGAACCAGCCCAATCGCAGGCAGGGATAGCCGCAACTGAAAACGACTGGACGAAGCCACGAGCGATGGCTATTCCAAAAGAAGGATATTTCAAGCTTGAACGGGGGAGATATGGTCCAGTTTATCCGAAAAGTCCTGCGTGTTATGGCTTCACGATCATAGCGAAGGCCAAGCCCGGAACGGAGGAGGTAATCCGCGAGTACGGAAAGACAATCGAGAAATCCTTAGAAGGATCACCCGACCTGCTGGCGCCACTCAAGCTCCACTATTTGAGATGGGTGCTCTTCGACATCGGCAAGGACAAGTACTTCATGTATCAGGGAATCTTCGATACCGATTTTGATAAGTATACGGAGGACGCTATCGCACTGTTCGCCACAGCTGGACTAAACACCGTGTTCGAGAACTTAGAAGGATTTCCGGACGACTGGAAGACGAATCCACCGGCGTTCGTCAAATTTGTTCGCGAGCATCAGTGTCCGAGCTTCCTGGAATACGGCGAGTATCCGTTTGTCAGCGCTGGCGAGATCAAAAAGGCCTTGAAGCTTAAGGCGGCCTTTTCCAACATGCTCGACCAGATGCAGTAGGCGAATTTACCTGCAGAGAGGCTGAAGTGTTAGAGCTCGATGACATCCAACATTTCCTGATTGCACGCCCGCCGGCACTTGCTGCGCGTTACGAATTCCTTAGTTTTCGACATGCTGAAGGCGGCAGAACCTGGCTGGCAGGCATGCTCGCGAAAGTAGGGTCTGCACAAGCGGTTGGGTCGAGCCAACTCGATTCCAGATGGGTAACCGTCGCCTTCACATGGAATGGCCTGAAGGCTCTCGGCGTCGATGATGTGTCGTTGGCTACTTTTCCGGAAGAGTTTCGTCAGGGGATGGCCGCTCGGGCGAATATCCTCGGCACAACGGGCGCCAATCATCCCGATCATTGGACGGGGGGCCTGGCAAATCCCGATCTTCACGCTATTGTCGTTCTCTTTGCCCGCGATGTGGCGGAACGAGAGCGATGCAGACATGAGCATCAAGAGTATCTCTCGCGACGCGCTGGTGCGGAGGTGCTTTCATCCTTGGATCTCGAGGCCCTGCCGCCGTTTGACTACCCCCACGAACACTTTGGCTATCACGATCGCCTTTCGCAGCCCGTGATCGACGGAACCGGCGTGGAACCGGCGCCTGGATCCGGCCCGGCCATCAAAGCGGGCGAATTCTTTCTTGGCTATCCGGACGAGGAGGGGGAGTTTTCCGGACTCCCACAGCCAGCGATCCTATCGCGCAACGGCAGTTACTTGGCCTATGTTCGTCTGGAAGAGCACGTCGGTGCGTTTCGCGATTTTCTGCGGCAACACGGCGAGACGCAAGAGCAGCAAGAGTTGATCGCAGCCAAGCTCATGGGGAGATGGCGCAGCGGTGCGCCACTTGTCCTCGCGCCTGATAAGGACGATCCCGAACTCGGCGCAGACCCGCGGCGCACTAACGATTTTGCTTACGCGGAGAAGGATCCGTACGGCTACGCTTGTCCGCTGGGCTCACACATTCGTCGCATGAACCCACGGGACACGGCGACGAACATGACGCGACGAAAGATGATCCGGCGTGGAGGCACTTACGGGCCGCCATTGCCTGAGGGAGCGCCCGAGGACGGCAAGGAACGAGGCATCGCAGCGTTTATTGGATGTGCGAGCCTGGTTCGTCAGTTCGAGTTCGCTATGAACGTGTGGGCGAACGACCCCAACTTTCACGAATTGGGCAACGAACGGGACCCGTTTGTAGGCACTCAAGACGGCTCCTATGACATGACGATTCCGAAGCGGCCGATTCGGAAGAAGATCACTGGTGTGCCAGCTTTTACGACCGTGAAAGGTGGCGCCTATTTTTTCCTGCCGGGTATAAACGCGCTTCGATACCTCGTGGCACTTGCGGAGCGAAGCCACGCCCGAGGCGCGTAGCATTGGAAAAGGATTCATACGATGAGCAAAAACAAAAACGGACCTCGAACTTACAACCAAATCCATACACCGAGACAATACACTCGCGACAAACGACGGTTCAGCATTTACTGGACGTGGAGTTATCCGTGGGAGGCCAATCGAGATGTGGCCGAACTAGACAATCGCTTCTCAACGATGACCGAAGTTCGCCGAGTTGCTTGGCCCGACTATGAGAGCGTGGAATATTCCGAAAAAATGTTTTTGCAGGGGATCGCCGGCACACTTGAGCTCTTCCACCTGTCTACAGCCAGGTTCCAGGCGCTCGTGGGGGAGGCCACAGGGCATCCTGTTGCGGTCTACCAGCGGATCGATCAAGCGGGACAGAGATTGCCGTTGGACGAGCGCGTGCTCGCAGACACAGACACCTTGATGGTGTTTGGGCTCGATCACATGGTTACCGAGCAGGAAGCTTCACCGCAGGAAATTGATGCGGTTCGGGAGTTCCTAAAACGAGAAGGAACGTGTCTGATCCTTGGCCCGCATCACGACGTCGGCGTCTCAGCCGATTTGAAGGAACGCGCCATGGAGTATGCCCACCATGGAGATCCTTTGGTGCCCCGCCAGCAACGGTTTGGCAAATACACGCGTTCGCTGATGAAAGGGCTCGGGGTGCCGATCGAAAATCGGTATGGCCTTCGCCCTGCTGTCGTCAAGGAAACCAATCAGATTGCTCCATTGATCGCGGCGCGTGACTTGGATTTGCACGGATTGCTAAAAGGAGTTACCACCTTCAATTTTCACCCGCATTTGCCACACTATGCGTTGACCACGGAAGACACCAAGCTTGTTCAAGTGCTGGCCAGACAGCCGATCGATATGTCCAGGCCACATCCGTTCACTGAAGCTGGAAACCGCGAGTTCAATACGTTCATCTGGATGCCCCCGAACGGAAAGCGAGCAGCCGACATCTTGTTGGCCGACTCCACAATATTTACGACGTTGTTTGGCGGCGTGGAATCCTTGGAGAACTTTTGGAAAAACCTGGCATCGATCCCGCTCACAAGCGGGACGCAGACCCAACAGAGCGCACGTCACGCTCGCGCCTAATCTATCAGGTATTAAGAATCGCCGTTTGCTACTGCCATTGTCCGAGCCCGATAAGGATATCGACAAGCCTAGTGAGGGTGAATTGACGATAGCCCGCGGGGAATTCGAAGAGCTTCTGTGGTTGAGTACCTTCCTTTATGTTTTGCAATTCATAGCCGGACTGGACACCGCCCTTGGAGGTCCGCAGAATCTTTACTATGAAACTCAGGTTTTGGTCATACCAGAGCGACCCATGCCCTCCATCGGGTGCTGTCGCATCCCACCTTACTGTAGGTCTTCCATTCACTGTGTCTGGTCCCCCGCTCTGGCATCTTAGTGTGATTCCCCGTTGGTTTGCTTCTGAGACCCATCCACCACAGGGATTATCTGCAGACGAAGGTCTGAACATCGATGCGCCTCTATAAAAAGGCATTCCATTAGAACCGGAAATTTGCAAGTACAGCTTGGATTGAGGAATGAAAAGAAACAGGAATTGGTGATCAAAATCAATAAGAAGTGAGCCAATTCCATTAGTTTCGCCCTCCGTCGTGGGGCGATCAAGTCGTGCCTGCTTATGTCCAATAAACAGCTTCACGATTTGGGTTCGCTCAGTGTTATCAAGGACTCGCATATCAGCAGAAAATTCAACTTTTTGCGCTGGCGTCGATGCTACCTTCGGCACGGAATCCTGCGCCGCAGCCGTAAGCGTCCCAATGAGCGCAAATGTGAGCCTGAGAATTAATTTGCGCATATTGACCCTCCCCTTAGAGCTTGAACATGCAGCAACCATTGTTGTGCGCCGCGTGAAAAATGCGCTGCGCCTCACTTCACCAACGGCTGTGGCCTATTTCACAGATTCTTGATTAATAGAAACCGCCGCCTTCGCCAAGTCCTGCTATCGGGAGATGGCTGCTTCTGAGCGCTCTCGGCTGGTTCTCCATTCGCCATATCTGGGAAATGCCGATCCCAACAGCCTGATCCTGCTGATTTGAAGGGAACTTCGAGGCGGGGAATGGCCGCCCTAGCGATCCCAAAGGATGCTGATCAATTTCCAGGGGTTCATGTTGAGATCAAGCGAAAGTTGCTTGTCTTTATCGAGTCTCAGCTTGGCCAATGGGTACAAGACGCCTGTACTCTTGCTGCGGTCCTGGTCATTCAAGTCTAATTCGCCGCCGGTTAGGTTATAGTCAGCACTGCGAGTGCTGTAGTACGTTTCGCCGAAGCGAAGCAGACGGTTGGTAATAAATCGAATCTTCCGACCCGTCGGGGTGGGAATCGAGCGAATGTAGCTGATGTCATAGCCTAGCGTGCCCTCAATCGCAATTCGACCTACCGCTCTCATTTTTTCCAGTGCATTGACCAAACCTTGATTCTTTCCCTTCTCGAAAGCCTCGATAAGGATCTGCCTATCCTCCTCAGTGGAATATTCATTAATGATCAGTCTTACGTGAAATTGTTGCCCGACTTGGGTGCTCGTACCCATGGCAACGGCTTGAATTATCTCGGGCTTTGGCCTGTCTTGGGAAAGACTTGGGATGCTTCCTACTGCCATCAACCCAAGCCCCAGCAAGCTGCCGAGGAAAATGCCGTGAACCTTAAGAGCCGCATTCTTGAATTGCCACATTGGTTTTTCGTCTCTCCTGGTGTTCCCCTCCAATGTCAAATTTCCGCCGGAATGATGATTGCAAGATTGTGGCATTGGAAAACCTGCGCGCGATTCCGAATATGCCCTCCTATTACTCCACCACCGGTGTCCATGATTTATCCGGGTTAAAGCGCTCCATCTTCGCGAATTCGTCAACGGTTGCAGGCCCAAAATCTTTTTGGAAGACAACACCGTCGTAGCTGACGATGAACGTTTTTACTCCGGTTATCCCGTACTCGGCCGGTGCAGCCACTAGTGCAAAGCCGCCTATCATCAGACCCTTCACCACGAAGTCCATTTGTCCCATTGGCGCGGCAGGCCCCTGCCCCTTCAGAACCTTGAAAAAATACCCGTGGTACGGTTCTGACCGGCTCGTGTAGCCCTGTTCGATCGCTTGGGCAATCTTTTCACCAACGGGCCCACCCCAGGTGCCGTCGGAGTTTTTCCACGCCAAGCCATCCTGTTTGCCCGGAGTGCTGATGACGCGCTGGGCGTACTGGTTCACGTCGTAACCATCGCGCTTCTGAAGGGCGTATTCGTTCTGCGCGTCTACATAACCGTGGCAGATATTTATGGCGTCCAATTCATTGGCACCAATTCGACGATAGAGCATTTCCCGCCGGCCGGCCTTGGCATCGAAGAACCATTTGTCACCCAACTTCACAAGCGGCACGGGGAAAGGCCAGTCCTCTTTGCCTACGAGGAGAAACGCGCGGTTCCCTCGCCTTGGATCCACGGAAACACTTTTCTTTTCGCGGGCTTCGGCGACGAAATCACTGGCTCTCTGCCGGTCTTGAGCTGTCTCCCCGCTAAATACAACGTCCTCGCCATTAGGGCCAAAAATCTGCACGAGAGCAACCTCGTCGAATCTCTGGGCTGCGTCGACCAAAGCATCGGCAGCCTGCTGCGGAGTGTCAAATTTCTTTGGGCCGGCGGCAGCGGAAGCGATTGCAGCCGGAGGTCTTGTCGCCGCGGATTGCTGCGCAGCGAAAAGAACCGGCGTGGAAAGATACGCCAAAGCTGCAACGCCAATTATCCAATGAAGTCTGGGGAGATATTTCGACGCAGATGTTGATTTCATATCACCGCTCCTGTGATTTCGTTTCCGCTCTCAAATCCACTCATCTTATCTACGCCTCCCACCGCCTCCACGACCACCACCAGAACCGCCTCCGCCTCTAGACCCCATGCTGGAGGAACCGCGGCTGCTGCTGGAGCGAGCGCTCGATCCGTTGTATCCCCCGGAACCTCCATCGAAGGCCGCTCGGTTGCCGCCTCCGCTGCGCGAGACATCCCGACCTCCTATGCGGTCGGCACCCGCCCCGCTGGGCCGATTGCCCGCACCAACTCCATTGCTGGGCCGATTGCCCGAACCAATTCCATCGCCGGCTCCATTGCCGGCTCGATTGCCTCCGCCAATTCCTTCGGCGCGATTGCTGGCCAGATTGCCGCCCTGCCTGCCAACCTGGTCCCGGGCCGTAGCCTGACGGTTGGCCAGCGAATCTCCGCGAGTCGTACCACCAAACCTGTCTGCCGTAGCTTGGTCGCGATACGGAGCGCCGCCGCGATGCTGCGGATTATGCTTCCAGCTGGCGTTCCCGTTACCGATGTTGTTGCGGTTGCCGCCGTTAATATTCGAGTTCCGAACGAAATTATTGTTGTTGTTGATGTTGATGTTGTTGTTGCCGCCCCATCCGCATCCCCAGCCCCAACCACCACCCCAAGCCGCTCCCATGGCTAGCCCGACTCCAAATGAGATCGCCATTCCCGCCGCGTAATAGCCGGCAGGCGGATAGTAAATGGGAGGATAGGGATAAATCGGTGGGCCATACACCGCGTAAGGATCATAGGAAGGAACATATATGACCTGTGGATTAGCCTGCTCGACGACGATTACACTCTTGTTCTCGATGACCTTGGTTTCTATTTTTTGTTGCTCGGTCGATTTCAAATTGCCCGTGTCCTGCGCCTTTTTGCGCATGCGCTGCACGGCATCCATCACACCGCTTTGCTGGGCCAGGAACGCATTGCCCAAATCCGTGGTCCACTGGATGTCGTCGGCCAGGCGCTTTACCACATCAGGCAGTGCCGCCATGGCCTGTATGCTCGGATCCCAAGTCTGCTTCGCGACTGTATCCGCAAGCGCTTTGTCCTTCAACCCCGGGTTTTTCGCCAGCCACTGTTGAAGCTGGATCAGTTCGAGAGGATACGTGGACGCCGCCAGGGTCTGTGCCAGCAACGGGTCTGGATAAAGGGCAATCGGCGCCACGAGAGAATCCAGCTGATCGGGCGGAATCAGCGGAGCCTGACTCTGGGGCGAAGATACCTGCGCCGATTGAGGAGAC
>WNGO01001348.1_pt1 | contig 15777 bp, 20 predicted proteins | sample 5400511 | NCBI WGS metagenome assembly WNGO01 (sample SAMN13153380, study PRJNA577476) | soil metagenome | isolation source: 20 cm soil or saprolite under Garry oak tree replicate 2 | place: USA:California | collected 2016-06-15 | reverse complement strand
ATACTTCGACAACTTAACTAGGCGTGAACCAGCCGGCTGATATCTTCATAGGAAAATAGGAAAAAAAGGTGCAAGTTGATTTTGAGTTTGTCCGGCGATATTCACACGACATGATTACATAAATAATCGATTTGTCATGCGCTTTCAGGAAATCCGATCACGACATGCCCGTAGTTCTGCTTTGGATATGCAATCCTCAATAGATACTGTGAACACCTGGGACCCCCATTTCTGGACAACGAAGAATCAGACAATCATTATTAATCCAGACTTGTACTAATTAAGCTTTGAACTGTTCAGATTACGACTAAATTCTAAGTGAAAATTCTGAAAAGTAAGGAATGAAAGAATACCAGTGGGGTATATGGTTTATGGAGCTTTAGGAGTAATGAATGACTGGAAGCAGGTACTATAATATGTCATGTCAACGGCATCCAAGAAGAGAGGGTGACGCTTAAGAGAAAGAGGTATCACAAATTAACCGTACTACTGGCGTCTTCTAAGCGAAATTGTAAGTGAGACGCCTTGACTCGGATCTTAGCAGGGGCCTGGTAGGACGAACTTCTGTGTAATAGCCGAGTTCTTTAGCAAGTCTAGAAACATAATCAAGTTAGTACTAGAACGAGAGTGGCGAAAAAGGCTTGTACTCTGTCATTATGAATCGCGCAATCCGCTTACTGTCTCGAGAGCTCGCCATTTTGACGAGTTGGCCCCTCACTCCCACTTTCATGATGATAACTTCGCCTCTCCAACAAATATTAGAATCGAGGTTTGCCAAAGATATGTTTCTCATCATAGATTCGTCGTAGCGATAATAGACCATGAATGTGTCGGTCCTGTTAAGCCTGGACCCATTAGTCCTGTCGCAAGTTCGAATACGGGACGGCCGTAAAATCCTGGTAAAGCCTGTAGGCGTCGGTGGTAAAATCCCGGCTTCAGGGACAGGGAACATTAGGCCCATATCGGAAACCACTACCGGAACCCCGACGAAACGACATCTGGCTTCCGTTAGTGGAAAGTAGAGACCAGTTAAATTCACGAGTTCCTGCGTATCAAAAATCAGTCAGCAGATAGTCAATAATGATGTAAATGACTCTGACAGGGTGACGACCACTTTGCGTTGCGAAAGGCATGACACGATTAAAAAATGGAGCGGGTACTTTTGGAAGAAAAGAGCGAAGTTAAAGGATGGTGTATCACGGGCGGATGGTATTAGCGATGGGCGGGGGACGTTGGCGGTTAGGCCATTTTCAAGCTTCCTTTATACCCAGCGATAGATGTCGTAGCCAATGGGAATAGAGATAGAATCAATCAATAATTATATAATTATACTGTAGTCAGCGTATTAGAAAAGTCAGGTGACATCTGACGGCAAGATTCAGGGTTTCTGACGGCCCTGAAATCTTTTTCTAGCGTCACTTGATTTGTTTTTTAAATAAATAGTGGCGAAGTCATCAGCGGGCCAGAATTCGACGTAATCCTTGAGGCAGGGTATAAGTTGGGCAGCCTGCCAAAATTTCTAGCAGTTAGCATCCATTTGACAGGGTAGTATCAGCATGAACCTCCAAACGGAAATTTTCCACTGCCTTAGAATTTTGAGACTTAAATGGACGGTTCCCGTCGAAATGTTTTGCACATAAAGTGTGGAGTTGTTGCTAGATCACATGTCAGTTATCAATTACTTGTAAGGTACGAAATCCCCAACTACCTGTGATTTCCGATATTTTTGCTCGTCCCACCCTAGGGCCACCCTCAGGGAGTAACCACCTGAATTGGGTTTGGACAATGGCCCCTTTGGTCGTTCGCGTAGACAATTTGGGGCTCTAGCCTCATGCTCCCCCGCCTTTTCTAATCCATCCTCTTCAAAGATTCTCCTGTTAGTAATAGGATGGTTTTCATCCATTGGGCTTTCCTCCGGGGGGAATATTTGCCTATTTGTCACAGGATGAAAATATTGAGCGTACCAAGGCATGAAACGGTAGAAAATTTGTGATGCGTTATGTAGCCACTTTGGACGGACCTTTTGCTAGATATGGCAGGCTGAAAGATATGGAGCACATTACCTCATTACTGCGGCACTTTGGCTGCCGGCGTGAGACAGTTTCAGCGGTTTGTGATGCGTGATGCGTAGTCTTGATGCGTATACTGAATCTGATCGACTCTCTCACGAACGCTCGTTCTGGTGCTATTACGCATTTTACCTACCTCTCCAGTGCCAACACGCTCTTTTATCATGAAATTATATCTTCCTCTTGGTCAACTGTCAGGGGGGCATACAGATTCAATCAACTCTGCCGCATTTTCTGTAGATGGGAAGTTTCTGGCGACAGGTAGCGAGGACGGTGGCTTGGTCATATGGTCTGTTGAAAAAGGGTCGATTGTTGAGCGTCGCCTGCTCAATAGTTCCATCTTAACGGTGATGTGGGATTTGCATGTGCCCAAGCGGCTATATTTCGGTTGCATGGATGGGACGGCTGCATATCTTAACGAGCCTCATGTGCGTCCCATTTTATTGGCCTTGACATATCTAACGTGGATGCAGGGTCCCATTCACCATATAAAGACAGGCTTATATGACGTTCCAGTTTATGCATTTGCTGTGGGGCAGGGGACGTCCAATATTGCGTTAGCGGCTGGTACTGAAGTCCACATAGCAGCCCAAGTTAATGTCAAGAGTACGCTACCACCACCCTTGCTGTTCTCATTCCCGTGTGTGACATAAGACTCCCAGAGTCATATGCGACGCTCACAATCTTGCCCAAGCCGAGGTCTTTCTCAGAGCCAAAATCTGAGTCTGCAGAATCCGTCAATGTCATCGGACGCTCTCTTCACTTCCTCGACGGCAGTTCCAAACTTCTTGTCTCTTACCTTAACCACGGCATTGTGTACGTTTTCTAAATGGATAGAAGAACGGATCTCTGAGTCCTAAGCGCGTAATAGGTGTTGGGATATTGAAAATCTGGTCCAGTTATGGCAAATCGAACCCGGTCATTCACATCACTACATGTAAGTCCTCGCTATGTAACGCGTTTGATCATTTCTTAAGGGAACAGTGGCTCTTCTGATGTTTCTGCAGACGAAGCCTATATTGGGATATCGAACCTTAGCACAGGCATCGACGTCTACTCACTCACATCGCTAGAACTCGTCCATTCCTTTCCAGCCTTTGTTGATCCAAATACCAACTTCCCCGTTTCAGTACAGTTTTTGCAAAGCGGCAAATTGCTGACTTGCGGTTCACACAATGGAGGTGTGTGCATTTGGGAAAAAGAGAGCGGCAGAGTTTTTCAGACCCTCCGACATGAAGGTGGGTTGATATAACTATAGGAAAACATGCAACTGACCATCCCGCCGATCCTAATAGTAAAACTAGTTACAAGCGTTGCAGTACGATAGTCGTTCGGTTTACCCTCACAGTGCGCTAAATAATTGATCTAGGTTCATTCAAAGACAGATGTAGAGCTGGTTGCAACGGCAACCACGGGAGCCCAGCCTCGTATATACCTTTGGAAGACAGAGCTACCCCGGAAATCCATACTAGCTGATGTGGTTTCAAGCTCTGTTGTAAAAATGAATGAAATAATGGTATGGCTAAAACTTTTGCACATCTGATATCCGGCTGAACATCGAAGGAGCCTCTCAATAAATTCTGCCCGAGGGTCTCTTTGCTTATTGTTTTAGGTGCTTTTCTCTTGTTCGCTACTCACAGCGCTTTTTCCGTACACCGTGTATGCATTCTCCCCATATTATCGTACTAAATTGATGGAACGTGACAGACGATGACGATTTATTACTTCTCGGAGTCTCTGGACAACTTATGGTTTAGTACGAAACATTATACACTGTGGACCATCGCGATTCTCAAGAGTACGACGGCCAGTAACCTTGAGGCCCTTCGGAAGGTATTATGGGAATGGTTGCAGCCCCCGGTGCTGGTTAGTGAGCAATTTATGGTGGAATCATTCTAGCTCAAGGATATCTAGTAAGCTGAGACGCTAATACACGCTTTGCTGTTGGTTGGCCCTATGTATAGTGGACGGTTGCATACTACAGAAATATACCGAGAGAACTAACATGTCGCCAATCTCCGGTCTGAAAGCCTCTGAGAGCCCCAAAAATTGTTGATCCCGTACAAAGACCTCATCACATCATTCATCACATCATTAGACACCAGATACCTTTCCGTAAGGCATAATCTAAAAGATTTTGAAGCTTTCCGCATCAGCACGTTTTCCCTCCCATAAAAAAAACACTAAATCCAGTACGTCCCACGCCAAATCGATAAAGTTTATCGCTGGAAATTGATCATTTAACATATCTCGGCCGCCGCACGAGCCCGTCTAAAATTATCATAATTGATCAAAGTTGCGTTTTTGATGGTCCTGCACTTGCCTAACCAAGTAGCAATTGGTGATCGAAGATTTCACGCATGATTTCATGCCATCAATTATTATTACCTACAGTCCTTTACAGGCCCATTCAAGCCCCGAGGCAGTGTTACAGGCTCTGGCGCTGGGATGCAGGTATGGATACCATAATCTTAGTCTGACCTGAAAACCTGACTGGAGTGACGACATGCAGTCTTCCTACCAGGGCCTGCCGCAAAATACATATCCACAAACTAACGACTCGGACTCCGAATCAAGCGTATATTACTCGGGTGAGGATGTGAGCTTCGCAAACACGGTCTGTCGATTCTTCTCATTTCTTGCTATAAGCCATTGAATGACCAATACTTCAGTCTTATTTGCCCAGTAATTCATTGAATGCGGCTCCTATGGAAGGAGTCGAGAATGACGAGTTGGAAATGAACCTCGAGGCTTACTACCAAGTTGCCGCTGCCACATCCCAAAGTCGTCTCTCAGAAACGGCCCTCCAGTCACATGGGATATCGCTGCTTCCCCAACAGCCACCCCAGGATCCAGCTTACCTTGCCTCGCAGATCCGCCTTTCACATACACCTCTCCAGGTGAACGGTATACCACCGTATCCCCAACCCCAACCGCCACGGGATCCAGCTTACCTTGCTTCGCAGAGCTATCTCAGTTCGCAAACAGCCCTCCAGTTGCAACTTCACGCTACTACGGGTGAATACCATGTACAGCGGCAATCAATCGTGGACACCAGGGGTGTCGAATCAAGCCTAGGATGGATTGATATAACAAATAGCGAATCAATGTCAACACCAATGCCGAGGCAGTTGCCCTTGCCACTTTCCACTTCATCAGCATCGTCAGCATCGTCAGTCACCTCCACCATCATCCATGCCTCATCAGATTTCTGTCAGCCCGAAACACAGTCAGAAAAAATGGACGAAGACTATAACGAGCTTGGTTCTCCTCGACATGTATGTAGTAGATAGTCACTAGTCTCAATCTAACATACTAACGTCCGTGTTCACAGGTAACTCGCCTACCCAGTCGACATGTAAAGAAGAATGTGTCATCTAAACGAAAGGGGTCGGAACGGTCTGGTGTTAATAGCGATCCGCGCAGTTTGCCAATCACGAATCCTTCAACTCCGAATTTGAAAGAGAAACCACATGTACGTCACTGTCCAGGGGTTGCTGTGAGAACCTTGATTACTTATCATCACGGTAGAGCGATGAACCACTTCCAATTGTAATCAGACCGACAGGAGCGGACACTATACATCCGACCACAAGCAAGCCATCAGTAGAGAATCCCCAACGGCCATTTGATCCGCCAGTTGACTACATTAAGCTTTTAATGGATACCATCGGTAATATGCATATCGCGCATCACGAGACGCGAGATCTTTTGCACGTCCTGGATAAAAGACAACAAGACATGTCAGCGACTCTGCAAACTGCCCTTAGTTCTAGCGGAGACTCCGGCAGAACTGAGGTTGCTCCTCGTGCGTCACGTCAACAAGGGAAGTCTAAACTGAAGAAACGGCGAGGAAAATTGGAAAAGATAAGTCAGGCAATGACTGATCCTCAATGGTCTTACTTTAAAGTGAGCCGCTTCTGCTTCCTTGAGCTTTGTCTGACCTTTTTCCTCTTAGGACTGCATACGAAAGCATCTGAAGCGGCTTCTGAAAGTCAACCGTTTGGACGAAAGTTTATTGAAGTTTGCACCGTTGACTCCTGAGGAACAGGAGGTGTACCAAAATAAAGACATTCGACGGCTTGTACCTGATTTAGTCATTACTCCCGAAAATTTTCGACTTGACATGACTTTGCCGCGAACTTCCGCATTCAATACCGAAGCACAAGATGTTTTCGTGGAAGACTTCATGCAGAAAGTCAAGGAGCAAAAGTGGTACGCAGAGGAAGATATACCAGAAAGCTTCCTTGATTACGAAATCATATATTTTGCCATACATGAACATCTACACCACGTCTTCGCTATGTACCGTGAAGCCTGTCAAGAAGATGGAAAAGAACTGAAGGAGAACAGACAAGCACGATCAGCAAAAAATACTCGAAAGCGAACAGTAAGCATTTTTAAGTCGTAGTGCGGAATCGCGTCGCTCACTTATTCTAGCTTTTTGAAGAGCGGTTCAGTCTGGTGAAGAAAGATTCGGCACTTGCCCACCATTGCCATCTATTAGATATTATCGGCGTACAAGGCATGAGTTCTGATGAAAGCGACTATGGAGGCAGTCAAGTTGTGTACAATCGGATCCTTCCTGGGTGGAGAAGTCAAGAGTTGCAAGATTTCTTATGGCGTTTGGATGATATTCGGGATGAAGTAGCAAAAAGGCCTGTAGGAAAACGTCGCCATGGCTTACAGAGGGGTCGACAGCGACTCAGGACAAATCTTAAAATCAACGAAGAGAGCGTCGCACCTCCTAATTTACCGTGCAACTGCTATCGCCCTAGATGGTTAAAGGGTCTCAGACCATATCAGTTAAAGCAACTGGAAATAGTTAAGGATAACTACGACTTCTCCGCAGCATGAATAGTTTTTGAATCCATTCGCCGACTTGGCTTTAGTAACAGCACCGTTTGCTATTCCTGCATCCCAACTTTGGGCCGGCCTGCTTTCGTCATGATCACGAGTGTCATCACCGTGCTGAAATTCAATATCAGTAGCTAAGGTACGCCAATCATAAATTTCCATCCGCCAATCATTAAGACCAGTGCCAGCACCACGCCGCATCGTAAAAGGGGCAACGCTTTAGCTAATTGTTTCATGGTGTATTATCCCAACGTATTCCTGATGGTTGAGGACGCGGAGTTGCGATCGCCTACGGTATTCTCAGGGCCAACTTTCCCACATATCTCATTTAGCATTTTAGACGAAGCAGCAGCACTTAAGGGGACCCATATACCTCGTCCTTCATTTCACTCCGGCCTCGGAATCTAGGCATATGTCAGAAGCATCATCAACTGAATCAGTAGAAAAATATTATCATCAGATAACGCTAAATGGTCACGTGGGCCCCATTAATTGTGTTCGATTTGCTCCGCAAGAACTGTCCCTGGCTAGCGGAGGTACGCATGCTCTTGTGACCAGGCGGTGTAAGCAGATGACATCGATTCGGTACCACAGGTGATGATGGATATGTCTTTTTGTGGTCTTTGCCTGAGAAGCAATTCACGCACAAGTTTCACGCCGGACAGGGTCCTATAATAGCTCTGGAATGGTTCGACTATCCTAACTTCGTAGATGTAAAGTATTTGGTGTCAGCAGGAGCCGATGGAACTGTTAAACTTTGGAAACTATCAATTGATCAGGTGTGTTGATCATGGTACACATGTGGCGCCCGTGACATTGAAAATTTTAATCCCGGCAGTACATGTTCATCGGGATGCATTCGGTTCACGAAGTACCGATTGAAAATGTCGCACTGCATTACAATAGGCTGGCAATTGTTGGCGGATGTCATCTGACCATCCTTAATATCGATCTCAACCAGCCCGGTAAATACTATCATCTCCACTTATATTCCAAAGTTTGTTATCTAAAGAAACAGGTACCTTTTCAATTCTTGCGCGCGATCCAGAACCACCATCCACTTTCCCTGCGTTGGCGCGAACAGTACACTTTACTAATTCAGGACGCTCAGTCATTGTAGGGCACCTTGACGCAAAGACGCTGTGTGTATGCCCCTCTTTTTGCATAATCGTGTTTCCTTACCCGAATTTATAGGTCTGTCTGGAACGTGACGCCCTGGAAAAAAATTTGGAAATACAAGATAGCGACGCGAATGTACGAATCCGTCTATTGCTTTTATTCAGTGATTCTTAATAACTAAATCGCGGCCGTAGTGGAAATACAGCATGGTGTGAATCGACGCAAACCCTTCTAGTATGGAATTTATGCGATGGGATCGACATATACCGTATCGACGACAGACCAATTTGGATAAGCAAATTGGCAATTAAGATATCACGGAATATGGTTGTGCAAGTGTCATTTGGCATAGAGCCGTTTGCCATCTCAGGGAGTGATAGCGGGGAAATCTACGTCTGGAATCTGAAAACCTGTTCTCTTCAGCAGGTCTTGCATCACGATCGCGGTATGTACTACGGTGAACTATTATTGTTTATTACTTAACCTGGATATACAGAAAAAAGTGCAGTCCAGGCGGTTTCTGTAAGTCTCCCGTGCAAAATCTGAATTTGCGACGGCCGACAAAGAATCACAGTTTAATTGTTTGCGATACGGCAGGAGCGTGATAGCAAGCGCATCATCCGAAACCGGGAAAGTACAACAATCGATATCCATACATTCGACCCATCCGGTACGTGATATTTTTCAATAGATTACATGCGAGACTGATTTTTGATGAGATCAATGAATGGCCCAAAGCAACGTCGCAAATGCGAAATAGATGGCACACCAATGGGACAAGAAGTTTATTCCGACAGAATCCCAGTGGTTTATGCATATTTCTCACCATAGCTTCACTGCTTGGAACCAATATTGCCATATTATGGATGTTTGGATTTGGGGTCACGCGCCATTGATGATTACTTTGTATTCTAGAGAGTAAAGATCAGAATTCGGTAGGTAGCTGTATGGATACTATCATCAGCCTCCGAAATACAACTTTATAATACCCTCGCCCACACACCGAGAGAACTTGCAGGCGATGCACTATTGTGTACGAATACAAAACGCACTGTCGTATTCAAAGTTTTCGAACAATGAGCAATATCTCTGAAAGCTGCCCTAGAGTTTAAGCTAGAGGAACGCGCCAAGTCAGGCATAACCATGTCGGGGGAGCATATGCTCTTTGGAACGCTCAGATCCAGACGTCACTGGCATACCGTTCTGTGGAGCAAACCATACCGAATCATAACCACTTTCCCGCCGCTCGCTGTCCTCCTGCAAGTGACAAAGTTCACTCGATTTGCTCTTGCTATCAATCGCAAGCTGCGAGCCAGCTGAGGTTGGCTTTCGAAATAATGCCGCTAGCAAAATGATTTCTCGTTTTCCTCAGTGTCTTCCACTTTCGTCCGCTATACGGCCGCGTTTGTTGGCTCGATTATAAGGTTGCGATGAATTGGCAGAGACCCTAACAAAGCGGTGATTTGTACATATCGCGTCCCGTCCTACCTATGGACGTATTCTTTCTTATAAGTAATCTAATAGTCATCAATTTCCATATCCACGTCCATCTCTGATTCCATTATCTCGGAAGTTGACACCTGAGCTTCAGTATTAGGCGTAATATTCTAATCATATGTCACATTGTCAATTCACTTGGGTTGACTGTTGAATTCCCATACACACCTGATGGTTTGGCTTTTTATTGGAAATAAGATGTAATTGAGAAGTCCTATTTTATCATTCGGTCTTGACAAACGGCAGGTATTGACAACTTTTGGACATACCGAACAATAGAGGGCCTGACTGGCATTAGCATGGTAACAGATGGCAAACATATGACATACTGTAATGGTAGGGATGCTCCTGTCAAACCGTCAGTGATTCCTTCACTGTCGAGTTCATGAGTATTTTGGTTTCTCTCCGTTCGGAGTTCTGTGGATCTGGATTTGATCTTGTCATTGAAAAGCTTGACCAATTCTCTCTTTGAACAACTGGTCGGGTATTTGACATTATGATAAGAGAGAATACCGAAGAGTAGCGGGATTGTCAGAGAGGTAGGATCAAAATCGGGCTCTAGATATTGCCCTAAATTGATAACATCTGTGGTAGTTCGTTGAGGCATGAGTCCCTTCCAGCGTAGACACTGCGTCATTCTATATAAATTAAATGAAATTGACTCAGCCCTCTCGGCATCACATTACCGCTTGAAATCATGATGCGACACCGAACCGATTGATCTCAATTGATGTTCAATTCTGCTTTAGTCACCCCCCCATGGTCATATCATAGTAATGTATCTCGGGCTTAGCTTGTCTTAGGAGGCGGTTGGTAGTTATATATTAATTGAACGTTCATAGACGCAAAGCCGAGGCGTTCTCGCGCAAGGGGTGCGCGTGACTCCTCGATGTCTGTTTCCATCGTGATTCACTGATTATTGATTATTGATTAATGATGGGACACGTGACGCAAAGCACAAAACGTTGAACGGTAACTTTGAACATTGCAGAACATGTTAACGGCTGAAGGCACAGATGGTAAATCCCCCTACCGTGAAGCATATCGTACGACTGCACAGGTTGGTTTTGTTGTGGCGTGACGATTTGCTATCTCACCAGCAACTTTGTAGCCTGCTATCCCCATCCATCGGCAGTGTTTCCCTACGCATGGGCGGCTGCCGGAAGGAGTGAAGTGGATTTACAAGACAAGGAGCATTGACGTAAGTTGCCATTTTGCTTGACAGAAAGGCTGCCATCTCAAGGCCCCGAAAAGGCCCCGAAGCCTATTCCTGTACATACCAAATGCTTTCCTACGATGATGATGACGCCAAATACCGCAAGTGTCCCAGCACTAGTTGAAGATAGTTCCACACCACCCACACTACCCAAGACAGGAGTATCCTGTTTGTCATCATTGTCTCCGCCGTCCGTATTGCCCTCCGTGTCTTTGGTTCCGCCACCTGTACTGCCCGCTGCGTCTTCGCTTCCGCCATCTGTACTGCCCAGCAGAGAAACCCGCCGAAAATCCGTAACGCCCTCCACTTCATCGCTTCCACCTGTACTGCTCGCTGCGTCCTCGCTTCCGCCATCTGTACTGCCCAGCAGAGAAACCCGCCGAAAATCCGTAACGCCCTCCACTTCATCGCTTGCGTCATCGGTACTTCCCAGCAGTGAAATTGGCCGACCACCGCCCAATACTACGGCATTGCCACCTTCATTGTCTCTTCCATTCGGCGAGAAGTTCTATTTTCGAAACAGCCGTAAAATTCGAGGTCAAATAGGAAATACATATGGCTGGTTCGAATTGGAGGATGCTGTCTCTCTTTCGAAACCGCCGTCTATAAAGGGGGCCATTCCCAACGATCTTTTCGTTAACAAACTTGCATCTGGTGAAATCCAGATTTGGTTATGGACAGCAGAAGGGGATTGGCGACCTATAAAAGTTGGCGAGCAGCATCCACTACTTCCAACGCATTGTTTGATTATCAACAATGGCAAACCACGCTGGGTTACACGACAGACAGTTGCAACGTATGCATGCAGAGACAAACATGTTCGTTTCAAACCCGTTTCAAACCTGAGCTGTCGTCAATAGAGACAGACTTTTGACACGTCATAATTACATATATAGTATTGTCGTTTTTTGTCTGATCGTTCCGTGATGTATTGATAAATTATCATATCAATAAATGATCAAGATTTGTTGCCCAACACCTGCACTTCAACCAGATGGCGAAACAAGGTTACATGCTATGTCAGTGCAGCATTTGCTGTAAAAAGGAGGTGTTGGATAAAGAGACAAATCAAATTGTACCTGGTGTCCGGCTGAGGAGGGGCGAATGGCTGGTACACCAAACGGAAGATCAAGGTTTGAAAACACGAGCGAAAAGGCGCGCACAATCAGAACTAGTGCTCGAATCTGGCACTGTCAGTCAACTGTCCTTGAAAGACTCAGAGCCTGTATTGCTTGGCAGTGGTAGGTGTCTGAGGCCAGCCGAAACTAATGCGCTTAAATACCAAGAATTGACAGCGAGTAAAGACGTGGAAAATGATAGCAGAGCCAAAACTGAAATGCCTAGTTACCAGGAATTGACAGCAAGTAAAGACGTCGAAATATTATTGCCTGGTAAATAATTGCCTGAATCATCCGCGCCGTATGGTTGATGCCGTGTAACCAGCCGCCAGTCAGCAACTTCGTACGCTCAGCACAGAGTATGCCAGAAGAACCAAAGCATTCATCCTTCCCGAGGTCCATTTTGAATCGCCGGGAGGTGCCGCCACTGTAGAGGGGACAGAGCCACCCGTTCTATCATATAAACTCAACGCAGATCTCTTGAAGCATCAAGATTGGATTGGGTACCTTCTCAATTCTCTGGACGAACTCGACACATGCAATGATCGCTCTTTGGAAGAGCGAAAGGAGAGCCTATTGACTAGTGCCAAGAATCACGACAATATTATCAAGAACCATATTCACCTTGCCTGGTCTCGAAAGAAGCTTTTGTCGATTGATGGGGGTGGATCAAAAATCAGCAGCTTCCCAACGTACATTAACTGCAGTAAGTAAAGCTACAACGCTTCAGAATCCTATTTTTCTCAAATCGTGATATGCCTAGGTTCTTTTTCGTCAGCATTTAATACAATCCAACGCTTGCCACCCTCGCTTTACCTCAGCGTCCTCACTGCCATCACACTCAATCTCATTGCTGGTCTCTCCAGAGCCGCGACGAATTTCCTTTTAGCTTCCCTTTCCGCGATTGTCGCTGCCTCGTCAGCAGCAGTGTCAAAACCCAACTTTGATACTGCTGAAGTATCCTCCCCATTGGCGATCGGCAACCACAAATGGCCGTTTGACATTCGTACCGCTATGGAGGAATTTGAGCTCAGTCCCCATCTGATCTACTACGCATGTTGCCCAAAATGCTCCGCGCTCTACAAGTACGAGGCTGAGAAAATCAAGAACTTGCTTTCTGTCTGTACTCATGTGTTGCTGGGCGAGACGTGTACAACCAACCTGCTTAAGTCGAATAAAAATGGGAAATCCATGATGCCTATTCGACAGTTTGCCTATCAATCGCTCAGTTCTTGGCTTGCTCGCTTCCTCTCGCGCCCAGGAATAGTTAATGTTCTCAAAACCAAGGTTTCCGGGGTTCCTGAGATGAAGAGCGATATTTGGCACGCAGAGGCCATCCGCTCTTTGGAGGGACATGATGGCAATCCTTTCATTGAGTGTCCTACGGGCGAACTTCGACTCTTGTTCAACTTGAACATTGACTGGTTCAATCCTTACGGAACAAAGAACGCTGGAAAACATTACAGCGTAGGTGGAATTTATTTGGTTTGTGTCAATTTGCCAGTAGAGCTGCGTTATCGGATAGAGAACGTCTATCTTGCTGGGATCATACCTGGTCCATCCGAGCCCGCAGCAGACCTTTCTGAGCTCGACCACTTCCTGTCCCCTCTCGTCGATGAACTTCTCCACTTATACTATCATGGACTTATGCTGGTTGCCGTAACTGGACCGCTCAGTACACTGCGTGTTCGCTGCGCCATCCTTGCTCTAATTTGCGATCTTCCTGGTTTTCGTAAAGTTGCAGGGTTTGCAGGTATCAAGTCACGCCATATTTGTCCCTTCTGTAAGTTGGGCAAAGATGATAGATGTAACTTTCATATTGCCTCCTGGCCACGGCGAACCCCGGAAGAATATCTTTTCGCTGCTGAACGCTGGCGAGGGTGCTCAAGTCAGAAGGGAAGAAATGCAGAGTTAGAGAAAAGCGGAATTCGGTGGTCAGAACTTTTGCGCTTACCATATTGGAGTCCCCTCCGACATGGTGTCGTTGATTCTATGCATAACCTATTGCTTGGCAATATTCAGCGTCACTGTCGTCGCATCTGGGGCATGGACCGATCTGTTTTACCAAACAAAAGGATTGCTCTGCATGATCCGGAAGTCCAGAGTCTTAATCTCCAGTTAGCTAAGGATTACATTAAAGCCGGGGATGCAGGAAAGATGCAACGACTGCGTTTGACATATCTCGCTGTGATTGCACATGATAATGGTGTACATGTAGCCACAAAAAACATGGTGCCTACAAAAGTGGAATATGCTGTTGCATTGGTGAAATGGGTAATGTATGCTCTCCGGTCGCATCCGTCAGTTTAGCTAATCACAATGTAGCACCAATCGAACCCCAATTTATCGATTGTTTTGCGTGAACCCCTACCCTATCCGACAGCGAACATGTTGTCGGAGGCGTCGGAAGCTATCATTTTAAATGGGATAATCCTAGAGCAGCTTGATCGGGATATCTTGCATACGACTCTACCAACCTGGCTTGCACGGCCGCCACTCAATATTGGTTCCGCCAAGCTCGGGAAATTAAAGGCAGATATGTGGAGAACTTTGGGTACGGTTCATCTCGTCATCACGCTTATTCGACTTTGGAGCAGCCAAGATGCAACACCGGTTCAAAGGGAATATTTAGAAAATTTCTTGGCATTGGCAACGGCAATAAGATGGGCTACTTCCCGTTATACTTCAGAAAACCATGTAAAAATCTTTGAGGAGCAGATACAGAAGTACTTTGTCACGCTCCTCAAAGTTTTTTCCGAAGACAAATTAGCTCCCAATCACCACGCATCACTCCATCTCGGCGAGTTTATCAGGTTGTTTGGGCCTGTCCATGGTTGGTGGACATTCCCGTTTGAGCGCTTCAATGGAATCATTCAGCGCCAGAATACTAATAATCAAGCAAGTACGTTCTTTCTATCACATCTAGTATGAAGGAGCTTAGAATAGGTCTACAGGCGCACTTGAAATCACGTTTACCCGAACTTTCTGTCAGGGTGCTAACCTCAGGGCGCTGATGACCGCGAATCATAACCCCAAACCACTCGATGAATTGAAACTTCTTTTTAACAAGACTTTCGGAAATGATTTCAGCGTAACTTTGCTTCAGGATCTCCTTGCTGAGGATCCAGTTACTGCTACTGAGGGACCAGCAGAATGGCGACATGACCGTGCATCTATTAATCTTTCGCCGGAAACTTGCAATGTTTTCTGTCGGTATCTTGGACTGGATAACGGTGGAGCTCAGATATCAGTCCAACACCGGAAGAACATTACTGTTCATGGCGCAAGCTTCTGTCCGGCCAAGCATTCAAAGAAGAACAGCCAGGTTATTTTTGTTGACCCAACCACCAGAGCACAACGTGGAGGCGAAATCAATGAAATTTTCGTCCACAGGCGGCTCGATAAAGGATGTTGGGTGACGGACACATTTTGCAGTGTTCATCCTTTCAAAGAACTAACACCTCACGAATCCCAACACGATCCTTATCGGCGCTATCCACTACTGGATATACGCATGTATCATCAATTGAAAGAGGCAATCACAATTATCTCATGGCGTGACATTGTCAGTCATGCGGCAACATGTACTATTTCCTGGCCTCAAATAAGCAATGAGCTTATCGTCGTTCAGTCACTTGACCGAGTTCAGTTAGTTCTCTTTAACGCTAACAACATACTCAACTTTTTCACAGAATCTTCGTGTTGCGTCGGGAAGATTGGGCTCGGAGAATCTTGCTATCGCGGAAAAATTGAATTAGTAATCATGACAAATCGATTATTTATGTAATCATGTCGTGTGAATATCGCCGGACAAACTCAAAATCAACTTGCACCTTTTTTTCCTATTTTCCTATGAAGATATCAGCCGGCTGGTTCACGCCTAGTTAAGTTGTCGAAGTAT
>WNGO01001340.1_pt1 | contig 15808 bp, 9 predicted proteins | sample 5400511 | NCBI WGS metagenome assembly WNGO01 (sample SAMN13153380, study PRJNA577476) | soil metagenome | isolation source: 20 cm soil or saprolite under Garry oak tree replicate 2 | place: USA:California | collected 2016-06-15 | reverse complement strand
AGAAGTGCTTAAGCAGGAGATCGGTTGGCTGGAGAAAGTCGAGCGGGCGAAGAAACCGCCGAAACTTCCGGTAGTCCTATCGCGCACGGAAGTGAAACGCATTTTTGCGCACCTGCATGGCGTGCCCAAACTGATGGCTGGGTTGCTTTACGGCAGTGGCCTGCGCTTGATGGAGTGCGTGCGATTGCGGGTCAAGGATATCGATTTCGAGCTGGCGCAGATAACAGTGCGCGACGCGAAAGGCGGCAAAGATCGCATTACCATGTTGCCGTTAAATCTATCCGAACCACTGCGGCGGCATCTCGTGCGGGTTAAGGCGCAACACGAGCAGGACCTCGAAGCCCGGCTTTGGCAGCGTGCATTTGCCCTTCGCGCTGAGCCGCAAATTTCCTAATGCTGCGCGCGAATGGGCGTGGCAATACGTTTTTCCTTCTTCGCGCATTTCCATCGATCCACGAACGGCCAGGAAGCAACGGCATCACAGAGCGGAAGGAATCTTGCAAGCTGCATTGAAAAGCGCCGTCGATGCCGCGGGTATTGTGAAGCGCGCGAACTGCCACAGCCTCCGTCATTCATTCGCAACGCATTTGTTGACGCGCGGCTACGACATTCGCACGGTGCAGGAGTTGCTTGGACATAAGGACGTGAGCACGACGATGATTTACACGCACGTGTTGAATCGACCGGGCGTTGGCGTGAAAAGCCCGCTGGATTGAGAACCAAAGAAACGTTAACGCTTGGCTCCAAACGTCGAATGCAAGACGCAAGGCAGCCGATACGGCTTCCACTACAGCAAGATTGTTTCGGCGCGGCGCCGAAACCAGCACGTGTGAGGCGCCTACGCTGGCGCCCCGCCAAGGGCGCCGGGAAGCGGCGGTGTGACGTCGGGGGCGGCGATGACTTGCTTGGGCGGTTTTTCGGCCGGCATTTTCTTGCCGGGGGGCGGGGATGCGCCTGGCGGCGGATTTATCAACCGGCCGTGTTCGACGATTTCTTTGAGTTGCGAGCCGTCGAGCGTTTCGAATTCGAGCAAGGCTTTTGCGATTACCTCCAGCTTATCGCGATTTGCTGTGAGCGTTGCCTTGGCGAGTTGATACGCGTCATCGAGTAGTTTTTTCACTTCCTGATCGATTTGCTCGGCGGTCGCCTCGCTGTAATCGCGCGCGCGTGAAATGTCGCGGCCGAGGAAAACGTAATCTTCGTGGTCGCCATATTCGACCATGCCCATTTTTTCGCTCATACCCCACTCGCAAACCATTCGGCGCGCAATTGCCGTAGCCATCTTGATGTCGCCGCGCGCGCCATTTGTGATGTCGCCGAAGACAATTTCCTCAGCGACGCGGCCGCCCATGCTAACAGCGAGCCCGGCGAGTAATTCGTTTTTGCGATTGGTGTATTTGTCTTCCTCGGGCAACCACATGGTCGATCCGAGAGATGGGCCGCGAGGGATAATGGTTACCTTGTGCAACGGCTCGGTGTGTGGGAGAAGTTCGAGCAACAGCGCGTGACCCGCCTCGTGGTAGGCGGTATTCGTTTTTTCTTTTTCGCTGAGGGCGAGGCTCCGGCGTTCTTTGCCCCAGCGAACTTTATCGCGCGCTTCTTCGAGTTCGGCCAGCGTGATTGCCTTTAGTCCGCGGCGCGCAGCAAGCAACGCTGCTTCGTTAATCACATTGGCCAGTTCCGCGCCGGAATAACCGGGCGTGCCGCGCGCGACCACGGCGAGATCGACGCCTTCGGCAAGCTTCACTTTCTTGGCGTGCACACGCAGAATTTCTTCGCGTCCTTTCACGTCAGGCAAATTGACAGTGATCTGGCGATCGAAACGCCCCGGTCGCAATAACGCGGGGTCGAGAACATCAGGACGGTTCGTGGCCGCGATGATGATGACGCCTTCCTGCGTATCGAACCCGTCCATCTCGACGAGCAACGCATTCAATGTTTGCTCGCGCTCGTCGTGGCCGCCACCTACGCCGTGGCCACGGTGACGCCCGACAGCATCAATCTCGTCGATAAAAATGATGCAGGGCGCGGACTTTTTGCCTTGTTCGAACATGTCGCGAACACGGCTTGCGCCGACGCCAACAAACATTTCAACAAAGTCCGAGCCACTGATTGAAAAGAACGGGACATCGGCTTCGCCTGCGATGGCGCGAGCCAACAGCGTCTTGCCCGTGCCCGGCGGGCCGACCATCAACACGCCCTTTGGAATGCGGCCACCGAGTTTCTGAAATTTTTTCGGGTCTCGCAGGAACTCGACGAGCTCCTGCACTTCATCCTTTGCTTCCTCCACGCCGGCGACGTCGCGGAAAGTGATCTTGTTTTTGTCTCGCGCGAGCATGCGCGCCTTGGACTTGCCGAAATTAAGCGCGCCTTTTCCAGCCATTCGGATTTGCTGGCGAAACAGGAAATAAAGCACCAGCAAGAACAGAGCGATCGGCAGGAAACCGACCACAGTCTGCGCGAGCATGTTTGATTCCGTTTTGATGGCGGGCTGCATGCCAGCGGCAGCGAGTTTCTCCTGTAAATTGTTTGTGAAACTCAGGTAAACGGTGGTTCGAAACGGGACAGGTTGGGATGGGGCTGCTCCTACGCCCTGGCGGATGTAAGCACCGCGCAATGTTTGGGTCGGGCGGCCGTCCTCGACCACCAGCTGGAGCGGATAGTTTTTGTCGTTAACGATCTGCTTGTTTTCCAGCAGCTCGAGGAAACGGTTGTAAGGCACGTCTTCGACCGGCTGCATTCCGCCCCGGTAAAAGAGCATCGCCATCGCGATAAGACTGAATGCAATGACGATGAGGATCACGCCGCGCCAATTAAAATTGGGTTCGCTGCCCCGGGATTTATTATCCCGCTGTGAGTTGCGATCGAATTGAGGCATAGGAACTGTTAAGGAGGTTAAAAATTACCATGAACAAATTGGCAATGCAAAACGGGGCCGGGAACGCTAATCATGTTCATTAGTCATTTCTTCCAGCTTCATCGTTCGGATTTTGTCATTTGTTCCACTTCTATGTTCGTGGCTGCGCATTGCGCCGCTCGGTGGTTTCGCGTAAAATTCGCACCCGGACTATCCAGATGACCGAGATCGTTTCATCCGTCGCAGATAAGCTTGACCGCGCTGTGCAGCGGGTAACCCCGCTTGCGTACCGGGTGCGACGGACTGGCCGCCGCTGGATGCGGCGAGCCTTGCGCAAACCTCGCAGCGTATCGGAGGGACCAAATTTGTTGCCCTTGCTAATTCAGGTACTGGCGAGTTTCACCAAAGCGGACGGCGTTATACTCGAGGAAGAGATCGACTCGAGCCTTGGTTTCCTGCGGTACGATTACCCGGAGGCGGTTTACTCCGAGCTGCGACAGTTGTTCCGACAAGCGCTTTACGAGCAGCAGGACCTCGCCGCAATGGCACAAAAGCTTGGCGTTCAATTGAGCACCGAACGCAAGATCATGCTGGGCGTGCAGCTCTACGACCTGATCTCGCAGGCCGGCTTGAAACAGGAACAAGTGGTGGCGTTCTATTCTTTCATGTCGCAGATGGGCATGGCTGCCCAGGCGATTGACATCGTTTATCAACTCAACGCGTCAGAGGATTCGGACCCGGCGATTTATCAGCATGGCGCGTCCCCGCTGGAATCAATCTCTTTCGGACCCAACGGCAAGGCCGACGTCATACTCAAGAACCTCAGCGAAACCGATCGGCTAATGGCCTTTCGTTATCACGATTTGATTTTGTTAAAAAATTACAGCGGGCACAACGTCTCGGTGCGCGGGAGACCATTGGTGCGCGGCGGTTTCTGCCGAATTTATCCTGGCCAGCGCATTTTAGTAGGCGACCAGGTGCTCAGCTATCAGGAGTTGGCACAATATTTCAACGCCAAGAAGAACGTTTCGCTTCCACAGATTTTCATCCGTGTAAATAAGGAGTCGGATGAAGTGGAACTGGAACGCTCGCGAACGCGTGAAAGCGCACTTCGGGTTACTTTCGGATTAAACGTGCGAGTGAAGGCGTTGCGGGATGTGAATGCCGTGCTCAACGGAGTGAGATTGAAAGCCGGCACACAGGTCGAGGCCACGCTGGAAGACAGGATCGTCTTCCACAACGACAGCGAAATGGATTTGAGCGATCTGCGTCGTCGCGCTCGAGCGTTGGGCGGACGCTTCCAACTCAAGGCCTCCAAATCGGAATATTTGGTGTCGAACGACCCGAGCCGGCTTCAAGCGGACGATATTCTGCTTTCCCCGGGCACGAGCGGTGACGTGGTGCTCAAAATTTTCTGCGATTACGATCAGCGGGTAGGCGTCCTCGAAGTGATCGAAGCGGATCGGCCAATCATGGTCGGCAACGAGCCCGTGCGCACGACCGCGCAGCTCAGGGACGGCGAAACGATTCGAATCGACGTCGGACAAATTCTGCGATGCAACTTTTCGGAACGGATCATCGAGGAAGAGCGCAACATCATTCGCACTCTGGAAGCGAATGAAGTTACGCACCGTTTTAGCAAAGGCGAGATTGGCTTGGAGGGAATTTCATTTCCCGTCACGCGTGGCGAGCTTGTCTGCGTCATGGGCGCGAGCGGTTCGGGAAAAAGCACGCTACTGAGAGTGCTCGCCGGCCAGCTGCAGCCTACCAGCGGAGAGGTCATTCTTAACGGACAATCGCTCTATCAGAATCTCGACGCGTTGAAACAATACCTCAGTTATATGCCTCAGCAGGACGCCTTCGACGAACACCTCACTATTGGAGAAAACCTGCTGTTTGCGGCAGCGATTCGAGCACCGCACCTCTCACGCCGCGACCGCAGTCGGCGCCTCGACGCTAAACTAGTCGAGCTTGGATTGGGCGAACGCCGTGACGCCGTTGTCGGCAGCCCGGAGAGTAAATTATTGAGCGGTGGCGAACGGAAACGTTTGAACCTGGGACTCGATATGATCGGAATGTCGGACGTTTATCTGTTCGACGAACCGACTTCCGGCCTTTCATCGAAAGATTCCGAGCACGTCATGGAAATCATTCGAGGGCTGGCGCACAACAAAATCGTCATCGTCACGATTCACCAGCCAAGCTCGAAAATTTTTCAGATGTTTCACAAGGCAATCCTGCTCGACAAAGGCGGGCGCCTGGTTTTTTTCGGAACGCCGTCTGACATGCTGCGCTATTTTGCCGAAGCGGAACATCAGCATCAGTTCGGTGCGGAATTGGGCGCATGCCCGTCGTGCGGAACGACACGGCCCGAATTCATTTTTGATGTGCTGGAGACGCCGCTGCGCGATTTAAGCGGCGATATCATTTACGAAGAAAACAGCCGCGGTCAGCTCGTCGCGGCGCGCCGTTATTCGCCGGAATTCTGGCGCGACAAGTACGAGGCGTTCCGATTGATCCAGGACGTCAAGCAAGTTTCCCTGCGCCAGGAGCCGGCCGGTCCGATGCCTGTCGCGCCGGTCCAAAGAAAGCGACTCCCAATTCGCTGGCATGATGAATGGACTCAATTTCGCACACTGCTGCGCCGTTCTTTTCTAAGTAAGCTGCGCAACCGCGCCAATCTGATTATCACCATTGGGGTTTCACCTGTGCTGGCGCTGCTGATTGCGACCATCCTGCGCTATTCAGAGAATGGAACATATGATTTCGCTTCTGCTTATCACATTCCGACGTTCTTGTTTCTCGGTCTGATCGTCGCGATGTTCCTTGGGCTAACGAACAGCGCCGATGACATCATCCGGGACAGGCCGGTGCTGCAACGCGAGCGAAATATCAAAGTCCGGCTGTCGTACTACGTCATTTCAAAGACCCTCACGCTCGGGGTGTTTGCCCTCGTTCAGTGTATTCTTTTTGTCCTGATCGGTAACTCGCTCCTCCAAATTCGCGGAATGTTCTGGATAGATCTGGCGATCATGTTTCTGACTGCGATGAGTGGCGTAGCGCTAGGTCTGGTCATCTCGTCACTGGTGGCCGACCCCAAAACAGCGGCCAACGTTGTTCCGCTCGTTTTGATTCCGCAAATCATCATGGGTGGCGCACTCATCAAGTACGAAGACATGAACCGGAACCTCGGTCTGCTTTACTCTCTCTCGCACTGGTTCTCGGAACATCCAAGCACGGACAAAACAGTGAAGACGGAGAGCAAGCTGCAGGTGCCACTTGTCTGCCAATTCATTGCCATGCGCTGGTCGTACGAAGAGGTGATTGTCGCTCAAGCCAAACTCAATCCGCTTACGCGGCGGCAGGACCGCGCTAACGACGAAATTCAAAAGCTCGCGCCCAAGGTGAACACACCGGAGCAACGCGCGCGTCTCAATGACTTGAAGGATGTTTTAGCATTGCTCTCGGGGCTCGAAGGACGTTCCGCGAAGGAAATCGCTCACTTTCTCACGCTGCTCGACCCCGTCATCGCCGGAAGACAGAAATTCGATCGCTCGCTCTTTAAAGACGCGAATGGCCCGATCACAGCCGAACAAATCTACGTCAACCAGAAGGTGTCAGACTTGATCTCAAAGGCCGAGATGGAACAGAACGATTATAGACGCGGCAAAAAGCCGAACGTGTTCTTCGGCCTGCAGAAACGTTATTTCGGAATCAGTTTTGGCGTGTTTACCTTTAACACGGTCGTTCTGGTTACATCGACGCTTGCATTGCTGGTGCTACTGCTTTGGATTCTGCGAAAGCAATTGGAAGTCGTGCGAAGGAGTTGATCAGGTCTCTCGTTAACACCGCGGTGCGCATTTGTTCAGCGTCCAGGGCGCTTTGTCACGCGACCTGGGGCATGCGCCCCAGGAATCACATCAGATGTAAAACAAGCGCTGAAAGCGCGCTTCAATCGAGCCGGGTGGGTTGGACGTGAATCGCGCCTTCAGATCCTGCCCGAAAAGTGCTGAAGCAGTTCAGAAAGTAAGTTCTCCCAGCGCACCCATCTAAAGCACGGTGTCAACGAAAAGTTGCTCAAGCGACCTGGTCGGGGAAAAATAGAGGTCACATGAGCACTCCAAAGACCAAATCCGCCCGCTTAATGGTCGCGGCCAGCGACACTGATGCCGACATGCTTTACGCGACGAAGTTTTGGGCGCCTGACCCCTTCATTTTTTTGCAGCGCAACGGCAAGCGCACGCTCGTCTTGAGCGATTTGGAAATCGACCGTGGCCGCAAACAAGCAGATGCCGATGAATTTGTGATGTTCAGCGAGATCGAGCGCGAAGTACAGGGAAAATCAAAAAAGGCGCCGCCGTATGAAAAAGTTCTCGCCCATTTTCTCAGAAAGCGTGGTGTAAGATCAGCAACTGTTCCTGCAAATTTCCCCCTTCGTTACGCGGAGGAACTCGCCGCGAACAAAATCCGTGTCCGGGCGACAAACGGATTCTTCTGGCCGGAGCGCGAAGCGAAATCAAAAAAGGAAATCAAAATGATGGGACACGCCTTGCGGATCACGGAAAAAGGGCTCAAACGCGCGATTGAAGTGTTGAAACAGTCCAAACCGGGTTCTGGAAAACGGTTGCACTGGCGCGGTAAGACGCTGACTTCGGAAATCCTCCGTGCCGAAATTGACTCCGCGATTTTGCGTGCAGGAGGTGTTTCGCTAGGCACAATTGTCGCAGGTGGCGATCAGGCCTGCGATCCACATGAGCGCGGCTTCGGACCGCTCTACGCGGATTCATTGATTATCCTGGATGTCTTTCCACGCGATGCGAAGACCGGATATTTTGGCGACATGACCCGCACGGTCTTGCGCGGGCGCGCGAGCGACGCACAACGAAAGCTTTGGGAAACGGTGAAAGCTGGGCAAGCGCTGGCCTTGAGGCAAATCAAAGCTGGCGTGGATGGAATGACGATTCATAAGGCGATCCAGGAACTTTTCGCCAGACGCGGTTTCCCGACCGAAATTCGCAAGGGCAGACGCGTGGGATTTTTTCACGGCACCGGTCATGGGCTGGGATTGGAAATTCATGAGCATCCTCGTCTGCAAAAAGTAGTTTTAAAAGATCGGCAGGTGCTCACGGTTGAGCCGGGGCTTTATTATCCCGGCCTGGGCGGAGTGCGCCTGGAAGACGTGGTTTTGGTTACGAAAACGGGCTGCAAAATTCTGTCGCGATTTCCCAAGCAGTTGGAAATCTAGGTGGAACGCGTTGTCCTCATCGCGTTGGCAACAAATGGCCTCGCCGGCAAATTTGGCATCGTCTTCAGAGAAGCCGATCCACCGAATGAACGCGCAGCGTCTCCCGGCGTCTAATTTCCCTGCGGCAAAGTGACAAGTCGCTTCGCCGCGTTAAATTTAAACTCGATATGTTTTATCCCTACGGTTTCGGTCTTGGATCTCACTGGCTGCTCTACATCGGCGTTCCGTTGATTCTGGGAATTTGGGCGCAGATTCGTGTAACCAGCGCGTTCCGAAAATGGGGCGAGGTGCGAGCAAGCTCCAACATCACAGGCGCCGAGTGCGCGCAAGAAATTCTGCAGGCGGCGCAAATACGTGATGTGGAGGTTGTGGAAACTAATGATTTTCTCGGAGACCATTACGATCCGAGGGATAAGAAACTGCACCTGTCGAGTAATGTTTATCATACTCCTTCGGTAGCAGCGCTGGGGATAGCTGCGCACGAGACCGGTCACGCCATTCAACACGCCAGGGCGTACGCGCCGCTGAAAGCGCGAATGGCGATCGTGCCCGTGACGATGATCGCGTCGCAACTGCTGCCGTTCATCATCATCGGCGGCCTTTTCTTTGGGATCACCGGTCTGATTACACTCGGCATTTACTGCTACCTGGTCCTGGTCGTTTTCCAATTGATTACGTTACCGGTGGAATTCGATGCTTCGCACCGAGCGAAAATTATTTTGCGTGAAATGGGAATCGTTCAGCCAGGACAGGAAGCTGCGGGTGTGAACAGCGTCTTGAACGCGGCCGCGCTCACTTACGTTGCGGCATTTATCGCTGCGCTGGGTAACTTGCTCTGGCTGCTTTCCCTGCGCGACCGGCGCTGATCCGGATCACTGCGTGTGAACAAAAGATGAATGCCTCAGTCGCATTACCTGCTCGCCGGATCTCTGATTTGTTGTCGTCGGGTCTTGAGGCTCGTGCTAAATCTAAGCGCGACGCGATGGACCAGCCGAGAACCGACCCAGATCAGGAGTTGGTCAAGCGCACGCAGTCGGGCGATGCCAGCGCTTTTGACGAACTAGTCATCAAATACACGCCGCGTCTCTACGGCCTGGTGTACAACATGACCTCGAACCACGAGGATACGAACGATCTTTTGCAGGATATCTTTGCCAAAGCGTACAAAGCAATCCGCGGATTCCGCGGCAAATCGTCTTTTTACACCTGGATTCATTCGATCGCGGTAAATATGACCCTGAATTTTCTCAAGAAGCGCGGCCGCCGATTTCAACTGAGTCTGGATGACGTGGACGCGAGCATTCACAACGACAAGGAATTCCTGGAACTAACGGCAACGAGTAGTCCAGTACGAGAAGCTGATCTTTCGGAGCTGCAGCGAAGATTGAACGAGGCCATGATGAAATTGTCTGATGAACACAGAGCCGTGGTCACCATGTTTCATATTCAAGGGATGCCCCACGCAGAGATCAGTAAAATCTTGCGAGTTTCAGAAGGAACAGTACGTTCCAGGCTCTTCTACGCGAATCGACAATTGCAAAATTATCTGGATGAATTTCGGAAAAATCCTGTTTCTTAACCGGCACTGAAAATGGAGGAATTTAACGATAGCGAAATCGCGAGACTGCTTCGGTTGAAGCGTTACGAGCAGCCGCCGCCTGCCTACTTTGAGAATTTCCTGCATGAATTTCATCGCCGGCAGCGTGATGAATTGCTTCGCCAGCCGCTTTGGCGCATTTGCCTGGAACGCGCTCACAACTTCATGTTGCAACTGGATGTTCGTTCTTTAACCTCCTATCCCGCTGCCGTCACGGCTGTCCTGCTTTGTGCCGCCATAATTTCAGTGAAGATTTATCAGCAGCCCGAGACGGCTCGTGTCGCTCTCCAGAGCCCGCCGGCCATATCGGTGCCGGCGAATACCGAAGGAGAATGGAGCCTCGCATCTCCGGTCGCCACACAGATTCTCAGGACGCAGCCGGTTCGCAGTTTTCATGAAAGCGCCCAGACTCACCGAGCCGCCCCTCCGCGTTACGTGCTCGATAGCGTCCCCGTGAGTTATGAGCCCACTTTCAGATTCTAAGCACAGAATAGTTGCCCTCGCGCTGATTTTCTTCTCAGGCGGGAGTTTGCTCTGTGCGCAGGAGCAGTCCGCCACGGCAATAAGCCAGCACGTCAAGGACATCTTTGCGCGAGCCGCCAAGGCGGTCGTCAAAATTCATGGGGCCGATGAACACAGCGAAATTTGCGGCACCGGATTTTTTATCGACCCGACCGGCACGCTTTATACCGCATATACAGTGGGAGGAGAGGCGGGCAATTTCACCATCGAATTCGGCGGTAAGAAATATCCGGCGCGCCAACTTTTGGCAGATATCCGCAGTGGGACCGCGATGTTAAAGGTCGAAGAGACCACTCCAGCGCTGCCGGTCGGTAAATCCGAAGAACTGGAAGTCGCGGCTCCTGTCGTGGCGATTGGTTATCCTTTAGATCTGCCGGAAACGCCTAGCTTCGGGTTGGTCGCGGGATTCGATCGAAAATATCTGGGCCGTTATTTTTCCACGACTCACGTGCGCCTGAATCTGCCGACGCAACGCGGAGAAGCTGGAGCGCCGCTCTTGAACATGAAAGGGGAAGTCGTTGGCATCGTGGTTAGCAGTCTCGAAAACAAGTCGGCGTGTTATGCGGTGCCGATCGAAGCAGCGGAGAAAATCCGCAGCGATTTTGTTCGTTTCGGCGAGGCCAGACACGGCTGGGTTGGGATTAACGTTTCGGAGGCGGCTCAACCGGTGGAAGGTTCACGTGCGGAAATGACGCAGATCATGGAGGAAACGCCGGCCGCCCGTTCCGGAATCAAATCCGGAGATATTCTCTTACAAGTAGGTCAGAAAAAAGTGACTCAACCAGAAGATGTGCTCGATGCCTCGTTCTTCGTCACTGCAGGCGATACCGTCCCGATCACTGTGATGCGGGGGAATCAAAAACTGACTTTCCATGTGCAGGCGACACTTCATCCGGCCAGCCGAACCGGGCCATTGCTTGCCTCCCCCGCCACACCTGCCGGGAATCAGGCTATTCCGCTCTCGCTTAGCTCAGAGGTGCCGCGCACGCCGTAAGCTGCTCGGAGTGCCTCTCACATCTTAGACGAAAGCGTCTTGCTCTCGCTTCTGCCCAGAGTTGATAAAAAGCTTGCAAAGTCTCCCCGGTATCCGTGATGATCGCCGTTCACAAAGCCGGTTGACGCAGTCGAATTTCTAGTCCAAGGGTCGGCACCCGAACCGTGCCACGTCTCGTTTCGACGGAACCGCACAAATTTATCTGCGTATTGCACGTGCCCTGCCGGGGAGAATGGGATGCATTGTAAGCATAGAATTCGCATTCTTCAGGGCTCCACAGAAGGCATTGTCAGTCGCAACCACAGCGATGTCGCTCGCGTTGTTGAGTGGGTTGCTGGAACGGATCTGGAGGTCCCATTGCGGACAGTCATTTCCCTTGAGAACGAAGCCGCAAAAATAGCGCACGCGCTTGGCATGGCAAAGAAAGCTCTTGCTAAGTGTTTCTTAGATTGATGCGATCTATCTCTGGCATCTCCCTCGCCGGTGCAGTTTGTAGGTCAGAAAAAGATCAGGCGCTAATCTCCTTCCGAAATTCAGCTTCGTTGAGGATGGAAATGCCCAGTTCTTTTGCCTTGTCGAATTTGCTCCCTGGTTCGCGGCCTGCCACCACGTAATCGGTTTTCTTGCTAACGCTGCCGGTGACGTGGCCACCAAGCGCTTCGATTTTTTCTCTCGCTTCTTCTCGCGTCATCGACGGGAGCGTTCCGGTCAGCACAAAGGTTTTTCCAGCAAGCGGTAACTCCGCCGCTTTTCTTAACGAAACTTTTTCGCTCTTCGGCTGGATATCCAGGTCCTTTAATCGCTGCAAAATTCTTTTGCCGGTTGCGGATGCGAAAAAATCAAGAACACTTTTCGACACCACCGGCCCTATTTCGGTGACAATTCCGCTTCCTTTCACATGTTTGGTTTTTGACTGCTTCGCGAATCCAGTCTTGATCAACCTGTCCCTAATTTCGGCGAGATCGTTTCTTAATACATGATACGCCTGCGGATCTTTGCGTCGCAGCTCGTTGGCTTGTTTCTTTTTTTCCTCGTAATCTGCCACGTCCTGAAGCAATAGAGAGTTCGCGACGTCGTTGAGCGTGTCGTGGAACCGAGAGAGATCCATTGCTGTGGTTTTTCCCACGTCTGGAATAGCTAAGGCGTAAAGCCAGCGCGAAAGCGGCAAAGTTCTAGCGCGCTCGATCGCATTGATTGCTTTGGTCGCGTTTTTCTCGCCGAAGACGCGAGGCGCTTCCTCGGTGCCCAGATTTAATTTGGCGAGTTGCTCAACCTTTAGCTCAAACAGATCTAGTGGCTCGCGCACGAGGCCACGCTCAACCACGTTATCCGCGACAATTCCGCCTACACTTTCAATGTCGAGCGCACCGCGCGCCGCGAAAAATTCCACGCGTCGTGTTGTCTGCGCTGGGCACTGAAGATTTTCGCAGCGCCAGGCGACAAATTGCGGGTCGCGCCGGATGGGACCGCCGCACACTGGGCATTTGCCCTGAATGTGCTCTGAAAAATCGAACGGCTTCGCGCTGCGCGGACGCTTCGATTTCACAACTTCAACCACCGCCGGGATGACTTCGCCGGCCTTTTCGATCACTACCGTGTCACCAATTCGGATGTCTTTGCGTTTAATTTCGTCCTCGTTGTGCAACGTCGCGCGACCGACAGTGCTTCCGCTTACAAGCACGGGCTCCAGCACCGCTACTGGCGTGAGAATCCCAGTGCGCCCAACCTGAATTATGATGTCGTTCAAACGCGTCTCGACCCGTTCCGCCGCGTATTTGTATGCGATTGCCCAGCGCGGCGATTTGGCGGTGAAACCGAGTCGCTCGCGCTGCGCAAACGTATTTACCTTCACCACTGCGCCGTCGGTTTGATAAGCAAAGTTGTGACGGATCGCATCCAGCTCGTGGATCGCATCCAAAATTTCTTCGACTGACGCTGCTACCCACCAGCGCTCCGTAGTCGGCAGGCCCAGCTTCTTGAGCAGAGGGAAAATCTCCGAGTGAAGATCGATATCCATTCCTTCAGTTGCCCCCGTTCCGTAAAGCACGATGCCCAGCGGACGTTTCGCCACGATGGCTGGATCGAGTTGCTTGAGTGAACCGGCCGCGGCGTTGCGGGGATTTGCAAACAAGGGCAACCCTTGCTTCTTGCGTTCGTCATTAAGTTTTTCGAAGCCTTTCCGGTCCATATAAACTTCACCGCGCACTTCCAGAAGTTTTGGCGCTGCTCCACGCAGGTGGTCCGGCACCGAGCGAATCGTCCGGATATTTTGTGTGATATTGTCGCCCACGTTTCCGTCGCCGCGCGTCGCGGCTTGGCGGAGCTTGCCGTTCTCGTAAATGAGCGAAACCGCGACGCCGTCTACTTTTGGCTCGATTACGACAGGGATTTTTTCATTCGGTAAGAGTCGCTGGATGCGCGCGTAAAAATTCTTAACTTCCTCTTCCGAGTAAGTGTTATCGAGGCTCAGCATCGGAATAAGGTGCGAAACCTGCTCGAATGCTTGCAACGGTTTGCCGCCCACGCGCTGAGTGGGTGAGTCCGGCGTAACAAGATCGGGGAATTGAGTCTCTACATCGACCAGTTCCTTGTAGAGCCGGTCATATTCGCGATCGCCGATTATCGGTGCGGCTTCATCGTAATAAAGACGGTCGTGCTTCCGGATCTCGTCTCGCAGCTGCTGGTGACGTTTTGCGGCTTGCTTCTCGTCCACTGTCATTCTGCACGATACGAGCATACGAAATTGTCGGCAAAGGTGGAACGTGTTGTCCTCAACGCGTGGCGATCGTCCTTCGGAGAAGCCGATGCACCTTTCAATTTTCCACAAAAACGAGTAAGCATAGGAAGTGATGAAACCCGGCGAGCGCATCCTCGGGGTCGAGGGCGGCGGCACGAAAACCGCCTGGGTGCTTGCGGAAACTGTGGCTGGAGTGAATGCACCGAGCTGCGAATTTCGCGTTATCGACCACGGAAAACTGCCCCCATCGAATTTCCGGCTCACCACATCCGATCGTCTGCGCACGATTCTTGCTGAGCTGCCAAAGCAGATCGATCGCGCGGGAGTTTTCCTTGCCGGTTGTGGCACTGAGGAAGATCGCAGCTCGCTCAAGCAAATCTGTCTCGAGGTTTGGCCAAACGCCAAAATCGTTACGGGCAGCGATCGCGACTCGGGGCTCGCAGCGGCCCTCGATCACGGGGATGGCATCGTCGTCAACGCTGGAAGCGGATCATCAGTCACCGGACGCCGGGGCAATCGAATCGAGAGAGCTGGAGGCTGGGGGCACATTTTGGGCGACGCGGGCGGCGGTTATTTTCTTTCCATTCAGGCGCTTCGTCTGATCCTGCGGGAACATGATTTGCATCGCGGCGCGATCCGTTTCACCGCGAAAATCCTGCATGCGCTTTCGTTGAACAATCTGGATGAACTGGTTCGCTGGGTGCAGACGGCGGACAAAATGGAAATCGCGATGCTGGCGCCGGTGGTTTTTGAAGCGGCGACCGAGGGCGATGCGCGCATGATGGAGATCATCGAAGAAGGCGCGTGCGTCCTGTGCGAATACACCGAGGCTGTCGCATCCGCTCTGCATCTACTTGCACCAAAAGTGGCGCTGATTGGCGGTTTGTTTCACCGTGACTCAATCTACACCCACGCGTTTCGGCGTAGACTCAAAAAGAATCTGCCTGATGCTCGCGTGGCAATCGCGGAACGCGCTCCTGAATTAGGCGCCGCATTGCTCGCGGCAGAAGCCGGCGGTCACGCTACGTTTCACGCAAATCCGTCTCAAAATGAAATCGACAGTCTGGCCGCGGCGCTGACCGAACAGCGCAACCCGCGCTCGGAGAATCTGGAAAAAATGAATGGACGAGAATTAGTCGAAGTTTTTGTTGAAGAAGAAAAGTTCGTTCAGGAGGCATTGCGCGCCGCTGTTGGCGAGCTGGCGAGAGCGATTGAAATTGTGGCTGAATCGCTGCGAAACGGTGGCCGGTTGTTTTATATCGGCGCCGGGAGCAGCGGACGCATTGGCGTCCTTGATGCGAGCGAAATCCCACCGACTTTTGGCGCACAGCGCGAGCTTGTACAGGGAGTAATCGCGGGCGGCGTGTCTGCGATGTATCGCAGCGCGGAAGGCGCGGAAGACGACGAAACTGCTGGCGCATTAGCCGTGGATGAGCGCCGAATAAGAGATGCCGATGTTGTAATCGGAATTTCGGCCAGCGGCAGGACGCCATTTGTACTCGGCGCTCTTGCGCGCGCGAAGCAGGTAGGCGTAAGGACGATTCTGCTCACGTGCAATCCGGCTGTGGTTGGCGCCCATGAGGCCGGCCAGCTGCGGTCAGCGCCCGCGACTGCAGAAAACGTCGATTTGGCGATTACTCTCGCAGTTGGACCAGAAATTCTTACCGGATCGACACGCCTGAAAGCTGGAACCGCCACGAAGGTTGCGCTCAACATCATCAGTACCGGCGCCATGGTCGTGCTCGGCAAAGTCCGCGGCAATCTGATGATCGACCTGCATACCACCAGCACGAAGCTGCGCGATCGCGCGGTGCGAGTCGTCGCCGAGTTGACCCAAAGCGATTACGATACCGCAC
>WNGO01001656.1_pt1 | contig 15815 bp, 10 predicted proteins | sample 5400511 | NCBI WGS metagenome assembly WNGO01 (sample SAMN13153380, study PRJNA577476) | soil metagenome | isolation source: 20 cm soil or saprolite under Garry oak tree replicate 2 | place: USA:California | collected 2016-06-15 | reverse complement strand
CGACTGGGAGCGTTTCGGGCGAGGGCCGCTGGAGCTCGACGCCGGCATGTTCTTGGCCACCACCTGGCGGTACGGGTTGGACCATGCGCCTCTGGCCGCGGAGGCGGCGCGGGCGGAGGAGGCGCTCCTGGCCGGCACGCCCGGCCTGCTCGACGAGCGTGTGCTCGCCTGGCATCGGGCGGCCGCGCTTCTCCGCCTGGCCAGCAAGGTCTACGTGGTGGAGCGCCGCAAGGAGAACTGGCTGGACCGCGCGCACGCGCTCCTGACCGAGGCCACTCGGCTGGTCGAGCTCGCGGCGCGCCCCGAGCCGGTCGCACGTGTCGAGGAGCCGGCCCTTCGGTTGAACGGCGCGGCGCTCGAGCTCATCCTGCAGGCCCTCTCCACCCGGCCGGCCACGCCGCAGGAGCTGGATCAGATTCGCAAGCTGCTCGACGAACGGAAGGAACGCCCCACGAGCTAGCCGGCTCTGGCACAACTCGGGGCATCGCCCGCACATTGGAGCCGTACTCTCACCGCGAGCCCCTCATGTCGGTCGCATCCCGGTTGGCCGTACCTGCTGTGCTGTCCCTGATGCTGGTCACTCGCGTGTGCGCGCAGGAGCACGTGCATGATGGTGCGTCCGGCGAGCGGATCGGGCGCGTGGCCTTCGCCACGTCGTGCCGGCCCGACGCGCAGCCGCGCTTCGAGCGGGCGATGGCGCTGCTGCATTCCTTCTGGTGGGAGGAAGGCGGTCGGGCGTTCCGCGCCGTCGTGGCCGCCGACTCGACCTGTGCGCTCGCGTATTGGGGACTGGCGCTGAACTACTGGGGGAACCCGTTCACGGGCGGCCCGTCGGGTGACAACCTCCGGCAGGGCGCGGTCGCGGCGGAGCGGGCGCTCGCGCTCGGCGCACCCACGGCGCGGGAGCGGGGCTTTCTCGCAGCCGGCGGCGCCCTCTATCGTGACTACGAGACGAGGCCGAACAGCGGCCGGCTGCAGGCGTACTCGGACACCTTGGCGCGCGTCTACCGCGATTTCCCCGACGATCCCGAAGTGGCCATCTACTATGCGCTCTCGCTCGTCGCGACCGCGTCGCCGACCGACACGACCTTCAGCCGGCAGCGGCAGGCGGCGGCGATTCTCAATCCGCTGTTCCGTCGCTTCCCCGAGCACCCGGGGCTCGCTCATTACATCATCCACGCCAACGACTCTCCCCAGCTCGCCTCCCTCGGGCTCGATGCCGCCCGTCGCTACGCGCAGATCGCGCCCTCCGCGCCGCACGCGCAGCACATGCCGTCGCACATCTTCGTGCGGCTTGGGCTGTGGGACGAGTCGATCGCTGCTAACCAGCGGTCGTTCGACGCCGGCGTCGCGTACGCGCGGGCGCAACGTCTGGGGGGCGTGGTGGGGGAGCAGTTCCACGCGCTCGACTAGGGGGACTGGGCTGCGGCCGCGCGCCTTCCCGTGCGCGCCGCGGGGCAGGGCGGCATCGGTGAGGCCCTGGCCCACTTCGCGCGAGGGATCGGGGCCGTGCGGAGCCGCGACACCACGCAGGCGCGGGCCGAGGTCGCGGCGCTCGCAGGCATCGGGGCGGCGCTTGAGGGGCGCCCGGGCTACAACTGGTCCCGCATCGTCGGCATCAAGCAACAGGTGGTCACCGCGTGGTCGCTGCTCGCGGCCGGCGATACCGCGGGCGCGCTCCGGGAGGCGAAGGCCGCGGCCGAGCGGGAGGACGTGACCGAGAAGCACCCGGTGACGCCGGGCGAGCTCCTGCCGGCGCGCGAGCTCGAGGGCGACCTGCTGCTCGCCGTCGGGCGGTACGCTGCAGCGCGCGCGGCCTATGAGGCGACACTCCGGCGCGAGCCGGGGCGGGCCCGCAGCCTGTTCGGCGCGGCGCGCGCGGCGGAGCTCGCGGGCGATGTCGCGGCCGCGCGAACGCGCTACCGCGCATACCTCTCGCAGATGCAACAGAGCGACGGCGTGCGCGCCGAGCTCGAGATCGCGCGGGTCGGATCACGCTAGTCGGGGCCGGGTATCCTGCCCCATGCCAATCTCTGTCCGATGGCTCGTCGCGCTCACGCTGTGCCTCGCTCCGGCGATCGCGACGGCGCAGGGAACCGCCGTGGCGCCGCAGGTCGCTTGGTGGCCCCGTGTGCCCCTCCAGGGATCGTTGGTGCGTGTGGTGGTGCGCCTCCCCTCGGCCGCCGGCGACAGCGTGCCCGCGGTGTCCGGTGAGCTGGCGGGGGAACCGCTCCATTTCGAGCGGTTCGCGGACGGCTTTCAAGCGCTCGGCGCCGTGCCGTTCGTGACGCGCGACAGCGCGGCGGCGCACGTCGTCGTGGAGCGCGCCGGCGTCGCGGACGACACCCTGCTCGCGATGCTCCCGGTCGCGCGGCGACGGGTCTCGCGGGAGCGACTCCGTGTGGCTCCTCAGTTCGCGCAGCCACCCGAGTCTTTGGCGGAGCGCATTCGGATCGAGCAAGCGATGGTGCAGGAGGTGAGACAGCGGGCGCACGAGACCCCGCGGCTGTGGCAGGCGCCGTTTGTACGCCCGAGCACCGGCGCGGTGACGAGCGGGTTCGGTGTGGCACGCGTGTTCAACGAGGTGCTGCGGAGCCGTCACTGGGGTGTCGATTTCGCCGCGCGGTGGGGCGCGCCGGTGCGTGCGGCGAACCGCGGCGTCGTCGCTTTCGTGGCCGATCTATACTACAGTGGGACCACCCTCCTCATCGACCACGGCGCGGGTCTCGTGACCGGCTATTTTCACCTGAGCCGCGTGCTCGTCGTGCCGGGCGACACCGTCGACGTCGGGCAGCCGATCGGTCGCGTGGGGTCTTCCGGCCGCGTGACCAAAGCGCACCTTCACTGGTTCGGCGCCTATGGAGGGATCACCGTCGATCCGCTCGACCTGATCCGGCCGAACGGCCCGGCGCGACTCGCGCCGAGCTCCCCTCCCTAGCGATCCTGTTCCAGGCGGTGCCGCGCCTCGACTCGCACCTGGCGGCTCGGGTGTGTGCGGGCCGCCGCCTCGAGCGCCGGGATCCCCAATCCGTTCGGCAGCTCCGCCAGACGCTCGACGGCCTCCACCTGGACGTCGGATGAGGTGTCGTTCGTGAGTCTGTCCACCAGCAGGACGAGAGCGGAGTCTGGTGCGGCGCTCCTGGCGTATTGCTCCACCGCTTCCTCTCGTACCTCCGGGATCGGCTGGGCGCGGGCCAGGCGCGCCAGCGGCGCGAGGGCTTGCGGGCTGCCGAGGTGTCCGAGCGCCTCGACCGCCTCCTGCTGGACCTGGGCATCGGGGTCGCGGTACGCGAGCCGTTCCAGGACGTCGAGCGCCATCTCGGGGGACGCGACTTCACCAATCGCTTTGACGGCCTTACGGCGCACGTCCGGGTTCGGGTGGGTGCGGGCGATGTCGATGAGCGCGCCGGTGCCGGAGCCGCCCCGCACCTTGCCCAGGGCCTCGACCGCCTCGCGCTGGACCTCCTCATCCACGTCCTTCTGAGCGATCGCGAGCAGCGGCAGCACCATCCGTGGATCGCGCCGCCTGCCGAGCGCCTTCACCGCCTCGTGTCGGGCATTCGGGTGACGCAGCGCCTCGACGCGGTCGATCAGGGAATCGACCGTCGCCGAATCGATGGTCACCGTTCCCGGGCCGCCGCCGTCGCCCGTGGCCGCTGTCCCAACCGCCAGGTGGGCGCCGCCGCCCAGCGCAAGGGTCACGGCGACCACGCCCGCCATCCAGCGCGGGAAGATCTCCGTTTGCACCGGCGCCAGGAGCCGCCGGATACGGCCCATGAGCGAGCCCCCGCGCCCGGCCGCCGCCAGGGCGAACCCCGGCGGCGTGATGCGGAGCCGCTCCATGCCGAGCAGCGCGGTCGCGTAGAAGTGGGCGTCGCCGCACACGGCGACGGCCAGATCGTCGCAGCAGTGCTCGCGCTCTTCGCGCACCTGCCGCGACACCCACCACACCGCCGGGTGGTAGAACAGCAGCGTCTCGATCACCGACTGGATGAGGTTGACCACGTAGTCGTACCGCCGCACGTGGGCCAGCTCGTGCGCGAGCAGCGCGTCGAGCTGCAGCGGCGTGAGGCCGGTCAGCGCGCTCGCGGGGAGGAGGACGACGGGGCGCAGCCACCCGATGACGGCGGGCACCTGCACGACCGCCGACTCCAGCACGCGCACGGCCCGGCTGATGCGGAGCCGCGCCGCCAGGCGCGCTACCGCCTCGCGACACGCGTCGGGCACGGCCGACGTCCCCACGCTATGGAGCTGCCGCGTCACCAGCCATCCCGACGCGAGCCGGAGCGACAGCGCCACCACGCCGCCAAACCACGCCAGGACGACCCACGGTAGGGCGGGCTCGAGGGCCGCGCGGATCCGCGCGGCGACCGGTGCCGCGGCGGTCGGGGCGACCGGAACGGCTTGCGAGCCGGGGCCTAGTTCCGGCCCCGGGGCGACCGGGGATGTGGCGGTCACCACGTCGCTGGTCCACGGCGACGTCCCGCTCAGCCGCACCGCGGTAGCGAGGGGGAGGGCGAGCATCAACGCCAGTGTGAGCGTGGCGAGGGCGTAGCGGGTGCGGGCCGCCCGCACCGGAAGCAGGGCGAAGAGCGCGGCGAGCCCCGCGGCGGCGAGTGCGTCCTGCCACAGCGAGTCCACCAGAGCCCAGCCCAACGCTTGCGTCATCATGGACGTCCTCCCTTCTTCTCGTCGAGCAGCTTGCGGATTTGATCGAGCTCCGGCGCCGTGGCCGGTGTGGATTCCAGTGCGTGGAGCACGAGCCCGAGCGTCGAGCCTCCGAACACGCGCTGCACCAAGTCTGCAACCATGCGCCGCTGCGTGGCCCCTTGGGACGCGACCGCGGCATACACGTGGGAGCGCGCCGATGCGTCTCGCCTCACGAGCCCTTTCTCGACCATGATCTGCAGCAGCTTGAGGACGGTCGTGTAGCCGACCGGCCTGGCGTGGTCGACGGACTCGTGGACATCGCGTACGGTGCTCGGACCGTGCAGCCACAACACACGCAGAATCTCCAGCTCCGCGTTCGTCGGTGAACGCTTCGGCATCCGGCCTCTCTATGTACGAAACTTGTCGTACCTACACCGGACAGGTTTCGGAGGTTTCCGGTCGACGGGAGGGGGTATGTCGCACGAGGGCCACAGGTTTCAGGACCGATTACCTGCTCCTGAAACCTGTTCACCCCTGTGCGCCTGTGCGTCTGTGCGCCTGTGCGTCTGTGCGTCTAGCTGTCGAGGTACTCTTCCCTGTACATCTTCACCAGCTCGAAAAGGTAGGACAGTGCGAGCGGCCCGATCAACAAGCCCAGGATGCCGAAGTAGGGCACGCCGGCGAGGGCACCGACCAGCGTGACCAGCGGGTGAATGTTCGCCCAGCGGCGGAACACCATCGGTCGGATGACGTAGTCGACGTTTCCGACGATCACGGCACCACCGACGGCCAGGAGTACACCGGCCAGCGTGTGATGGCCCAGGATCAGCGCGAGCGCCCCAGGTCCCCACACCAGGGCGCTGCCCACGACCGGCAGGATGGCGAACACCATCGTGACCACTCCCCAGAATACGGCGTTCGGGAGCCCGGTGAGCCAGAAGCCGAGGCCCACGAGGGCTCCCTGAATCGCCGCGGTGGCACCGGTGCCGATGATGGTGGACGTGGTGACGTCGCGAAACCGCTGCCGCAGCTTTTCGGTGTTCTTGGCGGAGAATGGGATGTAGGGCCGAACCGCCTCCCACGTCTCACCCGGCCGCAGCAACAGATAGAACAGGCCGAACAACGAGATGGTGAGGTTGAGCGCGAGCCGCGTCGCGGTGCCGACCAACCCGAAGGCGGACGAGCCGATCCAGGCCACGACCTGGGCCCCCAGGTCGGCCAGCCGCGGTCCCAGATCCATGCCGCCGAATTTGAGCTCCCGCAGGCGACCGAGCAGCGGGTTCCGGATGACACCGCCGGCGATCTCCTGCGCCTGGCTGACGATCAGGCCGGCGAACGAGACCCCGGGCACGACGATCAGGAAAAGCGCGAGCGCCACCACCAGGGTCGCAGCGAGTTTGGGCTGGACCCGCAGCGACAACCACTCGTGCACGGGCGTGAACACGGCGTATAGGACGGGGATGCCGATGAGCCCGGTGGCGTAGGGCGTGAGCGCGATGAGCAGCGCGACACCCAGCAGCAGGACGAGCAGGGCGGCGCGCTGGTGATTCGTGTCGATCAGGGGCATGCGCGACGTCGGTTACGGCGTCGGACCGGCCACGTCGATCTGGCCGCGGATTTCGCCGCCGGGGAAATCCCCCGGTCCGGTGTTCGTGGGCGCCACGCCATCGTTCGTATGCACGTTGGCGTACGCGCCGCCGGTGGAGAGCGCCGCGATCAGGTCGCTCAGCGGGTGGCCGGCGAGCGGCCCGATCAGGTCGGCGGCCGTGAATGTCCCATGCGCCAGCACGCCGTCGACCCGGCCGCCCCCGGGAGCCACCGGTCCGAAAAGGAAGACCACGATCGGGCCGTTCACGCCCGCCGGCGCCACGTGGATGTGCGCCATGAACACATTGTCGATGTTGGACGAAATCAGCCGGTACTCGACCTCCGTGCCATCCTCACTCAGCTGCAGTTTGATCTCGCCGACCGCTCGGGTATCGTGAGTCGGTACCTCGTTCGCGCCGCTGAGATGGGCGACGAAGTCTTTCGCGTCGGGCACGCGGTCGGCCTCCGCCCGTGACGCAAGCGGGCGGTGCGGATCGGTGAGCGGGCTGCGGTCGCAGCTCGTGGTGAGGGTCACCAGGAACAGTGCGGCGGTGGAACCGACGACGGACCGCATGGGGCCTCCAGGGTGAAAAACCTCGGTCCTAGTGTACCTCTGCCCGAGACGGTCGCAAGAGCGCAGTGGTCATCCCTCTGTTATCGTAATTCTGCCACAGGGACCGTTGGCAAGTGACCAGCCCGCCGTTGCGCCCCCGCAACACGCGCAACTCGGGCACGCAGGGCTCTCGCGGCTAACTCGTTATTTCCGCACGCGAAGCGCGTTCGATGGGGCCGGGCTGTAGTGTCGGCCTCGAACTTGTAGAACGCGCTGGCGATGCAGGCAATCGAGCCGTCACCGCGCGACCCCTCGCGCGCGTGGGAATCGGCGTTCGCGACCCACTACTGCGGTCTGTGCGACTACGTGCTGCGCTTCGTCGGCTCGGCGGACGCCGCGCAGGACCTCGTACAGGACCTTTTCCTTCATTTGTGGGATACTCGGGGCCCCCGCGACGCCGTCCGCCTCACGCGAGGCTACCTCTATGTCGCGGCCCGGAACCGCGCCCTGAAATACTTGCGCCACCGGCGCGTGGCCGACGCGTGGGCCGACCGCGCAGCCCGTGAGGAGCCCCCCTCTCCCGCCGGAGAGAGCCCGGAGGATTGGTACCTGCAGGGCGAGCTGGACCGCGCCGTGCAGCATGCCATCGCCGGCTTGCCCGAGCGGTGCCGGGAGATCTTCCTGCTCCGCCGCCACCAGCACTACAGCTACCAGGAGATCGCGGCGTCGCTTCACCTGTCGCTGGGCACCGTGAAGTCCCAGATGTGGCGAGCGACGTTTCGGCTCAAGCAGACGCTGGCGCCGTATCTCGCACACGCCCGTCCCGTCGTCACACGCGGCCACGCCAGCTATCGGGTGCTGTAGGGAACGCTTCCCGGTATCCCACGGCTCCCGCCCGGGGTTAGTCCGCCACCATCCGTAGGCCGAAGGCTTTCATACTGCCGCCTCCCTCAAGGGGTTCTCGAAGTAGGACCGAGACCCCCGGATGACCAAGCAATCCGATCTACTGCGCCTGATCGAAGGCGAGTGCTCTCCCGAGGAAGCGGCGGCGATCCAGGCGTTGGTCGCCGCAGATCCGCGCCGGGGCGAGCTGTTGGACGACTTGCGGGCAGTCTGGCGGCTGTCGGGTGAAGGCACGCGGGATTGGGGCGTCGAGGAGGCGCGAAAGCGTTTGCTCGAGGCCCGCGACCGGCGGGGGGGCGCGAGAGGGCCGGGTCCCTTTCCGGCGCGGTCCCGAGCGATGAGCGCGCCCGCCGCGCCGGGTCCGCAGGCTCTCGCGCCACGCCCCCGATGGGGCGCGCTGTGGCCCGCCGCAGCCGCGGCCGCGCTTATGCTCGCGGGGACGGTGGTGTGGCGTCTGCGCGCGCCCGCCGCGAGCCCCCGCGAGTATGCGACCGCCCGGGGACAGCGGGCCGAGCTGTCATTTTCCGACGGCACCCGGGTACTCCTCGGGGTCGATTCCCGCCTCCGCGTGCCGGGCGACTATGGCGTCCGCGAGCGGGCGGTCGAGCTCGAGGGCCAGGCGTACTTCGTCGTTCGGCGCGATGCGCGGCGCCCATTCCGCGTGCACACGCGGCGCGGGACGACGGAGGACCTCGGCACGGCGTTCGACGTGCGCGCGTACCGCGAGGAGCCGTACCTGCAGGTCGTCGTGGCCGCCGGACGTGTGGCGCTGCGCGGTGCGCGGGGAGACGCGACCGACTCGGTGGCGCTCACGCTCAAGCCGCGCGACCGCGCGGTGATCGATGCGCGCGGCAACGCGACGACCACCGCGGGCGTCTCGCTCCAGCAGTACCTCGCCTGGACGCGCGGCGCCCTCGTGTTCAACGACGCCCCGCTGGCGAGCGTCCTCACCCAGCTGGGCCGCTGGTACGACCTCGACATCGAAACCGGCGACCGCTCGTTGGACGGCGAGCGGCTGACGATTTCCTTCACGACGCAATCGGCTGATGAGGCCCTCACGGCCTTGGCCAAGGTGCTCGACGCCCGCGTGACGCGAGTCGAGCGGCTGGTTCGACTCATCCCCGTTCACCCGCGGCAGTAACCATGGAGGGAGACTCGCTATGCGGTTCTTGATCACGTTCGCCGGCATGCTGGTGGTGGCGGGCGTAGCGGTGCCGGCTGGCGCCGCTCAAGCACCCCCGCCGCTCGACCGCACCGTCACGCTCGCGCTCGACCGTGTGTCTCTGAAAGATGCGCTCGACGAAGTCGTTCGACAGACGGGCGTGCGCATCGCGTACTCCCGTCGCGTCGTCCCGTTGGACCGACCGGTGTCCGTGCAGCTCGCTGCAGTGCGGGTTGAGACCGCCCTCGATACGCTGCTGCACGGCACCGGCGTCGCCCAGACGGTGGACCGGACCGGGCAGATCCTGCTCATCACGAACGCTGATCGGCCGAAACGGCGCCCGCGCCAGAGCGGCTCGGTTGCCGGAGCCGTGCGAGACGCAGCGAGCGGTGCACCCCTTCCCGGGGCCACGGTCACGATCGCCGGCGCGAGGCTCTCGGCGCAGACCGATGCGGGCGGCCATTATGTGATCACCGGCGTACCGGCGGGGACTCACCGGGTGCGGGCGCGGATGCTCGGCTACGCTCCCCGAGACACGACTGTGGACGTGCAAGACGGCCAGGAGAACGCCGCGGACTTCCAGCTCCGGGCGAGCCCTATCGAGCTCGATCCGGTCGTGGCCACGGGCTACGCCACCGCCCGCAAGAGCGACCTGACAGGAGCGGTAGCGACAGTGAACGCGGACCAGTTCAATACCAAGGCAGCCCCGACGGTCACCCTGAGTGCCGGCCTGCAGGGCAAAGCCGCGGGCATACAGGTGATCAACAACTCGGGTATGCCGGGCGCCGGCGCCCGCGTGCGCATCCGCGGCACGGGTTCGATCGCCGCGAACAGCGAACCGCTGTATGTGATCGACGGCCTCCCCGCCGAGCAAGGTTCTTCCTCGTCCGATCCCAAGAGCAACCCGCTGATGTCCGTCGACCCCGCGGAAATCGAGTCGATCGACGTGTTGAAGGATGCGTCGGCGACCGCGATCTACGGCGCGCGCGGCGCGAACGGCGTGGTGTTGATCACCACTAGGCGCGGCCGGCCGGGCAAGAGCCGGGTGACGTTGGAGTCGAGCGCCGGGTACCAGCAGATCTCAAAGACCATCCCGGTCCTGAACGGGCAACAATTCATGCGGTTGTCGAACGAGGCGCGGGCCAACGCGAACCGGACGCTGTTGTACAGCGATGCGCAGATCGCCGCGGCGCGGACGTACGACTATCCGGCAATGATGCTCCGGACGGGGCTGCAGGCGAGCCAGGCCGTGACCCTCTCGGGGGGCGACCAGGCACTGCGCTACTTGATCAGCGGGAACTACACCTACCAGGAGGGCATCCAGCTCGGCTCGGACTTCAAGCGCTACGGTCTCCGTCTGAACTTCGACGGCGATGCGAGCAGCCGGTTCCGATGGGGCACGAGCCTGAGCATGACGCGGGTCGCCCGCAATGCCTCCAGAGTTGAGAACGGCTCGCTCGGCAACAGCGCCAACGGCATCCAGGCCGCCATGGAGTTCGCCCCGTTCGCATCTCCTACGGACGCCGCTGGCAACTGGATCAAGACCTCGCCGACGACGGAGCCGGTCCCGAACCCGGTCGCCAATGCCCTCGAGTTGACCGACCTGAACACGCAGTCACGCTTGCTGGGCAACGTCGTCGGAGAGTTTGACGTCACCCCGGCGTTGAAGGTTAGGAGTACCTTCGGCGGGAACTTCCAGTTCAACGGCATCAACTTTTTCGCGCCACGCACGATCCTGGAGGGTGGAAGCGGCGGCACCGGGCGGGTCTATTCAAGTCAAGGTCGAACGCTGACCAACGAGAACACCGCGACCTACCGCCGTACCCTCGGTCCCGGCAGCCTGGACCTGCTCGGCGGCTTCTCGGTGCAGACCGTGGACAGCGAGTTCGTGCAAGGCGAAGCCACGAGCTTTCCGACCGACGCCACCACGCTCTACGCGCTCGGCTCCGGTGCGCAGCCGGTTGCGCCGGGCAGTAGCGTGATCAAGTCGGCGATCCTCTCGTACATCGCGCGGGCCAACTACAACATCGCGGGCAAGTATCTCTTCACGCTGACCGGCCGCTACGACGGCTCCAGCCGCTTCGGCAAGAACAACAAGTGGGCGTTCTTCCCGTCGGGTGCTCTCGCCTGGCGGATCTCGGACGAACGGTTCATGCGTGACCAGTCGGTCTTCAACGACCTGAAGGTGCGCTTGAGCTACGGCCAAGTCGGCAATCAGGCCGTGGACCCGTACCAGTCGCTCCCGCGGCTCGGCACGGCATGGTTTGCCGCGGGCGGAGCGGAGCTCCCGACCCTTGCTCCCGTCAGCACCAAGCCCAATCCGGACCTGCGGTGGGAACAGAAAACGGAGCTCAACCTGGGCGTCGACGCCGCCCTGCTCGGTCACCGCGTCACCCTCGCGCTCGACGCCTACCGGTCCGTGACGAAGGACCTCCTGCTGTCGGTCACGCTGCCGTCCACTACCGGCTACACGAACCAGCTCCGTAACGTCGGATCGGTGCGGAACCTGGGGATGGAGCTGACGGTCAGCACCGTGAACATCCAGAAAGAGCGCTTCAGCTGGCGCAGCACCCTGAACCTGGCCGGCAATCGCAACAAGGTGCTCGACCTCGGCACGGCCCTCGATGCCTCTGGGAACGTGGTGCCGCTGAGGGCGCTCAACATCACGCCACGGACGGGCAATTTCTTCAGCCCCGGCGACATCTACATCGTCCGGGTCGGCGAGCCGCTCAGTTCGATCTACGGCTACATGGTCACCGGGCTGTGGCAACAGGGTGACCGGTGTTATCTGAGAAATCCCGCGACCAACTGCGTCCCAGGCGAGTACAAGATTGCCGACCTGAACGGGGACAGCGCGATCACGGCAGCCGACCGTACCATCCTCGGAGGGGGCGACCCCAAGTTCTACGGCGGCTTGAGCAACACGCTGACGTTCGGGCCGTTCTCACTCGACGCATTCCTGAGCTTCAACTACGGGAACAAGATCATCAACGGCGGGAATGCCTACGGCGGCCTCGCCATCATGCAGAATAACGAGCGGACGACCGTGCTCGACCGCTGGACGCCGCAACATACCGGCACGACCGTCCCGCGCGCCAATGAGGCGCGTCCGCGTCGCCTCTACAGCACGCTGGTGGAGGACGGGTCGTACCTGCGACTGCAGACCCTCACGCTCGGCTACCGGCTGCCGGCCCGCGTGATCCCCGGGGCGGAGACGGCCCAGCTGTTCCTCACGGGCCAGAACCTATGGACGATTACCGACTACAGCGGGTTCGATCCGGACGTCAACAGTATGGGCGGCGACCCGCGTTTCGGCGGCATCGACATCGGCGCCTACCCGCATTCACGGACATGGAACGCTGGCGTGAGCGTCACCTTCTGAGCGGTGGGAGAGGATCGACTGCCATGAGACTCAAACAGTTCATCGCACCCCTGACGCTTTCGGCTGTGCTCGCAGGGATCGCGTGCAACGATCTGTTGAACGAGGACCCTCAGGGGTTCGCGACGACCGACGCCTTCTACAAGACCGGAGCTGACCTGAACAGCGCCACGCTGGCGACGTACAGCGCGCTCCGTGGGCTCGAAGGCCAGAGCAACTGGACGACCCTCGAGCTTGCCTCCGACCAGGCCCGTGCCGACAACCGCGAGCCGAATGCCGGGACCTACGGGCCCGACCGCCTCGACTGGGACGCCAGCACCGGCCGCACGGACCAGTATTGGGCGACGATGTACTCCGTGATCACGCGCGCGAACCTGGTGCTCTCGAAGGGCCCGGGTGTGACCACAGGTTACGAAGCCATGAGGACCTACAACCTCGCCGAGGCCAAGTTTCTGCGCGGGTACGCGTATCTCTGGCTGTCCAAGGCCTACAATGACGTGCCGCTCCTGTTGTCGCCGGAGGAGCAGGCCAACCCGCGGCCCACGCGAACGCCGGTGGAGCAAGTCCACCAGGCGGTCATCAAGGATCTGACTGAGGCCGAGGCGGCGCTGCCGGTCACTTGGGGGGCGAGCGACGCGTTCGGCCTTCCGACCCAGGGCCGCGCCACGCGCGGGGCGGCGCAGATGGCGCTCGCCGACCTGTACCTGTGGCGCGCGAGCTTCCTCGATTCCGGAAAAGTGGCCGCCGAATGGCAACTCGCTTCGGACTGGGCGGACAGCGTCCTCACCTCCGGCGCCTGGGAACTGAACGACGACTACATCAAGACCTTCCTGCCCATCTTCAAAGGCAACCGGGAGATGATCTTCGTCATCACGAACTCGGGTAAGAACGACCGCTCGAGCAACATTTTCCAACTGTTCTATTATCCCCGTGATTGGGGGCTCGACCTCGGCCAGGGCGGCGGCTGGGGCCTCATTCACCCGACGGAGTGGTTTTACAACAGCTACCTGCCGGGTGACTATCGTAGGAGCACCGGCGGCGACTTTACATCACAGGCAGCGTACGTCGACCGCGGCTGCAGCTTCAGCGGGGTATGTCCCGCGACGAGCCCCGCTCCGAACGACACCTTCGCGGACGGGCCGATGCCGTGGAAGTACCGCAAGAGTGACAATGGCGCGACTTGGTGGCTGGGTGACGTCGATATCCCGCTGTACCGGTTTGCCGAGGCGATCCTCATATACGCCGAGGCGCAGAACGAGCTGGGCAACCCGAGCGTAGCAGCTCAGTATTTGAACATGATTCGCGCCCGTGCGCGCAAGGGGACCGGCACCGAGAGCCGTGCGGAGCCGCACGATTACGGCACCGCCCCCGGCGAGCTGCTCGACAAGCTGTCGCTGCGTGAGGCCATCTTCATGGAGCGTGTTTGGGAATTCGCGTTCGAGGCGAAACGCTGGTTCGACCTGGTGCGGCGCGATTCTGAGGAGCCCGGCTACTGGAAGAACAGCCTCGACCAGCACGATGACAACGCCACAGCGGCGGGCAAACTCGTGGAGTTCAGGAAGCGGTTCCCGATTCCGCAGGCCCAGAGAAACGTCAACCCGTCACTCACGCAGAACCCGGGCTACTGATCTCCTAACCCCTGACCCGCACCTCACCTAGGCCGGTGACGTGCGGGTTTTTTGTGTGTGCACTATACTTGTCGCGTCCACGCAGCACCCCGAAAGGAACCCGACCGCCCGGCCGAGTGTTCAACGGTGCCTGACCCTGGCCTAGGAGGACCGATGAGCCGAGCGATCTGTTTCGGGTTTGGTCTCGCGCTGGCTGCCGGCTGCGGGCCCACGCCGCCGCGATTGGAGACGCCGACACCACAGGATGAAGTCTCCGTCGGCTATGGGACCCAGAACAAGCGCTACATCACCGGTGCGGTGACGTCGGTTTCTCCCACCGAGGCCGACGCGCGCGTCCCGCGGATCGAACAGCTGCTACTGGCCCGCGTCCCGGGTCTCGAGGTGCTGCCGCTGCGGGACGGCACCTACACGCTCCGCATCCGGGGCTCGCACGGCCTCCGGGGAGACATGGTGGAGGACGAGCCGCTCCTGGTCATCGACGACCTCCCGATCCTTCCGGGTGCTCTCGGGTCCACGTTGGCGGGGCTTGCACCCGGTGACGTGCAGCGGATCGACGTGCTCAAGGACGCCTCCGCGACAGCCGTGTACGGGTCGCGCGGCGGGAACGGCGTCATCATCATCACGACCAAGCGCGCCAGGTAGGATCAGAGCCGGGCCGGAGGCGTCAGCGGGGGTGCGGCGAGCGGCCTCTCCGGCTCGGGGGTAAAGTCCTCGCCGGGGTTCACGAACAAGTCCTGCTCGAACCGATACTGCTTGTCGTACAGCTGGCGATAGCGGCCGTGCTTCGCGAGCAGCTCGGCGTGGGTACCGCGCTCCACGATCTCACCGCGCTCCATCACGAGGATCTGGTCCGCGCTGCGAATGGTCGAGAGGCGGTGCGCGATCACGAATGTCGTACGGCCGCGCCGCAGGGTGCGGAGCCCGTCCTGGATGGCCGCCTCGCTCTCCGAGTCGAGGCTCGAGGTCGCCTCGTCGAGGATCAGGATGCGCGGATCCGCGAGGATCGCGCGTGCGATCGACACCCGCTGGCGCTCGCCGCCCGACAGCTTGACGCCTCGCTCCCCGACGACGGTGTCGTAGCCCTTCTCGAACCGGCGCACGAACTCGTCGCAGTGGGCGATGCGCGCCGCCTCCTCGATGTCCTCGCGGCTCGCATGCGGCCGGGCGAACGCGATGTTCTCCGCGATCGTGCCGTCGAACAGGAAGTTGTCCTGCAACACGACGCCGAGCTGGCGGCGGTAGTCGGCGAGCCGCAGCGTGGCGAGATCGCGGCCGTCCACGAAAATGCGCCCGGCTTTCGGGCGGTTGAAGGTCAGCACGAGATTGATCAGCGTGCTCTTACCCGCCCCCGAGGAGCCGACCAGGGCCGTGGTGGAGCCGGCCGCCGCACGGAACGAGACGTGCTTCAGGACTAGGGCGGCGGGGACGTATTCGAAGCTCACGTTCTCAAACGCGATGTCCCCCGCCACCTCGGCGAGCGGCGCCCGCGCGCCGTCCTCGGCGTCCTCGGTGACGAGCCGGCGGATCTCGCGGATCCGGTCCAGCCCGGCGAACGCCTCCGTGATCTGCGTGCCGATCGAGGCGATGTTGATGAGCGGCAGCGCCACGAGGCCGATGAAGACGCCGTACATGAAGAAATCGCCCAGCGTCATCTGGTTCGACAGGATTGCGTGCCCGCCCTCGAGGATCATCAGGATGCCAATCGCCCCGATGATGACGGTGGCGAAGGCGCCGACGGCCGAGATCCCCGTCATGGTCGTGGCGATGTTGCGGAACAGCGTATTGGCCCCACGGGTGAACACGAGCCGCTCGCTGCGCTCCGCGCGATACGCCTTGACGATGCGGATGCCGCCGAGCGTCTCGCCCAGCCGCCCCGTCACGTCCGCGTTGAGCTTGCCGCGATCGCGGAACAGCGGCCGCAGCTTGGCGAACGCGTACGCCATGCCGCCCCCG
>WNGO01001332.1_pt1 | contig 15831 bp, 12 predicted proteins | sample 5400511 | NCBI WGS metagenome assembly WNGO01 (sample SAMN13153380, study PRJNA577476) | soil metagenome | isolation source: 20 cm soil or saprolite under Garry oak tree replicate 2 | place: USA:California | collected 2016-06-15 | reverse complement strand
CGAGCTGGTCGCGGTCTTGGGCAAAACCTGGCTCGGAGTTACGCCGCGATTGTTGCAAGCATCATGATTCCGTGATTCAACCGCGCGTCATTTCACTGCTGCCGAGTGCGACCGAGATCGTGGCCGCGCTCGGCTTCACCAACCATCTGGTGGGTCGCTCTCACGAATGCGACTTTCCTTCTCGCGTGGACGAGCTGCCAATTTGTAGCGCCACGAAAATTCCCGTACACGGATCTTCGTATGAGATCAACGAGAGAGTGAAAGAAATCGTGGCCGAGGGTCTTTCGGTTTATCGCGTCGATGTCGATCTTCTTCGGCAGCTCCGGCCGGATTTGATTCTGACTCAAACTCAATGCGCAGTCTGCGCCGTCACTCCGCGCGACTTAGAGCAAGCGCTCTGCACCTGGGTCGGAGCGCAGCCTGCGATTCTCTCTCTCGAGCCGAACAAACTCAGCGACGTCTGGAATGACATTCGCCGTGTTGGCGGAGCGCTTGGCGTTTCGCAACCGGCCGACGAACTGGTCTCTTCGCTCAGGCAACGGCTTGCCGCAATCCGGGACAAAACCGTTCCAGTTCGCTCTCGGCCGAGCGTTGCCGCCATCGAATGGCTCGGACCGTTAATGGCTGGCGGAAATTGGATGCCCGAGCTCATTGAAATCGCAGGTGGGCGCAGTCTTTTTGCGAAAGCGGGCGAACATTCGCCTTGGCTCGATTGGGAAAGTCTGATCGATGCGGATCCGGAAGTGATCTTGCTTCTTCCCTGCGGGTTCAAGATCCCGCAAACTATTGCCGACCTTGAATTGCTAACGCAGAATCCGGCATGGCCGAACTTGCGAGCGGCGCAGAGCGGACAGGTTTATGTGATCGACGGCCATCATTTCTTTAATCGGCCGGGGCCGCGGCTGGTCGAATCCGCCGAAATCGTAGCCGAGATTTTGCATCCGGACCTCTTTGCTTTCGGTCATCGCGGAACGGGATGGATCTCGCACGCTGATGCAGCGCGCTGGGACAAATCCGCTGGCTCTCGCGCATGAAAGAACCCGTTGTAATGTCGTGGAGTGGCGGAAAAGACAGCGCGATGACGTTGCACGAATTGCTTCGCGGCTCTGCCTACGAGGTCGTGTCGCTCCTCACGAGCGTTTCCGAAGAATATCGACGCGTTAGTCATCACGGGGTGAGAGAATCGCTTCTTGACGAGCAGGCGAAGGCGATCGGCCTTCCACTTCGCAAAGTCTATTTGCCGTCAGGTCCCAGCGGCGGATGCACGAACGACGTTTACGAATCGATCATGAAAGAGGTGATGCTCGCTTACCGACGCGACGGAGTCCGCACCGTCGCCTTCGGAGATTTGTTTCTGCAGGATTTGCGCGCATGGCGCGAAGCCAATCTTGCCAAGGCCGGCATGCGCGGAGTTTTCCCGGTCTGGAAGCGCAACACGACGGAATTTGCGCGCTCTGTCATTGCGCTCGGTTATAAGGCCCGCCTTTCATGCACTGAAGACCGGGCCGGCGCGACTCTTGTTGGCCGAGAGTACGACGAAGAGTTGTTGCGCGAGCTGCCGCCCGATGTCGATCCCTGCGGGGAAAACGGCGAATTTCATACCTTTATTTATGATGGTCCGATTTTCCAAAGACCGGTCTGCGTGCGGGTCGGTGAAATTGTAGTCCGTGACGGCAGGCACTACGCAGATCTTGTGTCGGGAATCGCCAAAGCGGAGGAGAAATGCAATGTCGCTATGTTCCCACCGGTGTAAGGCAGGTGTTCCCGGCAGTGCCGGGATGTGGCAGAGCGCATACCCGCAGGCATTGAATTTTGATCAACGAGGATGCCTCGGTGTCATCCTGAACGGAGCGAAGAACCTCTCACAAGCTGATTTGATCACGCTATTTTAACCAGAGTAACATTTGCTTCGATTGTGAGATCCCTCTCTTCGTTCGGGATGACAAGCAGGGTGCTTGGATTGTTAGATCGCTCCGTCCCGTCCTACCCTTGAATGTGTGGGCACGTTCGGTTATTCGCTATTTGTGGGTTCACTGCTTTATCTCATCATCGGCATAGTCGGCGGTGGCGTGCTGGTCGCGATTGTTTTTTTGGTCGTGCGACGAAGCCAAAAAGGTGATGCGACGCTATTAACCAAAATCGAGGTGCTGGAGCATGCGCAGGAGCGCGGAGAGCGAATCGTGCTCGAGGAAATGGCGCGGGGCCGCGAGGAAAACGCGACGGCGGCTAAGAGTCAGCGTGAAGAATTAACGGCCTCTCTCGAGAGTGTTCGTTCGATCGTCGATCTTCGTTTGAAGCAGCTGCAGGAGGACAATTCGAAGCAAATCGACAAGATGCGCGCCACGGTGGATGAAAAGCTGCAAGGCACGCTCGAAAAACGCCTCGGCGAATCTTTCAAATTGGTAAGCGATCGGCTCGAACAGGTGCACCAAGGCCTGGGGGCAATGCGTCAGCTGGCGAGCGACGTGGGTGGTCTCCAAAAAGTTCTCACGAACGTGAAGACGCGCGGAGGTTGGGGCGAAGTCCAACTTGGATCGTTGCTCGAGCAACTCCTTACGGCCGACCAGTTCGCCCGAAATGTGCAGACACGCGACGAGACCAGCGAACGCGTCGAGTTCGCGATCAAGCTGCCCGGCGACGAGAATGGCGCACCGGTCTGGTTGCCCATCGATGCAAAATTTCCGACCGAAGATTACCAGCGTCTGCTCGCAGCACAGGAGCAAGGTGATCTCATGGCGGTCGATGGCGCCATGAAGAGTCTCGAAATGCAACTGAAGCGCAGCGCGAAAGATATTTGTCAGAAATATATCAATCCGCCGCGAACGACCGACTTCGCGCTCATGTTTCTCCCGACCGAAGGGCTCTACGCCGAAGCAATCCGTCGCGTCGGCTTAGTGGAACAAGTGCAGCGCGATTGTCGTGTCGTTTTCGCCGGGCCGACGACGCTAGCGGCGCTTCTGAACAGCTTGCAGATGGGTTTCCGAACGCTCGCCATCCAAAAGCGCTCCAGTGAAGTTTGGAATTTGCTCGCCGCGGTGAAAACAGAATTTGGGAAATTTGGTGAGGCGCTCTCGACGGTAAAAGACAAACTCGATCAGGCGGCCCGCCATGTGGATACGGTCGCGGTCCGCTCGCGGGCGATTACCAAAAAGCTGCGCGATGTGGAAGAATTGCCATCAAATCCGCAGCCGTTGTTCAAGGACCTACTCGGTGGGTCGGACGACGAAGATTAGATCGGCGAGTACAAGCGTGATGTCATCCTGAGCGGAGAAGCGAAGTCGAAGGATCCCGCGGAGCTTCCTCACAGGCATCGTAGCGGGATTCCTCGACTTCGTTCGGAATGACGGGCCCCTGGACGGCCTCTGTCCTGTAGCAATGGTAGGGCAGCGCGCTGCGCTGTCCGCGGACGCCTCAGCGCGGCGTCCCTACCTAAAGCACCTCGTCCCATTTGTTCTTGTCTTTGAGCATAAGCTCGCGCAGCAGGCGGATCGGCGGCATGCCGTGATTCAGCAGTTCGTTATGGAATTTTTGCAGGGAAAATTCATTGCCTTGCTGCGCTTTGTAGTCATCGAGAAGCTTCAAGATCTGCAATTTGCCCAGCGTGTAATTCAGATAACCGGGATCAAAAGTTCCGCGCAGCGCCTCGGCCCGCGCGGGTTTTGGCTCGTAGTAGCAATTGTCTTGGAAGAACTTTGTCGCTTCTTCGACGGTCATTTTTTGCGTATGCATTTTGATCGACACGCACAAGCGACAGAGACGCAGTAGTGCTTCATCAACCTGGGCCATGCGATACTTGGCCGCATGTCTGACATCTTCCTCGCTCGGGGTTGCGACGGTCGTGCCGCCGTAGCCCTGGTCGAGCATCATTTTTTCGCAGTAATGGGCCCAGCCTTCAATGAAAGCGTAGCTGCCGAAAATCTTTTCGACTTTACTCGCCGGCGAAGCGTTTAACCGCAGGAATTGCACGTAATGCCCAGGATAAGCTTCGTGAATCGAGACGATATCCGAAGTATAATAGTTAAAGGCGGTAAGCCATTCTTCCTTTTGATTGTCCGGCCAATCCGGTTCCGTCGGAGTGACGTAGTAATAAGCTTCGGTGGCCCGTTTCTCGAAAGCCCCTGGAGTGTCCATTGAAGCGAACGACGTGGCACGGCGATAGCGTGGCGTTTCTTTAACCTGGGCGCGAACTTCGGAAGGAATGGTCACCAATTTGTGAGACACAACATATTTCCGAATTAGCTCCAGGTTTTTGGCCACATCCCGAATCAAATTCTCCGGCGCGGGGTGTTCATGTTGAATCTGCTTGAAAATCTCGGTGGCAGATTTATCCGGATCGATCTTCTTGGCCGCCTCCGCAAATGCTTGCTGTTCTTCCTTCAGTTTGGCCAAGCCAATTTCGAGAATTTTTTCCGGGGCGAGACTTACCAATTCGGTTTCCGACAACATGCGACCGTATTTCTCAACACCGAGCGCAAAATCGGCGGATGCTTTCGGTAGTTTTTCCCGTTCCAGCCAGGTCGCGTAATCAGTCAGGGCGCTAGTAGCTTTGCGATTTGAGTCGATGAGTTCGGCTTTAATCCGGTCGTCCCTCACATCCGCCGTGGCAGCGACCAGGTCATTTTTCAAAAATTCCGTCGCTGCCTTCGTGATCTGAATCGCCAGCTCGACATATGGCTTCGGCAGCACGGCATCGAGATTCGTCTTAGCGGCGATGATAATGTTCGGCACTTGCGACTCAATCAGCACGATGCTGTGCACTCGATCGTCGAGCGGCGCGAAGTTTCTCTTGATATAAACATTTATGTCGGCAGCGCGTGCGTAAACCATGGGGTCGCGCTCAAAGATGGCCATGTCCTGTCGCTGAAAAATCTCCTTTTTGATCGCAGCTTGCAGAATGCGTAGGTCAATCGCCTGGCGCTGGCTCAACTTTTTCAGATCAAAAATTTTCAGCCGATCATCAAAACGTTTTAGTCGCGAAAGCTCGGCGTCGAGTGCGAGCCGACTGTAATCAGTCACTTTGCCGTCGTACTCATGGAAACCGAGCGAGGTCGCGAAAATGGGCCGCGCCGCCAGAAAACCTTTGATATATTCCTCGGCTACGGACTCGTATTCAGAGTCGGGGCTTTGGACGGCGCAGACGATCGCGGTCGATAGGCAAGCGATAAGGAAGGGCGCGATTTTTGTCGCAATTCGCATGACCCCCCGCAGGCCCGCAGGAATTCGCTCCGTTACTGACTCTCGCGATTGCGGAACTGAGCGTAAGAATTTCATCTGCAGAGACCTCAATTTCTTTAGGCGCGAAGTTTAGGACGAGGTTTGTGCGTTGCCAAAAAATTCGGATGAGCGATGTTCCGAAGCTTTTTCAACTGACAATGTAGAACATGAAGCGGCCCCTCCTTAGCACATTTTTAGGGTTCCTGCTGCTGAGCGTTTTTCTGAGCGTTCATTTTCATCGCACTCTGACCGCGGCCGAGGATGACGATAATGGTTATTCCCAAATCGCCATTTTCGCCAAGGCCGTGCAGTTACTGCGGCAGGACTACGTCGACGCAAACAAGACGAGCTATCACGAACTCATCACCTCGGCGATGAAAGGAATGCTCGCATCTCTCGATCCCCACAGCCAATACATGGATCCAAATGACTTTCGCGACATGCAGGAGGATACACGCAGTCGCTTCAATGGTTTGGGTATCGAAGTATCAATGAAAAATGGGTTGCCCACAGTTGTTTCTCCAATGGAAGACACACCGGCGGCCCAGGCTGGCATTCTTTCCGGTGATCAGATTTTGAAAATAAATGGCACCGCCACTGATAGAATGGAACTGCAAGACGCGGTCAATCTCTTGCGCGGTGCGCCGGGACAGAAAGTAACACTGACCTTGTTGCGACCATCGACCAAGGAAGTAAAGGATTACACTCTCGAGCGGGTGGAAATAAAAGTGCAAAGCGTGAAGGGCGCACGTCTGCTTGATCAGGAGCTGACCGGTTCGTTTAAGATCGGTTACATCCGGTTGATTCAGTTTAACGAACCGACAGCTGATGAATTGTCGAAAGCGTTGGATGATCTGCAAAAACAAGGTATGCAGGGCCTGATCCTTGATCTCCGAAATAATCCGGGCGGGCTTTTGAACAGCGCGGTAGATGTGTGCTCGCAATTTTTGCCCGCTAGCACCAAGGTTGTTTCGACACAGGGACGCGCCGCATCTCAGCAGCGTGAATATTCCACTTCAGCTGTGGCCAAGCAGCGGCCGCAGTTCCCGATGGCTCTCCTGATTAACGAAGGGAGCGCGAGCGGCGCGGAAATCGTTTCCGGTGCGTTCAAAGATCTTCACCGTGCAATTTTGATTGGTGAAACAACTTTTGGAAAAGGCTCGGTGCAAAATGTTTTACAATTGCCGGATGGCTCGGCCCTCCGCTTCACGACCGCGAAGTATTACACGCCAAGCAAGCAGGTTATTCACGGCAATGGTGTCTCGCCCAACATTCGTGTGCCCATGACTGCCGAGCAGGAGCGCACGCTGTTTGCTTTACGCAGTGAGAATGTTAAACCGGATGAAGAGAAGAATCTGATCAAAGCGAAGGATCCGCAAATGCTTCGGGCCATCGATGCACTCAAGGGCGTGATCATTTACGCGCAGCAGAACTCGTCGAAGCCGGAAGCGGTAAAGAAGTAACGCGTCAATGTCCTAGGTAGGGACTGAGCGGCGCCGCAGGAAGTTCCAAAATCCAACATCCAAGCTCCAGACAAGCACCAAAATTCAATCTCCAATAGCTGTGGGCCGGGTTCTTTTGGGATTTGGAAGATTTGAGCTTCTCTGGATGTTGGAACCCATTCGGCTTCGCTCAGGGCAGGCTTTGGAATTTGGAGCTTAAAAAAGTGGCAACGATCCTCGCGTTCGAAACGTCGTGTGACGAAACCGCCGTGGCCATCCTGTGCGGCAGCAAATTACTCGCCAGCGAAGTGGCTTCCCAAACCAAGGAGCACGAAAGGTTCGGCGGGGTCGTTCCCGAGGTCGCGTCACGCAATCATCTTGTGCATGCACTGCCACTGCTCGAGCGTGCCATCCGGAAAGCAAAAATCGAGCTGCCCGACGTTGACGCGTTCGCCGCGACGAGCGGACCGGGTCTGGCTAGTTCGCTAATGATTGGCGCATCGGTCGCCAAAGGGTTGGCCATCGGTTTCGATAAACCTTACCTCGCTATTAACCATCTCGAGGGGCACTTGCTTTCGCCGTTTTTTGCGGAACACGGCCCGGACGGTACCAAATCCGAAATTAAACCTAATGTTTCGCTCGTTGTTAGCGGCGGGCATACCATGACGGTTTCTATCCGCGGTATCGGCAATTATGAGATCATTGGACGCACGGTTGATGATGCTGCCGGCGAAGCCTTCGACAAAGTGGCGAAGTTGTTAGGCCTCGGTTATCCCGGCGGACCGGAGATTGAAAAGCTCGCGCGCAATGGAGATCCGGAAGGGTTTGATCTTCCGCGCAGCATGCTCGATTCAGAAAATTTCAGCTTCAGCGGATTGAAGACCGCGGTGCGCTATTTATTGCCGAAAATCGGTCTGATCCCAAACCGCGATCGCTTCTCGGGCGGATCCATCGTATCTGTCCAGGATGGCAAGCTCTTAGCCGATCTCTGCGCATCATTTCAACAAGCGATCATTGACGTTCTCGTGCGCAAAACGATCGCGGCAGGGCAGAAGTACGATGTCGATCTTGTCACGATCAGCGGCGGCGTCAGCTGTAACACCGCCTTGCGAGCACAATTGCGGCAGGCCTGCGCTGACGCCGGCTTGGAATTCAGGAGCGCCGAGCCTTGGCTGTGTACCGATAACGCAGCAATGATCGCGTTCGCTGCAATGCTGAAGCTCGCAAGCGGTTTTGCCTCCGCTATTGCACAGGAAATTGATCCCAATCTCGCGTTGGCGTGATTTTCTCGGTTTTGGGAAGCCCGATTCAGCGTCCGACAACCGGAAAATAGATAGTGACGTCGTCGCGCCATTGTTGTTATAATTTCTAGAATGCGAAATCGGAAGCAAGTTCAAGGTGTGGCCGCCCTCATGGAAATCACGATCGCCGTCGCGGTCATGGTGTTTCTTAGGACCGTCGGTCGCTGATAATAAACGGCCTATGGTGACGTAAGCGTCTCGCTTGCGCATTACAGTCAGTCCGCAACGAGAACCGTGACGTCACTCTAGTACTCGCGTTCCAGGAGATAATTGGCCAGAGCATGCAGCGCTTGCCCGTTTCGGCCGAACATCGACAAGGCGTCATGCGCTTTTTTTGTCAGGCGTTTTGCTTCGGCGCGTGATTTTTCCAGACCGATAACCGCCGGATAAGTAGCTTTTTGCGCGGCAATGTCCTTGCCTGCGCTTTTGCCGAGTTTCTCGGAAGTTTGAGTCACGTCGAGGATGTCATCGATGACTTGAAAGGCCAGGCCAAGTGCGCGCCCGAACTTTGTCATGGCGGCCAGTTCTTTGCTTGGCGCGTTGGCGCTCATCGCGCCGAGGCAGACCGACGCAGTCAGGATTGCGGCGGTCTTGTTTTCGTGGATGTAACGTAACTCTTCGCGCTCGGTTCTCTTGCCTTCGGCCTCAAGATCGGCCACCTGCCCGGCGATGAGCTTCCGGCTCCCGGCGGCGACTGCGACTTCGCGCAGCAAGGTAGACATATCGTAGCGGCGAGACGGTTTAGCGTGAGAGACGATTTCGAAAGCGATAGTGAGAAGAGCGTCGCCTGCCAGGACGGCGATCCCATCTCCGAAAACCTTGTGGCAAGTTAGTCGCCCACGTCGAAAATCGTCGTTGTCCATGCTGGGGAGATCGTCGTGCACGAGGGAATAGGTATGTATGCATTCCATGGCGCAAGCGAGGGGCAGCGCCGCTTCGATTTTGCCGCCGCAAGCTTCGGACGCGGCCAGGGTCAAAATCGGGCGGAGCCTCTTTCCGCCGGCGAAGAGGCTGTAACGCATCGCCTTGTGAATGGTGGCGGGCCGGGTGTTTTCTTTCGGCAGATAACGATCAAGAACGCGGTCGATCAATTTTTGGCGTGAGCGGAGATAAGCTTTGAGATTCACGTTGCTAGCGCAGTGCTGGTCGACTTTAGCGGCGCTCAACGAGAGCCGCATTATTTTTTCAACGCGTGGACCAGTGCCAGGCGGTAGATAATCGGGCCGACTCCAATCGCCACTGCGGCGCCGATCACAGCCGGAACGCCATACTCGCCATCGCGAAACGAGATTATAGTAACGCCGATCAAAACGAGCATGGGAACTGCGGCGAGCGCCATCACGCCGGCACGGCTCATCGGGATTCGGAACGATCCGTGCAGCGATGGCTCGGTTTTCCGAAGTTGGATGAGGGCGCCAAATTCAAGGAAGAGCGCCAGCGCATAGAGCAGGACGTCGGCAATTACCAATTTGCCGAAAGGCACGAGCACGAAAAATGAGTAGAACACCGCCGAGATGAGCACGGCATTTCGGGGCGTGCTGCGTGCGTCAATCTTAGCCAGAGCCTGGGGTAGCAAACGATCGTTCGCGAGCACGAAGGGGATTCGTGAGTAGCCGAGTAATAATGCGTTGAAGAGGGCCAATGCACTCACCATCCCGCCGAGTGCGATCCAGGCTCCGATCCACCGGCCTGCGCCACCGGCAGCGGCCGCGGCAATCTGCGGCCATCCACCATCAGTCCAGGTTATCCAATCGGTCGCGCCGAGCGCAGCAAGCAAGGGCACAATGTAGCCGACGGTCACGAAAGGGAGCGCAATGGCAAGCGCCCGCGGATAGGTGCGCGACGCTTCCCTGACCTCGCCCTGCACGGTCGACGCGTTGTCCCATCCGATGTAATTCCAAAGCGCGATCGAGAGGCCCACGGCGAGCCCGTCTATTCCTTTTCCTTTCCCAGACGCGAACGGGTGCCACGGAATGTGCGCAACATGCGGCGCGCTCGCCACCACCATGGCGAAAAACCCGAGCATAACGAAGCAGCCAGCGACGACTGATGCGCGACCGACGCGTAACGAGCCGCGAAGATTGATCCATGTCGCGCCCCAAATCACTGCGAGCGATACTATCCACTCGAATCGCGCATCAAGTTCCGGGATGAAGTAGCGCAGATACTGGCTGAAAAGCACAGGGTAGATCGCCATGTCCACGAGTGAGTACATCCAGGTGAGCCAACCACTTTGAAATGCCCAGAAGCGGCCGAACGCGCGATCGACCCAGCTGTAATAGCCGCCTTCTTCCGGCAACATGCTCGCAAGCTCACCGACAATCAGGACCTCGGGTAGCGACCAGACCACCGGTACGACCAGCAAGATAAGCAGGCCCAATCCGGGACCTACCGAGTGAATCAGCGTCTCCGTCGTGTATGGGCCGCCGGACGTGCAAAAAAACAGGATGAAGATCAGGGACAACGTCCCGATGGCACGGGGGAGTTGTTGCATGGAACAAAGGGTGATGCTGGATGCTAGATTCTTGATGCTGGATCAGGCTGAAACGCGCACTATCTCGTATCCAGCATCCAGTATCCAGCATTCGGTAGCATTCGCCGAATTCTGCAAAAACCCGCTAAGATTCGGCCGACTCCAGGGTTAACCTTCTTGAAGATATGCCCGAAGCAGCCGTGAACGCGGAGATGGACCGGACAAGGACACTGCTGCGCCGGTTTGAGCTGCCGCTGCTGCAATTTGCCACCCGCATCATGGGCGATCGGGAGAGAGCCAGAGATATTGTGCAAGAGACCTTCATACAATTTGAGAGAAAGGGACCCGTTTCGCAGAACGGCGAACCGGCGACTTGGTTGTTCACTGTCTGCCGGAATCGAGCCCTCAACGTCTGTCGCAAGGAGAAACGCATGCTGTTTCTCGACGAAGAACTGATCGAAGTGCGCGAAGACGAACAACCCATGCCTTACGAGCAACTCGAGCAAAAGGAAGCGACCGGCTTTTTGTTGCGCATCGTGGCGACGCTCCCGCCACGGCAACAGGAAGTGATTCAACTGAAATTTCAAAACGACCTCAGCTATCAGCAAATCGCCGAGATTACAAAAACGACTGCGAACAACGTCGGCGTGCTCATTCACACCGCGTTAAGAACCTTGCGACAACGATACGCGAAAGCTTCCAAGGATTTTATTCCTTTTAACCCTCGAGCTACCTAACAAATGAATATTGATGATCCAAAATTGACCGCCTACGCGCTGGACGAACTTTCAGGCGAAGAAAAAACCCGCGTGGGATTGGAAGTAGCCGACTCGGCCGAGGCGCAGGAGTTCGTCGCGGGAGCGCGAGAGTTGGCCCAGATGCTGAAATTGGAGTACGACGCTGAGCGAAATGCAGATGTCGTTAGGCCGGTGAACTTGATCGATATCTGCGGGGATCGATGGTTTTGGCAAATTGCCCGACCGCTCACCATTGCCGCGGGGCTGGCCATTTTTTTCGTAATCGGAGCGATTGCGATCGGAACTTATAAGCATGTTGGAACTGCAGGGTTGGCGTTGCGGTCGACTCCGTTGGGCAACGACTCGTTAACAATTAACCTCCCCTTGGCGACGCCGCCAGCGCCTCCGCAAGCATTTACTGACCTCGAAGGACGAATGGAAGGAGACTACGTGGCGGAAACTCCGACTTCCGCTGCGCCGCCGTCAGCCCTGGCGAAGACTGAAGTTGAAGGCACTATTGCGGCCGGTTCGAGCGTGCCGTCTGCCGAAGAAGTGGGACCCAACTCAGTCGACACTTATCGCACACCGGATATCAGCCGACTGGCAGTGCGTGGGAAGAAAACGCAACCGAGTGCGGACTCCAAGACTCGGATAAATGAATCTCAATCCAAAGTAGCTGCAGCCGGCACAGCTGGTCGGACATCAGCCCAGCGGTTCAATAAGATTGCGCAGGGCAATGGCGTCGTTTCCTCGTTGTCGGTCCCACAACAACTGGCGTCGGGTGACCTGCCGATCGGTGGCATCGAAAGTTACGGCGGACTCCGAGAGCCGAGCGACCAGTTCAACACGGCCGCTTACGATCACATCCTGGAGAATCCATTCCTCGACGCGGCGAGTAATCCACTCTCCACATTTTCGATCGATGTCGACACGGCCTCGTATTCGAACATCCGCCGGTTCATCAACACCGGCTCACTGCCGCCAAAAGATGCAGTCCGGATCGAGGAGATGATCAACTATTTCACGTATGATTATCCGCAGCCGGAGGGCGACAAGCCGTTCTCGATTAATATTGATGTGGCCGGTTGTCCCTGGGAATCGTCGCACCGCCTCGTCCGCATCGGACTGAAAGGCCGGGAGGTCGCGGTCGACAAACGCGGGCCAAGTAACCTGGTATTTTTGCTCGATGTTTCCGGATCGATGACGCCGGTGGAGCGCCTGCCGCTGGTCAAGCAAGCGATGCGACTGCTGGTGGAAAAACTGACGGAGAACGATCGCGTGGCGATTGTGGTTTACGCCGGTGCGTCGGGTCTGGCACTGCCATCCACGACTGGCGATCACAAAGAGCAAATTCTGTCTGCTATCGAGCGCCTTGCACCCGGTGGATCAACCAACGGCGCGGAAGGAATTCAGTTGGCCTATAAAATCGCCGCCGACAATTTCATTAAAGGCGGCGTGAATCGTGTGATTCTCGCGACAGACGGCGATTTCAATGTTGGTGTGACAAGCCAGGGCGATCTTATTCGACTCATCGAAGAAAAGGCGAAAACCGGCGTTTTTCTCAGTGTCCTCGGAGTCGGCACGGACAACCTGAAAGATTCAACGATGCAGAAACTGGCCGATAAAGGGAATGGCAACTACGCCTATCTCGATTCGGTCGATGAAGCGCGCAAAGTCCTGGTTGAACAGATGAACGGCACGCTCGTTACAATCGCGAAGGACGTAAAGATCCAGGTTGAATTCAATCCGGAGCGCGTCGCCTCCTATCGCTTGATCGGCTATGAGAAGCGAATGTTGCGGAAGGAAGATTTTAACAACGACAAGATCGACGCCGGTGAAATCGGCGCGGGACACACTGTAACGGCGTTGTATGAAGTTGTGCCGGCCGGTGCCACAGCGAATCCGGCTGCGAGCGTTCCGCCGATCGATCCGCTCAAGTATTCGACCAGTAATAAGAACGCGAATGAAACATCGGCCGCGTCTTCAAACGAAATGTTGACCGTCAAGTTGCGTCACAAGAAACCAGATGGCGACAAGAGCGAGGTGATCGAGCGCGCACTTACTGACAACGGAGCGGGATTTGAGAAGGCATCTGCCGACCTGAAGTTCGCCGCCGCCGTCGCGGAATTTGGAATGATTCTGCGCGATTCTGAACATAAAGGAAGCGGAACGCTGGGCGCCGTTCTCGAGTGGGCCCAGGAAGGAAAGGGCAGCGACGCGAAGGGTTACCGGGCTGGCTTCATCGAGTTGGTGCGCAAAGCGCAGGCGCTGGGCAAGGGATAACAAAGAAGTGGAGAGACGGGGTATTGGAGTAATGGAGTGTTGGAGTGGCGCGGCAGCCAGGATTGGCCACCCTACGATTAAATATTCTCTGCGGTTTCGGCTGTGGCCGCCGGTTTGGTTTTCATGGCAAGGAAAGCGCCCAGGAGCAAGATGGCGGCACTCCAGAGCTGCGCGTGTGTCAGACGCTCTCCAAAGATCCAGGCGGAGAGGGCGAGCGCGCCGACCGGACAAAGTAATTGCAAGGTTTGCGCAAGCGCGACACCGATTTCGCGGATGGCAACATAGTACAAGATGTGGGCGAGGGTGATGCAGGTGACGGCGGAGATGATCAGGTTGGCATTGACCGGCCAGCCGACTTGGAGCGGCGTGGCGAGATTTCCGAAAGCATATGTGAGCGGCAGTAAGAGGGCGGATGTAATAAAACTGATCAGTCCGAAACTGCGGATGGAACCGAGTTGCGCGGACGGTCGCTTCACGAGAATGCCGTAAAGCGCCCAGCAAAATGTAGCCGTGAAAGCGATGAGCAATCCGGGCAAGGCGATGTGACCACTCTGCCAGCCAGATTGAAACCAGATGACACCGAATGCCCCCACCAATCCAAGCAATGTTCCGACTTGAAATTGCCACTGCCGAATTACGTGACGTTCCTCTGGAAAGAACGCTAAAGCGAGCAGGGCGGTGAAGATGACAGAAGAGCGGGTGAAGATGGCGTAGACACCCGGTCCCATGTAGAAGAGAGCGACCACCTGCGTTATCTGATGAATGACGTTAGGCAAACAGGGCCAAAAACAGGCGGCGAAAACCTGCAGATTAAACCATGGTTCTTTGCGCCGGGAACTGTACCACACGAATGGGGCAATCGCGATGCAAGCAACAGAATATCGGTAAAAATTTTGAGACCAGGGCTCGTAATAACGAATCAGATAATATTGAAACAACGACGGCATCGACCAGATCGCAATCGTGGAAAAGACCGCGGCGTAACCTCGGGAGAGGTTCGGGCGACCTCGGACACCTGCGGTTGCTTGAACGGAATCAGTTTGTGGCATTGGTTTCTTTGAAGATGGCGGTTTAATTTGCTCGCCTAGCGGCGAACAATGACGCAAAAAACTAGATGAGCTGGAGGAGAACAATGAGCATTACAAAAAATCAGTTCAGAATAGCAATCACGGTTGCGGTACTAACCGGCGTCTTCATTACGCCGTGCCCGGCCAAATCCAAGGGCGGCGGCGACCATACCGCTCGCGGCGTCGAGTTGGCACAGCAGAAGCAATACGACGCGGCTATCGCCGAATTTACCAAAGCGATCGAAGCGGCCCCGAAAGATGCGCGGGCCTACACCAATCGAGGAACGGCCTATCGAGCGAGTGGTAAACTTCAGGAGGCCATCGCCGATTTTTCCAAGGCAATCGAGGTCTCTCCTAATGATGAGATGGCCTATCGGGAGCGCGGTTACACCGAGTCCGTGCAAAATCAGTTTGATGCCGCGATCGCCGATCTCGACAAGGCCGTTCAGCTCAAACCGGATGATGGGTTTGCCTACAAATTCCGCGGCTTCGCCCAGATCGGTTTGAACCAATGGGACAAGGGCATTGCGGATTTTTCGATGGCCATCCAAAAAAATCCGGACGATCCGCAAAATTATGAGCGCAGAGCCTTCGCTAGTCGCAGCATGAAACAATACGAGCCGGCCATTGCCGATTACGCCTTTCTTCTGCAGAAGGACCCGAACAACGTGGAGATTCTGACCAAGCGTGGCTACACCTACAGCCTGATGACGGAATACGAGAAGGCAATTAGTGATTATGAGGCGGCGTTAAAGATCAAACCGGAAGATTATGACACGGTGCAACGGTTGCAGTACGCGCGTAGCATGCTGGCGGCAAAAAACGCCCCGCCGGCGACAGCAACACCGAGCCCAACGCCATCAGGAGGCGGTTTATTCACGCCTCTTAACATCGGGATCGCGATTCTCGTAATCATAATAATCGCGGCGGTGGTCCGCGCTCTGACCCGAGGCAAGCCAGAGGTCACCAGCAGCCGAATTCGCTAGGTAGAGGCGCTGCTCCGTTGCAGTGATATTACGGGACCAGGCGCCTCGACAGAGCGAGGCGGCTGCACCAAAGAAATTTCTTTGACACGCCCAAGCGTGCTGATAGCGTTTCGGACGCTTTTTTGCGAGAACGAGGCGGTCCCATGGTCGTTCAAATTGCAAGTTTGACGCGGCTCTGGGACTTTTGACTCTCTGGCGGGAAGCGTAACCGGTTCCTCGCGCGCTCGATAATTGAGAACGCGATGAGCATCGAATGACGAAGAGCGGCCCATGTAGCTCAGTTGGTAGAGCACGTCCTTGGTAAGGACGAGGTCACCGGTTCAATCCC
>WNGO01006987.1_pt1 | contig 15836 bp, 16 predicted proteins | sample 5400511 | NCBI WGS metagenome assembly WNGO01 (sample SAMN13153380, study PRJNA577476) | soil metagenome | isolation source: 20 cm soil or saprolite under Garry oak tree replicate 2 | place: USA:California | collected 2016-06-15 | reverse complement strand
CCATTCATGAAAATCGGTCCCGCTGGCGAATTTCATGTCATGGCGCAAAGTTCCTATCCTGATCCGGCCAACGAGCACGCCTGCCCCAGTCAAACCGGCGCGGGCGGTGGCGCCGAAGCGATTCCCGCCTTTGTCGGCCCAGGCAGCGACGGTTTCAGTCCCAATCAAAGCCTTTGCTTGCCTCAGTTGGCGCCTGTACCCGGCGGTTTGAGCCCGCTGGCGTTCACCGTGCAAGGCCTCGAACCGGGTGACCGTGTCGACTCGCAAGGCACGATCTACGTCGAATCAATCCGCGGCGTTCCTGGAGGTGTAGACCTCTGGCGCTGGAATCAATCCATTGATGGTGCGCCCAACGCCAATGGAACTTTGCCTTTTAAATATGAAGGCCAGCCCGACAACTGCGGCATCTTCGGATTGAACGGCGGCGGCTGCGTCCATAACGTGGGCAGCCCCACCAATCTGGGCGTGGCCCCCGGAGGCGGCGATGCGGACATCGCAGTCAACGCGCCCGATCCCAACAATTCCGCTATTCCAAACCTCGCCTTCACCAGCCTCACGCTCGCGCCGGGCGTAACCGCTACCAATTCCAGGAATCGCGGCGATGCCTTTTTCACTCCGCCCAACGTCGTTGCGGCATTAGTCCCCGGGGACGACCGCATGTGGAATGATGCACCTAATGACCCTTCCACCGTGTACATCAGCTATCACGATGTGGCCACTTTCAACATTCAGGTGCAGCGTTCCAACAACGGTGGCCTCACCTACGTCGCCGGGGCCGGGGAAGCCATCGACGCCGCGACCCTTCCCGCCTCGGGCAGCCTCGCGCCCACTGACAGCGCAAACGTCGCCGCCCAGATCAAAGTCGACCGCAACACCAGCTCCTGCCCGAGCAAGGGAAATCTCTACGTCGCATTTGTAGCTCCCGACAGCGCCACGGAAAACGCCGCTACCGGACCACTCCGAAGCGTATATGTTGGAGTTTCCACGGATGCCGGCCTGGACGCGCCCACCATCACCTTTACAGATCACAAGGTCTTTACCAGCCCCGCGGGCTCGCCCGGAGCCACTCATGGCACCGCCAACATCTTCCCAGCGCTTGCTGTCGACAACTTCGGCTACGTCTATACCGTCTGGTCCGACAATCAAGATATCTTTCTCTCTTCGTCCTCCGATCGGGGCAACACCTGGACATCCCCCGTGCGCGTTAATCGGGACGGAACGGTTGGCAAGTCCAATGTATTCCCCTGGGTGGCCGCGGACGCCAACGGCCATGTTGTCGTGACCTGGCTAGGATCGAGCCTCGCTGGCAACTCCAACGACGTCGCTGCCATGCAACCAACCTGCACCGATGGCACCAACAATTGCTGGACGCAGTGGAACGTCTACCTGGCTGAATCATTAAATGGCCACGCCGCGATTCCGTCCTTCATGCAGCAAACTGCCAGCGATCACGCCGTTCACGCTGGAACCGTTTGCACCAACGGCACCGGCTGCTCCAATGGCGACAGCCGCGCCCTTGCAGACTTCTTCCAGGTGGCTCTCGATCCGCAGCACCGCGCCAACATAGCCTTCGCCGATGACCACCTCGTCAGCCCACTGTGCTCGCAGCAAAGCCCTGGCCACTGCGCGAACAATGATCCTCAATCGTTCCGCAGGGCCGTGCCCTATTTCACTTATCAGCTAAAGCCTAACAAGCACATCGTCACCACCGGCATTTGCGCCCGATAACTGGGCAAGACCCGCATCCTCCATTGGAAGTATCGCGCCCACATGGAGGCTCTGGAGCGCATCGCTCCTGGAGCTGCCTGAGGGACTCGCTTCCATGATGCCCGCGCTTCCAACAGAAGGACATGACGGCACAAGGGGCTCCGGCATGCCCCCTCTTTGGCTTTTCAAAGAGACACAGCGTATTCTCTTCTCGGTCGCGAATGCATCCGAGGGAACCCCGGTGTCCTGCCCGATCTGCGAAAAGCGCAAAGCCGCCCGCTTCTGCCCCGCCAGGGGCGAAAAAATCTGCGCGGTCTGCTGCGGCACCGAGCGCGAAGTCACTATCGACTGCCCCTCCGATTGCTCTTATCTCGTGTCCGCCCACCGCTACGAAGACGAGCATCGGTGCTCCTTGCCCTCGGACACCTCGTTGCTCGACGAAAAAATTCCGCAGGATATCGTCTATACCCACCAGCAGCTCATGGCCGCGCTGGCCTTCTCCATCGCCAAGTTCTCTGCCGTCCAGCCAGCTGCTGTGGACGCTGACATCCTCGCCGCCATACGGGCCCTCGCCCAGACCTACAAGACGCTGAGCTCCGGCATCATCTACGAAAAACCGCCCGACGCGCCGGTGCCGCGCGAACTTTACGCTGCATTGATCGCTCTTATTTCCGAACTCAAGAAACAGCAAGCCGAACGCGCCAGTTCGGCCGGCCTCAAGGACTCCGAACTTTTCTATCTCCTGGTTTTTCTCTACCGCATGGGTTTGCTGCGCACCAACGGCCGCCCCCGCTCGCGCCGCTTCATCGAATTCCTCCGCGGCCAATTCCCGCAATCCCCCGAACTCAAGCGCCAAGAATCCCGCATCATCGTCCCCTAGCAGTTTTCTTTGGGGCACCGCCACTCTTGGCTGTGCGCCTTCTCGCGGAACTATCCCGCCGCGCAAGATTGCGTTCGTTCCATCTTTTGCGCCGCTGCATCCCAACCCAAAGACAACTGCGAACGCGTCAATGTTTGTTTTATTTCCACCCACGGCCGCGACCGAAATCCATGCTTCTTGCGAATCCGCGCCACGCGCTCCGAGGCCTTGCGCCGGTACTCTTCCGGTGCATACCCATTCTTCGCGTACCACTGCTCGTACTGCTTCGCCAGGCGCGGAAATTTCTCCCGCACAAACGGTAAGAACTGCTTCGCCGAGGACGGCATCAAGAACAGAACTCCCGAAAAAAACCACTCCGCGCCCGCTTCCTTCGCCGCTGCCGCGACGGCCTCAAGCTCGCCGTCGCCGTCCGTAATTCCCGGCACCAACGGCGAGGCCGACACTCCGACAGCCAATCCCGCTTCGTGCAATTCCTTCACCGCCGCGAGCCGCAGATCTGGCCGCGGCGCGCGTGGCTCCAGCATTCGCGCCAGCCTCGGCCGCATGGTCGTCACCGTAATGTCGATTTGCAGCGAGGACCGCGTGGCAATCTTCTTCAGCACATCGATGTCGCGCACAATCTGATTCGATTTGGTGATGATCGAAATGCTCAGCCCCTCGCGCTTCGCCAATTCCTCCAGGCACGCCCGCGTCACGCCGTGTTCCCGCTCCGCCGGCTGGTACGGGTCCGTCGCCGTCCCCATGGCGATATGATCCGGCTTTTCGCCGCCCGAGCTCTCCGATGCGTAGGAATACTTGCGCGAAATATCCTGGGCCAGCAAAGGCGCCGCATCCTTCTTCACATAAATCTTTTTCTCGAACTCGGACCCGTCCAGCTCCATGTACTCGTGCGTGTACCGCGCGTAGCAATACTGGCAGGCAAACTCGCATCCTCGGTAAGGATTGATGGTCCATTCGAACGGCACGCGGTTCGAATCGCACCGGTTCAGGATGGACTTCACCGGCAGCAGAAAATACTCCGGCCGCTCTGCGGAATTTCTCCGCGTCTCCGCCGGTCGAGACGATGCCGCGAGGCGGGCAATGCCAACCAGTCGCGCGTGAGCGCGTTCAGGAGGCGCCGCGGCATCAATTCGAACCGGATCTGATTCACGGTCTTGGGTACCGTGCTGGGTCCTGGACGCCGGGGGGCAATCCGCCGTCGCTTGACTCGAATTGCTGCCGCGTTGGTCAACAACCTGGGCAAGGTCATGGACCATCTGCATGGGGCTTATGACATCGGGGCACTCAGGAAAGAGTTCTGCTGTGGTTGGTGAAGCGCGCCGACGTCGAAACCGAAAACTCGGCGCCGGTTGGGAGTGAACTGGAGACATAGCCCACCTCGAAGCACGCCACAGTATTTCGCTTTTTCTTCGCTTAGTCAAGCACTAATTTCGCTTTTTATTCGTTGCGCCGTGCGTTTTCCTTTTCTGCCTTTCCACCGTACCTCCATGGATACGGCCTCTCTTCGCCAAACCCCGCGGACAATTGCCTCCCTCGCCGTCACAGGGTATTCTCAGTGTCCAGGAGAACCTAGCGTCGGGCATGCTTCGGGGTTCCAAACGCGTTCTGTTCGCGGCATCTGTGCTGCTTGCGGGCTTGCCTGCGCTCTCCTTCGGGCAGAATCCTCCACCGGCAAAAAAGCTGCCTGCAGGTCCCTCCGCCCCTCAATCGACCCACTATCCCATTCTCATTCTTGCCTTTGGCAACGATCCCGACTGGAACCTCCGCATCGGCCTAAAAGGTCCTGAACGCATGGATCGCCCCGGCTACCCCCCCATCCCTCTCGAACCCTCCGATGTCGCCCATGAAGCCGCCGCCGATTCCTGGACCTATCACGCCAAGGACTCCGCCACCGGCGCGGCTGTGGCCGTTCACCTGACCCGCGAAGCTTGTACCGACGCTTCGAACGACACGCTGACTTCTGCGCCTCCGCCTGCGGGAAAATACTTCTTCCGCGCCTCCGTCGATCACGCGCAAATCGGCTCTCTAAAGGGCTGTGCTCGCATCGCCGCCGAGCTCTTCCCCAAGATCAACAATCAACCTGACCAGGAAGAGGATGAGGCCAAGACCAAGCCCCCGGTCCCCGTTTCCTCTGTTACCAATTTCAAGTCTCCGGTGGCCGTTGCCTATCTGAACGCCAGCCAGCAGCTAGTTCTTAGGCGCGGACAAGTCTCGAGAGTTGTGTCACCTCGGCCCTCGTCGGGCTTATCCGTCTCACACGATGGGAAGAAGCTTTTATTCACCGCGGACGAGGCGCCGGGCCCGATTCGCACTCTTTACCAATATGAATTTGAGACCTCCGCGAAACACGAACTCCTCCGGGCGAACGTGCGGCAGGCATTTTGGTCTCCGGACGATAAGAGAATTGCTTTTCTCAAATGGGACAATTCAGCTTGGTCGCTCTGGATTGTGAGTCCGGACAATCCGCAAGCGGGGGCCAATATTTTTACGAGAGAAGGCATAGAGTTGTTTGGCTGGGCGGACGATCACACCTTACTGGGGAGCAGTAAGGACGACTTGCTCTGGATCAGCGACGACGGAAACATTCAGCAGCAGCTACCCTTCCAGGAGGTTTTCGGCAGTGGCTACCACCTTGCCAGGATTGATGGCGTTCGGCTGAATCCTGCCAATCCCGACATTCTCCTCGTATCCTTTCGGTATGTGCCACCCGCGACCGAGGTGCCACTTGACAAGCATGAAGGGGATTCGCCGGCGCTTCTCCTCTATGAGATCAAATCGAAACGCAGGGTCGTGTTGACTCCGGTAGGAACCTGGGCTGAATCCCCAGAATGGTCGCGCGATGGCTTCCAAATTTTCTTCACTGGTGCCGACTCATCGCGTCGCTACGCCACCTACCGGATGTTTTGGGATGGCATCGGCCTGCAGAAATACCTCTCAGGCACCTCCCTTGTAATCGGCCAGTAGCCTTCCCGTGCCCAGAGGCTCAAGGACCGCCAGACCACCCTTGCCCGATACGTCGCCGCCACTCGATTCCACGCCTCCCGCTGTCGTCCTGGCGGTATACTATGTATTGTGAGTACTAGCTCCACGCCCACTCCTCAACAGGTCGGCATTCTTGTCCTCGATGACAATGCCCCGGGTGGAAGTGCGATTAAGCAGATCCTGGACTCCGAGGGTTGGCGCGTCCGCATCGTGGCTGACACCCAGATGCTCATGGCCGAGCTGAAAACGGGGGAATGGTCATTAGTCATTGCCGATGTGGTTCTGACGGGAGTCGAAGGCCCCGCCTTCGTCACCCTGCGCGAGCTTGCCAGCGTCTCTCCCGCTGATGGTGGCCGCGTCCGCGTTCTGTATCTCGTCCCGGAACTATCCAGCGGCCAATACGTTGTCCAGCTGGAAGCCGCACGCCTTCCCTACGTGCTTCGTCCCTACCATCTTCACGACTTTCTAGAAAAAGTTAGCGACCTGCTCGTCGAAGTAAAGGCCATCGAGGGTCCCATCCGTCAAGTCCGCCATGAATTCGGCGCCCTGCGCAAGAAGAAGAAACTGGCCAGCCGTTCCAACTCCATGTTCGCCTCTCGCGACTCATTCTCTTACACCGACGAGGAACTCGCCGAATACGAGAAACAGGAAGGTGAAGCCTCCAAGTCCAGGCGCAACAAGCCCCGCGTCAACCTCGGCGACCCCAACGGCTGAAGGGGGCGAAGCAAGCTCTTCGCCCTTCGTTCTTAGTCCTCAGTTGTTGCTAGGCGGCCTCCGATTCTAGTTCGTCCCTCTGCCCGTACCTGCTTCACCAAGCCCGCTGCTTCTTCCTGACTAAGAACTAACAACCACTTCCCCTGCAAGGTTTCGCTGCCTCGCCGTTCTAATTTCGAGTGGTATCCCCGCTGGTTCGCTCTGACCGGTCGGGGTTCTCACAGGAGGAGGCTTCATGGAACGTTCGATTTTCACCGCCCTGATCGGCGGGCTTCTCGGTATCACCACTCTTGGCGGCCTGGCTTTCCTCGGGTCAGCGCCAGGCTCACCTGCCGCTCCCGCTTCTCGACCTGAGGGCGACTGGCGGCTCCTCGATCCCATCACCTACGAGAACATCTCCGTCTTCCCCGTTGTCAGCTCCTATAGCCAGGACACCAGTCCCTTCCTCACCCTTGAGGAAGGTCTCTCCACAGGCGACGTGGCCGTCCGTGAGCAAGGTTCCGAGAGCATGGTTCGCGGTCGCGATGGCCGCCCCGTGTACCTTCCACAACCCACCACCGGTGCTTCCGTCAACCAACTGGTATTGATCAACCGCAGCAAGCGCCCTTTGTTGCTCCTCGCCGGCGAACTCGTCAGCGGCGGCAAGCAGGATCGCGTCATCGGCAAAGACCGCATCGTTCCCGCTGGCGCTCCGCCGCTCCCTCTCGACGTCTTCTGCGTCGAGCACGGCCGTTGGACCGGCAGCTCGCAATTCGCAGCCGCAAAAACCATCGTCCATCCCAGCGTCCGCGAAAGCGCAGCCGTTGATCAGGCCCAGACTAAAGTCTGGGACTCCGTACGCAACGGCACCAACTCGAAGGCCCCTGCAGCCGCCCCTCGCGCTCAAATATCAACCGACAATCTCCAAAGTGCCATCGCCGGCAACGGGCGCACCGAAGCCTACGAAAAAATTTACGAATCGCGCACCATCGGCGCCATCGGCGTATCCATCGATGATTTCGTTGACGAAGTGCAGCGCCGTTTCTCGCAAGCCACTTCAGGTTTGAAGAATGAGCGCGTCGTCGGCGTAGTGGTGGCGTACGGCGGCGAAGTGGCTTGGAGCGACATCTTCGCCTCCGGCGATCTCTTCGATCACTACTGGCGCAAACTTCTGCGCAGCTACGCCGTCGAAGCCCTCACCCGCCCCACGTACCGCCAAGTCGCCTCGCGCGACAACGCCAACGACTTCTTGCGCCGTTTGAACGGCCGCGAAACTCAGGAAACCGAGCCCGGCGTTTACCGCTGGCGCGAAATCAAGGAAGGCCAGCTCGCCCAAATCGAGCTCGACGCCCTCCAACCCAAACCCATGACCCTTCACCGTTTGCTCTTGCATCGCACCAGTTGACACGTTTTATTTGGCGGCAACCGCAGGGGCACGATATATCGTGCCCCTACCCTGCCTGTCGCACCGTACTGCGATCCGGCGTTTCCACAAGCAGTTGTTTCACCGTCCGTTGCAAACTCGGATGCACCGCCTCCGCGGCAATCTCCGCCAGCGGCACCAACACGAATCGCCGCAGATGCATCCGCGGGTGCGGAACCTGCAATTCCGGCGTGTCAATCGTCTCCGAGCCGTAGAGCAGGATGTCCATATCGATCAGCCGCGGCCCTTTCGCTACCAGCTTCTTGCTCCCCATTCGCAACTCGATTCCACGGAGAGCTCGCATCAATTCCATCGCCGGAACGTCGGTCTCTCCCTCGACCGCACAATTCAAAAAGCAGGCCTGCTCCAGGAAGTCCACCGGCTCGGTCTCATAAAACGATGACACTCGAGTCACGCCCACGCCTGCATCTCCCAACGCCGCAATCGCCGCGCGTAAATTCTCCTCCCTGTCCCCCACGTTTGATCCCAGCGATAGATAAACTGTCTTTTCAGCCATACGCTGTCATCGACGGAGCCTACTTCACGGTGTCCGCGCCCGCTTTCGCACACTGCGCGTCCTGCGCGCTCGTCGCGCCTGAAACTCCGATCGCTCCCACAATCTTTCCGTCCATGACCAGCGGAATTCCGCCCTCCACGGCCACCACGCCCTTCAGAAAGAGAACCCGCAACCCGTCTCCCCCAGCCGCCACTACATCCTGGAACGCTCTCGTCGGCCGCTTGAAGAGTGCCGCAGTGCGCGCCTTATCGATGGCCACTTCGGCGCTCCCGAGCTGCGTGTTGTCCATCTTCTCGAAGTAAATCAGATTGCCCGCCGGGCCCACGATCGCCACTGCCATCGTCCAGTTGTTCTTCACCGCCTCTGCCAACGCCGGCGCGGCGGCCTTCTTGGCATTCTCCAGGCTGATGGGCAATCCATATGGATTCGGCATTTGCCCCACAGCGCTGCCGAGTGCACCAAGCACAACAAACAAGACAACGAACATCTTCACCAAGCTTTTCCGCGACATGTTCTCTCCTCCTCAGATTCAACTGCTAACTGCTTTCGCCTCGCAACGCGCCTTAGAGCACCTCGAAACTCTCAGGCAATCCTTTTCGCTCACTTGCTATCGGCCACGCACGCAAAATTGCCCGCGTCGTTGGTATCGCCTTTGCCCTTATACTTGGCAATCTGCGGATACGGACAGAGCGGCCGGGTCATCTTCACGGCCTTTGCAGGGTCGTCGCTTTCGTACTTCGTCGCCACGATCGCATTTGGCGCAATTCCCTTCTCCACCCATTGTTCCAGCGCCAGCTCCACGTTGTGCTGCGCGTCCTTCGCTCCCGCGCCGCCCTGCCCAAAAGAGTCCGGTCCGGGACCACCGCCGCAGTGCTGCACTCCCGGCACCATGTAGAGCCGCACGAACGCCTCTGTCTCTTGCCCGCGCATCCTGTTTATCACCTCGTTGTAATAGTTAATCGTGTTGAGCGCCGAAATCGCCGGATCGTTCCAGCCATGATAGAGAATCAGCTTCCCGCCCCGTGTCTTGAACGCCTCAAGATTTGGCTCCGTGGCATTCAGGAATTGCGCAGTCTTCTCATCTGCCGCTTTCTCGGCTTGATCGACGCTGGCATCCTTGTAATTCCAGTCCGCCTTCCCATAGACCATGTTGGAAAAATATCCGTCGCTGAAGGCGAACAGCAGGCTCTTGCCAGGCGCCGATCCCGTAATCCACGTTTCCCATCCTCCCGGCCCCTCTTCCGCTCCCGGCAAATAGCCCGGAAAAACCTTTCGTCCTTTCGCATCGTTCGGTCCTTCGTACAATTTGTTCAGCGCCGTAACTTGCGCCGCCGTCAGGCACTTTTCCGCATCCCCTTCTTTGCAAAGCATCGTGCCCGGATCGAAGTGACATTGCCTCGGGTCGTTCAATATGCCGTCGGTCACTCCGTCCTGCGCGTCACAGGCGGCGTTCACCGCGCGTGCAATTGCGGGCAGCTTGCTCGGCGGGATGTAACTGGCTGGATCGAGCGTCGTTGCCTGCGCATCCGCAAGCGCTTTGCTCAGCAGGTGCGTCCAGAAGTTGGCCGGGGCCCCCGCGAGGATGCCGTCGTAATCCTCGGGAAAACGCTGCGCTTCCATCAGCGCCTGCCGCCCGCCATTCGAGCAGCCCCCGAAGTACGAGTGCCGCGGATCTCTGCCGTAAAACACCTTGACTACCACTCTAGCCACGCGGGTCATCTCGTGGATCCCGCGGTATCCGAAGTCGGTCAACTTTTCGGGATGTCCCAGCGCCCAACTCGCGTCTGTCCCTCCTGCGGAGTGGCCCGTATCCGTGCTCACCGTTGCGTAACCTTGGTACACCGCGGTTCCAAGCTGCCGGTAACCAATCTCGCCGGCGAATCCTCCGTTGCCTTGGCCCTGTAGTTTGCCGTTCCAACCCACACTATTCTGTCCATTCGCCGGCATCCACACTTCGATCTTGATCGAGGAATCGTCGCTCGGCGTGGCTTCCGCCACCACCCGACAAAATGCTGGGAGCATTTTGTAGAAAGAGGGTTCTCCCACAATCCAGGGAGTAATGTTTGGAGGTGGCGTGAATGCCCCGGCTGCAACTGTTTGCGCCGAGACGATCTTCGCTCCCGTCAGTTTAAGTTGCGCCAGACCCTCGCAAGTTTGTTTTCCTGACGGCGCACCCTGCGCGTAAGCGCCGCACGACATCAGCACCGCTCCAAGCGCCGCTATTACCACCTTGTGCATGACGAATTCCTCCGATTTGAGCTCTCCACGTGTTCGCGCCGAGGCGCACGTTAGCCCAAGTCGAAACCCCCGCGCAATCCTTTTCGTGTCGGCGTCACGCTTCTCTCGATAGCGGCCGATCCGCTCGGCGCGATCACGTGAAGAATTTGCATTCCCTCGTTTAGAATGCCCCCATGCGCAAGGTCGTCCTGGGCCTCGGCATCAGCCTCGATGGCTACATCGCCCGCCCCGATGGCGCGGCCGATTTTCTCTTCATGCCCAAGGACTATTCCATGGGTCCATTTTTCGCCACCATTGATAGCGCCGTCATGGGACGCAAGACTTACGATGTTTCTCGCAAAATGGGGGGAGGCGGATTCGGCGACTCGAAAATGAAGAGTTACGTCTTCTCCCATTCTCAGCCGCCCGGCGAGCGCGCCGGCGTCATCTTTGTCAACGAATCCCCGAAAAGTTTCGTCGACAAGCTCCGCAAACGTCCCGGAAAAAACATCTGGCTGATGGGCGGCGGCGAACTCGCCCGCGACTTCCTCAAAGACGACCTGGTCGACGAGCTTTATATCGGCATCGTTCCGGTCCTGATCGGCGAAGGCATTCCGCTCTTCCCTAGCGGCTTCCCCCAACGCGAATTCACGCTCCTAGAAAACAAGACCTTCTCGAAAGGCCTGATCGCCCTCAAGTACGCCCGCGTCCGGAAAAAACCCAAGCGCAAGTAAACGCAATTCCATTCGCCCACTCGTTCCTCTAATGCTGCCGATCTCCTGTCGCTTGGGAACCCTCGTAAACGAGAGCTACCCAAATCGTGGCACACGCGTCTATCAACCCAAGGTAAAGCACCTCTTCCGCATCCTCAGGAGGACACCCGTATGTCGATAAAAGTCTTTACTAGAATCCTGGGTATTCTCTTTTTAACAACTTTCTTAGCTCTCCCTGCCCGCGCACAGGACCAATGGACGTGGCCCGAAAAACCAAAAAACCTTCTGGTCTTTCCGAAGGATTGGTCCGGCACTCGGCTTCGGCCCGTGATGATTGGATTTACCAGGGCGTTGGGGGTGCGCTGCTCGTATTGTCACAAGGGAGAGGAGGGCAAACCTCTCAGCACTTACGATTTCGCCTCCGACGAGAATCCCAACAAGGACCGCGCCCGCGAAATGTATCGGATGCTCGGCGACATCAACGAGCACCTCAAGAAAATCAAGCTGAGCGGCGATAAGCCCGTGAACATGTGGTGCCACACCTGCCATCACGGCCGCCCGCGACCCATGACGCTCGACGAAGAGCTCGCCGAACAGTATCGAACCAAGGGATTGCAAGCCGCGCTCGACGATTACGTCGATCTCAAAAAGAAGTTCTACGGCCGCGCCTCGTTCGATTTTGGCGAAGGCTCGCTGAATGCCTTTGGCTACACTTTGCTCGAAGGCAAGGACACTCCCGGCGCCGTGCAGGTCTTCAAGCTGAACGCCGACACATTTCCAGAGTCAGCCAATGTCTGGGACAGCCTTGCCGAAGCCTACATGAAATCTGGCGACCCAAAGAACGCCCAGCTCAACTACGAAAAAGCCATGACCATCGATCCCACCAACCAAAACGCCAAAGAAATGCTGAATAAGCTCAAAGAACCACCTAAAAACTGAGCCGCTTCTCTTTCCGGGCAGACCTCATTGCACCTCCCTTCGCGCCGTGTAGTGGCGACTTCATGTCGCCACGTCTTTCACTTGCAGGTGCCCCAGCCTCGGCGGGCGACGAAAGAGCCCTCTCGGGAGCACCGCCAATCCTAGCTGTGCTCTTTCACCTTCCAGCGATCGCCTTACTCAGCTCTCCTGGGAGTTCAGCCTGTTCGCGGCCGAAATGTTCAGAACAGTCTTGGTTGGCGCTTCGGCAATTCCCTGCCAAAGTATTCGTACGCGCGCTGCGTTGCCACACGGCCGCGGGGGGTGCGATCAATCATGCCGATCTGCATGAGGTAGGGCTCGTAGATTTCTTCGATGGCGTCTTCTTCTTCGGAGAGGACTGCGGCCAAAGTTCCCAGACCGACAGGGCCGCCGGCGTACTTATCGAGCAGGGCGATCATCAGGTTGCGGTCCACTTCGTCCAGGCCGCTCGCGTCGACGCCGAGCATTTGCAAGGCTTCCTGGGCGACGGCGCGGGTGATGCGGCCCGCGGCGCGCACTTCCGCAAAATCGCGCGCGCGGCGCAGCAAGCGGTTGGCGATGCGCGGCGTGCCGCGGCAGCGGCCCGCGATTTCTTCGGCGCCGCCTTCGTCCATCTGGATGTTCAGAATTCTTGCCGAGCGGTGAATGATGATGAGCAAATCCGCCGGCTCGTAGAAATCCAGCCGGTGCACGATTCCGAAACGCGAGCGCAGCGGCGCGGTGATCAGCCCCGCGCGCGTCGTCGCCCCGATCAGCGTAAAGTGGCTCAGTGGAAACGGGTGAATCTGTGCCCCCGGCCCCTGGCCGATGATCAGGTCCACGCGGAAATCTTCCATTGCCGGGTAGAGTACTTCCTCGATCGCGGGCTGCAAGCGGTGAATTTCGTCCAGAAAGAAAACTTCCTTTTTTTGGAGCGAGGCCAAGATCGCCGTCAAGTCGCCTTTGCGCTCCAGCAGCGGTCCCGCGCTGGTCTTGATCGGCACGTTCAACTCATTGGCGATGATTTGCGCCAAGGTGGTCTTCCCCAGCCCCGGCGGTCCGTACAGCAGCACGTGGTCCAGCGCCTCGCCGCGGCTCCGCGCCGCATCGATGGCAATCTGAATATTTTCTTTGACGCGTTTCTGCCCGATGTACTCGTCAAGCCGCTTGGGCCGCACGCTCACTTCGATGCGCGCATCCTCGTCAAACGCCTGGCCGGACACAATTCGCTCTGGCTGTCTCTGTGGCATCATGCGCTTCGCCGTTCCATCCGCCATTTATTCGCCGTCCGCCGCGCGCCGCATTTCCTCGACGTGAAGTTCGCCAAGTCTGGTCTTGCCCCGTTCATTCTGCACTACTTTGCCGTCCCTGACCTCATACTCCGCGGCCACGATCAAGTCGCGCCAATCGACCTTCGCCAGTTCCACCAGCTCGCGCACCCTCTCGGCCTTTCCGCCGCAAATTTCGAGAATATCCAGATGAATCCGGTCGTCGAAAGCGGGGCCGAGAGACCAATGAAACTCCCGCACCATTTCTCGAATGCGCGGCGCGTCTGCAGGCGGAAAAATCTCCCGAATCAACGCCGCAACTCGCCGCGAAAGCTCGGGAACCGGTTCCATCTGTCTCCGCATGCCCCTCGAAATATCTACGCACCGCGCGCCGCTCGTCCTTTCGGTGCACTCAACGACTGCAATGCGCCACGCAACAACTTCTCAAAATTCGCCGCGCCCGCCGCGCGCTTCGCTTCGCCCACAGCGGTTTCCGCCGCGCGCCCGTCGTATCCCAGGTTTACGAGCGCGGACACCACGTCTGCCTCGATTCCCGCAGGTGATGATGCCGCTGGTTTCTCCGTTTCCATCGCCACGGATTCGAGTTTGTCCTTCAATTCGACCACCATGCGCTCCGCCGTCTTGCGCCCCACGCCGGGAATTCTTGTCAGCCGCGCCAGGTCGCTCCCGCGAATTGCCGGCACGAGTTCTTCGACGCTCATGCCCGACAGAATTTTCAGCGCCAGCGTCGGCCCCACGCCGGAAGCCGAAAGCAGCATTTCAAAGAAATGTTTTTCGCGCGCCGAGACAAACCCGTACAGCGCCAGCGCATCTTCCCGCACGTGGGTGTGGATCAGGAGAGTCACTTCGGTGTGCAGCTCGCCGAGCGCGCCGCTGCACGAGGTATCCCACGCCGCCCACGTCCACGAGCACTTGATTCGGTCTTTTTTCGGCGAGTCGTCCGCGAAGCTGGCCAATCATCGTTTGCCAGTATTGCCGCTTTTCCTTCGCCCGTCAACGCAACACTGGGGTAGCTTATGGGAAGGGGAAAAGTGATACACCTGCGGATCGCACGACTAAGCCCCGACAAAAGTGGGAGAATACGCTGGAGTCCCCGGAGGTCGCGCATGGACTCTTGCCTTGCCTCGTTCATCAAGCAAAACAAATTGCTCTGCGTAACCTACCTTTGGCCCAGGATCAACCGGAGTTTTTGCCGAGGTCACGAGACCCTCGACCCGCTTCTTAGTTTTAGCAACCTGGAGTTCGATATACCAGCAAACGGCGACGGCTAAGACGATATCCAGCAACCACCTGAATTGATTACATGGAGGACGGCAGGCACCGGCTTTTGCATTACTAGACGGAAATGGTTCACGACCGAACTACTTCATGCAAACTACCAACGGCGCCGTGATAAGACTTGGAAACAGAGAGGGTGAGGAAATCATGCTTTCAGTAGGCCATTGCAGAGGTGAGACCGCAACGGATTCACTGCACTCGTTGGCCGCCCCGAGAGTTGGCCCGACGACGATGCGATAGGTAGAGCAAGAGCCGATTCTGCAGCTTCGATAAGACTCACTGACAATGCAGGAAGAGTCATCTGGTCCGCTGAGCAGCGCGCATAAGTGAATTTCACGTGTCCGGCAAGGCGTCAGCAGAATCGGAATATCCTTCGGCTCAAAGCGACGCGCTTCTTGAAGGTTGATCCTGAGGGCATAGCCATGTTTCATCAGTAGTCCAAGAAGTTCGGCGCCATTCAATAATGTGACCGGTTCGTTGTTCGCAAATGCATATGCGTCAGCGCCGTACGTGCTCGTCGTCACGAGAATACCTCTCGAAGCACCCTCTTTCTTAACTACGGCGCACAGGTCCCTGACAGCACTCACGTCGACTGATGGCAAAGAATATTCAGTCGAGAAGAGCATCAAGCAACTAGCCGCAGAGCGAGAATAGCTTTCCGGCTACACCTCTGCCTGATTGACGCGCATACCTGACAATTGGGGTCGGCCCAAAACCACTTGCCCGCACGACTAATCGGGAGATAGGCTGCCGAGGGCCTAATCTGCAATGGTGAATTGCAGGTAAGGCTTCGAGATTTTGACGATGATGTCTCGATTGTCTTCGAGCAAAGTCACAACCCCGGCGTTGTCGCTGTCTGGCCGAGCAACCGCCTTGAACTCAACGTCAACTTTGAAATAGGGACAGTCCTGACTGACAAATGTTCGTCGTAACCCTGTGGACAGCCCGCCTTCGGTCCTGAAAACCTTTAGGAGGTCGAATCGCATCATCCCCGGTTTAATGGTCTCCATTTTTTCTAGAGTATGGTGCACCCAAGCTATGTGTTCTTGCGTTGTCCGCTCCTGATTCGCCGACCGAGCCGGTCGAACGAAGGCAGAATCTACAATCACAGCCATTGAAAGCAATAAAAGCACGAAAAGTCGTCGAATCATTGTTTGTCCCTCCTTTTGTGCCTGCCGCCGCACACAATCCCTCGCTAAGC
>WNGO01001946.1_pt1 | contig 15839 bp, 18 predicted proteins | sample 5400511 | NCBI WGS metagenome assembly WNGO01 (sample SAMN13153380, study PRJNA577476) | soil metagenome | isolation source: 20 cm soil or saprolite under Garry oak tree replicate 2 | place: USA:California | collected 2016-06-15 | reverse complement strand
AAGCGCCCAAGGTATGACTCATGATTGGGGTGAAGTCGTAACAAGGTAGCCGTAGGAGAACCTGCGGCTGGATCACCTCCTTTCTAAAGTAGTCGTGGCTCAACCCGCTATGGTGTGCGGGTCATGCCACGCATTGCATCCCTAAGCTCTCACGGGCCGCGGGGATGCACGCTTCGAGTTACTCTCACTACCCTTCTTCGGCTCCGGCTGAAGTCACGGTAGATTCGGGCAGATTCTGGCAGATCGTGTCGAGTCAAAGAGCAGACAATTTACAGTTGCGATTTAGGGCCGCGTGTTTCTTCCGCGGCCCTTTGTGTTTTCTCGCACAAACAGCTCCAAATTTTGGGACTCTCTGGTTTGTCGGTACGAATAACAACGCTTCGCTTACCGTAACAAAACATTCAGCGGAAAAACTTTGCTAGCTGACCTTAAAGATATTACAATCTGTACTTGACGCTCGGCGTAGCATCAGCGGAGATTTGCTCCTAGGAGAAATCGTGACCGCCAGTTCCGCCAGTTTCAACGCTGGGAGCGGCTATACCGTCGAAGAACGAGTTCCTGCAGAGCCAAACACAAAACTGATCGTCGAAGATCAAAGACAATCGATTGGCGGAGCCGCCTCGGCTGGAGCTTCGCTCGGCGTCTCCGATCATTGGGGCGCAGTCATCGCTGCGTTCCGGCATCCTTAAGTCTCCCGCGAACAACCATCGCGATTCCCCGCATGGCGCTGTGGTACAGGATTCGCAACTCATCGCCACATTTGGCGTTGACCGCCTCCGTGAGCGAACTTAAGATTGTTATTGTGTCGTTCGCGTTTTTCTGAGGAAGAGAGGCCCAGCCCATGCGCCGTTCCTTCGCTGCGGTTCTGTGTTCCGTCAGTCTGCTTGCGAATGCCGCTAACGGTCAGAGTCCTTCCGTTGCACCGGTCCGAGTCACCGCCGGCGCCGTGGTGAAATTTCATCTACAAACTCGTCTTAATCAGACTAGTGGAGACGCCTTAGACGCCCTTCCCAAAGGCACGGTGCTGGAAGTAAGGATGCTCGATTCCATCGATTCTGACACCGATCGCGACGGCGCCGAATTTCACGGCACGCTGGCGACTCCACTAGTTCTGGAAGGAGAGGTGATTGTCCATTCGGAAGCGGAAGTGCGAGGCTTGCTGGTCCTTCTGAGAAGCAAGTCCCATCCGGAAGGTTTTCGCTTTGAACTCCTCGTTACGGGCCTCACCGATCGCGGAAAGTCCTACGACTTGACGGCATCACTCAATCCCTCTTTCGTTGACCCCGCGGCTCAGCATGACGCGGATTCGAAGTCCGCGACGAAATAAGCTCCACGACAATCCCGGGCTATTAAATAAACTCGCGTGTTTAGCGACTCCAGAGATTACCTGAAGTCCAGAGCAAGTCCCGTTTGTGGTTCGTGCAGAATCTAGCCAGATTTGAATCAATGATGAAGAGATTTCCCGTTCTAGTACCTGATCCCCAAGAAGATCTTTGTTGTCGGTGCTCCTCGTAAACTCAATATTCGACTGAGGATATAAGATTTTTCATGCTACGCCGTGATCGTGGCAAACTTGCTGCAAAACAAACAGGCTCGGCCGAAAATCCTAGGAGGGTTCAAAAATGAAGAATGTCGGACGAGTAGTCTTCTCCATCCTGGCCGGTCTATCGCTTGCAGCCGCAGTGTGGGCCCTGCCACCCAGTGCCACTCACGGAGCTGCTTCACGTTTGTCGAGCGGCACCAACGTCCCACAAGAGCAATCTGTATCCGGAAAAATTGCTTCCGTGGAGAAGAGTTCCTTCACTCTTACCGTGGGACAATCGCAAACTCAGAACCTGCAGCAGGATCCAAACACTCCGAAGACCATGACCTTCATGGTCGATAAGAATACAACCATAGACGGCAGCCTGAAAGTCGGCGCCAATGCCGATGTAACGTACCGCCAGGAAAAGGGCTCCAACGTTGCAATCAGCGTCCGCGTTGCCCCGTAATTCACGGATCCGCCGTTAGCGACTGCATTTGGCGCTGTTGCGCGAACGGCTTCCTCTCAACGGTTCCGGCGAAGGGTGGTTTACGTACCACCCTTGCTCGGCACCGCGCCGTGCAGCCGCCCACTCAACTAATAAGCGGTTGGGATCGTGACGTCGGTTGCGGCAGTGGCCCGTGGTGCGTGAGAGCGTGCGAGTCGCACGCGGTAGTATCAGTACATCCAAATTACTCCCAATCGGAATTTCTTACTTTCCAAAACACCATATACTCCTAATAACCCTTGTCATTTTAGCATGTTAGAAGGGGGTTCTATGGCAAAGACACTGCGTCCCAAACTCGTGGAGGTGTTCATGCAATTAACCAAACGCTCCTACGGTGTGGTCGGAGGTCTGGCAGCATTGTCGCTGGCGCTCGGACTTGGCGTCGCGACCAAGGTCCGCGCAGGCGGCCGTGACACTGTGACGCTGCCTCAACACACGCCGATCCAGGTGATTCTGGATCAGCCTGTCTCGGCCGACCGGACCAAAGCCGGTGATCGCTTCGCCGCGACCGTTGCGCAGCCGGTCATCATCGATGGAAAGAGACGCGGACCTGCGTCTCGCTCTCCACAGCGTTAGGGTGGATGGCACAAGCTATCCCATCCATACCACAACGTTTCACCGCTCCAGCAAGAGCCACGGGAAGCGCAACTTGCTAATGATCGGTGGCGGCGCCGGAACCGGCGTGCTCATCGGTGCGCTCGCCGGCGGTGGCGAAGGCGCTTTGATCGGTGGTCCAGTCGGCGCTGGTGCCGGCACCGCTGCGGCCATCTTAACCAACAAGAAGGACGTCAAACTCCCAGCTGAGACGCACCTGACGTTCAAACTCTCTGAAGCGGTTTCTATTCCGGCAAAAAGTTAACTTGAGCGAAGACTGCCCTCAGCGGTCTTCGCAACGCTGAAACCATTTCAGCTTCCACCGCGGCCCGCCGCAATTTCTTTGCGGCGGGCCGGTGCATTTTGATCATCAACAATCTTCAGGTCAACAGCACAGCCGGCTGCTCCACGTTCCGCATCGAACGCGCTTAGGCTCAATGAAGAATCTCCCGGGAGATTCGTGAACTGATTGCAAACGAACCCTGTGAGGAGTACGCTCTGGCAAGCCTCACCCCCTTCCAGCTTTGCAAACAATCGCTTCGTGAGGCAGGGCCCATCTCCGTGATTGCCGGACCGCAAACGATCCGGAGGAGGAGGAACCCCATGTCAGCCGATGCCGAAAACAAAGCCATCATTCGGCAACTCTATGAAGAAGTCTGGAATAAGCGCCGGCTCGAACTCGTGGACGAAATCTTCTCTCCCAGTCACGCTCTCCACGATCCCAACGCCACTGGTTCGGCGGTTGGCCCCCAAGCGTACAGACGCCTAGTCACGCGTTTTATTACTGCTTTCCCGGATTTGCGATTTATCATCGGAGACTTTTTCGGTGAAAATGAGAGGCTGGCAGTCGCGTGGACCATTTCCGGCACTCACAAGGGCGAGTTTATGGGAATTCCCGCCACAAACAAGAAAGTGTCCGTAGACGGAATCACTATCATCCACACAGTGAATGCCAGGATCATGGATTCCTACGTCAGTTGGGACGTTTGGGGGATGATGCACCAGCTTGGGGCTGTTCCCGCCTTTGATGAGCCGAAAGGCGCCGCCGCTCGCTGATCAGCGACTTCAAACAGGGGAAGACTCGCGTTTGCGCATCACTCACGCCGCCTTCCCAAATTGAAACGATTTCCACTCTTCCCGCACTACTCCATAGGAAGGAGTACACCATGGCGATAAAGGTTTCTCTCGTGCTAGACGCCATCTACGACATTTTGATTATGGACGCCGACGGTCAGCACCTCGAATTGGAGAGTTTCAAAGACTTGGAAACGGCCCGCCGACGGCTCCCAGACCTTGCTGCCCAGTATCCCGGCACGAAAGTCGCGCTTTGGAATCGGCACACGCGCGTCATCCTGGCTGAGACCGAAGGTTATTGAATCCGCGGCGCACCTTCCGGCACTCGCGCTCCCTAGCATTCTTCTGCTGCACGGCTTCCCGTTTCTTCGATTTGAACTATTGAATCTTTCGATTGCATCTCCAGCGAATTTCTAAGAGATGGCGTTCTATTAAATGTAAAATGGAAGCAGTAGTTGAAAGGGGAATAGCATGTCCAAGAATGGGAAGAGTTCCTCGCCAACAGTGAAAAAGCCGCGGGCGGCCACAGGGCGTCCGACCACGGAGGAGATCGCCTTGCGCGCCTACCATATCTATTTGGAGCGCGGCGGTGCGCCGGGAAATGCACTCGAGGATTGGACGCGCGCCGAGCGCGAACTGCTCGGAGAATCCAGCAAGCCTCGCCGTAAGCCCGGGCCGAAATTGGTCGCCGCTTAAGATCGCCAGTTTGCAGGCCGCTTGCCCTGTTGTGTCCGGAATAGAAAGACAGACCTGTCCCTGAGTTCAGGTATAACCGCAATAGCAATCTCAGCTCGCAACTCCCGCTTTGTCCTGGAGAACGATTCTAGAATCAGGGAATGCCCCAGCCTTCCAAGGGCGCGGCCGCTTTCCTGACTCTGTTTGGACTTCCGTTTCTGTGCGCAGGTCTCGCCTTCATTTACGCGCAGTTGGTCAGCCGCGGAAATTTCGCCACGTTCGAACTGGCCCTCGGCATAATGGTCGCCTCGGTTTTTGTTTTCATCGGTGGTGGCCTCATTTATGTCGCGTTTCACGGCTACGCACTCTTAAAGCAGCAGGCTGCCCGCGAGGAAGCGAATCCACTCTCTCCCTGGCTGTGGCGGACGGACTGGGCGTCGCGCCGCGCGGCAAGTCAAAATAAGAAGACTGAGATCACTTACTGGGTTCTCGCCATTTTTTGCAACCTGATTGCGCTGCCATTTCTCTTCCGCATCGTTCCAGACTTGGTGCGCAACGGCGATCCGCGCGTAATTCTGCCCCTCTGCTTCAACCTGATTGGCGCGATTCTGATCGCCATCGCAGTGCGCGCCACGATTCGCCACCGGCGCTTCGGCGATACTTACTTCGAGTTCGATGCGCTTCCGTTTTTACTTGGCGAAAAAGTGAGTGGAAGGATTCACGTGAAATTCAACACTCGCGCGGAGCACGGCATCGACCTGCGGCTCTCCTGCGTGCGCAAAGTTGTCTCTGGATCAGGCGACAGCCGCAGCACAAGTAAGGTCGTTCTATGGCAAGCGGACCAGAATGTTCCCGCTGGGGCCGTGCAGCCCGGGCCGCTGGGCCGTGCTATTCCCATGGACTTTTCGGTTCCCGCGGACGGTTTGGCCACCAATTTGGACAATCCCAATGACCAAATTCTCTGGGTGCTGCACGCGCAGGCGGATGTGCCCGGCGTGGATTACTCTGACGACTTTGAAATCCCTGTTTTTCGCGGAACAGCTTCGTCCCCACCGGCGAGTGATTTCGGGACACGAATCACCATTGGAACTGAGAGCTTCGGTTTCCCCACAGCACAACCGGGCGGCGGGGATACCGGCGAGGTCGCGCAGCCCGCGAATACCAAAGTTGTCGTTTCGATGGGTTCGGGTGGCACCGAGTTTTATTTTCCGCCACTCCGAAATCCCAGCCGCGCCCTGATTCTGCTCCTTGTCACCGTGGTCTGGAGCGCGGTGATTTATTTGATGTACCAAAAGCACCCGCCGATTTTGTTTTTTATTCTCTTCGGGCTTACGGATGTGCTCATCGTCGCTGGCTTCCTGCACGCCACCTTTGGCAGCTCCCGAATCAGCGTCCGCAGCGGAGAAATTCTTTCACGCCGTGGAATCCTCGGCTTGGGGCGCGCCCGCAGAATTCAAGTTTCCGAAGTGGTTTCCATTCTGCCCGTGGTCAGCATGCAGCAAGGCGGCAATTCGGGCAACGCACTCCACGCCATTCGAGTGCGGTTGAAGGACGGGAGCAAAGTCACGCTGGCCGACGAAATCGACAACCGCCAGGAAGCGCGCTGGGTGGTATCGCAGATCGAAACGCTGTCCGGCCTCAAATTGGATACGCATGTGGAAGTGGATCTGCCACTCGGTGTAGCTGTCACACCCATCCTACAAAAGCCAGGGCAGACATTCACCCAGGCGCGGGCGCGCACGTCGACAGCCGCATCCTTGGGCGTATTTTTTGTGATGGTGTTCGGGATGTTCGGATTCATGGCGTGGCGAATGACTTCGTTTACTTCGCGAACGCACAACTCGCGCACAGCAGCAGCGGCTCCTGTCAAACCGCCAGTGACGCGGCGCGTTTTTTCCGCTCCTTTAACGTATGAGGACGTGGAGCGCGTGCGCGCACTCCCCGCCCAGGCTCAGGCGGAAGAATTGCTCGAACGAGTCATTGGTCATGACACGCGTGCTCTGGAACTTTTCGATCAGTTGGTTGACGGCTGGCGTGGCCACATTCGAATGACCGACCGCATGAAGCAGTTGGGGCGGCGCTCCGAGTTTTCCAAGGATCTGCGAGTCCGTTACGCCAACGCCGACATCAATCTTGTGCTGGAAGGCTGGGAAAAGAACGAGCATGCAGCCGATCTGTTGATCGAGCGGGCGCGCACCGACCCGCGCTACCGCGCCTGGGCGCTCTACTATCTCGGCATGCTGGCGGGCCGCGGTGTGGACTACGAACGCATCCATGGCGTGCTCCTAAACTATGCGCGGAACGATCACGACCCCGTGGTGCGCCAGTGGGCCGTCGAGGGAATGCGCTTCCTAGGTAAGGATGAAGTTCTCGACGAGCTCTTCACTTCGTTCACGGAAGATCCCGCCACGACCGTGCGCGATCGCGCGGGCTGCAATATTTCCGATTGTGGAATTTTCACCCGCAAGCAGCGAATGAGTATGGTGCCGAAGCTCCTCGATCTGGCCATGAGTCCGCGCACAACCGGACAAATGCGGAGCTGGACTTTCCTCGCACTTCAGGAAATCACGGACGAAAACCTGCCCGCGAACGCGCTTGCATGGAGCCACTGGTATCAGGAACACGGCTCCGAAAAATTGGCTGAATTCGAACGCCTGGAGTGGTGGCAGGTCCGCGGCGAGGAATAGCGGTTGGGGCTGAAGCCCTCCCTCGACTGCACGATAATTTCAAAAACGCTGTCATTTACAGAGATGCGCCGCGGTGTAGACTACCTCCTCGCCGGGGGAAGCTCCATCGATGCCGACAACTCAGGAAAAACAGGAACACATTCGCATTGGCGTGGATCTTGGCGGCACCAAGATTGAATTCGTCGCGCTCGAGCGAGACGGCACGGAATTGCATCGCCACCGCATCCCCACGCCGCGGCACGACTATGAGGGTACGGTGCACGCCATAGCGGAAGCTGTGCGAGAGATCGAGAAAAAACTCGGGCGAAGCGCCACCGTTGGCATGGGAATCCCCGGAACCATTTCCACCAAGACCGGCTTGGTGAAAAACGCCAACTCCACATGGCTGAACGGGAGACCGTTCGACAAGGACTTGGGCCGCGCGCTGGGCCGCGAAGTGCGTTGCGCAAATGATGCCAACTGCCTGGCAGTTTCCGAAGCGACCGATGGCGCGGGCGCTGGCAAGCACATTGTTTTCGCGGTGATACTGGGGACAGGTTGTGGTGGTGGAATTGCTGTGGATGGACGCATGCACAGCGGTTCGAACGGAGTTGCCGGCGAGTGGGGACACAATACTTTGCCGTGGATGCGGCCGGACGAGTTTCCCGGCCCAGCCTGCTATTGCGGGAAGAACGGGTGCATCGAAACTTGGATTTCGGGAACGGGACTGGAAGCAGATTATAAGCGTGTAACAGGCGTCGACCTGAAAGGTCGCGAAATCATCGCGCGAAGTGGCGCAGGTGAAGCTGCCGCTCTTGTTGTTCTCGATCGATTTGAAGACCGCCTCACGCGCGCGTTGGCGCACCTTATCAATCTTCTTGATCCGGATGTCATCGTGTTAGGCGGAGGCGCCTCGCAGATTCCGCGTATCTACCAGAATGTTCCGCCTCGTCTGAAGGAATACGTTTTCGGCCACGAAGCAGACACTCCGATTCTTCCGGCGAAACATGGGGACGCCAGCGGAGTACGAGGCGCGGCTTGGCTCTGGCCATTGGAATAGGAAAAACTCGTGACGCCAATTTCCAAAGGCTGTGCGACTCGACCTCATTACTTCGCGACGGAAATCCGGTAAATCACGGCCGCTCCATCATCCGATACCAGCAGGGACCCGTCCGGCGCAACAGCCACACCTACCGGCCGTCCGAGCACATCGGGCCCGCTGGGATCCGGAACCAGCCCCGTCAGGAACGGCACCGGATCAGCGGAAGGTTTGCCATTCTCAAAGGCCACAAACGCAATCTGGTATCCCGAACGCGCCGCGCGGTTCCACGAACCATGCTCCGCGACAAATGCGCCGCCCCAATAGCTTTCAGGGAATTGCTTTCCCGTGTAGAACGCGAACTGCAGCGGGGCCACATGCGCTCCCAGCAGCACATCAGGAACAATGGCACGCGCAACGAGTTCCGGATGTTCCTGCTTCACGCGCGTGTCGACGTTGTCGCCGATGTAGCTGTACGGCCAGCCGTAGAAACCTCCGTCTTTCAGGGAAGTGAAATAGTCCGGAGGCAGGTCGTCGCCCAATTCGTCACGCTCGTTAACAGTCGTCCAGACTTCGCCCGTCACGGGTTCAAGCGCCAGCCCCACCGGATTCCTGAGCCCCGTGGCGTAGCGCCGCGCATTCTTCCCATCGGGATCGCATATCGTGACGGCGGCGCGCCGCGGATCTTCTCCCGTGTTTATGTTCGATTCGGAACCAACGCCGATGAACAGATGCTTTCCATCGGCCGAAAAAGCCAGCGATCGCGTATCGTGTCCGCCGGACGGCAAATCGAGCAGGTGCTCTGCTTCACCAAGCCGCTTGGAGGTCTTGGGATCGTATCGAAAGCGAACGACCTCCTTGGTGTTCCCGACGTAAACATAATCTTCGTGGAACGTGATGCCGAACGGCCGCTTCTGGCCATCCACAAAGATTTCGCGCACTTGCGCTCCGCCGGTATGCCCGGGATCGCGCATCACGATGATTTCACCAGACCCCATGTCCGCCAGAAAAATGTCCCCATTCGGCGCGACCGTCAGCCATCGCGGACGCTTGAAATTCGTTGCAAATACACTCACGCGAAATCCCCGCGGCACGGTGGGCAAAAACCCTGCCGGAGGCGTTCGTTTTTCCGGCCCATTGCCAGCCGATTTTGTTGCGAACGGCGCCGGAAGCTTCGGCTTTTGGCCGTGGGTTACTTGCGCCGACGCCATAGAAGGCAGCAGACATATGGAAGCTAAGGTCAGAATGTTTCGTGCGCGCATGGCGATACCCTTTCCCTGGACGATTTTCATTTCGCTCTTATAATGCCTCAGACGCATGGCCCGTTCCAAATAGCTCCTTTTCCCAAGCGAATTCTGGCCAGCCAACTGGGTACCCCGAATGACCGCGAATCTGCCTGGAGGCTATCTCTTTGAGGACAAGTTGTTACATCTCCTTTGGCCCTACGCTAGATTGAGATTGGGGCGTTTTTCTGAGAGAGTCCTAATCCTGGAACACCATTCCGCGTGAGGAGAACCGTTATGAGATCACTCGCATGTGCAGCACTGTTCTTGTCGGCAACAGGCCTGATTCTTATGCAGGAGAGTCATGCCCGCGCCGCGGCGAAACCCGTCACAGTGGATATCAAGAATGCGCAAGGCCAGAGCATAGGCACGGCGACACTGACGCCTGCAGCCAAAGGCGTGACCATCAAGATTGACATTAAGAATCTTCCGCCTGGTGAACACTCCATTCACATCCATCAGGTGGCCAAGTGCGAGCCTCCCGATTTCAAATCCGCTGGTCCACATTTTAGCGGCGGCGGTCATGCCCATGAGGGAATGCCTGCGGGCGATATCCCAGACTTTGCGTTGATAGTCGCTGCGGATGGCACCGCCCATGCAAGCACGATCGCGCCGAACGTGACTCTCGGCACGGACGAAAACTCCGTCTTCAGCAACGGCGGAACCGCGATTGTCATTCACGCGGTCGCCGGAGGCACCGGTTCCGGCGCTCCTCCGCGCATCGCCTGCGGTGTGATCACCAAGCCGGAATAACTCCGGATCGCATCGTTTCTCAGAATTATTTCTCGTCCGGGCGCTCAGTTACGGCTTTGCCCGCGGCGCCCGGAAGCGGCGTCTTCTTGCCGCCGGATGCTTCTCCGTCGAATAGTGCGCTCAAGCTCGGATAGCCGTAAATGGTCGGCGCGTGATTCTGCATGAGTCCGCCAGTATCCGCCGTGGGTCCGTAGTTGCTGTGCAAATCCCGTCCCAGCATCCGGAGCATCGCCATCTGCTGGCCTCGATGGTGCGCCGTGTGCGCAATCCTCCGAACCATTACCCAGGCCCGGGACCGCTGCACGTCAAAGAATTTTGTTTCCGACTCCCACCAGACATCCTCTTTCGCCTGCAGGGCCGCGAGCCGCTTTCCGCTGTCTTCCGCATAGCGCTTCATGAATTCCAGACGAGTTTCTTGCAGTGGAAGGGGTGGCGCGCCAACGTCTATTCCCAGCATGTTGACGAACCATAGATTCTCGCTTAGGCATTGGTGCACCATCTGTTCGTGTACGCTTCGCCCTCGCGGGTCACTCTCGCGCGGACGCCTAGGAAGGTCCTGGTCGCGGAATTCACTCCACACGCTCATGACTTTGATCCGCTCGGTTTCGTACGTTTCAACTAGGAATTCGTATCTCATGGAACTATCCTTACGCGGTTTCGGCGGGCATTCTGTCGCCGCCCTAATGTTAACAACTGGTGGTTGACTTCGCCGTAGTACAGGAGTATTTACACCGTTAGGCGCGCTCCGCTGTGCTCCCTCCCGTTTTCGGCGCGCACGTCCAAACAACCAAGGAGATCATCATGCCAAATCCTGTCCGAGCTATCCCTGAAGGGTATCATTCCATTACGCCGGGGCTGACGTGCAAAGACGCTGGCCGCGCCATAGATTTCTACAAGCAAATTTTTGGCGCGACGGAAATCATGCGCATGGCCGGACCTGGCGGCAAAGTCATGCACGGCGAACTCAGAATCGGCGACTCCGTCATTTTCGTCGCCGACGAGTTTCCCGGTATGTCTTGCGCACCCACGCCCGGTGCCACAAACCCTGTCTCGATTTTTATGTACACGGAAAATGTGGATGCCACGTTCAACCGGGCCGTTGCCGCGGGCGCCAAGGTGGACATGCCGCTCATGGACCAGTTCTGGGGCGACCGCTATGGGAAACTCACTGACCCATTTGGCCACCAGTGGGGCCTTGCGCAGCACATCGAGGACGTAGCTCCCGAAGAGATGAAGCGCCGCTCCGCGGAGTGGACCGCGAAGATGGCCAAAGCCGCTGGCCAAAGCTGAACCCTCCGCCTTAATTTCGTTGAGAGGCCCCGCCGCTTCTGAACTGCCCAGCGGGGCCATTCATTCCTCAGAGTAAGATTGCGAGCAAAAGCCTGAATCGTGCACTACTTCACTATCAGAATGAGCGGAATGGACTGGAGCTGCAGCGGCGTCCCTGACAATGACGTCGCCGATGTCGTAAGCGTGATCGTCGAAGTTCCCGATGGGGTGACGACAGATGGCGGCGGGGAGGGAGATAGCGTAACCGTCGAGCTTGCACTACCGCAGCCCGCCCCATAGAACACTGAACCCAAGAGAATTCCGACGCCCGTGCCCTTCAGTGAAAGAGTTTGCGGGCTTCCGGGGGCATTGTCCGCGACCTGGAGGGTCGCCGAAAATGCGCCAGCGCTCGCAGGCAGGAAGTTGATGCTGACGGAACAATTTGCGTTGGCAGCAAGCACCGAAGCGCAAGGATTGGTTTCGGAAAAGCTCGAAGCGATTGGCCCGCTGATGGAAATGGAATTGATGGAGAGATTCTGGTCACCGCTGTTGACAATAGAGAACACTCCGGTTGCGCTGCTGGTTCCAACCGTGGCCGTAAAGTTCGCGGTGGACGGAAAAATCTTTGCCACGGGACCGCTGACGGCTTGAACGGGGTTGCCGGAGATGGCAAGGCCCAATGACCCTCCAATTCCGGTCAATCCACCATTAAAAGGCGACGCGGGAATTTCCACGAGATTCCCGGAGAGCTGGTCGACCTGGTAGACATGGATGCCGATGCCGAGTCCGGCTGCGAGAGAATAAATGTAAGGCCCTACGGGGTCGGCGACGGCACTCGCCCGCGAGAAGGAAATTGTGCTGGTCGTACCCTGCAACTCCTGCCTATCCACAATACGGTAGCAGAAGCACTTGCACAGCCCGACTAGGCCGGGCACTTTTTCGAGGCGTGCAAGTCGCCGGAGAAGGACTTTTCCTGAAAACATGGGAGCCCGGGGTTTCACTCTTCGCGAAGGATGCGCATAAGCTCGCTGGCGGCATGCGGGAGGCGCGCCCCGCGGCGCGACACCAGGTAAACGTGGCGGGGCATGTTCATTTGCCGCACTTTTACCTCCCTCATCCAGCCGCGCTCGATTTCCCAATGGACGCACATGCGCGGCACGATGGCCACGCCCATGCCCATCTGCACGAAGCGTTTGATGCTCTCGATGGTGGGCATTTCGATGGGCATGTTGAGCGCGGTGCGGTTTCTGGCAAACAGCTCGATGACGCGGCGGCGAAAAGGAGATTCGACGCTGTGCGCGATAAAGTTTTCTTCGCCAAGCTCCGCGACATCCACCTCGCGCTTTTTCGCCAGGACGTGCTTGGGATTCACCACTAGCGTCAACTCGTCCTTCAGGATTTCCGTGGCCAGAAGCTGCGCATCGCGCGGCACAAAGGAGATCGCTCCTAGATCCAACCGGTAGTTCAGGACTTCATGAGGGATGTCCCGGGAGAGCATGCGGTGCACGCGGACCTGGACGCCGGAATGCCTCTCCCGAAACTTGGCCAATGCGGGGAGGAGGGCGTGAATCGAGCTCTCGTTGACGCCCAACGAAAGTTCGCCTCGCTTCAACCCCTCCAATTCAGAGAGACCTTTCTTGACTTCATCGCGCAGGTTGATCAGGCGTTCTGCGTAGTCCTTCAGAAGTGTGCCCGCGTCGGTGAGGCGGACGGGCCGGGCCCCTCGCACGAAGAGCGGCTGTCCAAGCGAGTCCTCCAGTTTGCGGATCGCCAGGCTGATGGCGGGCTGGGTGCGGTAAAGGCGCTCCGCGGCGCGCGAAAAACTGCCCTCTTTCGCCACCATCAGGAATACCTGCAATTCGCCTAGATCCAAGCAAACCTCCCGTCGCGCCAGTATAAGGCGAAATTATCAAAAGTAGAACAAAGATAAATTGGACCGCAAGGTGCCTCCTGTGCGTTACTAGAGCATGGGAGACTCTATGGACGTCGTACGCATTTTTGACACTACGCTCCGTGATGGCGAACAGTCCCCGGGCTTCTCGATGAACACCGAGGAGAAGATTCGCCTAGCGCGGCAGCTTGCCGCCCTAAACGTGGACGTGATTGAGGCAGGCTTCCCGATTTCGTCGCGCGGTGACTTGGAAGCAGTCCAAAAGGTCGCGAAAGAAGTTCGGACCGTACCGATCGCAGCGCTCGCGCGCGCCAGAAAAGAAGACGTAAGCGCCGCCGTTGAGGCCCTGAAACCTGCGGCTGCACCGCGCTTGCATATCTTTCTTGCGACCTCCGATCTGCACCTACGCGTCAAGCTGAAGATGACCCGCGAACAGGCTCTCGAAGCCATTGGCTCGATGGTTCGCTACGGCCGGCAGCATGTCGGCGAGGTGGAGTTCTCCGCCGAGGATGCCGGGCGAACCGACAGCGATTTCCTTTGCCAGGTATGCCGCGTGGCGGTGGATGCCGGCGCAACCGTCCTGAATCTGCCGGACACAGTGGGATACGCGGTGCCGGAAGAGTATGGCGCGATGTTTACCAAGGTTCGTGAATATCTGGGGGATGCGCAGGGGATTACGCTTAGCGCGCATTGCCACGACGACCTGGGCATGGCGGTAGCGAACTCGCTTGCGGCGATTCGCGCCGGCGTGCGCCAAATCGAGTGCACCATTAACGGAATTGGCGAACGCGCGGGAAACGCTTCCCTGGAGGAAGTCGTCGTCGCGCTGGCGATTCGCAAGGACACCTTTGGGGTCACGACGGGCATTCGACTGGAACAACTTTTCCCCACGAGCCGCATGCTTACTGAAATCACGGGAGCGGTGGTCGCCCCGAACAAAGCGATTGTGGGCGCCAACGCCTTCGCGCATGAAGCGGGAATTCACCAGGATGGCATCATCAAGAATCCGCTCACTTATGAAATCATTTCGCCGCAGGCCGTGGGAGTGCCGGCGCGTTCGCTGGTCCTCGGAAAGCATTCCGGCCGCAACGCCTTGCGTATGACACTGCGCGATTTGGGTTACGACGCGAGCGACACCGAGCTTGCGGAAGTTTACAGCCGGGTGACGGCGCTTGCCGATGCGTCCAAGCAGGTGCGTTCTCGAGACATTGTGGCCATTGCGCACGAAGTGATTCGACGGCGGCCCGCGGCGGTGGCCGCGGAATCGTCTTCTGCCGCCTGACCGGAGCTGCGGCCAAAGGATTTTCGCAACGCCTGTATCGCGCTATCTTGCGTTCCTGCAAAGTGCGCGTGGCTTGCCGGATTTCTGATTATTTGTGGGGACCGCCATGAAGAAGACTATCGTCCTTCTGCCGGGAGACGGTATCGGCCCGGAGGTGACACGGGCGGCCGCGGCCGTCCTGCGTGAATCCGCGCAAGAATTTAATCACCAGTTTGACTTCATAGAACTTCCTCTCGGCGGCGCAGCCATTGATGCCGCCGGCACGCCGCTTCCTAACGACACATTGGATGCATGCCGCAAAGCCGACGCCGTTTTTCTGGGAGCCGTCGGCGGTCCCAAGTGGGACGCACTGCCTGTCGGGAAGCGCCCCGAGAGCGGGCTGCTTGATCTGCGAAAAGGTCTGGGGCTCTATGTCAACGTTCGCCCGGTGAAGCTGCTCGAGCCGCTGCGGGGCATCTCGCCCTTGAAGGCCGATCGGCTCGGCGACTTGGACCTTGAGATTGTGCGTGAACTTGCAGGTGGAATGTATTTCGGCGAGCGCGGGAACACCACGGAGAAGGGCGTCGAGCGCGCATGGGACACGGAATCGTATTCGACCCCGGAGATCGAGCGCATCGCTACGTTTGCTTATACTCGGGCGGAGAACCGCTCGCGGCGGCTGTGCTCGGTGGACAAAGCGAACGTATTGACCAGTTCGCAGCTCTGGCGCCGCACCGTCACGGCCATGAGCGGGGTCTACCCCGCAGTGAAACTCGATCACATGTACGTGGACAACGCGGCAATGCAATTGATGCTGCGTCCCTCTCAATTTGACGTGATGCTGAGCACTAACATGTTCGGCGATATTCTGAGCGATGCGGCCGCGGCGCTGGTCGGCTCGATTGGGCTGATTCCATCAGCCAGCTTCGGTTCGTCTGCGCCGCTTTTCGAGCCCATTCACGGCTCGGCGCCGTCCCTGGCCGGAACAGACTCTGCCAATCCCACCGGCTCGATTCTCAGCGCCACGATGATGCTCCGAGATGCCTTCGGTCTTTCGCTGGAAGCGGACTGGGTCGAACAGTCGCTCAATCGAGTGCTTGTCAGCGGTTACCGGACGCCTGACATCACAGAGCCCGGCGCGCGCGCCGTCGGCGGATCCGTCTTCACGGAGGTCCTTCGCGAGGAGATGCAGCGCACCTTCGAACACGCCGAGCGTTACGGCTGGGGCGTCTAGCGCCGCTTCACCACTACGAGCGTACCGCCAACATCAGCCCGGCTGTCTTGCGAGAAGCCCCTGACAATGC
>WNGO01004248.1_pt1 | contig 15853 bp, 18 predicted proteins | sample 5400511 | NCBI WGS metagenome assembly WNGO01 (sample SAMN13153380, study PRJNA577476) | soil metagenome | isolation source: 20 cm soil or saprolite under Garry oak tree replicate 2 | place: USA:California | collected 2016-06-15 | reverse complement strand
TTCGCTACTTACGCAGCGTAAGCCAGTTCGCGATTGGCGTTTATAGCCTTGCCGCTTTTACGTGCTCGGCGACACGGCTCGCCATCTTGCAGACCACTACCCCGTCGAGACCTGGCGCCCCCGCCAGCCTGTCGGAGCAATGTCAATTCTACCCTTAGTTTCCGGCCCAAAAACCCTACGGCCTTCTTCGTAGCCAACTCCGCTGCCTGGACCGACCGCTCGCGAGCTCGTAAGCCGGTTCCTTACGCGGCGGGCTCAGGCTATGGGCATGCCGACGCTGTCAGGTTCGTTGAACGCCGCCGACAAGCAGGCGGGTCAGTCGCTCGTCGAGTACTCGCTGATCCTCTGCCTGGTCGTCGTGGTGCTCATCGTGGTCCTGATGCTCCTTGGGAACCAGGCGCAGAACATGTATTGCAACATCTCGGGCGGCATCGGCGCCTAGGCCCTCGTCCTGACGGCCCGGTCCATCTCGCGTTTGGCGTCCTTGGCGGCGATCGCCTCGCGCTTGTCGTACTGCCGCTTGCCCTTGGCGAGCCCGATCTCGAGCTTGACCCGGTTGCGCGCCCAGTAGAGGCGGAGTGGCACGAGGGTCAGGCCTTTCTGCTTGATGGTGATACCGAGCCGGATGATCTCGCCTTTGTGCAGCAGCAATTTTCGTTCACGCTTTGCCTCGTGATTGCTACTGTGACCCCGCTCATAGGGACTGATGTGGACGTTGACCAGGAAGGCTTCTCCCTCGCCGAAGCGCACATAGCCCTCGCGCAGGTTGGCGCCGCCCTCGCGCAGCGACTTGATCTCGGTGCCGACCAGCTGAATGCCGGCCTCGACCGTCTCCAGGATGAAGTAGTTGTGGAAGGCGACGCGGTTGGTCGCGATCGTGGTGTCTTTGTCGGCCTTCTTCTTTCCCATCAGCGCCGGCCCCGCGCCCAGGCCGCGGCGCTCATCACCCGCCCACCGGGCGGCTGCACCTCGTCGACCACATAGACGCCGCGAACGGTTTGGACCGGCAGCCCCTCGCCGACGCCGCCGTCGCGGTGGCCCCGAAGAACCTTGACGTCAACGCCCTTGAGCGACATCCAGGTACCGACGCGCCCGACGAGGGCCCGTACCCTGCGGTCGATCTCTTCTGCGCTCATGGTGGCCGGATCCAGCTTGCCATCTTCCGACCTGAGTCGCGGCGCGTGGGTCGCCCCCACCGCAGGTTGGGGCAGAGGCTGGACGCGCCCCTGGACGAGGTCCGCGAGCGTCCGGACCAACAACCGTCCCCCGACCTTCGCGAGGCGACCCTCGAGTCGAGGGGCGATTTCGTCAGCGGCAATCGGCACCGGCTCCTGCGCGAGGATCGGCCCGGTATCGACTCCGGCATCCATTTGCATGATGGTGACGCCGGTCTCCGTGTCGCCGCTGAGAATCGACCATTCGATAGGCGCGGGACCCCGATGGCGCGGCAGCAGCGAGGCATGGACGTTGAGCGTTCCCAACCGCGGCGCGCTGAGCAGGCTCGCCGGAAGGATCTGCCCGTAGGCCACCACCACCATCACGTCCGCACCGACCTCCCGAATCCGCGCCTGCGCTTCTTCCGTCCTGATCCGCTCCGGTTGAAAGACCGGCAGATGCATTTCGGTCGCCTGCACCTTGATGGCCGACGGCAGCGTTTGCATGCCCCGGCCACCAAGACGATCGGGCTGGGTGACGACCAGCGCGACGTCGTGACCGGCGTCGCCAAGCTGGCTCAGGGTCGGACCGGCGAACATCGCCGTGCCGGCAAAGACGATGCGCAATCCCGCGCTAGGCGCCGACGAGTTCCGCTGCCTTCTCCTGCTCTTCCGGTTCCACTTTGCGCAGCGTCTCGAGACGGGTCAGGCGGTCGGTGAAGAGGATGCCGTCGAGATGGTCGATCTCGTGCTGGATGGCGCGCGCCAGCAGCGCGTCGCCCTTGATCTTGACCGACTTGCCGTTTCGGTTGAGCCCGCGCGCCACCACCTGCATGTAGCGTTTGACTTCGCCGACGTAGCCCGGAACCGAAAGGCAGCCCTCCAGGCCGATCTGCTCGCCCTCCCACTTCACCATCTCCGGGTTGACCAGGACGTGCAGGTTGGTGTCGGTCTTGATCACCACCACCCGCAGCCCGACGCCCACCTGGGGCGCCGCCAGCCCGACGCCCGGCGCGGCGATCATCGTGTCCACCATGTCGTCGATCAATCTATGGATGCTGCTGTCGACACGCGCCACCCGCTTCGCCTTCTGGCGAAGGATCGGCGCTTCCTGGGTGAGAATCGGAAGGACAGCCATTGCTTAGTAACTTACATCGGGTCGACGTCGAGGCTCCAGCCCCGGCCTCGCGGCAATCCGTCTGCCACCCGATGCAGGTCGCTCCCCTTGAGGGTCACCTCGAAGCGGAACTCATCCTTGAGGCGGTAGACATACGCGGGAGACGGTCCGAGGACCTCGATGTCGCCCAAATTGAGCAGCGCGATTGTAGCAGACAGATGTTCGGCGGCCGCCTTCGCCTCACGTTCCGCGCGAGCCTCGTCTCGGTGTCCATAGGTGGCCACGATCAGCTCGGCATAGGGAGGGAATCGATACTGCGCCCGGATTGCACGCTCCTCGCGGAAAAAGCCGCGATAGTCATGGTAGCGGGCGTGCCGGACCGCGGGGTGATCGGGGGTATACGTCTGGATGAAGACCTGCGATGCGGCACTGCCGCGACCGGCCCGGCCCGCCACCTGTGTCAGCAGGCTGAAGGTGCGCTCGGCGGAACGGTAGTCAGGAAAGTGCAGGCTGGTGTCGGCGTTAACCACGCCGACGGTGGTGACGTTGGGCAGGTCCAACCCCTTGGCCACCAGCTGCGTGCCCACCAGCACATCTGCCACACCGGAGCGCATCTGGTCGAAGATGAGGTCGGCCGCATCCGGCGTCTTCATCACGTCACGGTCGAGTCGAAGCACCCGCGCGCCCGGAAACAGCGTCCGAACCTCCTGCTCGATGCGTTCGGTGCCAACGCCGAAGCTCTTGATGTAGCGGCTGCCGCAGGCCGGGCACCGGCGTGGAAGCGGCTCGGTGCTGCCGCAATAGTGGCACTGCAGGCGGCCCAGGGACGCGTGGTAGACGAGGGCGACGCTGCAGTGTGGACATTCGCGCGCCTGGCCGCAATCGCGGCAGAGCACGAAGGTCGCCAGGCCGCGGCGATTCAAAAAGAGGATCGATTGCTGGCGGCGCTCCAGCGATCCGCCGATTGCCGTTTGCAACTCGCGGCTCAGCGGGCTGAAGTGCTGCGCCGCAATTTCGGCACGCATGTCGACGATGGTCACGGGCGGCAGTGCCCTCCCCTGGGCCCGGTGCGGGAGCTCCAGCAAATGCTGGCGCCCGGCGAGCGCGGCGGCGTAGGTCGCCACGCTGGGGGTCGCGCTGCCCAGGACCAGCACGGCCCGGGTCCGTTCCGCCAGCCAGCGCGCCACGGTCGGCGCGTGGTACCGCGGGATACGGTCCTGCTTGAACGCCGACGATTCCTCTTCGTCGATCGCGATCAGCCGAAGGCGCGGGAGCGGTGCGAAAACGGCCGCCCGCGGCCCGATCACGATATCCGCCTCGCCGCGCCGGATCCGCCACCACTCGGCGGCCCGCTCCGCCTCGGTCAGCCCGCTGTGCAGGACGGCGACCCGTCCGGGGAAGCGCGCCGCGAAGCGCCCCACCGTCTGTGGCGTGAGCGCGATCTCGGGCACCAGCACCAGACCCTGGCCCCCGGCGCCCAACACCTGCTCGAGCAGGGCCAGGTAGACCTCGGTCTTGCCGCTGCCCGTGACGCCGTGCAGGAGGAAAACGTTCGACTCCTGGCGCGAAAGCGCGATGGCGATCCGCTCCCGGACCGCCTCCTGTGCCGGTTCAAGGACGATCGCCTCAGGCACGCTGACTGCCGCGGCCTTCTGGAGGATGCGGCTCTGACGGCGGCGCTTGACCGTTCGATGAACGACGGCACGCACCCGAGGCGGCACGATCGCCCGGATCACCTCATCGAGCGGCACCAGGTAGTGGGCGGCGACGAAGCCGGCCAGTTCGACGAGTGGGGCCGGCAGCACCGGCTCGGCGTCGAGCAACGCCTCGATGGGCTTGAGCTCCAGCACGGTGGGGCCCTGATCGAGCGCGTAGACGAATCCGGTCACCGTCCGCTTGCCGAAGGGCACTCGGACCCGATGTCCCACCTCGATCAAGCCGGAGAGCGCCTCGGGGACGGCGTAATCGAAAAGCCCAGTCTGGCTGCCGACGCGCGCCTCGACCGCGACTTGCGCGATCGGACGGAGCGCCGTCTCAGGCGCCGCGGTTCCGGCCGGCATCGATCGCGTCCCAGATCCGCCCTGCCACCTCCAATTTGGGAAGTCGTGGCACCTCGGCGGCGATGCCGGAGGGCGTCACGATGGTGACCGCGTTGAAATCGCTGGCCAGGCCCTGGCCGTCCACCCCCACCTGGTTGGCCACGATCATGTCGAGTTGCTTGGCGCCGAGCTTCTCCTGCGCCTGGGCGCGGAGGCCTTCGGTTTCGGCGGCGAAGCCAACGCGGTACAAACCGGGACGAGATCCCAGGGTCTTCAAGATGTCGACATTGGGGCGCAGCCGGAGGTCCATCGGCCGGTCCGTGCGCCGCAGCTTGGATGCCGCGACCTGCTCCGGGACGTAGTCGGCGACCGCCGCCGCCATCACCAGGACATCGGCACCGGCGCAGGCTTTCTGAAGGGCCTGCAGCATTTCGGTCGCGCTGCCGACCGCGACTTCCTCCATCCCTTCGGGGTTGGATGGCGCCGTGGTGACCAGGGTGACGTCGGCGCCACGGGCCGCCGCCACCTCGGCCAGGGCGCGGCCCATCTTTCCGCTGGAGAAATTCCCCACGTAGCGCACCGGGTCGACGGCTTCCCTCGTGCCGCCGGCGCTGACGACCACGCGAAGACCGTCGAGGGTGCGGCGGCCGGCCAGCACGGCATCGATCACGGCGACGATCCGTTCAGCAGACGCTAACCGCCCCAAGCCGGACTTCCCCGACGCGAGCCGTCCGCTGGCGGGCTCCACGATGACGGCCCGCCGCGCGCGCAACGCGTTGAGGTGATCCTGGGTAGGCTGCTGGGTCAGCATCACATCGTTCATCGCCGGCGCGATGACGAGCGGCGCGCGACTCGCCAGCACCGTCCCCGAGACGATCTCGTCGGCGAGACCCAGCGCCAGCTTCGCCATGGTGTTCGCGGTCGCGGGAACGATCGCGATCAGGTTGGCCCACTCGGCCAGCTTGATGTGGCTCTCTCCCCCACCCTGGGGTGCGAGCCAATCCGCCGCAACCGGGTTGTAGGAGAGGGCCTCGAAGGTGAGCGGCGTGACGAAGCGCGTGGCCTCCGGCGTCATCAGGACCCGGACCTCGGCCCCAGCCTCCGTGAGCAACCGGACGCACTCGATCGCCTTGTAGGCGGCGATCCCACCGCAGACGGCGATCGCGACCCGGCGTCCCTTCAGCCGGCCGTCCGTCATACCGCCGCCCGATGCCGGCCGTGCTCCGCCGCGATCATCCCCAGGATCTCGCGGGCGGTCTCGTCGACATCGCGGTTGCACACGACGTGCTCGTAGTCTTTGGCCAGGCCAAGCTCGATCAACGCCTCCTTCTGGCGGATCTCGAGAGCTTGCGGCGATTCCGTATTGCGACCGGTCAGCCGGTTGAGCAGCTCGTCGGTCGACGGCGGGGTGATGAAGATGAAGAGCCCCTCCGGCATGCGCTTGCGGACAAAGGTGGCGCCCTGGACATCGATCTTCAGGATGATGTCGTCACCGCGGTTGAGGGCGGCCTCGACACGGCGCCGCGACGTCCCGTAATAGTGGTCATAGACCTTCGCCCATTCGAGGAATTCCTTTTGCTCGATCAGACGCAGGAATTCCGGCTCACTGACGAAGGTGTAGCTGTGGCCGTCGACCTCGCCGGGCCGCGGCGGCCGGGTCGTATAGGAGACGGAGTATTTGAGATCGGGCGCCAGCTCGAAGAGGCGCCGTAAGACGGTATCCTTCCCCACTCCGCTTGGTCCGGAGATCACGATCAAAAGCCCGATCCTGGGCTGGGTCATCTGATCACCGCATTTTACGTTCAGCTAGCGAATTCCACGCCCCTTCGAAGTCGTCGGGCGGGGGCGCCGTCCAGGTCATCGACTTTCCCGTGCGCGGGTGGCGGAGCGTGAGGGCCTCCGCGTGCAGTGCCGGTCGCGCAATCAGTGGCGAGCGGCGGCCATAGATGGGGTCACCAAGAACCGGATGGTGGATGTAGGCGAGATGGACCCGGATCTGGTGGGTACGACCCGATCCGAGCTTGACCTCGATCAGCGAATGGCCGCCGGCGACGCCGAGCCGCCGGAACTCGGTGAGGGCGTCGCGCCCGCCGGCGACGACTGCCATCCGCTGCCGGTTCTTCGGATCGCGCCCGATAGGAGCCTCGATGCGTGCCGCGGGGTCAGCAACCTCCCCCACGACGATCGTCCGGTACTTGCGCGTCATGATCCGCCGCTGCAGCTGGCGAGCCAATTCGCGATGCGCGTCACGATTAGATCGTCGTCCTCGTAGAGCACGCGAAGGTCCATCATCTCGGGCTGGAGTCGGGTTGGCGTCGCTGCGGGCAGTTCCCAGCTCAGCCGGTCGCCCGAGCGGAGGCGGCTCCCCGCGCGGGCCGGCCCGTCGTTCAGGCGGACGTGCCCCTCCGCGATCAATCGCTGGACCTGACTCCGGCTTTGCCCCGCGAGCAGGCCCGCCAGATACTGGTCGAGTCGAGGCGCGTTGATCGGGACGGTGTGCTGTTCCGCCGGCGTCAAGCGCGCCGGGGGCGGCCGCTCCGCCAGAGCGTGCCCACCAGCAGGACGGCGACCCCCACCGTGATCGCCGAGTCGGCCACGTTGAAGATCGGCCAGTGCGGCACCTGGATGAAGTCGACGACCGAACCCTTGACCCCGCGATCGTAGGCGTTAGAGATTGCGCCCCCGAAGACGAGCGCCAGCCCGAGGCGAGCCGACCAGTCACGAGCCGGCAAGCGCCAGTAATAGATAAGGATGCCGACCAGCACCACGGCTGAGATCAGCAGGAAGACCACCCTGAAATTCTGGAAGAGGCCAAAGGCCGCCCCGGCGTTGCGCGTCACCGTCAAGAAGAGGACGTGGTCGACGACCTCGCGGGGCCCGTAGGGAACCCCAAACCGCTGCTCGACGAAGATCTTCGTGACGCGGTCGACGATGACGACGGTCGCGGCGATCATCGCCAGCACGAGGTAGCCGCGAACCCGGCTCAGTTCGCTGCCACCCGGACGACGCTCACCCGGAGGTCGTTCCCCTCGATCTGCAGGGTCTCGGTCGACGCCCCAGCCGGTGCCGCACCTCGCGCGACGGCCACCGCCAGTGTTTCCGTCGCGATGTAGTCTCGCCAGCGCTCGAGTGCCTCGGCTAACACCCCGTCCCCCTCGTAAAAGAGGCGGATGCGGTCCTCGACGGCAAACCCGGATTGCTTGCGCAACTCCTGGATCTTGCGGACCAGGTCGCGGGCCAGCCCTTCGAGCTTCAGCTCCTGGCTGATCTCGGTGTCGAGGGTAAGTCCGCCGCCCTCACCCTGGTAGCGCGCCGCCTTGATGTTCAGCTCTTCGAGCAGGATCGCCTCGAGCCCGGGGTCGAGCGGCCGCTCCGCGATCGTCACGGCGCGAAGCGGCTGGCGCACCTTGATGCCGGCAGTATTGCGCGCGGCGAGGCCGGTCGCGACCAGTCGCCGGACGACCGCCATCTGCTGGCGGAGCCCGTCATCGCGCCATTCGGTGCCGGCCACCGGCCAGTCGCTCAGGTGGACGCTCTCGGGCTGGCCTTGCCGCCCGGCCGCCAGATTCCGGTAGATGGTCTCCGAGACAAAGGGCATGAAGGGCGCCAGCAGCTGCGCCACGCTGACCAGCACCTGGTAGAGCGTCTGGTAGGCACTGCGCTTGTCGGCGTCGGATTCCGACTTCCAGAAGCGGCGGCGCGAACGGCGCACGTACCACGTCGAAAGATCCAGCACGAAGGCTTCCAGGCGGCGCGCCGCCGTCGGCGGATCGTACGCCTCCATCGCCTTCTCGACATCGGCAATGGTGAGGGCCAGTTCCGCGAGCAGCCAGCGGTCGAGCAGCGCTCGCTCGCGCACCGGGACCGGCGCGCCGGCGGGATCGAAGCCGTCGAGCCTGGCGTAGTTGGCGAAGAAGCCGTAGGTGTTCCAGAGGATGAGCAGGAAGCGGCGGACGACATCCTGGACGGCGGCGAGATCGAAGCGATAGTCGTTGCCGATGGCGACTGCCGAGAAGAAATACCAGCGGGTCGCGTCCGCTCCGAATTTGGACATGACCTCCATCGGGTCAACCGAGTTCTTCAGCGACTTGCTCATCTTGCGGCCCTGCTTGTCCAGCACGGTGCCGTTGACGATCACGTTCTTGAAGGCCGGCTGCTTGAACAACATGGTGCCGATGGCCAGCAGGCTGAAGAACCAGCCGCGCGTCTGGTCGACGCCTTCCGCGATAAAATCCGCGGGAAATCGTGCTTTGAAGAGCTCCTCGTTCTCGAACGGGTAGTGATACTGCGCGACCGGCATCGAGCCGGAGTCGAACCAGACATCGATCAGGTCGGTGACCCGGCGCATCACGCCGCCGCACTTTTCGCAGGGGAGCGTCACGCGGTCGATGTAGGGCCGGTGCAGATCGTCCTTCGGCGTCAGGCCCAGTTCGGCCAGCGAGCCCACGCAGCGCCGCTCGTCGCACTGCTCGCAGACCCAAATCGGCAGCGGCGTGCCCCAGTAGCGCCAGCGCGACAGCGACCAGTCGACCAGAGTCTCCAGCCAGTTCGCCATCCGTCCGGTGCCGACGTAGGGCGGGACCCAGTTGACGAGGTTGTTGTTCCGGATCAACTCGTCTTTGACGGCGGTGGTCTTGATGAACCACGACGTGAGCGCGTAGTAGAGCAGCGGCGTCCCGCAGCGCCAGCAAAACGGGTAGGTGTGGTGGATCGTTTCCGCCCGGTACATCAGGCCGCGCTGGGTGAGGTCCTCGATGATTTTGGGGTCGGCTTTCTTGACGAAGATCCCGGCGAAGGGCTCGACCTCGGGCCGGAACCGGCCGGCAAGATCGACCACATGGCGAACCGGGATGCCTTTCTTCAGAGAGAGCTCGAGGTCGTCGACGCCGTAGGCGGCCGCCGTGTGGACGATCCCGGTCCCATCTTCCACCGAGACGAAATCCGCGTCGACGACGTAGAAGGCGGGCTTGTCGGGGATGAGGTAGGCATAGAGCGGCTTGTAGCGCTTGCCGAGCAGCGCCTTCGCATCGACCTCCGCCTCGACCTCGTACTCGCCCTGCAGCACGGATAGCCGCGCCCTGGCCAGGATGTAGCGCTCGTCCCCTTGCCGTACCCGCACGTACGGGATGTCCAGGCCAACGGCGAGTGCGACATTGCCGGGCAGCGTCCAGGGCGTCGTCGTCCAGGCGAGGAAGTACGTCTTGGGCTCATCCTCGAGCTCGAACTTCACATAGACGGAGGGATCCTCGACGTCGTCCTCGTATCCCAGCGCCAGCTCATGGCTGGAGAGGGGCGTCTGGTCGCGCGGACAGTAGGGCACGACCTTGAATCCCTGGTAGAGCAGCTCTTTGTCCCAGATCTGCTTGAGGATCCACCAGACACTCTCCATGTAGGTGGTGTCGAGCGTCCGGTACGCCTTGTCGAGATCGACCCAGTAGCCCATCCGCTCGGTCACGTCCGCGAACTGGTCGATGTATTTGAAGACGCTCTCCCGGCAGAGCTTGTTGAAGGCCTCGATCCCAAACTTCTCGATGTCCTGCTTGCCGGTGAATTTCAGCTGCTTCTCGACCTCGATCTCGACCGGGAGACCGTGCGTGTCCCATCCGGCCTTGCGATCCACGTAAAAGCCCCGCATCGTCTTGTAGCGGGGGAACAGGTCCTTCAATGCCCGTGCCAGCACATGGTGGATGCCTGGAAGATTGTTGGCGGTGGGGGGCCCCTCGTAAAAAACGAAGGGGGGCTTTCCCTCGCGCTGCTTGAGGCTCTTGTGAAAGATGTCGCGCTCTTTCCAGAAGGCCAAGACGGCGAGCTCCAGCTCGGGGAACCCGGCGCGCGTCGAAACTTCCTGGAACATGGACGCCAATTCTAGTGCAGGGTCTCCGGGTACCGAAGACGATTCGCGGCATCGGCGGCCGAGATCCGGGCCCGCCGGCCCACGCGAGCCGCGCGGGTGGTGCGATGCGAGCGTTTGAGGCGTCCGTCGGCGACGAGCACCGGGTCCGTTCGCCTAGGCCGATGAAGTGTCGAGGCTCACCGGAGCCCCTGCACTAGTGTGGCTCTCTAGCCGAGGAATTGGCCGACGACGTAGAGCACCGCGATCGCGATCATCGGAGAGAAGTCGACGCCCAGCCCGGTGGGAATCACGCGGCGCAGCGGACTCAAGATGGGTTCCGTAACGTCGACCAGGAACCCCATGAATAGCCCGTGGTAATCGCGGATGAACCAGGAGACGGCGGCCCGCACGAAGATGGCAAAGATGAAGAGATAGATCAGGACCTGGGCAAAGGTGTGCAGGAAATTGATGGCGTTCTGCACTGCGGAAACTCAGCGCGGTCCGAAGAGCGCGCGGCCCAATCGTAGCATGGTCGCACCTTCTTCCACGGCGATCGCGTAGTCGTCCGTCATGCCCATCGAAAGCACCGGGAGCGCGACGCCGAGGTGTTGGCTCGTCGTGTCGCGCAGTGCGCGCAGCTGCCGGAAAACCGGTCGGGTCGTCTCCGCATCTTCGACCATCGGGGCGACCGTCATCAGGCCGCGGAGGCGTAAGCGGTCGCTCGCGGTGACGGCGGCCGCCACAACCGGCAGCTCCGCCTGGGACACCCCCGTCTTCTGCGGCTCTTGCGCGACATTGACCTCGATCAACACATCCAGCGGGGAGCGAATCCGCCGCTCGAGAGCCTCCGCCAGCGCCACGCTGTCCAGCGATTGGACCATCCGAAAGCGATTCTCGATGAACTTGACCTTGTTCGTCTGCAGGTGCCCGATCAGGTGCCAGTCGATGTTCGCCGGGCCGATCTCGTCGATCTTGGGCAGTGCCTCCTGCACCCGGTTCTCGCCGAAGATGTGCAGCCCGTCCGCCAGGGCTTCGCGGATGCGCGCCACCGGAAAACCCTTGGTGACCGTCACCAGCACCACCTCGCTGGGATCGCGCCCGGCTCGCTCGGCACTGCGCGCGATCGTCTGGCGGACCGCCTGAAGGCGTGCACCGAGCGTATCGGCCATCGCTCAGGGCGCGACGACGACCGAGAGGAAGCGTCCCGGACGGCCGGCACGATGGGAAAACCACCGCTCTTCCTCGCGCGTGCACCAGCCGGGCGACTGGATTCGGTCCGGGGCGACCCCCTCATCCTCGAGCTGGAGGCGAAGCACAGCGTCGATGTCGAGCCGAACGTCACCCGCCTCCGTGGCAAGGTAGCGCGCCTGGCGGCCGTAGCGAGCGATGAATTGATCCGCCACCTCGCCCCCGACCTGGTAGCAGCGGCCGCAGATGCCCGGTCCGATCAGGACATCGAGCTCATCCGGCTCGCTGCCGTAGGCCAGATGCAGCGCCTGCACCGTCTGGATCGCAACGCCAGCCAGCGCGCCGCGCCAGCCGGCATGCGCACCGGCAACGACTCCCCGGGCGCCGTCGAGGAAGAGGAGCGGAAAGCAGTCGGCGTGGTACGTCACGATCGCCTGGCCGGGGACGTCGGTTGCCAGGGCGTCGGTGTCGAAGACGCATTGCCCGCCTTCCGGCTGCCGCCGATGGAACGTGACAACGTTGGCGCCATGCTCCTGGACGGTCATCAAGGTGCGGGTGAGGTCGAAGCCCAGCTGGTCGGCGAGCTGCTGGCGCCGCTGCATCACGAGGTCGGGATCGTTCGATCCCGTGAGGCCCATCGACCCGAGTGCGCGCGTGCTGAACCCGTGCCGGGCCGGAAATCCGGCGACGCTGACGACGGAGGCGAGCTCCAGAGTTGTCAGAGCCTCAGCCTCGCTTTTCGCGGGTGAGGAGCTGGTCGATCTCGTGCTTGACTTCCTGGAGATCCATGAACGACCGGTAGACCGAGGCGAAACGAATGTAGGCCACCTCGTCCAGGCCGCGGAGCTTGTCCATGACCAGCTCGCCGACTTCCCGGGAGGGAATCTCGACCTTGCCTCGGGTTCGGAGCTCGGCCTCGATCTCGTCCACGACGCGTTCCACCGTGCTGGGCGAGATCTCACGCTTGGCGGTGGCCTTCATCAGGCCGGAAAACAGCTTCTGGCGGTCGAAGTCTTCGCGGCGGCCGTCTTTCTTCATGACGTAGAGGGGCACGGCCTCGATCCGCTCGTAGGTGGTGAAGCGTTTCGAGCATTGCAGGCACTCGCGCCGGCGACGGATCGACTCGCCCGTATCGGAGTCACGCGAGTCGACCACCTTGAGGTCGATATGACCACAATAGGGGCACTTCATCTCAGCCCAGTATCCCAGATATTGTGGTCAGCCATTGAAAGCTTGCGGGGATGAGAGAGAGGGCCAGGACCGGCCCGCCGGCCGTCGCGAGTGGCGCGTTTACGTGCCATACGAGCGATTGAGGCGTTAGACCCGCTCCTCGCGTGCCCACCTCGAACCGCTGGCGGGAATGAGTGAGAGGGCGAGGAGCGGGAAGGGGCGCTCCTCGCCAGAGGTTAACGGCGACCGCGCAGAAACGCGGGGATATCGAGGTTGGACGGGTCGAAGCCCTTGTACACCGGGACGTCCTCGACCGGCGCCGGCCGGCTGTACTGCTCCTCGATCTCACGGCTGGTTTCGGCACCGACGACGAAGCCGGTCGCCACCACCGTGATCTTGACCTCACCCGACATCTTCTCGTCGATGACAGTCCCGAAGATGATGTTGGCGTCCTTATCGGCGGAGGCACGGACGATCTCCGCCGCCTCGTTGACCTCGTGCAGGGTGAGGTCGGTGCCGCCGGTGATGTTGAAGAGGATGCCGCGCGCCCCGTCGATCGAGGTCTCCAGCAGCGGGCTGGCGACGGCGTCGCGGGCGGCGTCGGCGGCGCGCTGATCGCCACTCCCGAAACCGATCCCCATGAGGGCGGCGCCCTGCCCGGACATGACCGCCTTGACGTCGGCGAAGTCCAGGTTGATCAACCCAGGCTGGACGATCAGGTCGGAAATTCCCTGGACGCCCTGGCGCAGCACATCGTCGGCGATCTTCAGCGCTTCCGTGAATGGCACCTTCTTGTCGGTGACGTCCAGCAACCGCTGGTTTGGAATGATGATCAGGGTGTCGACCTTTTCCCGCAGCGTGGTGGCCGACTCTTCGGCGATCGCCCGCCGGCGCGAACCTTCGAAGGTGAAGGGCTTGGTGACGACGCCGATGGTGAGGGCACCATTGTTGCGCGCGATCTCGGCGACGACCGGCGCCGCGCCGGACCCGGTCCCGCCACCCATGCCGGCGGTGAGGAACACCATGTCAGCGCCCTGCAACAGTTCGGAGAGTTCTTGCTGGCTCTCCTCGGCCGCTTCGCGGCCGATCGTCGGATTGCCACCCGCGCCCAGGCCCCGGGTGAGCTTCTTGCCGATGTTCATCTTCGTCTGCGCTTCCGAATGCGCGAGGGCCTGCAGGTCGGTGTTGATGGCGATGAACTCGACGCCGCGGAGCTTCGACCGGATCATGCGGTTGACGGCGTTGCTGCCGCCACCACCGATACCGACGACTTTGATACGGGCGTTCCCCTCGAGGGTCCGGTCGACGTCGCGCATGGCTTCCTCCTTATCGCGCTCCAGGCGCGCCCTTACGAACCGTTCCGCCGACACCCGCGGTCCCTGGCCCCCACCGTAATCACCAGGGATCACGGGCCGCGAGGCGAGGCCCTTCATTCGAAGCTGATCGTCGATGTTCATATCGGCCTCCTTCCTCTAGAAGAAATCCTTGATCCAGCGAACGGTTCGCGCGTACACCGCCGAAGCGCCCGCGCCAACGGGTGCGTGCCCGTTGCCGTGGTGCCGAAGTTTGGCTCCCCAGCGCAGCAGGCCCACGGCGGTCGCGTAGGCCGGCCCACTCACCTGGTCGCTCATGCCGATGGTCTGTGCGGGCGCGCCGATCCGCACCGGAAGGTCGAGTAGCGACTGCGCCGCCTCCGTGAAACCGAGCAGGCGACAGCCGCCGCCGGTCAAGACGATGCCCCCGGGCAGGAAGCCGTCGTGCCCGCCACGGCGCATTTCGAGGCGAACCATCTCGAGAATCTCGCGGGCGCGCGGCGCGATGATCTCCGCCAGGTGCCGGCGCGGCACGACCTGGACCCGATCCTGCCCGATCTGATGCAACTCGACCATTTCTTCTTTGGGGATACAGGCGGGGATCGCGTGCCCGTAGTTGACTTTCAACATCTCGGCCTCGGTGAGGGTGGTGCGCAGTCCGATGGCAATGTCGTTGGTCACGTGGGTCGCGCCCACGGGCAACGCCGCGGTATGCACGACGCTGCCGTCCTTGAAGAGCGCAATATCCGTTGTCCCCCCACCGACATCGACCAGCGCCACCCCCAGGTCGAGCTCGTTGTCGTTGAGCACGGCCTCGGCGGAAGCCAGCACCTGCACCACCAGGTCCTCAACGCTCATGCCCGCCTGGTGGACACACTTCACCACGTTCTGCACGGCGGTGAGCGACCCCGTGATGATGTGCGTCTCGACTTCGAGCCGGGCGCCGGACATGCCGACCGCGTCTCGCACCCCTTCCTGGCCGTCGACGATGAAGCCGCGTGGGACCACGTGGATGATCTCGCGATCGTTGGGGACCGAAACCGCGCGCGCGGCGTCGATCACCCGGCTCACGTCTTCGTGCCCGATCTCACGGTCGGAACGGGCGACCGCGATCATGCCGCGGCTGTTCTGGCTCAGGACATGGGTGCCGGCCATGCCCACGAAGGCGGACTCGAGCTTGTGGCCGCACATCCGCTGCGCGGCGTCGACCGCGTGGCTGATGCCGCGCACGGTCTTCTCCATGTTGACGACCACGCCGCGACGGAGCCCCTCGGAAGATGCCTCCCCGAAGCCGACGATGTTGAGGCCGCGCTCCGTCGGCTCGCCGACGACGCAGCAGATCTTGGTTGTGCCGATATCGAGTGCTGTGACGTATTTAGAACGGGGCAAAAACCTTTCCTGAAACGTTGGCTGGAACCGGCGAGCCCATTATAGTGTGGTCTCGCCGCCGTGACAACACAACCGGCCGCGAGTTATCCACAGGTTGCCCCCGCCCCACGCTCCCCGCACGTGGGGAAGGGAAAAAATGCTTAGAGCAGATGCCTGCGGATGACTGCCAGGTTGTCAAAGATTCGCACACCGAAGGCGACGATCGCGGCGAAATACAACTCGACGCCCAACTTGTCGCCCAGGTAGGTCAGCGCACCTGCCGCCAGCGAGTTGACGAGCAGTCCGGAGATAAAGACTTTGTTCTCGAAGTTTCCGTTCAGCCAGGCTTTGACCGCTCCTAGCACGGAGTCAAGCGCGGCGAGGATCATGACCGCGGTGTAGCGCGCGTAGCCCGCGGGAATTTGCAAGGGGGAGTTGAGCCCGAGGACGATGCCGATGGTGCCGAAGATGAAGACCGCCGCCACCAGCCAGAGCGCCTCGCGAGATCCCCTCGCCGGGAGCCTCACTTGTGGGGTCGCATCTGCACGGCGGGCGCGCGCGCGTTTTCGAGGTTGATGTATTGAATCGGCGCCGAGACGAAATCGATGCGGCTGCTCAGCGCGCGCAAGGCCGCGAGCTTCGGTTCCAGGCTGGCGCGGTCGTCGCCCGTG
>WNGO01002144.1_pt1 | contig 15855 bp, 12 predicted proteins | sample 5400511 | NCBI WGS metagenome assembly WNGO01 (sample SAMN13153380, study PRJNA577476) | soil metagenome | isolation source: 20 cm soil or saprolite under Garry oak tree replicate 2 | place: USA:California | collected 2016-06-15 | reverse complement strand
GTGCTGCGCGGCATCCCCACGCTGCAGGACGTGACATCCGATCTGCAGATCAAGAACCCGCAGGTGAGCGTGCGGATCGACCGCGACCGCGCCACCGCCCTGGGCGTGACGGTGCAGCAAATCGAGCAAGCGTTGTACGACGCGTACGGCTCGCGTCAGGTCTCGACGATCTACACCCCCAACAATCAGTACTGGGTGGTCCTCGAGCTGCTTCCGGAGTACCAGCGAGATCCCTCCGCGCTCAAGCTGCTGTATCTCCGCTCGCAGAAAGGGGCGCTGATCCCGCTTACCTCCGTCGCATCGGCGTCGAACGATATCGGTCCGCTGAGCGTGAACCACAGCGGCCAACTCCCCTCCGTGACGCTCTCGTTCAACCTGCCGCCCGGCGTTTCGCTGGGAACCGCGGTGAACGACGTCCAGAAGGCGGCCCGCCAAGCGTTGCCGTCGACAATCAGCACCGGGTTCTCGGGAACAGCGCAGGCCTTCAAGGACAGCCAGCAGGGCCTCTTTCTCCTATTGCTGCTGGCCATCGTCGTGATCTACATCGTGCTCGGCATTCTCTATGAGAGTTTCGTGCACCCGCTGACGATTCTCTCGGGACTGCCGTTCGCCGGATTCGGCGCATTGCTCACACTTGTCATCTTTCGTACCGAGCTGAGCGTCTACGCGTACGTCGGTGTGATCATGCTGGTCGGACTCGTCAAGAAGAACGCGATCATGATGATCGACTTCGCGCTCGATGCCGAGCGGCGCGAGGGGAAATCGCCGCGCGAGGCGATCATCGAGGCCTGCAGTGTGCGGTTCCGGCCCATCATGATGACGACGATGGCGGCGCTGATGGGAACGCTGCCGATTGCGATTGGGTGGGGGGCTGGCGCGGAGTCGCGGCGGCCGCTGGGCCTGGCCGTGGTCGGCGGTCTGGCGTTCTCTCAGCTCATCACGCTGTACGTGACGCCCGTCGTCTACACCTACCTCGATACGCTGCAGCACCTGGGACGGCGGGCCCGCCGGTCTGTCGCGGAGCCCGCCGCGGCCGACTGAGACCTAGGGCCGCTGCTGGACGGCGTCGACCCGGACGTTGGCGGTGATGCCGCTCCCGATGACGAACTGGTAGGATCCCAACCGCGCGGCCTTGAGGGTCACGACGACGGCGGTGTCGGCCGCTTCGAGTGTGATCAGCTGGAGGTCCTGCTGCCGCACATTGAGCCGCGCGCGACCGGTTCGCAGCGCTTGACCGAGTGTCTCGATCGACGTCGCATTCCCGTACAGATCGCGAGCCCGCAGGCGTAAGGCGAACGGCACACCCACCTGCACGATGATGGCCCGCCCGTTGACCGTCTCGCCATTGCGGTCGAGGATCAGCGAGTCGATCGGGCCAGGCTCGGCCCGGAGCGTCACGATCCGCTCCACCGAATCGATGCTGGCAAGGACGGCCGCTTCGCCCGCACGGATGCCGAGCACGACGTCCACGCGTACGCGGCCGGTGGAGTCGAGGACCGCCGATTCCGGAGTGACCCGGGCGTTCAAGGTCCGGAAATGAACGGTGTGGCCGGCCGCCGCTGCCCCCTGCACGGTGCGCGCCCGGAAGATCAGCGGCTCGCTCAGCGCGTTCCCGACCGATCCGTACGCCGAGCCGACGGGCAGAAAGCCGGTGTTGACACCTGACAGGCCGGCCGGCGCCGCGATCTCCATCTCCACCGGTGCCAGACCGCGCACCCGCACCTGTAGCGTACCGCCGCGCGTGACGGAGCCGGTGGTGACCGTGAGCGTCGCGCGCCCCGCCGAATCGGTGATCGCCGTGAGCGGTGTGCCGATGCCGCCACTCAGATCCACGGGTTCACCCGACACGGGATTGCCGAGCGAATCCGTGACCGCGGCAACGATGGTCGCAGTCGAATCGGTGCCGCGGAACGCGATGTAATCCGGCGTCAAACGCACCCGGGTCGGCCGCGAGGATCGTACGGAGTACAACACCGCGGGTTGACCGGGCAATGTCGCTCCACCGCCGGTGCGGATCTCGAATTGATGCGTCCCGGTGCGCGCAACGGGCGGCAGCCGGAAGACCGCGATGCCGCTGTCGTCCGTGACCGCGGAAGCATCTCGCGACAGACCCAGAACCGTCGTGCCCCGCAAGGCGAGGGTAGTACGGCGCAGCGGCGTCCGTCCACGGCTCAAGCGCACCCGCACGCTCCCGCCGATTCCGACGGTGGTGACGACGTCGGCGGGCTGGGCCACGGCGCTGACTCGCTGCGATGCTTCGTCGCTGGCGGATACGGAAGCACCCGCGGAGCTGGTCCGCCGGCTGTCGCAGGCCGCGGCGCTCGCAATCACCTCACCACCGGCGCCGGCGGTCCGCAGATCGGCCCAGTCGCGCTCGGTCGGACGAAACTTGAGACAACTCCGACGCACGACATCCGCGACTTCCGTCTGCGCGAAGAGCGGATTGGTGAGCAGGCGAATCAGCTCGGTCTTGTCGAGCGGCGGCGGCGACTGCGCGGCGAGTGGTGCAACCAATGTTGCGAGGGCAAGGACAGCGAGGCGGGAGCGCATGTCAGGGCCGGGCACAGGACGAGCGTTCGAACCGCAATTCCACCGCCCGGACGTCGGCGTACAGACTCTTGTCGCGAGAATCGCGAGCCGGGTCAGAACCGGCCATCAGATCCTTGCGCGCGATGTTATACACCAACCACCCGTCTTCGACCTGCGCCAGACCCCGCGCCAAACCGCTGCACGGCATGCGGCGCGAATCGTACATGCTCGCGCGCATGGTGAACGCGGAGATCGCCAGCGCAAGCGTGTCCGCTCTCCGGTCGAGCGTCGCGGTATCACTCACCACCAGGCCACCGGGCGCGGCATCAGAGCCTGAATGACCGTTCGTGGCCGCGCGCGAGCCGAGAATGCCGTAGAGAACCGTCACCAGGACCGCACCCGCCAGCGCCGACGCGACGTACGCCGTCGGCCGCACCAGCGCGCGGTACCAGTGTGGCTTCGCAGCGACGGGGGGCGAGACCCGCGGAGCTGGCAAGCTTGGAGCGACGTCGTCATCTGCGTCCGCTTCGGGGAGTAGCACCGGATGGTTGGGATGGCTCGCGCCGGGCGCGATCGAGGGCGGCGTGCCGAGACGTACGACGGGCTCGTAGGGCGGCGCGCCCGCGGGACGTGGGTTGATGACTGGATGCGTGTCAGGCATGTCTTCCCCTCCTTTGTAAGTGCGGTGCAACACTTCCCGCAGCAGGTATGTTCGAGCCGTGAGTCCAATCCACTTGGCCTCGGTCAGCCGCCGCGGCGGCGCTGATGAGGCCTTTCCGTTCACGGTTCCGGCCATCCGGACGCTCGAGCGGTTGGCGCTCACGCGCCCCGTGACCTTTTTCGTGGGCGAAAACGGCTCGGGCAAGTCGACGCTGCTCGAGGGCATCGCCACGGCGGCGCGATTGCCGACGGTCGGCAGCGCCGAGGTCCAGCAAGACGATTGGCTCGAGGCGCAGCGTCGTCTCGGAAAGGCCCTGCGCCTCAGCTGGGCCAAGCGGACCCACAGCGGGTTCTTTCTGCGCGCCGAAGATTTCTTTGGCTTTCTCAAACGGATGGCGCGGCTGCGCGCCGAAATGCTGATCGAGCAAGTCGAAGCGGCCCGCCAATACAAGACCGACGGCCGTTCCGAGGTCGCGCTCGGACTGAAGCTCGGACCGCTCCAAGCGTCGCTCGCGGAGCTCGAAAAACGGTACGGAGCGGAGCTCGACGCGAACTCGCACGGCGAGAGCTTCCTCAAGCTGTTTCAATCACGGTTTGTCCCCGGTGGCTTGTATCTGATGGACGAACCCGAAGCGCCGCTCTCGCCGCAAAGCCAGCTCGCGCTGCTCGCCATGATCGGCGACATGGTGTCGCAGGATGGGCAATTCATCATCGCGACCCACTCCCCGATGCTGCTCGCGTTCCCGGACGCGCAGATCTACAGCTTCGACCGGACGCCGGTCGAGGTGGTGGCGTACGACGATCTCGATCATGTGCGGATCACACGCGAGTTCCTGAACGCACCCGCGCGATACCTGAGCCAGATCCTCCAAGACAAACCCCCGCTCCACTGAGTGGCGCGGGGGTTTGAGGGGTGAGGCTCGGGGACGGCAGGGGAGGTTAGCGAATCCCGATCGACACCCCGACCTGGTAGACGCGCATATCCACGGGCGTCCGGACCTGCGTGGCGGTGAATGAGCCATCCGAGTTCTGCGTGAGGCCGCCGGCGGGCACATACGTGACCCGATCGTGACGCACCGCGCGGGCTCCGAAGTCGATCGCGATAGGCGTGCGCCCGCGCGAGAGGCCAATCAGCACGCCTGCCCCGGCGGACGTCGTCGTGGTGAAATGTCCATCGAGAAACGAATCGCCGGAGCAGCCGCACCCACCGTAACTCGCGCTGCTCCAAAACAGTGATCCGCCGATCGTGGCGAACCCGTAGAAGCGCAGCGGTCCCTGACCGAGCGTCAGCTGCGGTCCGGCCGCAATCGTTCCGATTTGCGAGAGCGTCGACACGCCGTACCCCTGATACTGGGCATCATAGACCATCCAGCTGCCATCGACGCGGAGCGCCAGTGCGCTGCCGCTCGTCACTCCGAAAACCGCGATGCCGGCAGCCACGTCGCCATTGCGCCGGAACTCGCCGAGGGGTTGGGCGACGACGAAGTTGACGCCGAAGCTGCCGCCGTCACGCACTTCCCGAAGGGCGGACCGCTGGCCGTACCCGGGAGTTGCCACAAGAGCCAGGCCCAGCACCGCCATGCCGATCCGCCGCATAATCGCCGTCCTGTGAGTGTGGAGTGATCCAGCGCCGTAGCGTAAAGGCAATGCACGTGCCAAGCTTTCCGCGCCTGCGCGGTGGCCTGCCGTGACCTCAAAAAGGGACATTTGGGAGCGATGATGGACCAGATCAGCTACGACGACTTCGCGAAGATCGACATCCGAGTCGGTCGTGTCCTGCAGGCCGAAGCGTTTCCGCAGGCCCGCAAACCGGCCTACAAGCTGCGGATCGATTTTGGTTCAGACGTCGGCGTAAAGAACTCGAGCGCGCAGATCACGAAGTACTACGATCCTCGAGACCTCGTGGGAAAGCTGGTGCTCGGCGTGGTGAACTTCCCACCCCGTCAAATCGCCACGTTTTTTTCGGAAGTCTTGACGCTAGGTGTGATTCTTGGGGAAGGCGACATCTGCCTGGTGCACCCCGACCGGGACGTCCCGCTGGGATCCCCCATTCGCTGATCCGCCGAAGCGTGTTTCGACGTACTGATCGAGAATTCGCAGGAAATCGGCGACGATCGTGTCGCCCTTGAGGGTGATTCTCAGCGCGCCGTCGACGTAGACCGGAGCACGCGGCTCCTCGGCGGTGCCAGGGAGTGAAATGCCGATGTCCGCATGCTTCGACTCCCCCGGCCCGTTGACGACACAGCCCATGACCGCGACGCGCAGCTCCTCCGAACCGGGGTAGCGCGCCTGCCAGGCGGGTCGCTGCTCGCGGAGGTAGGTCTGGATTTGCTCCGCCATCTCTTGAAAGAACGTCGACGTGGTACGACCACAGCCGGGACAGGCGGTGACCTGCGGTGTGAAGCTCCGCAGCCCCAGCGATTGCAGCACCTGCTGGGCGACCTGCACCTCTTCGGTACGGTCGCCGCCTGGGCGCGGGGTGAGTGAGACGCGGATCGTGTCGCCGATCCCTTCCTGCAGCAGAATCGAGAGCCCGGCCGTGCTTGCGACGATCCCCTTCGTCCCGAGCCCCGCTTCCGTGAGGCCGAGGTGCAACGGATAGTCGGAGCGCTCGGCGAGCCGGCGGTACACCGCGACCAGATCCTGCACCCCCGAAACCTTGGCGGACAGAATGATCCGATCATGCGGCAACCCGGTTTCCTCGGCGAGCTCCGCGGAGCGCATGGCGCTCTCGACCATGGCATCCATGGTCACGTCACGCGCATCCCGCGGCTCGTCGAGCCCTGCGTTTGCATCCATCATTTCGGTGAGGAGCTGTTGATCGAGGCTGCCCCAGTTTACGCCGATGCGGACCGCCTTGCCCTCATTGATCGCGACCTGGATGATCGTGCGAAAGTTGTCGTCACGACGCTTGGTCCCGACGTTGCCCGGATTGATCCGATATTTGGCGAGCGCGCGGGCGCAGTCGGGATACTTGGTGAGCAGCAGATGTCCGTTGTAGTGAAAGTCGCCGATCACGGGAACGTCGACGTCTCGGACGATGGCGGGGACGGCGCGAGCGGCTTCATCGGTGTTGACCGTCACGCGGACCAGCTCGCTGCCGGCCGCGTGCAGCGCGCGCACCTGTGCCGCGGTTGCGGCAACATCGGCGGTGTCGGTGTTGGTCATCGACTGGACGACGATCGGATGGGCGCTGCCCACCAGCACGCCGCCCACGCTGACAGGGACAGTCGGGCGTCGGAGACTCACGGCCCGAAATCTAGCGCTAAAAGACCTTGTCCTGGAGAACGATCCGCATCGTCACCGTGGTCAACCGCACCTTGCCTGACAGACCGGGGCCGGCATTCTGGTTCAGCCTCGCGTGCACACCCACCCACAGGGTGTTGGTGTTGAAGACGCTGTCGGAGAGCGACACGGTGGTCGGCGCGACGAGAGGAACGGTCGAAGGTTGTGTACCCGAAATGGTCCCGGTGGCCGTAAAGTAGGGCGCCCCGCCGTACGCAGTCGCGGAGTCTTTCGCGAAGAAGACCTCGAACGCGACCGACCCCGTCCCGGTGGCGTTATCTACCACCGCAGCCGCGGTGACCGAAACGCTATCGACGCTCGAATTCCCCAGGCCGGATGGGAGGCTGATCTTTTGCGCGGGGATGAACGAGTCGGCCGTGATCGTAATCGGCGACGGCGGGAGAGTGTAGCGAATCGTGTCCCGGCCGGATGGCTGCATGAAGCTCAGCACATCCACATTGAAGATCGCCCGACCTTGACCGCAGGCTATGACGAGCGCCAGGAGAGCGGCGGCAGCAAGAGCTTTCATGGGTCGCCCCTAATAGATCGAAATCGCCGTGGCCATAGTGACGGCCCGCTCAGTCGACAGTGAATTACTGTGCGTGAAGAATCCGACGTCCAGGCCGAGTGGTCCGAGTCGCACACCGGCACCAAAACCGAACTGCATCTTTTTGCGCTGATCGCGCGACACGCCACCACGTAGCGCCAGCGGGCCGGTGCGCTGCTCGACGCCGACGTGAATGATGGTCCCGCGGCCCGAATTGATGACGTCGCCACCGACCGTGGTCCCGGTGCCCATGTGCAGCGCCGCATTCGCCATGTAGGTGATCGGAAGCTTTGTCTTGCCGGTCGTGTCGGCGACCACGACCGAATCGAGAATCTTGTTCGTTCCGGTGTCATACACGAACCGCTGGATCTTCACATGGGGCCACGAGAGCTGGGCGCCGATGTCGTTCGCGCCCGCGCCAACCTCGAACGGTCCGGAGATCCAGACCACGCCGACGTCGCCACCGACACCGGTGCCGAACGGCTTGTTGGACGTGTAGAGGTTGCCGTTGAGGAGCGGCGACGGCGTGGCCGCCAGCACCGGGTTCCCCGTCGTGAAGCCGGCCGGGCCTATGCCGCGGCCATACGTCGCGCCCATGTAGTAATGCAGCGCGCCACCGATGTAGAAGCCGTCGTCGGTGTCCGGCCCGCCCGCCCCGTGCGTCAACCGGCCGGCATAGCCGATCGTTGGCGCGAAGCCCGCTTGTACCGTGCCATCGACGTTCACGGAGTAGCTCGTGTTTGGCCGCGCGCTCGAATCGCTGGTCAGAAAATCCCGCAGCGTGCTGTCGAGCGTGAACCTGACGTCATACTGCAGGAAGCCCATGACCCCAACGTGGAATCCCGCAGCCCCGGCGCCGACGTCGAGGAGCCGGCTCGTCGTTCCCAGGCCAAAGTCCTGTTCGGGAATCAGCACCTTGGACGCGCCCAGGTCGAGGATGAGCTGGTTTCTGCCGATGGTGAACTGGACGTCATTGGTCGGCGTGGGCGCCTTCTTGACTTCCAAGAAGACCGGTGGATTGAGGATGACATTCATCAGCGCGACGGGATTGAACGCCGGCGACTTTGGATCGAACATCGGATCGTGGCCGAGTTGGTTGATCGGATGATCCTTGAGGAACTGGATCAGTCCGAACGGGACCGGGATCGAGAACTTCGGTGCCCCGGGAACGTGGTTCTTGTTCTTGACGGCCCGATATGCGGGGTTGTAGCGACGGGCGTTGCCGTCACGGCTCAGGGAGACCCCTCCCATGCCGTAGCGGCGCGCGTCGAACGAGAACTGCGCGTGCGCCGCTCGGATAGGAGCAAAGGCGAGCACGGCGAGCGCAACAGCGACGACTCCAGTTCGCACAAAGCACCTCGAGGCTTGGAAAGGCCGCCACAACTTTGCACATTGTGCCCGATTTTTCCATTGTTTGGTGTGAGGAAGGTCACGCCAAACCCGCTTCAGGATGCGGTTTGGAGCGTCAGAGTGACCCGTGTCCCCTTGCCGGGCACGCTTTCGAGGGTGATCACCCCACCCCAGCTCTCGACCAGGCGGCGGGCGATTGCCAGACCCAGACCGGCGCCGCTCGACGTCGTCGAGAAGGTGGGCTCGAACACGCGCGGCAGGACCTCCGGCGCAATCCCGCGGCCGTCGTCGGCAACCACAAGCTGACGACCGCTCGCCGCAACCTGCACCGTCACGCGTCTGGCGTCGGCGTTGCGGGCGTTCTCCAGCAGGTTCACGAGCACCTCCTTGACTTCATCCTTGCGGGCGAGGGCCGGTGGGGGCACGCCGTTGCTCGTCCGCACTTCGAACCGCGTTGGCGAGCCGAGGTCGTAGAGCTGCACGACTTCGCGGGCGGTCGCGACGAGATCGACGGGCTCGAGCGGCAGCTGCTCGGCGGCCGACGGGGGGGGCGCGCCAAAGCGCGAGAACGCCCGCGCGATCCCGTCCAGCCGGTCGATTTCGGCCAGGATGCGCTCCGCCGTTTCGTTGAGCGTCGCCTCAAAGCTCGCCGACTGGCTCTTGCCGCGAACCCGCTGCAGATGCTGGATGCCGAGGCGAATCGGCGTGAGCGGGTTCTTGATTTCGTGCGCCACCTGGCGCGCCATTTCTCCCCAGGCGAGGACGCGCGCGGCGCGTGTGAGCGCCGTCGCATCATCGAGCGCGATCACGCACCCGTCGGGCGCCGCGCCGAGCCGCGCGAGCTGCACGCGAATCTGCCGGCCGCCGACCTCGAATTCGCGGTCTTGAATCACGTCGCGATTCTCGGTGAGGAACCGCGCGACGGCGTCCCACACCGGCGCCCACGCGGCGGCGGTCGCCTGCGGCAGCACGTCGCCCGGCTCCAGCGTCTCGCTGGCGCCCAGGACGAGCTCTGACGCGCGCGGGTTCGCCAGCGTGACACGGAGCCCGTCGTCCACGGCGATCACGCCCGTGGCGACGTTCGCCAGCACGCGCGCGGTCCGCTGCCGTGCCTCCTCGAGCGCCGCCTGGCTGCGGCGGACGTTTGTGGCCATCCGATCAAACGCGCTGAGGACCGGCTCGAATTCCCGTGGCGTGCCCGGCGGGAAGGCCGGCGGCTCATTGCCCCGCCCCACGGCAATGGCCGCTTCGCGCAGCGCGGCGACCGGTTTCGCGAGCCGGCGGGCCGCGAGGCCGGCAAGGTAGATCGCGGCCACCAACCCGACGAGCGTCGCCAGCAGGAGGCCGAAGGTGAGGTCCTCCCGCTGCTCCCGAATGCGCTCGTCGTCCAACAGCTGCGGCACTGCCAGCACTCCCTGCTCACCGGTGGGGCCCGGCGCAACGACGAGAAAGCCGACGCGGGTCGGCCGGCCGCCGGTGCGCGCGTCGATGGTCGTCTCGAGCTCATCCTCGAGCGTGCCCCGGAAGACCTGGGGAGCGAGAAATGGATCGACCAAACCGAGCTCCCCCAGCACCGGCGAGCTCGTGGCCACGAGTACGCCCCGGCGATACAGCCACAATTCGGCGTCGAGCCGGCGGCCCAACTCGACCAGGGAGCGAGCGATCGTCTCGGGCGGATCTTGGGCGACGGTTTCGGCGCCGGCGGCGGCGTCGCGGAGCGTCTGGTGAATGAGCAGGTCGCCGGAGCGTCGAGCGTCCTCGGCCAGGTCGGTAAAGCTCCAGGCCGCAAATCCAAGAACTGGCAAGACGAAAAATGTGATGAGCACAGACGTGAGCTGCGCGCGATAGCTCGTGCGCAGCGTCGTGAGCAGCGCCGGCAGGCGCGCCTGCCAGCCCTCGGCCACGATCAGTCCAAAGAGCCAGACGCCGGCCAGGAGCAGCACGTCGAGTCCGACGACCAGAATGCCGCGAACCAGCAGCGACCACGGCCCACCGAGCGCGACGCGCAAATGCACATGACGGGCGCCACCTGGGAGGTCGACCTGCCGCTCCCCGCGCACGGCCCATCCCTCCCGGCGCCATTCCACGGTGCTGCCGACCGCGCTCGCCTGAATCGGCAGCGACAGCGAAATCGTGTACGGGGGCTCGACCCCCGGATCTCCCCGGAGAAACCGCGCGACCCGATTGGGCGGCAACAGACGCGTCCGCGGTCCCACGCCCACGGTGAGGACCGTGCCGTTGGCGAGCGGCGCCACCAGGATGTAGTGGACGCCGGGAATCCCTTCGACGCGCTCGATACAGGGGCCTGCGCCGGCCGAGCGCGCGAGGGTGGAAAGCAAGCCTGCCCGCAGGTCGAGCTGCGCGAGCTGAAGCTCCGCCAGCGGCGGACCCTCCGGCCCAGCGCCCCACAGCTCGAGCATGGCCGGATAGTCTTCGCCGACAAGCGGCGATCCAACCCACAAAGCGTACAGATCGCCCGCGGTTTGCGGGGGCGGCTGCGAGGGGGCGGTCACCTGCTGACTGAGGCGCTCGAGCAGCGCGACCGCGACTGGGTCGCCTTCGTGCCCGAGCCGCTGCGCGTCGCGGGTCGCGAGCGACAAACGTCCTTCGACCGCCGCGCCCCAGGCGAGGAGGGCGGCCGCCGTTCCTGCGACCACGGCCATGCCGACGAGGGCCCACCGCCGGCGGGCCCGGAAAATCGCGCCGACCAGCGCAGGGAGCCAGAGGAAGGTGTACCACTCGGGCCACGCGCCGTGCGGGCTCCACAGCCACAGTCCACCGATCGCCGCCACCGCGCCCCAGGCGCACGCCGCCGGCAGCGCGGGTGAAACGCGTTCCGGCTCCTTGACGCCCCGGACCAACGCGGCCGCCAACAGAATGAATGCCATTGCGGTGACGGCAAGCGCCGCCTGCCACGACAGCCACTGCTCGATGCTCACCCCGCTCGCCGGGGGCGCGATCCCGCGACCGAAGTAGCGCACCACGTAAGGCGCGGCGAGCATCAGAAAGGCGGCGGCCGCCATGCCCAGCCACGTTCGCTTCACGCCCCGGCGCCACAACGCACCCGCGGCAACGAGGACGAGCACTCCCACGACCAGCAGCGATCCTGCCGACGTGCCGACGACTCCCGGAACGGGACGATAGAACGTGGCCGGCGAGAACAACGCGGCCGGGCCGAAGGGCGAGCGCAACAGGGTCCAGCCCGCGACCAGGAGCACGCCCCAGCGCCACGCGCCCGCGGGCGCCGTCAGCAGCAGGACGGCGAGCAGCACCACCAACGCAAGCCTGGCGAGCCACGCCGTATCCGCCAGCGCCGCGAGTTTGGCGTCGCCCTGCGATGGCGGGATTGTCTGCACCGAAAACAGCGTGTCGCCCGGAGCACAGTCCTCGGGCGGCGGTGTGCGCGGCGTGCAGATCTCGAAGACGCTCGAGTCGCGCGGACCTTGCCCGGGCGGGAACAACCGGAGCGACACGCCGTGCGCGCCCTCGAACAGTGCGGTAAGGCTGTGATCGCCGTCGGCGATCGCGGGCGTCGCCGACAACAACACACTCCCGACCGAGGTCGCGGTGCGTGTCTGGCGCCGCGCCTCGAGCACGCCGTAGAATGGAGTCATGACCACTTGCAGCTCGGTCGTGTCATTGGGCGCAGGCATCGTCCGGTGGCGCCCCGCCCAGGCCCCATTGTCATCGAGCACCGCCGCGCCGCGTTCGAACGCGGGCCCCGACTCGACGGCATTGTCGAGGCGGTCAAATACGGCTTCACGCGGGAGCGATGCGGCGGTCGCGCCGCGCTCAGCGAGCCGCCGCGCTTCCGCGATCGCCTGGCCGAGGGAGGTCTGCAGGAAGCGCGAAGCTGCGGTCACGCGCCGCTCGCGGAGGGCAGGCCAGCAGCATTCGATGCGCCAGATGCGCAGCGCGCCCAGGCACAGCACGGCGCCGAGCAGGACGCTCGCCAACGCCGCGGCCACGCTCAGCGCGTGCCGCGGACCGGGTGGCCTGACGGCGAGCACGAGGGCCACGAGCCCCGCCGCGCCCGCGAGCGCCGCCCATACGACGGCACCGCTACGCAGCCATTCGGCCGTCGCCAGAATCGCGAAGCAACCGGCGATTACGACGTGAGCTTGCCGCTGCACCTGAGCGTTCTCACCCCCGACGCGGTGCGCGCCGTACTCGCGCGCGACTCTCGGCTGTTGGTCCCGGTGGGCACCTGCGAACAGCACGGACCCCATCTGCCCCTGGGATGTGACACGTTAATCGTTGAGCGGCTCGCCGATGATCTCTCCGCCGGCTTCGGCATCCTGCGTGCTCCGACCGTGCCATACGGCGTGAACACGGCCACCAAGCGACCATATCCGGGCAACGCCGCGGTACGCCGGAAGACCCTGCATCGCTGGATGAATGACGTGCTGGGCTCCTGGGAGCTAGGTGGCGTAGATACCTTCATTATTCTTACCGCGCACGGCCACGACCCGCACCAGGAAGCCCTCTCGACGCTGCGGACCCGGCGGGCTCGGGTGTTCACTGTCGACATCTTTGACCTGGACTTCACCGGCTACCTCGACGACCCAGGCGGTCCTACGCACGGCGGCGAGCTGGACACATCGCTCATGCTCCACCTGGCACCCGAGCTGGTTCGCATGGACCTGGCACAGGACTATCCCCTCACCGAGCGCCAGGTCGCGCGGTACCGGCGGCGCGCCGCCGCGTCTGTCCCTGCGCTGTCGCCTGGGTCTGTAGGGCGGCCGAGCCTCGCGTCGGCCGAAAAGGGGGCGCGCCTGTATAAGATGATCCATGACCGCATCGCGACGCGAGTTTTGGGAGCCCCCGCCCCCGCCCCGGCCCCCCCGGTAGCGGCATGATTACGAGCCTCTTGGCCCTCGCGCTCCTGCAGGCACCGGGAACCGCCGTCGACGAGGGCGTTCTCGTCGTGCGCGTGGACACGCTGGAGGTGGCGCGCGAGTCGTTCCGCTTGAACCGCGGGCGCCTCTCGCGCGGCGAGCCGGGGTGGACGCTGGCCACGACGATCCGTTACGATCGCGCGCGGCCGGTCGTAGTGCTTGCCCCAATCCTCGAGGTGAACGGCGACACGATGCCGGCGGCGCTGCAGTACGATGTCGCCGACCCGCGCCAGCCGTCTCGCATCCTCGGCGAGCTGGGCCGGGGTCGGTTTACCGTGCGATTGCTCGCGCGTGCGACCGAACGCGCGCGCGAATTCCCAACCGGTCAGCGTGCTGTCGTGCTCGACGATTCGGTCTTCGCCCCGTACGTGTTCGCCGCATGGCGCGCAACATCAGAACCTGCCACGCTCACGGCGATCTTCCCGCGCGCGCTCCGCCGCGATGTCATCCAAGTCAGGGACCTGGGCCAGGCATCCACGACGCTCAATCACGACCCTGCCCGCCTGCGTCATATCACCGTCGGCGGGGAGGGTCAGGAAACGATTCATCTGTGGCTGGATGAGTCCGGTCGCCTCATGAAGGTCGAAATCCCGGCCCGACACCTCAGCGCCGAGCGCCTCGCCGCCAGCTGACCTTGCTGCCCAAGTACCCTGGGCTAGGTTCCAGCGCAGGCCGAAACCGCTTCAGGTACTCGCGCGTATGGCGCTTCGACCTCACGACATGTCTTTTCAAGGACGACCATGAAACAGGTGTTGATCGTGGCAGGCCTTTTGTTAGGCCCCGCCGCCGTTGCGGTTGCGCAGCAGCCGAAAACCCCACTTCCCTCTGTTACCGCGGGGCTTTCCCTCCGAGACGCGATCGCGCTCGCCCGGGAACGGAACCCGGCCTACCGCCAAGCGCTGAACAATCGCGGTCCCGCGGCGTGGGGCGTCCGGAACGCGTACGGTCAGCTGATCCCGAGCTTTACCACTTCGGCTGGCATGAGTTACACCGGACCGGGCTCACAGACGTTCTTGACGTCGAGTTTCACGCAGAGTGTGTCGACCGTCTCTTCATTCTACGATCTCGGCCTGTCGTGGCAGTTTTCCGGCGCCACGCTGTCGCAGTTGTGGCTGTCGCGTGCGCAACAGCGCGCCTCGGATGCGGACGTCGCGGGAGCGGAAAACGCCCTCCTCACAGGCATCACGCAACAATACCTCACGGTGCTGCAGACCCGTGCCCAGGCGGAACTGGCCCAGAAGACGCTGGAGCGGAACGAGGAATTCCTGAAGCTCGCGCAGGCGCGCTACGGCGTGGGCCAGGCAACATTGATCGACGTGCGCCAAGCGCAGGTCGCTCGCGGTCAGGCCCTGGTTGCGCTGCTGCGCGCGCAAACGCTCGTCAGCACGGAAAAGCTGCGCCTCTTCGAGCAGATGGGTGTGACGCCACCGGTCGATGTGGCGGCGATCCAGCTGACCGACTCGTTCAGCGTGCAAGCGCCGACGTGGCAGCTGGCGGACCTCATGACGATGGCCGAGCAGCAGAATCCCGCGCTCAAAGCCCTGCGCGCCCGCGAGGGCGCGGCGGCGTGGGGCGTGCGCGCCGCGAAATCGAGCTACGGCCCGACGGTGTCCGTGTCTGCCGGGTGGTCCGGCTTCACGCAGCAGTTCACGGATGTCGACCCGATCATTTTCAGCCAGCAGGCCGCGTTCGCGGGCCAGTACGGCGAGTGTCAGGACAACAATACGATCCGGACCAACGCGGGACTCGCGCCGAACGACTGCAGCGGCTTTGTCTGGGGCGCCTCCGACGAGCAGGCGCTGCGGAATCGGAATTCCGTCTTCCCATTCCAGTTCACCCGGCAGCCGTTTCAGGCACGGCTCACGCTGACGCTGCCCATCTTTACAAACTTTTCGCGTGAGCTGCGTGTCTCAGAAGCGCGCGCCCAGCATGACAACCTGGAAGAGTCGGTGCGGGCGCGCGGCCTGGGCGTCCAGACCGAGGTGAGCCAGGCGTTCCTGACGCTGCAGACGGCGTTCCGGACGGTCGGGCTGCAGGACACGAACCGCACTGCTGCCCGCGAGCAGCTCCAGCTTGCCACCGAGCGCTACCGCGTCGGCTCGGGCACATTCTTCGAGCTGCTCGACGCACAGGTCGCTGCGCTCCGTGCCGAAAGCGACGCCGTGAACGCGACGTACGACTACCACAAGGCCTTGGCGCTGTTGGAAGCCGCCGTCGGCCGCAGCTTGCGTTAACCGAGAGGATCGAGCCGCCATGTCTAAGCGGAACAAAGTGCTGTTGGGAGGCGGAGGGGCCGTTCTCCTGATCATTCTGGTGATGGTGAGTGCCAGCGCCAAGCGGGAGAAAGGCATCGAGGTGCGCTTCGAGACTGTGGGGCGCAAGGATCTCGTCGCCGCCGTGACCGCCAGCGGGAAGATCCAGCCCAAGAAGAAAGTGGACATCAGCGCCGACATCACCGGCCGCATCACGCGGATCGCGGTGCGCGAAGGCGACCTGGTCCAGAAGGGCCAATTCCTGCTCCAGATCGATCCCACGATCTACCAGGCGAATTTGCAGCGCGCGCAGGCAGCGATGTCGCAATCCGAG
>WNGO01001322.1_pt1 | contig 15859 bp, 16 predicted proteins | sample 5400511 | NCBI WGS metagenome assembly WNGO01 (sample SAMN13153380, study PRJNA577476) | soil metagenome | isolation source: 20 cm soil or saprolite under Garry oak tree replicate 2 | place: USA:California | collected 2016-06-15 | reverse complement strand
TTTTTTCCCTCCACGGAAGCGAAGCAAAGCCAGTGCACGTCCCGCATCCCAGCGCCACCTGGTTGTGAAAAGAGGCGACGTCAGCACGGCTTGCTCGAGAACAGAGCGGGCTGAATTTGGATGTAGGAAATGAAAGACATCGGCGAGTGGAAAACTATGTTGCTCGCTCAGCGAGATGTTCAATCCGTTGTCGGTGGCAGCAGCCTGCAGTTCGAAATTAAACGAGCGGCAGAACCGCTTGCGGAGCGCGAGACCCCAGGCCTTGTTAATTCGCCCGCCGAATGGAGCGTGGATCACGAGTTGCATGCCCCCGCTTTCATCGAAGAAACGCTCGGCAATGATCGTCGTTTGCGTGGGGACTGCGCCCAAGGTCGCACGACCAGTCACCACGTACTCAACCGCTTGCTCGGCTCCTGCGTCGTCGAGTCCGCATTCGAGCTTGAGCCAGGTAACCGCAGCGATGGCGTCTTTGGTCAACTGTCCGGTGGCATCAGAAGCGGCACACGGAACGAACGAACTAATCTTCTCTCGTAACTCCGAGACGTGTGCAGAGAGTTCGTCGGTCCGTGCCGGTGCTTCGCCGCGCCAGAACGGAATCGTCGGTGGCGCTCCTTGTGCGTCCTCTACCAAGACGCTGCCCGAGGATACTCGGCGGATCCGCCAGGAAGTGTTTCCCAGCAACATGATGTCGCCAGCTATGCTTTCTACGGCGAAGTCTTCATCTACAGTGCCGACGACTGCGCCTTCGGGCTGCGCAACCACGGTGTATAGCGAATTCTCTGGAATGGCGCCGCCACTGGTAATCGCTGCCAAACGGCTGCCACGGCGGGCGCGGACGATGCCGTTCACGCGGTCGCGATGAAGGTAAGCCGCATAACGCCCGCGCGTACTGGCGATACCTTCGCAAAGCATTCCGAGAATCTCGTCGAAGTCCGCGCGTGCAAGATCGCGATACGGATAGGCACTGCGCACAGCTTGGAACAATTCCGTTTCATTCCAGTCTTCCGCAGCGCACATAGCTACGACCTGCTGCGCCAGAATGTCCAAGGGAGCTTCGGGGATGGCGATGCGGTCGAGATCGCATTGGCGAATCGCGCGCACAAGTGCAGCACATTCGAGCAACTCGTCCCGTGTCGTTGAGAAGAGCCGACCTTTGGGCACTGCTCCGCGCCAGTGACCCGCGCGGCCGATACGCTGCAAACCCGCAGAAATGGAACGCGGCGAGCCAATCTGGCAAACCAGATCGACGGTGCCAATATCAATCCCCAGTTCGAGAGAAGCCGTCGCTACCAGTGCGCGGAGCTCTCCGGATTTCAGTTTTTTCTCCGCCACAAGCCGAAGTTTGCGGGACAAGCTGCCGTGATGCGCGGTCACGGCCTCCTTTCCCAAACGCTCGGCAAGATGATGTGCCACGCGCTCTGCCAGACGTCGGGTATTGACGAACACAAGTGTTGAGCGGTGCTGCGTGGCTAGCGTAGCGAGTCGGTCGTAGATTTCAGCCCACATTTCGTTGGACGCTACGGGACCAAGTTCGCTGCCAGGTACTTCGACGGCCAGGTCGAGCTCACGGCCATGAGCTATTTGCACCACGATCGGGTCGGGCCGATCGCTGCCGGCCAGAAAATGGGCCACGAGCACGATCGGCTTCTGCGTTGCGGAGAGGCCGATGCGCATGAGGCGCTTGCCGGTCAAATGATCGAGGCGCTCCAGCGAAACGGCCAGGTGTGCGCCGCGCTTGTCGTCGGCCACCGCGTGAATTTCGTCTACGATCACGGTCTCGATGGTTCGCAGGATCTCGCGGCTCTTCGCGGCGGTTAGTAGGATGTAGAGGGATTCCGGAGTGGTGACCAGAATATGCGGTGGATGCGCCAACATCGCGCGGCGCTCTTGCGCGAGCGTGTCACCTGTACGCACTGCGGTACGAATTTCCGGCATCAAGAATCCGCGCTGCCCCGCGAGCTGCAGAATTTCGCCTAGCGGAAGTTCCAAGTTCTTCTGAATGTCGTTACTTAGTGCCTTGAGTGGCGAAACGTAGAGAACCTCGGTGCGGTCGGTCAATTCTCCGCTGATCGCTTTACGGACTAAACGATCGATGCAGATCAGAAAGGCTGCCAGCGTTTTGCCGGAACCCGTTGGAGCTGAGATTAGCGTGGTTTTCCCAGCAAGGATGTGCGGCCAGCCCTCTCGCTGGGGTTCGGTGGGTGTATCGAAGCGGCTGACAAACCAGTCGCGGACGAGCGGGTGGGCCCATTCCAGACCGGAAGCGAGCGTTGGTGCGAACTCGGTGTTCATTGTCCTTACGTCCAAATTATAGCGCGGTGGTTCGGAACTCACAGACGAAGCTTACAGTCTCTGTGGCTGTGCTGCGATCATCAGGTCTGGAATTAATCCGCAAGCTGCGTGACTGAGCCCCGCTTCATCCCGAGGCGAACGTTTTCCAGCGTTGCTGCAGGTGATGTCGCGCCCTCCGTTCCCCGCCGAGCCGTACATCACGTTTGGAGGCTTAATGCGACTTAATAATGACATCGTCGCAAAGACGCTTTCCCAAATGGGGGATTCGGCGATTCCTCCCGTTGTAAACCACCTCCTAAAGAGTCCGGAGAAGGGAACCCGCGGACGAGCGGTGTTGATCCTAGCTAATATGGGCTCACCCACGGCTCGCAAGGCCCTGCAAGATCGTCTACTCCACGAAACCGATCCAGATGTGAAGAAATTAATTCGAGACAGTTTGCGTTCGTAAAAAGGCTGGCTATTTCTGCGATCAAGTGAAGGTCCCTGCTTATTCTTCGCGCAACTAGCGTGCAATCGCGTCCGCCGATCCGGAGCACTCCGAGCACGAGGATCGGTTCATTCTACTTGGTGTGAGTTCAGCGGCAAGAACGCTTATCATAGTTCACTGTTACAAGGAAAACGATTCCGTGGTCAGGATTATTTCTGCCCGTAAGGCGACTAGAAAGGAGGTGCGCTTCTATGAGGAAGGAACATGATTTCTCCAAATTGAAAGAGCTGAAGAACCCGTACGCAAGAAAGAAAAAGGCGGTGGGCATTAACTTGAGTCCGGAAGTCGTGGACTACTTCAAGCGACTGGCGGAAGAGACTGGACTGCCTTACCAAAAACTGTTTGATTTGTATCTGCTGGACTGCGCGAGAAAACGCAAGAAGCTGACAATGAAGTGGGTCGCATAGCGGCGACCAATTACTCAAGCTGCCGTGAATGCTTCGGCGTCATCCTCGCACGAATCGCGTGGGAGGACATTGGTTTGATTAAGCGGTAACCTGCGGTCCACAGGAGTAATGGTGGCCCTCTATGTCGACGTTCAGGCTTGTTACTGCCTCGGCCAAGTATGGCTCTCGAAAGATTAAGTCTAAGCGTAGAAATGGAGAGACACAGGCCCTGCGCGAAGAAGCAGCAAAATCTGGTGCCGGGGGCCAGACTTGTACATGGCAGTCCCAGGACTCAATTCGAAATCGACGTCGCGGCGTGACCGAAATAAGTACTCTCGGCAGGTTTTGACCGTGATAGCGCCGTCTCTTTCCACCTCTCGCCAATGCGCGGACTGTCAGACAGGTCGCATTGCCGCTCTTGCCGAATTTACATGAGATGGGCGCGCGGTCAGTGATACGTAGAGCCCGCCCCGTCCCCGGCAGTCAGGACAAAGAGAACAATGGGCTTCGTGAAGGTGTTTGATGGGGCCCCAAGCGATGACTTTCCATTGTCAGCGGTAAGCTTTCGACAGTCGTTGATCCCCGAACAGCACGCCGGCCGCATTAATCAAATACTGCTCATCGCTAAGCATCTCCACCAGTTCATCGGGGAAAGGGGAGATTTCGGTTTGCAAATACGCGGCGAGTTCGCGATAGATTTCCCGCCGCGCGTAAGAAGCCAGTTCGTTGCGCCGCCGCAGCGCATCTTGAATCAGACTGGCCAGTGCCGGCGTCGCCGCTCGGCGGAGTTTTATCGCGATTGTGGGATAGTCCATGAACGAGTTGTACTTCTGCCGTGTCCAGAATTCCTCTCCCGGCGCAACCAGCGGCGATTGGCGTATAACGAGAGTCCCTGCCACGCGGTCGCCAAAGCGCCGCATCAGCGGATTGCTCAGCACGGAAAGTCCTCCAACCAGATATGCGAACGGCAGGGCATCGAACACGCGCATCAGATTCCGCACCCACGCCTGTTCGATCCGCAGCGGAAGTCCGGACTGGTCAATCACCCGCAAATGGAACAGGCGTTTTCCAATCGTCTGCCCATTCCAAAAGCCTTCCAGCAATGCGCCATAGGCAAACCCGATTGCGAATTCCGCGAGTGTGATCACCATGACTCCAAATCCCGGCGCTTTCGCGAAAATCCGATAAATCAGCAGCCCAATTCCGTTCACTGTCCCCAGCACGATGGCGATATCAAGCAGCATGGCGTAGAGCCGGGAAGAGGGACCCGCCAGGGGCAATCGAAACAGCACGCCCTCCGGCGTGGCAATGGTCAGTTCGGCCGTTGTGGCCCAGCCGGTTGGCTGAGAATCTTTCATTTGTTCTCCGCGGGAAGTTTGTTATCCGCTTCGGCATCAGTCTTTCGTCGCCCGATCAGTAGCAGATAGACCGTCAGCAGCGCGAGTTCCGCTCCGCCAACCGCAACTTTGAACCAGTACGGCAGAACCGGCTCGTGATGCTGTGAAAAAAACGCTTCCATCACTCCAGCCCACACCAGCATCATCGCCGTACCGGCGATCAGCACGAGCCATTCGCGCATGGATTGACGCACATCGCGATCCTCGCGCCGGCGCAGCAGTACGCGCGCCAGGTAGAACCCCGCTTGCCCGGCGATCAGGATTGATGGAATCTCGAAGACGCCATGGGGCAACAGCCACGCCGACATGAATAGTCCGAAGCCCTGTTGCGTGTAGCGCACCGCCACGGCCCCGAGCAGAACGCCATTCTCGAACAGCAGGAGCGCCGTCCCGATACCGAACGTTACTCCTAGCGCTGCCGCGAGCATCGCCACCTCGATGTTGTGGCGGATCAGCTGCGCCGAGAATGCGGCTTCGGACAGTGTTGAGTGCCGATCCTGATTCTTCCCTTGCTCCTCTTCATGCACACGTTGCACTGGATTGCGCAGGTAATTGGCCGGAAGCAGCACGTCCACGGCGGCGGGATCGTAGTGCACCGCTAGTCCGCCCAGCGCGCAGCCCAGCACCGTAATCAGCACGGCTAGTGCGAAATAGCGCGACTGCCGGCGGAATGTTTCCGGGAACAGCGTGAAAATTCTCAGCCAGAGGCGCGGCTGCCAGAGTTCGGAACGCGTCGGCGGAACGTAGTGCAGTTCCGCATAGGCTCGCGCCACCAGCCGCTCGAGATATTGTCTCAGCTCGGGCGCCAACGCCCCGTGTGTGACGCGATTCAAGTCCACGGCGGCCTGCGCGTAAAGCTCCTGCAGTTGTTCGGCTTCCATGGGATTCAACCGGCGGTCCGGCCGGCCTTCTATCGCAACGAGCAGCGATTCGAGGCTGCTCCAGCGCGGTCCCGCCTGCGTCTGAAATCGTTCGAGGTCCAAAATCACAGCCGCTGCTCCCGTTTGCTTTCCAGATATCCTTCGACGGCCTTTCGCAGGAACATCTCCGCGGGTATATACCGGAGCTGAACGTTCAATTGGCGCAGTTGTCGTTTCAGCGCGCCAAGGCGCTGGTTTTCTTTTTCACCTGCGAGCGCCGCATACACGTCCTGGTCCGTGTGCAACTCCTCACCCGGCGAAAATGCCGGCCGGGCGTGAGCCGGCAAGATACTTGTCATTAAGAGGGCGTGTGACGATCGGACCAAGCCGACTCCACGGCGCAGCGAATCCGAGACCGAGCGCATGGTCAAATCCGCCAGCAACAGCAGGTACGCGCGCCGCCGCAGCCGCACTCGAATTTCGCTGAACAGCGTTTCGTAATCCGCGGTCGTCGGCAAAGGCTCGACATGCAGCAGACGATCACGAAATTGATGAAACTGCGATTGACCGCTTCCCGCGCGTAACCAGGACTTCGGCTCCTCCGCGAAGGTCACCAGCCCGAATTCATCGCCCAGTTCCAGCGCCACCGTCGCGCCCACCAACGCCGTTTCCACGGCGAGATCTAGCAGCCGTCGTTGCGCGCGTGCTTGCGGGGCATTGCTCTCAGTGGCTGTGGCGGGGTCTAGTGCAACCGCAGACGCCCGCGATTGGTCTACTACGAAATAGACTTCCTGCTTCTGCTCCCATTGGAACAGCCGCGTCACCGGAGCTCCTCGACGCGCCGTGGACTTCCACGCGATCTCCGAGTATGTGTCGCCAGCCTGATATTCGCGCAGGCGCTCGAAGTCGCGCCCGTGTCCGGTCCACGGCGTCTGCCGCGACGCCACAAGCGTGCGGTAAACCGGGCTGCGCAGAATCTCCCGCCGCCCGGATCGCAAATCCGCCTCGATTCGCAACTGCTCCGGCGAATCGAACCATTGCCGCAACCGCCAGAATCCGAGGCGTGAACACCGCTCGATGCCAACGCGCGGCCCAGGCCACAGCCCGCGCCGAAGCAAAGCAATCTCGGGCGTCCATGGCCAGAGCTGGATAGGCGCGCTGCTTGCTGAGGTTGATCCCCCTGCGGCCGGTTCCGGCTGCTCAAGCTTCAGCCCTTGAGTACCGCTTTGCACCCGAATAGCGGTCTCGCTCTCCGGTGTTGCCGGCATGATCGCTACTCGCACTTCACTTCGCAGTCGGCGCCGGCCTGAGCCCGTGAGCGCGAGCGGGACCTGGATGGTCTTCCCTTCGCGTCCACGAAGACCTTTCCCCGGCGGTAACAGGACTGGTGCGCATTCTTCGCGGGCGAGCCACAGCGCGAACGCGTCATAAGAAGCCAGCAGCGCCACAGTCGTGACGATCAGCCCGAACAATAACCATCCACGCGCGATCCATGGCGCAATGCACGCCGTTACGCCCAGTAGTCCTATCATCCACACGAGCGATCCTGTTGGACTGAATAGTTTTCCCACCGGCTGAAGCGCGATCCGTTCATTCGGTTTGTCGCGCGATTCCAGGTTGCGGCGTGGCGGCTCCGCGGTGGCTTGGACCTCGGCAGCGATAGCCGCGCCCCGCGCTCCGGCGCCCGTAGACTTCGTATCTCCAGCCGTCATCATTTCGCCTGCTTCCATGCTGTCGCCTGCCACATGTATCACGCGTGCGGTTTACCGCGGTACTTCGACTGCCTCCAGCACCGCCTTGATTACCTCGCGGATCTCGACGCCTTCCATCTCGAACTCCGGTCGCAGCAGCACGCGGTGCTCCAGCACGGGTGCAGCCAGCGTCTTTACATCCTCGGGCAGCACGAAATCGCGTTCCTCGAGCGCTGCGAGCGCGCGCGATGCGGACAGTAACGCAAGCGTCGCCCGCGGCCCGGCGCCAACCCAGATCGCCGCGTGCTGCCGGGTCTGCCGAGCCACACTGACGATGTAACTGCTAATCGCATCGCTGACGCGCACTCGCGCTGTGGCCGCCCGCAGTTCTTCGAGCTCGCCGGGCTGCAAAACCGGCACGCGCAGGTCCTCCGCTAGTCGCCGCTCCGGCGCTTCGCCCCTTGCTACAAGTCTCGCCAACTCGTTTTCGTCGTGTACCTCCGGGTAGCCCATGCGGATTTTTACCAGAAAGCGATCCTTCTGCGCCTCTGGGAGCGGATACGTGCCCTGATGCTCGATCGGGTTTTGTGTCGCAAAGACGACGAAGACGGGGGGCAGTTCGCGAGTCTCGCGATCGATCGTCACCTGGCGCTCTTGCATGGCTTCCAGCAGAGCCGATTGCGTTTTCGCGGGTGCGCGATTGATTTCGTCCGCCAGCAAAAAATTCGTGAAGATTGGGCCGCGCACCAGCCGGAATTCCTGCGTCCTCAGGTCGAAGACGCTTGTTCCGGTGATATCTGCGGGCATCAGGTCCGGCGTGAACTGAATGCGCTGAAAATCGCCGGCGACCGCCCGCGCCAGGGCCTTCACTAGCAGCGTTTTCCCCACGCCCGGAACGCCTTCGATCAGCGCGTGTCCGCCAGCAAGCAGCGTCACCAGTGCCAGATCGATGGCTTCGTTTTGCCCAACAATCACGCGGCCCATCGCTTCTCGAACACGCCGCGCCCCGGTTGTGATAATTGTGGACGCCACGGGCGATGGCGTTCCCGCTCTCGCAGATTGTGCCTGCCCGTCCGAACCCTGTACCGGTTCTTCGTTCATGCGATTCGTGCCTCCTCGGGAATCCCATTCGGTGTGGCCGTGGAACTATCCGGCGCAAGGCGGTCGGCCTGAGCCAGACCTTTTGCGGTTGCGCGGCGCTCGGCGATCAACTGGCTCAGTTCCTTGTACCCCGCTAGAGCGGGCTGCGCGAGCGCGGCGCGCAGCCGCGGGCCACTATGTGCATCTGCGGAAATGGCCTGCGCATCCTGCGGCGACCGTCGGCGGTACTGCTCCCAGCACTCCGCCACTACCTGTTCGGTCGGAATGCTACGTTGCAGAAGGTGTCGCGAGGCCACGCCGGCGCTTTCCCCATGACGCACGATCTGCGCATTCTGGTCGCGCCTCGGGCGTCGCACCAAATCGCCGCTCATGCTCCAAAGCAGAGCCAGCAAAGCCGCCCAGAAAAGCATCAGCGCAACCTGCAGCCGGTATCGCTGCACCAGCCAAAGCACGCCTTGATCCTGGTGCAGTCCGTGCAGGGTCTCATCCACCCAAATCACCGGCCGGCCGCCCGTGAGAAAATCCAGCAGCACGGGGTTCGGACGTGTCTTGATCGCCTCGTTCAACAGGAACGACTCTTGGCTTGCGGCGATTAGTTCGCCTTTTCCGGCTCGCCGCATCGCCACGTAGACATGCGCAGATGTGTCCGTCTTCGCGTCGGCTTCCGCGGGCCCCGCATAGAGTGCGGTCCAGTGCGCATCTGTCTTGAGCCAGGGGGAATCGTCTGCGAAATACATCTTCTCGCTGCCCGCCGGCATTTCGCCGAGATCGGGAGAGATCCAGGTTGGACCGGACTTATGTTGAGTTTCCTTCCACTTGTTCTCGACCTCCCAGCCTTGAGACTCTGACTTTAGCTTCCAAGCGGGCTCGATCAGCACGACGCGCCCGCCGCGCGCAAGAAAATCTTCCAGCCGCCCGCCGAATTTACCTCCGTTTAGGAGTTTTGCTTTCGCGCTTTCCCAATCGTTATACGGGGAGCCTCCGATAAAGAACGCTGTTGTCCTATCCGCGTTCTGGTCGGACAGCGAGTCCTCATCCTGGCTGCGTTTCACTTGATATCCGGCGCGTGCATAGGAATCGAACAAGAGGCTTGTGCCGTAAGGGTCCTCGCGTAAGCTGGATCCCATGTCGCTCGTAGTCGACTGATTCTGATGGGCCATGAGCAGCAGAATCGCGAATGCTGCCGCGAAGATCCCTGCAGCCAGCAGGGGGCCTCGCCAGTTGAGCGCCATGCTTCCGTTTGACCTGCCGTCAGACATGGTTGAGCAACTCCCGCTGATCCTGGCGGTATGTGGCGACCGCCTCTGGCGTCGGCACATGAGACCCATACCACACGCGATCGAACTGCCGCAGGCTGCCGCGCAATTTCTCCGGTATTTCGATCCGTTGCTCCAGCGCCGCTTGCGGACGCCTCCGCCACCGGCGCGTAAACTCATTCAGGTAATCGCGATTCGTGCGATCGCGGCGAATGGTCAGCCATTCGCGCCGCGCTAGTCCGGCTAGCAGGCCCAAATACACCGAACGCAACGCCAGCCGAAAGTCACCTTCCCGCTCCAGCCTGTCCGCCAGCGCGAACCATTCGTCTTCAGAACGTTCACTCCCTTCCGCGCTATCGCTCAGATCGGGAAGCGGCGCTATTGCCAGGGGAATGGAAAGCTGTGCTGCTGCCTCGCGCCACCGCCGCAGCCAGAAGAGCACCGCTCCTGCTCCGATCGTCAAAATCACGATCAGCGTTAGCCATAGTCGAAGGTCTTTCAGCTTCCAGGTGCCCTGCTTTCCCTTTCCTGGCGAGAGATTCAGCCCGCGTGGCCATAGTTTGCGAAAAAATTCCTGAACCGCATCCCAGGCGCGCTCGATACGGTGCCCGATCTTATCCAGTAGCTTGTCAAACCAGGTAGGCGGGCTCGGGTGCTCAGCGTCATGCCAGCGATAAATCGCGCGCCGCGATTCCTCGTCCAGCGCGCGGCGCAATTTTTGAATCTGTGCCTCGCGCGCGGTATCGGCGGGTGTCCCCGTGCTGCTTCGGGTTAGCGACGCCTGCGCTGCGCGCGCGCTTGCCATCGGGGAAGTGCCTGCCAGTATCGCAGCGAGCAAGACCAACGCGCCGATCGCCACCCGGCCGCCGGCTGCGGTGGATGCTATCATCTGCGCCTTTTTCTGCTGTTCGCGTGGCAGGCTCGCCAGTAAACCGCGCAGGTCGTCTCCTTCGTGCCTGGACTGCAAATGCTGATGAACAACCACAAACGAACATTTGACGATGGGATCAAGCGCCAACCACGCGCCCGCGAACAACGAGAGCCAGAACGCCGAACTGCGGAATAGCGCAAACATCCCCATGGGTGTCGATAGCAGGGTGTTCACCCCAAAAATCGAGTGCAGAAGCTGCGGAACAAGCAGCGCCACGATAAAGCCGTTCAGCCACACGGCGATCCAGAGAGGGAAGAGCATTAGGAAGAGAAGCAAGCCGCCGCCGAACCATTGACTCGCGAGTGCGAGGCAGCCACCAATGGAATGCCTTTTGGAGCCATCCTCCCGTGCCTCAAGGCTGGCGAATTGGCATGCGCTGTAGCACCAGGACGCCCCGGCGACGGTTGTAAGCGCCACCAAAGCAGCAGCGCTCAGGACGATTTTCCACGCAAGCAAGCGTCCCATGGCCGCCAGCTTTGCGGACGCGCCCTCGTGCGCTGGTCTCGGCACGCCGAATGCGCGCTCTCGAACCCGCTGCATGTAGCTCGAAACGCTCCATGCGCGCACCAGATAGGCGCCAGTGACCAGCGCCGCCTCCACCAGCAGCGCGCCATCGGATAACCGAATCTGCCCGTTGACCACCCACATCGGTATGAAACAAAGGACCATTGGCGCGGCCCCGCTGTAGTACCGCCACGCCTCCCAGGCGAACGTTGACCTAAATAGTGCGAACCCGCGCTCGAGCGCTTCGAGCGCGTTCAGCCGGCTCCGGCAGCCGCGCGCAGACGCCAGGCGTCCACGTTGCAGAGTGGACGGCGCCAGGGCAGCTTCACTCATTGCTTTCCCCGGGCGGCCGGTCATCGGCGGCGTTGGCGATATCGAAGTCCAGATGCCCCTCCGGCGTATTCATTCGCCAACGCAGCAGTGCAAAAAAGAGCGCCATCAGGACGGCAAGAGCGGTAAGTCCCGCCAGGATCTGCCGGAAGCGCCGCGTCAGCGACGGCTTCGGTGCGGGCGGCCGCGCCATCCGGCGCAGACAAGGCGGGCAAGCAAGTTTTCCCTCCTCGTCCGTTACGCATTCTCGGCAGAAAGTTCCTCCACAATGCGGGCACCGCGCAGCCGCTTCACGCAGCGGGTGAAACAGGCAGCGCGCATGACGCAGGCCCGTCGCGGCGCGTTTGTCGAAGGGCGCGGCTGGCGTGTCAGGACCCATTCGTCTGTGTGGCATCCGCGATGGAAACGATCCCGGACGGCGCTTCGGAGTTCGTTTGCACGGAGAGTTCCGCCGGTGCGGCGCTGCTTACAGTAGCGGTCGGTTGCTCGGCGCCGCCGCGCGCGGCGCCAATCGCCGCGTCAATCTTGGCAAGAACCTTGCGTGCCCTGCGCGCTCGCGCCACCAACGGCAGGTCCACGCTTGCTCCCGTGGTGCGAATGCGAGACCTCGCCGTCGGCCCGAGTGCCAGTTCCGCTGCCACCCATGCGAGACCCACGCCGCCGAAAATCGCGCCGGCGGTGGAATCCACCCACTGCCAAAATGCAATACCGAGCGCCCCAAACAGCACCACCACAAGGGCCATCCGCCATAACCAGGTACGGGTGGGCCAGACCACAATGGATTCCAGGTCGCGCAGATAAAACCGCCGGTACTCGACCGCGTACATCATGCGCTTCGCGGCCAGCAAACAGTCCTCACTCAAGTACCACTTCGTTCCGCCGGTCAGGCCACCAACGCGCGATATTTTGCGGAATGCACTTTTCAATCAGTGCCTCCTCTCCATCCAGCGTGCGAAGAACGAGGCCGCAAAGAGTAGCGGGAGCCAGAGGAGCCCCGCGTACGCCGCCCAGAAACGCCACCCGTGCCGCGGAAGCAAATACGTATGAGGCGCTTTCCTGTACTTCACGTGCAAGAAAATCGCGGCTGGGAGTGCGGCTACGAACACCGGCCAAAAGAGAATCCAGCCCCACCCGATCGTCACCGCAATGGAATCATAGAGCACGTCGCGATGCCGCCATTCCGCCTTGCCGGCCTCCGCGCCGGAATTAGCGCGCCCGCGCTCGAAACACATTGGGCAAACGTGCTCCGCTCCCAATTGCAAATCGCACAACGCGCACACGAAGCGGCCGCACCGCTGGCAGCACGCCTGAAACGCCTTGTCCGGATGAAAGAAGCATGTCGCCTGGTCAGAAAGCGCAGCCACCGCGTTTGTGTTCTGCTGGACCGCGCCCCACACGCGGATCTGTAGCCGCTTCTGACAGTAGGGGCAGGGCTGCCATCCTGACTTCGACTCAACTGGCGCCACATCCCCGTTGCAACTGGGACAGATCACAGCGCCCACGGCAATAGGCGTTAACCTGCGGGCCGCGCCTGTGGGAGAGTCCGCCGCGTTGGAGTCTCCAGGGGTGAAAAGATTGATGTTGAAGTTCACGCCATGCTCTGTTTGTAGACCACCCGCGTGTCGCACACCCGATCATGCAGGGCTCGCTTCTCGCCATCCGTCCCCGCCATGATTCCGCTAATCAGGATGAGGATGAAATTTAGATAAGGGATGCCGCTGGTAACAACATTCCACATCACGAAGCGCCCGATGCACGCGCCCCATCCCAGGCTGCTGCCGTCGGTGCGCACGACTTTTAGCCCGCAGGCCATCTTTCCGGGGGTTGCGCCGCGATACCTCAGGAACAGAACCTCATAGCAAATCAACACGACGAAATAACAGAGAAAAAAAGTAATACTGAAGGCCGCGATCCCTGCGAGGGCCGGGTTGGACACTGCGCCCTGCGTCCTGATTAGATTTGGTATCACCAAAGCGGCGAGGATTAGAAGGGGCACTCCCAGCACAATGCCGTCAATGAAGCGGGCGCCGAAACGCATCCAGAATCCGCCGTAATGCCAGCCGAGTGGCGATGCCGCGCCGCCGCCGCTCGCCATCACCCGGCTCAGATATCCCGGCTTGCAATCGCCACACACCCAGTTCCCGGCGATCTGAACCAAGTCAGAGTGTGCGAACGTCCGTCCGCATTGCGAACAGGGCAAAACTGTTTGCGCTGAGGCGTCTTGACTCATTCGGTATTCTCCGTGGTGGAAAATGGCACCTAGCGTACCGCAAACGATTCCCCGCGCCAAGTATCAGGATCGCCCGGGTTTCCAAGTATGAATTCCCACACTGACAAAACGCGCGAGTCATTTTGCCCGCCTTAAAGCTGACCCACGGCTTGTTCTCTTCCTGTACGTAGACGAATGGTTCGTAATCCCATTTCTCAAAAGCCGTGTATCCGTAGTCCGCGAGTGATTCCGGCTCGGCTCGTTCTTCGTCCATGCGCCCTCCAATTGACAGAAGACTTCCCGATTGTACGATTAGGGAATGATCGACCGCTACGCTATCAAAATGGCGCCGGCCATGAGCCACCCCGAAATCATGAAGCAGTTCGCGGCGGGCGCCGGACCGACTCCCGACCAGACGAGTGCGCTTTCCAAAGTGAAGGCGAAGGTGGAAATGCTACTCCCGCTAGCCGCGAGGACACCGCTCCGATAGAAGTGCCTTCCAGACGTGTCCATGGTCAGTTCAAGCAACGTTCTGTTATCCTGACACCGACGCATCACGTCTTCCCAAGCTTCGGACGTGGGTTCGATTCCCATCGCCCGCTCCATAAGTCTCGATGATGCGGTTGCCTTTATGCGGCTGAGTCGCTGAAAATACCCCTAGAAATGGCCGGTTTTGGACGCCAGATGGCCGCCGCCATCAATTGGACGCTGCTTGTCATCGATCATCTGAATCCGTCTTTTTTTGCCCTTTGACCGGGAAAATAGGTAAAGAAATGTCCGTCATCCAGTGCCGCAGGCACAGAACTTTCATCCTTGCGATGCCTGGATCAACAAGCCGGTTTCCACTCCGGAACCGCTGCCTGTGGGAGGAAGAAGATGTGGTGCCGGGGGCCAGAATCGAACTGGCTACGCCCGCCTTTTCAGGGCGGCGCTCTACCAATGAGCTACCCCGGCTTTACTGAACTTTTCAATTTTAGAGACGATAGCCAGCACTGTCAATTCGGCTTGTGGGATGGGACGGAAAGTGCGTAAGTTCTCGCTGGACTGTTTAGTCCATTACGCTCCATCCCAGATACGGTTGTGAGATGGACTCGATAATACCCTCCGGGTTTTCGCCCAGCCCCGGACTTTCGGTAGTCGCTGCCTTGAAGCGAACGCTTACTCTGATGTACGAACATTCGATGTACACATACGTTCGCTGTGTTGGATTCGAAAGACCGCCATCCGTTTTAAATACTCTGAGCAAGTCGCTCCTGCGCATGCCGGGCTCGATCGTGCCGATTTGCCTTAACCTTAAGATCTTCCCGATCCACTTCGTTCGCTCTTCGTTGATGGCAGCGGACATGGGAACAGACTCGTCTTGTATCAGCGCCTGGCCCTTAGCCCATTCAGGAAGCAATCTCTCATCGGATGGCTCGGCTAGTTTCTCGATCAGGCGAGCAGTTGCTGTATCGTACAGACCATATGTTCCCTGGTGAATTGCGCCCCATAATAGACAGCTACTTCTTTACCGTCTTTCCAACAATGCCATTCCAGAATCAGTGCTCCCGGTTGAATGATTTCCTTATGACCACCTTTTCGATAAATTTCCAACTGTAGCGACGGCCAAGAGTTGCTGTGCTCCTGATCTTGCATTGCTCGACACCCAACCGTCTGTTGATCGTTGGCGACACGAGCTTCCGAGCAATGCTTCGTATCTCCCACCCAAATGAGCTTCCCTTGATCTGAGCTCACGTAGATGTTTCCCTTTTCGTCAAACTCCGCCTGCTTGGCGCACTCGAACTGTTGCCCCTACAGCGGCCCGGGCGTTGATGCCACTGCCAGTCCGATTAGGAACGTTGCGATGGCTGGTTTCCTCATGGTGGACCCTCTTATGAGTGGACTGGATACGGAACACTGAACACCGGAAACATTCTCTTAATGCGCGGAATCGTCGAACTCTTTCATCCAGCTGCGGTTTTTCAGGACCTCGCGCGGTTTAGTTCCGTCGGGCGGACCGACGATGCCGTCCTTTTCCATAAGGTCGATCAGGCGTGCCGCGCGTCCGTAGCCAATTCGCAACCGGCGCTGCAACGTGGAAGTGGAAGCGCGGCCGGCGTCGCAGACCACGCGAATCGCGTCCTGGTAGAGATGGTCGTCGACATCTTCGCCGCCGTCGGGATCGCCGGCGGCCGCTCCTTCGGCCTTGCCGCTCTCATCCTTTGGGGCCGCGAGCAACTCTTCCTGGTACTTCGCCTGGGCCTGCTCACGCCAGAAGTCGCAGACGGATGTGATTTCATCTTCCGTCACCAGCGGGCCGTGAATGCGATGGAGCCGCGCCGAGCCGGCGGGCAGATAGAGCATGTCGCCTTTTCCCAGCAGCGATTCCGAGCCGTTCGAATCGAGGATGGTGCGCGAGTCCACTTTGCTGGCCAC
>WNGO01004743.1_pt1 | contig 15862 bp, 13 predicted proteins | sample 5400511 | NCBI WGS metagenome assembly WNGO01 (sample SAMN13153380, study PRJNA577476) | soil metagenome | isolation source: 20 cm soil or saprolite under Garry oak tree replicate 2 | place: USA:California | collected 2016-06-15 | reverse complement strand
TTCGCCAAGCGGGGTCCAGTTGCGACCACCGTCGACGGTGCCAAGCAATGTCTGCGAGCCCACCACCCAACCGATCGAGCTGCTGATGAAATCGACGCCGATGAAGTCCTCGTTCGACGCGAATTGCTTCGTCCAGTGGCTGCCATCCGTCGTCGTGAAGATGGCGTGTGATCCGACCGCCCAGCCGAGGTGGGGTCCGACCATCTGAATCGAGGCCAGTGCCGGAATGGCTCCTGGTACCGCGCCAGCGGGCGTCGCCGAGGGGCTGGGGGACGCCGTTGGCGACGACGAGGGGCTTGCCGTCGGGGTGATCACGCTGACCGGTGGCGTGGGCGACGGATGGCCGAGGCTGCGCAGCTGCATGGCGCCAAAGGCGAGGCCAAGGCCGGCGACGAGGACGAATGCGGCCATGGCGACGGCCGGCAGCATGGCGAACCGGCTTTCCCGCCGGCGCTCGCCAAGGCCCGCGATCAAGGATGTCGCAAGATCCGGGCGGGGGTTCGCCTCCCGGCGGAAGGCCTGAGCGAACCGCCGGAGCCGACTTTCGCCTTCGGTGGGGTTGGCCATCAGGTTGACTGCTCCTTGAGTTCCAGCGTGGGTCGGAGACGGCGCAACTTGGTGACGACACGGTGCAAGAACACCCGAACGGTCGCAGGCTTGATCCCGAGTGCCCGCCCCACCTCATCCGCCGATTGGTCTTCAAAGTAATAGAGGTAGGCGACCTGGCGCTCCCTCGGAGATAGGCGGCGTAACAGACGCGCCATTTCCTCATCGCCGGCGCGCCGATCGATCTCGGCCATGGGGTCCGCAGGCGCCGGTCGCCAGAACTGGATCCGGCGAGCGACCGCCTGGCGACGGTGGTAGTCGGTGGCGCGGCTGGCAATCACCCGGTACAGGTAGCGCCGGAATTCCGTCGCCTCGTCCGGAGTCGAGGGCGACGCCCAGAGTTGGGTCAGGGCGTCCTGCAGGATCTCTTCCGCGATCGCCGGGTTCTGCGTAAGCATCAGGCTGAACTGGAAGGCTGGGCGCGCCAACCACCGAACGTGCGCTTCGAACCACGGACGGTCAGCGGCGGCCAGCGTATCCTCCTTGTTCACCCGTTCTACGAACGGCCCGGTCTGGACGTTTACACGCGATCGCGGAGATTCAGCCGTGTAACGCGCTCGGCAACGGATGATTACGAGCGCAGGACGCCTGGCGGTTGCTGCCGGCGAGATCACGCGGCCGGGCAGAGGTTGACGTGCTTCGCCGCCAGCACGAGGGTCACGGCGCTCACGAGCGCGCTCTTCTCGAGTGTCCCGGCTTCGACAGCCGAGACGATGGCGGCGACTGTGGCGTTGGTGACCGGCGCCACCTGGCTCGGGACGGCGTTGAAGAGGACCATGTCCGCGCCGGCCTGGAGGGACGCAACCGCCGCCCGCGGCACGTTGTACCCGGCAGCCTGCAGCGCGGCCCCGGAAAGGGAGTCGGTGATGATGAGGCCCTGAAATCCCAGCTCACCTCGCAGCACGCCGCGGATAACGGCGGGAGAGATGCTGGCCGGCAACGTGGTCAGCCCCGGAACCGTCGCATTGGCCACCATGACGGCGGGAACGTGGGCGGCCACGGCGTCTTTGAATGGAAGCAGCCCGGCGCTCCGCAACTGGTTCCACGAAGGCGTCGCCGCCGCCATCACATCCGTGTTGCCGGTCGCACCACCCAGGCCCGGGAAGTGCTTGACGACGGCCAGCACACCGCCGGCGGCCAGCCCAGCGGCAAAGGCCCGCCCGTCAGCTGAAGCGATCCTCTCGTCGGCGCTGAAGGAACGCGTCCCATCCGGGTCCAGGTTGTTGGGCCCTGGTCCGCCGTCCACGTCGAGCACAGGGGCGAGGTCCACGGTCACGCCGGCGGCGCGCATGCGCGTCGCCAGTTGGTAGGCGAGTTGCTCGATCTGGGCCGGGCTCATGGTTGCCGCCATCTGCCGCGCAGAGGGGATGAATCCCACGATATTGGCCATTCGCTGAACAGCGCCGCCTTCCTCGTCGGTCATGACAAACGGCGCGACACCGCCGGGTGCGAAGGTCTCCAGCGCGTGGAGTTGCGTTCCGAGGTCGCTCGGCGCCGATGTTCCGAAGAGGAGGATGCCCCCGGCCCCGGCTGAGACCTCCGCCTGCACCGCGGCGACATTGCGCTCGTCGACTGGTACGACGATCGTCTGCTCCGCCAGTCGCTCGAGCGGCCAGCTCGCAAGCACATCACCCGCCGAGCATTGCGAAGGCGTCGGCGTCGCCTGGACGATCGCTGTCGGCGATGCGGACGGCGTTGCTGGGACGGCGGGGAGCGGGCTCGCGTCGGTTGATACCGGCGACACCGCGGCGGGCGGCGTCGTCCAGAGACTCGGAGACGCAGCAATGAATTGTCCGGATGAGTCTGCTGGCGCGTTGGCGAGCGGTTGGGCGCAACCGGTTAAGAGGACAATCGCCACCGCCGGAAGCCACCGCACAATAGCAATACGGACGAGCTCGCTGTGGCGCTTACGTGACCTGGTTCCACGACTTGACCTGAGCCGCCGGTCACCCTAGGATTGAGCTGCCCTGCCGCGGCAGGTCGAGCAAGGGGACCGGTTTTCTGAAGGAGGGGGATGCCCATACGCCGAGGTTGCGCTCGTCTCTTTTTGCACACCACTTAAAAAAGGGGATGGCTATGCGTCGGACACTCAGCGTGCTTACCATAGCGCTGGTCGTCGTTGCGGCCGGCGCGATTGCCGGTTCGGCCGCCTCGCCCAAGACACCACCAAGCAAGCAGGAGATCGCCAAACGGATTCTGGCGACACCGGCCGGAAAGGCCCTGACGCCGACCGCTCGGATCGCGTTGGAAGCGATCGCGCGCGGCGACCACAGGGCCACCCCAGACTCCAATGGCATGAACGCACCGGCAGCGGTCCGGCAAGCCAAGGGTACGAAGCCGAGCGGCGGTCCGCTCCCGAATGTGCGAGTCAACGATCCAGGCAAAGACTCGAACCAGGTCGATCAGACGACCCAGAGCGAAACCTCGATCGCCGTCTCCGGCTCGAATGTGGCGGTCGGCTACAACGACTCCCAGCGAACGCTGCTGGTCTTGACGGCCGCGAGCAACTTGAGCGGCGTGTCGAACTCCACCGATGGCGGCCAGACCTTCAGCGACGGAGGCACCATCCCGAACGCTCCGGGGAAGAACAACTTCGGTGATCCGTGGCTGGCAACCGACAGCGCCGGCACCATGTACTACTCGAACCTGGTCCTCGACTCAGCCAACTTCGCACTCCTGGTGGGTGTGGCGAAGTCGACGGACGGGGGCAAGAGCTGGAGCCAGGCGACTCCGATCCCACCGCCTCCAGGAAACGAGTTCGGTTATAGCGCGGACAAGGATGCCATGGTCGCAGCAGGAGCAGGCAACCTTTACGACACCTGGGACGACTTCACCGGGACATTCGATTCAAGCACCGGTGCCTTCACCGAGTTCAGCGGTTTGCCGGTGGCCCACTCCACGGATGGTGGCGGCAGCTGGTCGATCGCCTACGCCGACAAAACCGTGCTTTTCGCGTTCGATCCGAACAAGCCACCGGACTGCTCCTTCCACCAGTACATCGGCGCAATGCCGCTGGTGGCCGCGGACGGGACGGTCTATGAGGCGGCCCTCAAGTTCGGGTACAACGACCCGACCTGCTCGGGGACGGTACCCATTACCGAAGAGGAGTGGATCTTCGCTTCTCACGATGGTGGCCAGACGTTCCCGCAGAAGGTAAAGATCGCGGACGTGTCCCCGTCGACCGGCGCCTTCTTCGGGGCCTTCCTATTGGGACCGGGCCAGTTCATGAGAAATCTCGAGCTTCCGACGCTGGCCGTGAAGGATGGCAATCTATATGCGGCGTGGAACGATGGCGCCTCGGGCCACAGCCACGTCGTCCTGGCGACATCAAAGGACGGGGGCAATACCTGGAAGACCTCGCCGGTCACCTCAGGCAACAACGACGAGGCGCAGCCGGCGCTGAGCGCCGATTCGAGCGGACTGCACCTGCTGTATTACGAAATCAGCCCCGCGGGTGATGGCAGCAGCCAGCTCGATGTGCTGGTCTCCAACTCGAAGAGCGGCACTAGCTGGACACCGAACCACGTGACGAGCCAGTCATTCCCGGGTGTCTACACGCTGCCGCAGTTCGACCCGATCATCGCCTTGACGTACATGGGCGACTACATCGCCAACGTGAGCGACGGCACGCACCAGTATTTCGCCTGGGGCGACAACCGGGATTCCGTGACGAACTTCCTGTGGCCCCAGGGCCGCCACGACCCGGACGTGTTTTTCGCCAAGCAGTAGAGAAGTATCAATTTAGGGAAGCGGCCTTCGCGGCCGCTTCCCTATGAACGCCTGTTGGGCTAGCAGCTTGTTCCGCTGGCGGCGACTGTCGTCGGCACCTGGTAGAAGCGCAACTGCAACAGCTTCAGACCGGTGTTGTCGTACTGCCAGAGGTAGTTTTGCAGCGATGAATCGAAAAGCGGAGTCCGCGTCAGCTTACCGTCGATGCACTGGCTGACGAAGAGCAGGTCGGCACTTACGTTCGTAAAGACGCTCTGGCCGGTTTTGCGCGTCTGGACCATGACGTATTGCGATGTCGAGCAGATCAGCTCGCCGGTCGTGGGATCGGTGGCGCAGGTCGTGGTACTGGAGCTGCCGCCCGGCTTGGCGAGCGCCCGCGCCCACACCGAATAGATCGTCGTGACGCTTGTCGACGTCATGCTCCCGACCGGGTTGGGCAACTGGAATCCCGCGCTCCCGTCAAGGCAGTTCGGATCAAGGACCTGGAAATCGCCCGGCGACAGGGCAATCTTGCATTGTCCCTGGAGCGGCACGAAGATGTCGTGGCCGTTCGAGCCGGTCGACGAACTGCCACCCTTGAGAACGCCGTGGATGTTCAGGTTGTAATGCGGCCCACTCGGTGCGCCGTTCCCGGTGATGCTCCGAGCCGCCGCCGCTGTCGGGGCCGCGGTCTGGGTTTTCAGGAGCGCGGCTTGCGAATGGAAAACGCCGGCCGCAATTGCCGGCCCCGGAATGATGGCGACTACCGCTAGCAGAAATATGCCTGCCAGCACGATGAATGCGGAACGAAGGCCCATTGTGTTTACCCCCACTCGAGGAACTCAGCCGATGCGCCGCCGATCGCGGCCCTTGATCTCGACCACCTCCCTGAGATCCACAATGAATGTCTCGCTTCCCGCTCGCAAGGCGATTCACCACCTCGGTACCCGGTGACCGAGCGATCGCAACTCCCTTACGGGATCCGTTACGATCGTCGGCTTCCCGTAGCGGCCACTACCCGTACGGAAAGAACGCGTGAGGCGTTATGAGGACCGGGAAGTGGACCGCTCGGCCTCGAAGCGTGCGATATCGGTCTCGTCGCGCAACGTCAGGGCAATTTCGTCCCAGCCGTTGAGGAGGCACTCGCGGAAGAATGGGTCAATGGCGAATCGAACTTTCCACCCGCTTCCACCACCCGGGGGAATGGTGATTTGTGTCGATTCGAGATCGATAGTGATCTCCATGCCCGGGTCCTGCAAGGCCCGGTCGATCAGCGTGTGAACCGCGGCTTCGGGCAGCTCGACCGGGAGAAGGCCGCAGCGGAAACTATTGCTCTTGAAGATGTCGCCGAACGAGGGGGCGATCACGACCCGGAACCCCGCCTCGAGCAGCGACCAGGGCGCGTGCTCCCGCGACGAGCCACATCCGAAGTTCGCACCGGTCACCAGGACGCTCGCGCCGAGATACGCCGGCCGATCGAGGATGAAGTCCCCATTCTGCCGCCAGTCGTAGAAGAGAAACGGGCCGAAGCCGGTCCGCTCGATCCGCTTGAGGAATTGCTTGGGAATGATCTGGTCGGTATCGACGTTCACGCGGTCGAGGGGAGCGAGAATGCCGGTGACACGGGTAAATGGTTCCATCAGTTGAATTCCCGAACGTCCACCAGATGACCGGCGATGGCGGCCGCCGCGGCCATCGGCGGGCTGACCAGGTGCGTCCGGCCCCCGCGTCCTTGCCGTCCCTCGAAGTTCCGGTTGCTGGTCGACGCGCAGCGCTCACCCGGTCCGAGAATGTCCGGATTCATGCCGAGGCACATCGAGCAACCCGCGTCGCGCCATTCGAAGCCGGCCTCGCGAAACAATGCGTCAAGACCCTCGGCCTCGGCCTGCCGCTTCACGCTCGCCGATCCCGGTACCACCATGGCACGCACCTTTGGATGCACCCGGTGACCGCGAACCACTGAGGCGGCGACCCGCAGGTCTTCCATGCGGGCATTGGTGCAGGACCCGATGAACACGCGGTCGATCGCGATCGCCTCGATCGCCGTGCCCGGCTCCAGCGCCATGTACTGGAGGGCCCGCTCGTCCGTCTCTGTCGACGGCGCCGGAACGCTGCCGCTGACCGGGACGGACTGCCCCGGGTTCGTGCCCCAGGTGACGTACGGCTCCAGGCGACCGGCGTCGATCGAAACCTCACGATCGAAGGTCGCGTCGCGATCGGACGTCAATCTCCGCCACCGATCAACGGCCTGATCCCACCGATCGCCGGCCGGCGCGTACTCTCGTCCCCTGAGATAGGCGAAGGTGGTGTCATCCGGCGCGATCACGCCGGCCCGGGCGCCGGACTCGATCGTCATGTTGCATACCGTCATCCGGCCCTCCATCGACAGGCCCCGGATGGTCGAGCCGCGGTACTCGAGGACGTGCCCACGGCCGCCCTCGACACCGATGCGGGCGATGATGCCAAGCGCCACGTCCTTGGCCGTGACGCCGACAGGGAGCGGTCCTTCGACGATCACGGCCATGGTCTGTGGCCGGCGCTGCCGAAGACACTGGGTGGCGAGCACATGCTCAACCTCCGAGGTGCCGATCCCGAAGGCAAGCGCGCCCAGGGCGCCGTGGGTCGAGGTGTGCGAGTCGCCGCAGACGATCAGCAGCCCCGGCTGGGTGAGGCCGAGCTCCGGACCGATGACGTGGACGATGCCCTGGCGGGCGTTGCCCATGCCGTACAGCCGGATGCCCTCGCGCCGGCAGTTCTCCTCGAGCGCCGACATCTGGCGCTCGGCCAGCTCATCGGCGGCGGCCCGTCCGCCGACCGTGGGCACGTCGTGATCCATCGTGGCGATCGTCAGGTCGGGCCGGCGGACGCGTCGCTTGGCGAGCCGCAAACCCTCGAACGCCTGCGGCGACGTCACCTCATGAACGAGGTGAAGGTCGACATAAAGCAGGTCCGGTTCGCCCTCCCGGGCCGCCACCACGTGGTCGTCCCAGATCTTGTCCGCCATCGTCCGCGCCATTACTTGCTCTCTGCGAGCGCCCGGACCCGCAGCGCCAGGAGCAGATCGAGGCGCGCATCGGCGTCCTTGAGGTCGACACCGGTCACCTCACCGATCCGCCGCAGCCGGTAATGGAGCGTGTTGAGGTGGATGTGCAGGTCGCGGGCCGATTGCCGCAGGTTGCCATGGCGCTGCAAGTAGACCTCGAGGGTCCTGAGCAGCGGCGCGCCGCGGGCCCGGTCGTAGTCGATCAGCGGAGCCAGCATTCGGCCGGCAAAGGCATCCAACCCGGCGCGGTCCTCGACCTGGGCCAGCAGCCGGTAGACGCCAAGCCGGTCGTAGTTGATGACCTGTTCGCGCTTGCCGAAGCGCACCATCAGGTCCAGCGCGCGCTGGGCTTCGGTGAAGGCCGGCTTGAAGTCGTCGGGCTTGACGCACAGCCGGCCGATCGAGACCGACACCGTGATGCCGAGCTCCGACTCGGCGACCGCCTCGCGGATCCGCCCGGCCAGGGCCTCGGCCTCCGGGTCCTTGCCGTCGGCAGGCCGGGGGACGAGCACGATGACGCTGTCGCTATGGGCGCTGACCAGGTGTCGCGGATGTTGCCGGCGAACCGCGCCGGTCACCACCTGGAACAGCTGATGCTTGAGCGCGATGACGCGCCCTTCCTCGTAGTGCTGCTCCCTGATGAACCGCCCGAAGTGGTCGACGTCCACCACCAGCAGCCGGTGCGGCACCGAGAGGTCGTACCGGAGGTGTCGCGCGCGACGCTGGACGTTGGCCTCGTCACCGAAGGTGCCATTCAGCAGGTCATCGACCAGTTCGCCGCGGACCCGGTCCTCGGCCTCGGCGACTTCGCGCTGCTTGATCATCTCGAGCGCGATCACGGTCGCGGCGTGCTCGATCGCCATCATCGCGAGCTCTTCGTGGTGCTGAGGGAGATCGATGATGGACAGATACCCGAGGCATTCTCGGCCCGCCAGCACGGGCGCGATGATGCGTTGGGCGGTCAGGCCGAGCTCCGGGAACGGCTGGACCTTGTGGGGGACTCGACCCTGGACCACCTCGTGCAGCATGGCCCTGATGGCGGCGGCCTGCTGCACCTTGGGCGGGGTGCCATGATGGGCGAGCGTCTGCTGCCGGTGCTTGTCCGTCACGCCGGGAACGACGTGGCTGGCAAGCAGGTGGAAATTGATGTCCTCGAGGGCGATCGAGCTTTCCACCAGCTCACCTAACGTCTTGACGATCGCGTTCAATCCCTGACCGTCGAGCGCCAGGTCGGTGAACTGGCGGTGGATCTCGATGGAACGCCGCAGCTCCGCGTTCTGCGCGTTGATGATCCGCTCCAGGATCGGGCCGGACGACTTGACAGCGGCCAGGTTGCGCATCAGGTCTTTCTGGGCCGCCCGGTCGTCCTTGATGGCAAACGCCACCGTCAGCAGCAGCTCGCCCTCGGCAAGCCAGCTGATGGTTTCGGGGGATTCCAGGACCTTCACCCAGGTGATGGTTCGGTCGAGGCCGCCGGCCCCGGCCAGCACCTCTCCCCTCCTCAATCCCCCCAGCGCCATCGCTTCCCGGACGGTCAGCGCCATGGGAGTGACTAGTATGCCTTACCGGGGGGCTCGCGTGAAGGACCAAAGCAACCAAGGACTTTTGGTTGGTCCACACAATGGACGCTCTCGGCTGAGGCTGCTACCGTCTCCTCCTGAGTCAACCGGCGTTGATGGGGCTTACTCACCCCCGGAGCCGGCGGACTCGAACAAGAGGGGCGGTCTCTGGGGCCGCAAGCAAGGTGGTACCGCGGGAGGGGTTCCTCTCGTCCTTGCAGCAGAGCATGCCGGTCGACCAAGCAAGCTGCAAGGAGGTACCGATGGCCAGCTATACGATCGAGATTCCCGACGGGCTGCACCACGAGATCCAGGAGCGCAGGCACCAGATCGACGTGGCCGGCATCTGTACGCAGGCGCTGACCGCCGCCGTCGCCGAGCGGCCAAACTCGGCCCATCAGTTCGGGCGAGATCACGAGGTTACCGAGTCGATCAATCGCATGTTCAGCGGTTGAGGGGCGTCGCACCCGTGAGTACCAGCATGATCGACCGGGTTGAGCACGAACTCGCGCCCTTTGCCCCTGCGCCCCTGGAACGGACCAGTGGCAACTTTTGGCTGATCGAGACACTGCGTCGTTGGGGCATCACCGCCTATGCCGGCGTCAATGGTGGCGGGTTGATCCATGTCACCAAGCACCTCGAGCCGCTGAGCGACCCGTCGGAGGCAACCGACGGCGCGCCGCGGCTGCTGACGATGGGCGAGTATGTCGCCGGCTTCGTGCCGCTGGGCTACTACCTCGCCTCCGGCCGGATCGGCGGCTGCATTACAACGACCGGCGCCGCGACCAAGCTTGGCGGAAGCGGCCTCACCGACGCCAAGTTGCACAACATCCCGGCGGTCTATCTCGTCGCACTCAACTCGACGATGTCGATCGGACAGGCTCCGCTCCAGGATGTCTCGATTCACGGCATGAACATCGTCCCGCAGCTCCAGGCGGAGCTGGGTGAGGGCTGCATCGTCATCGACGACATCGACACCATGGAGGAACAGCTGGAGCGGGCGCAGGCCATTCTGATGGAGTCGAGGCCGGTCGCCATCGCCTTCTACCCCGACATCCTGTCGAAGACCGTGAACGTCGACGTCCCCTCTCAGCCGCGGGAACGCGGCTTTCGTCCCCAGGACATCGAACGGTTCGTCGAGGATTTTCCCCGGATCGCGGACGGGCGCCGCGTTGTGATTTATGTCGGCAGCGAGGCCGCCCGCTGGCCGGGCATGCCCGCGCTCACCACCCGGCTGTCGGAGCTGGTGCAGGCACCGACCGTCTGGTCGGTCAACGGCGCGAACGCCGTTTCCCCCGAGAATCGCTACGGCTTCGGATACATCTCCTTCGGCGGAAACGACGAGGCCATGAAGCTCTGGCGAAGCGTCGGTCCCGACGACTGTGTCATCGCGCTGGGCTTCGATCCCGGCGAGTACTCGCTCAACCTGGCGACCATCCCCGCTGGACAGGTCTGGCACTTCACCGGATGGACCGAGCAGTACGGCCACATCGCCGGTGAGTTCCGTCACCGCGTGCGCGGCGATTACAGCGTTGTGCGTGGCGACCTCGACGCCGTCCTCGGCGAGCTGATTCCGCGGCTCACCAGCCGCGGCGTCGGCCGGCGCCCGCCGGTTGAGCTGCCCGAGCGCTTGAACACTCGACAGATCTCCAGGGACGTCCGCGACGGTTCCGTCGATTTCATCGCGTTCTACGAGGCGCTGCACACGCTCTGGCGGCCGCACAGCATCGGGTTCGACGACGTCTGCATCGCCTACAAGGATCGGCAATACGTGACCCAGCGACCTCACCCGTACATTCCCTTCCACACGACCCACGATGGGTCGGCGATGGGCGGAGGCTTCGGGCTTGGCGTTGGAGCAAAGCTTGCTGACCCGAGCCTCCACACCTTCGTGTTCTCCGGTGATGGCTGCTGGCGGCTGTTCGGTGGCGCCCTGGCCGATGCGGCCAACCTCGACCTCCGCCTGTTCATCATCAACAACGGCGTCTATGGGATCGTCGACAAGGGACTGGAAGTCGTCATCCCGGATGTGGAACGCCGGCGCTATCATGCGTCACTGCCGTCGATCGACTTCGTCGGCGCGGCCCGCGCGCACGGCTGGGACGGCTACCGGGTGAAGCCCGATTTGAGCAACCTCGGCGAGATCATGGACGCCTGCTACGAGCAAACGGGGCAGTCGATCGTGGTCGATGTGCCGGTCGACGCCGACCAGGTGATCGGTCTGAATCCTCGCCTCAACAACCTCACCACCAAGACTTACCTGTAATGGCGAAGGTCTATCACGACGACGACGCGGACATGTCGGCGCTCGCCGGCCAGCGGGTCGCGGTGATCGGCTACGGCAGCCAGGGCCATGCCCACGCCCTCAACTTGCAGGACAGCGGCGTCGACGTGGTGGTCGGCCTCTACAAGGGCAGCAAGTCGTGGGCCGCGGCGGAGCAGGAAGATCTCCGGGTGGAGACCGTCGAAAAGGCGGTCGAGCTGGCCAACCTGATCATGATGCTCGTGCCGGACCAGACCCAGAAGCGACTCTACGACGAGGCGGTCCAGCCCAACCTGCGGCCGGGTAGCGCGCTGATGTTCGCGCACGGCTTCAACATCCACTTCAGCCAGATCGTGCCGCCGTCCGACGTCGACGTCGCCATGGTGGCGCCCAAGGGACCCGGCCATATCGTCCGACGGCTCTTCACGGAGCGGGTCGGAGTGCCGGCGTTGTTCGCGGTGCACCAGGATACGACCGGCCAGGCGCGCGCGCGGACGCTCGCCTATGCGCGCGGCATCGGCTCGACGATGGCCGGCGTGCTCGAGACCAGCTTCAAGGAGGAGACCGAGACCGATCTCTTCGGCGAGCAGGCCGTGCTCTGCGGCGGCCTGACGTCGCTGGTCAAGAACGGCTTCGACACGCTCGTCGAGGCCGGCTACCAACCGGAGCTCGCCTATTTCGAATGCCTGCACGAGATGAAGCTGATCGTCGACCTCATGTACCAGGGCGGTATGAGCTACATGCGGTACAGCATTAGCGACACCGCCGAATTCGGTGACTATGTCAGCGGCCCGCGCGTGATCAGCCCGACGGTTCGTGAGGAGATGCGCCAGATCCTCCGAGAGATCCAGGATGGCACGTTTGCCCGCACCTGGATCCTCGAGAACCAGGCCGGCCGGCCGGCGTTCAACGCCTATCGTCAACGGGCGAAGTCGGAACAGATCGAGAAGGTGGGCTCGGAGCTGCGTGCCATGATGCCGTGGCTCAAGCCCGACGGGAAGGCGAAGAACTGATGGACGGGCGGGTTTTCATTTTCGATACGACGCTACGCGACGGCGAGCAATCACCGGGCGCATCACTCAATCCTGACAAGAAGCTCCAGATCGCGCGCCAGCTGGCGCTCCTGGGCGTCGACGTCATCGAGGCCGGCTTCCCGCTGTCGTCGCCGGGCGATTTCGAGGCGGTGCAACGGATCGCGCGCCAGGTGCAAGGACCCATGATCACGGCGCTGGCCCGTGCAGCACGCCCGGACATCGACGCGGTCTGGCAGGCGGTTCGCGATGCCGAGCGCAAGCAGATCCACATGGTGCTCTCGGTGTCCGACATCCATATCGAACGAAAGCTGCGGTCGAACCGGCGCGACGTGCTCCGCCGAGGCGTCGAGGCGGTCGAGTATGCCCGGTCGCTTTGCGAGGACGTCGAGTACTCTCCGGAGGACGCCGGCCGCGCCGATCCCGAGTACCTCTATGAAACGCTCGAGGCGGTCATCGACGCGGGCGCGACAGTGGTCAACATTCCGGACACCACCGGCTACACCCTGCCGAATGAGTTCGGTGCCCTGATCGCGTCGATCCGGGACAACGTGTCGAACATCGAGCGGGCCCTGATCAGCGTCCATTGTCACAATGACCTGGGCCTCTCGACCGCAAACAGCGTGGCGGCGGTGCTGAACGGCGCTCGCCGGGTCGAGTGCACCATCAACGGCATCGGCGAGCGGGCCGGCAACGCCTCGCTCGAGGAGGTGGTGATGATCCTGCGCACGCGTGAAAAGTCACTCGGGTTGCGCACCGGCATCGATACCACGCGCCTGGCCGCGGTGAGCACGCTGGTCGCGCGGCAGACCGGCATCCCCGTGCAGCCGAACAAGGCCGTGGTCGGCGGCAACGCGTTTGCCCACGCCTCCGGCATTCACCAGGACGGCGTGCTCAAGGACAAGCTCACGTACGAGATCATGCGGCCCGAGGACGTGGGGATGGGCGAGAGCCGGATCGTGCTTTCGCCCAGGTCGGGGCGGCACGCGTTTCAGTTCCGCCTGGCGGAGTTGGGCTACCACCTGCCGGAGGCTGCCTTCGCCCGGGCGTGGGAAGAATTCCTGGACCTCGCCGACCGCAAGAAGGACATCCTCGACCGCGACCTCGAAGAGATCGTGCGCAGCACCCAGGTGGTCGCCTGATGGCCGTCGAGCCGCAGCCAGAGTTGGATCCGACCACAACCGCCTCAAACGCTCGTATCGCACTAAAGCGCGACTCGCGTGGGCCGGCGGGGCCCGCCACATCGATCTATGGCGGGTTCGCCTACTTCCAGGGCGCGATCGTTCCCTTCGAGGACGCCAAAGTCAGCGTCGGGACGCACGCGCTCAACTACGGCACCGCGTGCTTCGAAGGTATCCGGGGCTACTGGAACCCGGACCACAAGGAGATCTACCTGCTCAAGCTGGCCGAACACTACCAGCGGTTCCTGAAATCGACGGCGCTGCTCAAGATCAAGCTCGATGAATCGGTCGAGCAACTGTGCGAACTGACCCGCGAGGTGGTCCGGCGCGACGGCTATCGGACCGACGTCTACGTGCGACCGATCGCGTACAAGGCCTCGCCGATCATCAAGGTCGACCTGCACTCACCGCAGGACGACGTCGCAATCTTCGCCATGCCGATGGGCGGCTACTCCCGGATCGACGGACTGCGGGTGACGATCTCCTCATGGCGCAGGATCAGCGACAACAGCATCCCGGCGCGGGCCAAGATCACTGGGGCGTACATCAATACCGCGCTCGCGGCGGAAGACGCCAACGCGGCGGGATACGACGATTGTCTGATGCTGACCGAGGACGGGCATATCGCCGAGGGAAGCGCCGCCAACTTCTTCATGGTGCAGGGGCGGACGCTGGTGACGCCACCCGTCACCGACGACATCCTGGTGGGCATCACCCGGGCGGCGGTGATGCGGCTGGCACCGGCCGGGATCGATCACCCTCGGGATGCAGGATGCCTACTTCCGCGCCGTGCGCGGCAACGATCCCCGCTACCGGCAATGGTGCACCCCGGTTTATGGCGGAATGCCACGAATTACCGAGTCGCGTTGACGAGCGCGGCGAGGGGCTGTTAGTCTTTTCCGACAACTGAATAGCGACGGTTATCAAGAGTGGCAGAGGGGCCGGCCCGAAGAAGCCTGCCAACCTACCGGAGAACCCGGCAAGGTGGAAAGTCCGCCAGACGCGAGTCTGGAAGATGACATGGTCACGGACATGACGGCCCCTCCCACGGGGCTTTTTTGTTTTGTGACCACGCGTCGAGGAGGAATCGGTGAAGCGGTTGCGATGTCGAGAGTGCGGGAGACTCCGTGACTTCGAGCCCGCCTATGTCTGCGAGGACTGTTTTGGACCTCTCGAGGTCGCCTACGATCTCGAGGCCATCAGGGAACGGGTCTCCCGCCACACCATCGCCGATGGACCGGCCAGCATCTGGCGCTATCGCGAGCTGCTGCCGGCGCCGCCGGGTAATCCCGTGGACCTGGGCACCGGCTTCACGCCCCTCGTGGAGGCGAAGAATCTGGGCGAGGCGCTGGGCCTCGATCATCTCTATGTCAAAAACGACACGCTGAATCCGACCGGCTCATTCAAGGACCGCAATGTCGCGGTGGCGACGAACTTCGCGCTCTCTTATGGCTTCGACACGCTGTCCTGTTCCTCGACCGGCAATCTCGCCGGCTCGGTTGCGGCGTATGCGGCGCGCGCCGGGCTGCGGGCGCTGGTCTTCATCCCGGCGGACCTCGAACCCGGTAAAGTCGGCGCCGCCAGCGCATACGGCGCCACCATCGTCGAAGTTGATGGCACCTACGACGACGTCAACCGGCTCTGCGCCGAGCTGGCCGACCAGTACCGCTGGGCGATCGTCAACGTCAACCTTCGCCCGTTCTATTCGGAAGGAAGCAAAACGCTCGCCTTCGAAGTCGTCGAGCAACTCGGCTGGCAGGCTCCGGATCACATCGTGGTCCCCGTAGCCGCCGGCTCGCTGCTGGCGAAGACGGCCAAGGCGTTTCAGGAGCTGGTCGGTGTTGGCCTGCTCGATGACGCACCGACGCGAATTCACGCCGCCCAGGCGGAGGGCTGTGCGCCGGTAAGCACGGCGATTCAGCGCGGTCTCGATACCGTGACCCCCGTCAAGCCGCACAGCATTGCCAAGTCGCTGGCGATCGGCAACCCGGCAGACGGTCGTTACGCGGCCCGCGCCGTGCGGGCCTCGGGCGGTTGGGGTACCGCCTGTCGCGAAGATGCCGTACTCGAAGGCATGGCGGTGCTGGCCGAGACCGAGGGAATCTTGAGTGAGCCGGCGGGCGGCGTCGTGGTTGCCGGCCTGCGGCAGCTGGTCGAAGATGGACGCATCGAGCGCCACGAGACGGTCGTGATCTGCATCACCGGCAACGGACTCAAGACCACCGAGCTCTTCCATCCTGGCGAGGGCCGGCGTCTGCACCTGACCAAAGCCCGAGCCTCCGAATTCGAACAGGCCCTGGCCGACGCCGAACGGGTGCCCGTCGTCGCACGATGACTGAGCCGCTCCGCGTCGGCGTTCTTGGAGCCACCGGGCTCGCCGGGCAGCAGGTGCTGGCTGCGCTCGAGGGTCATCCCTGGTTCACCGTCACGGCAGTGGGCGCGTCGCAGGCCTCAGCCGGGAAAACCCTGAG
>WNGO01003497.1_pt1 | contig 15865 bp, 14 predicted proteins | sample 5400511 | NCBI WGS metagenome assembly WNGO01 (sample SAMN13153380, study PRJNA577476) | soil metagenome | isolation source: 20 cm soil or saprolite under Garry oak tree replicate 2 | place: USA:California | collected 2016-06-15 | reverse complement strand
AGGTGGCGAAGCAGCCAAGACTGGTGTCGCCCCGGACTCGGCGGACTTAGAAGACTTGCTCAAAGCCGCTCCCCGCCTGGAAGCTCTGAATGTCCGCGGCCTGATGACAGTCCCTCCCTTCACCGAAGACCCCGAAGGCTCCAGATCCTACTTCCGCAAACTCCGAGCCCTGCGCGATCAAATCGCCTCGCGCAACCTCCCCGCCATCACCCTGGAAGTCCTCTCCATGGGCATGTCCCACGATTTCGCAGTCGCCATAGAAGAAGGCTCGACCTGCGTCCGCATCGGCACCGCCATCTTCGGCGAGCGCGAAAAACCGTAACTCGCCGCTCTGCGGTCATCTCAAACCCTTGTCATCCTGAGCGGCGTTCTTTGCCGCGAAGGACCCATGCACCAGCTGGTAGCGCCGATGCCGCCGGCAGGTTACATAGATCCTCCGCCGCCAAACCCGCGGCTCAGGATGACAAGTGCTAAACTCATCCGTTTGCCGCAGGAGGAACTTGATGCGCCGCCTTCTCATCGTCAGTCTCGCACTCATAGCGTTCGCGTCGTCACTAGCCGCCCAATCCAAGCACCCCTTCACCTTCGAAGACATGATGAAGCTGAAGCGCGTCGGAGACCCGCAAGTCTCCCCCGACGGCAAGTGGGTAATCTTCAGCGTAGTCGACGTCGATCTACCCGCGAATACGAAGACCCCGCACATCTGGATCGCTCGTGTAGGGGCGGACGCCTCGTCCGCCCCGGCCGAGCAAAGCTCGGCCGTGAAGTCAGCCGAAAGAATCCTAATCGCCGATCAGGACACCGACCGCCCCCGCTGGTCCCCAGACGGCAAGCGCTTCGCCTTCCTGTCAACGAAGGAAGGCGGTTCACAAGTCTGGATCGCGGACTTCGATGGCGCCGCAGGAACAGTGACCGCGATTCACAAGTTGACGTCGATTGCGACTGAAGCGAGCGGCGAACTCTGGTCGCCCGATGGCAAGAACATTCTCTTTACGTCCGATGTTTATCCCGAATGTGATGGTGCGCCCGAGGCGGAAGCAGATTGCAATACCAAGAAGTTAGATGAGCATGAGAAGTCCAAGGTGAAAGCTCTCATTTTCGATCACCTCCTTTATCGCCACTGGAACGCCTACAAGGAAGGCAAGCGCACGCACATTTTCCTGGCAGGTGCTTGTGTGGGGACAGCCGCCCCCGGCTGTCCAGCGGGCGCAGCCCGCGACCTCACCCCCGGCGACTACGACGCCCCCGTCTTCTCCCTAGGTGGCCAGGATGACTACGCCTTCTCCCCCGACGGCCAGGAGATTTGCTACGCCTCGAATCACGACAAGAACCCAGCCGCCTCCACCAACAACGATCTCTGGATCGTCCCGGTGAACGGAGGGACAGGCGCCTCGCCTGTCCAGGTTTTGGCACAGACCAAGAACATCACCGCCGACAACCCCGCCAGCGACACCTCCCCGCTCTATTCCCCCGACGGCCGCTACATCGCCTACCGCGCCCAGCAACGTCCCGGATACGAAAGCGACCGCTTCCGCCTCATGCTCTACGACCGCAAGACCGGACAGAAGAAGAATCTGACGGAAACAGTGGGAAAACAATCTCCCGGGTCTCTGGCGCTCACCGCAGATCTCTGGGTCGGAACATTTGTGTGGACGCCAGATTCTGAGTCGATTCTTTTCGTGGCTGAGGAGAGTGGCGAGACCGCGATTTGGAAGGTCGGCGCGAAGGAACACGAGTTGCCTCCGGCAGGCAGCGTCGCTTTACCCGTCGCCTCTGGACCAAAGGAACTCGGCATGCCTCCCGTGACTGGTGGATTCATCAAAGGTGTTGGTAAGGATGCTCTTTTTCCGATCACGCCCGCCCAGGGCGGCTACGACGATGATCTCGCCGTTACTGCGGATGGCAAGCAAGTTCTATTTACGCGCATGTCTATTTACGCGCCAATAGAAATCTACTCGCGTGTCGTCGCAGAGGAGAAATGGCCTCCGGTTGCACACCAAATCACGCATATGAACCACGAAGTTCTGTCGCGCGTTGCCATGTCCGAGCTCAATTTCTTCTTATTCAAGGGTGCTAACAACGACAGAGTGCAAGGGTTTCTGATTAAGCCCCCCAACTTCGACGCCACCAAAAAATACCCCGTAAAGTTCCTAATCCATGGCGGCCCCCAAGGCGCCTGGGGAGACGACTGGTCCTATCGCTGGAATCCTGAACTGTTCGCCGCCAACGGATACGTCGTCATCATGATCAACTTCCACGGCTCCACCGGATACGGCCAGAAATTCATCGACGCCATCAACGGCGACTGGGGCGGCGCCCCCTTCGAAGACCTGATGAAGGGCCTCGACTACGCCGAACAGACATACCCGTTCATCGACAAGACCCGCGAGTGCGCCCTCGGAGCCAGCTACGGCGGATACATGGCCAACTGGATCCTCGGCCACACCGACCGCTTCAAATGCATCGTCTCGCACGACGGCATGTTCAACGCCGAGTCCGCCTGGGGATCGACCGAGGAAATGTGGTTCAACAACTGGGAATTCAAAGGCACGCCTTATGACAACCGAGAAAGCTACGTGAAGTGGTCCCCGCACCAGTACGCGAAGAATTTCAAGACGCCCACGCTGGTAATCCACGGACAGCGCGACTATCGCTTGGATGTAAGTGAAGGCTTCCAGCTCTTCACCACCCTGCAAATGCAAGGCATCCCCTCAAAGATGTTGTACTTCCCGGATGAAGGCCACTGGGTCCTGAAGCCCCAAAACTCCCAACTCTGGTACAAGACAGTAAACGACTGGGTGGACCACTGGCTAGGAAAGTAGGCGTCAACAATAGAAAGTCTTGAGGGTGCCCCATCCTAACGTCGCGTCTTTTGCGACGTTAGGGTGGGGATTTTGACTTTCTGAGATTTCAAACTACGAGTCAGATTACAAACTGGTGGCAAGCTCGTCAGGATGGACGAGCTTCATGTGAAGTTAAAACTCACTCCGCAGAATGCTCTCGCATTCCTCGCGACTAGGCGCGGACGCAAAACCCAAGCCCGCAAAACCGCCCGGCTCGGATCGCTTGTCATGCCGGATCTTGAACTGGCCATCGGCACGCGCCGTGCATTCTGCTTCGATTGGTATTCGCGGACCTGGTGGCCGAACTCGTCGCAGCCATCTGGTGATCCGAAGCTGTGGTATTTCCGTCCGCACCGACCGAAGATTATCACCTACGGTCCCGGAGGGACCACCGATACTAGCCCGCCAGTTTCACTGGCGGGTTTCGACATCATTTTGACCTCGTGCCGTAGGCACGATTGAAACGGCTAATCCAGGTCGACCCGCTGAATCTCCCCCGCCCCAGCATTCTTAATCCCCAGCGTAATCGGCCGTGGCGGCCCTTTGCGCGGAATCGTCGCCAGCACCCACACTTCCTCGCCGGTCCTCCCCCGCGGATCCTTCGCCGTATCCGGAATAAAGAACAGCAGCGGCTCTTCCAGCCGCAAATGCGTCACGCCATCAGTGGTACGCCAACGTGACAGCTGTAGGTTGTCGCAATCCAACGTAGGGCTGTTATCAAACACGACCACCGGCTTTCCCTCGCGCGCCACAATCGAACCGCACTCTTGCCCAAAGCCCATCCACGCGTACCGATCCGTCACGCCGAATTTCTTCTCGACTTCCTCCGCCGACCGCGGATCATTCAACTCAATCTGCAGTCCCAGATAGCGTCCCCGAATCGGCAAATTCGGATCATACCGCGCCGTCTTGAACCACACCTGCGGCCGCGTACGACGGTCGTACAACAACTTCGCTCCGAGCGAGCACACAATCAGAACCTGAATCAACGCCACGACAATGGCCTTGCTCAGCGCATTCATGCTCATCAGCTTCACGCGGCGCCTCCCGCCGAGGCCGCAGGCTTGGTACGCGCTACAAGTTTGCGTCGAAGCTTCTCCAGTTGCCATCCGCCCACGAGGAACAGAATGCCGAACCCGATCAAGGAAGCAGACCGCCCCAACTTGCCCATCACCGCGGAGAAATAGAACACAATAATAGTGAGCGCGAATCCGGCCACACCCAGGTTAATTCGTTCGCGGCGAGTCTCCTGCAATCCCCACATCACCAACCCAATCGCGGCGACTGCGCAAAGCGCGTAGCTGGTCAAATTCTGCGCAAAAACGCGTTCGTCAAGCCGGGAAACGATATACACCCAGACGGCGTATCCTAGATTCCACACCACTCCCTTTCCCCGCAGCAGAAACGCAGCCAGCAAGGGAAGCACAAAAGCAATCAGGAAACCGACCGCATGCAAAGAAAATGGCAGTTGCGGCAACGACCGATTCCAGAAGAATGCGTGCTCGCCCGAAGCCACAACTGCACAGAGAGGAAGAACTGCAATTCCTCCCACCCAAACCAGCGCTCGCCGAAAATACGACTCCTCCCGCCCGCGTCGCGCACTCAGGTAGGTAATCGTCAGCACCGCGAGAAACTGAAACAGGATCCGATCGACGCCACTGTAGTGTCGCGCCCTCACACTCCACTCCGATGCAATCCACGCAGGAATCAGCAGAGCGCTCAGGGTCGCTTGCAGCCAATCCCGTAACACCAGCCAGGCGAGCACGGCGCCAATCGCCCACAACAGGATTCCTCCCGGCCAGTGTTCCTGCAAATTGAATATCTGTCCGGCAAGAAAAATGCCTCCACCCAAAGCGACCGTGCCAATCGCGTGCAGAGCCATTCCCAGCGGACGCAGTCGCGGCAACAGCGCCCCGCCTGCAAGGTGAAAGCCAGCAATCATCACCACCACAAGCAGGAAGCGTTGGGAAGGAGAAAGTTCGTCCCAGTGGGCTGCGACAAACAGCAGCACCCCGGCTGCAACCATGATCGAGCCGAACGCAATGGCCAGCACCACCGGCCAGCGCATCGCGGGACTTTCGCGCGCAGCCTCGAATTCGCGAATCCGCCCTGCCGCCGGTGAATCGAGCACGCCGGCGTCTGTCCATCGTTGCAGCTGGTGCTCGAGTTGCTCGGAGGTCGGCATGAGCCGTCGCCGACAACGTACCGCACTCTGACGCGGATGACAATAACGCCCTTGGTATCCGATCCTTTCCGACTCCCGCCATCGTGACTGGAACGTGTCTCATAAATGGTTTTGAAAGGGCGTGGCTTTTCATCCGAGCCCTGGAACGCCAGAAAAGGTGTGTGCTTCATTGTGTGCGTGAGATCTAGTTTTGCAGATTCAGAGTGGAACAAGGCCAGCAGTTCTAGCCGTGAAGCGGCGAAAGAGTAAAGCCCACGGCGTAGAGCCGCGGTGCGTGAGCAGAACTGCGGCGCGGCTTAGAGCGTGTGGGTGAGATCTAGTTTTGCGGATTCAGGCTCGAACAAGGCCAGCGGTTTCTAGCCGCGAAGCGGCGAAAGAATACGGCCACGCGTAAGAGACTGCGGAAAAACGCAGGATGAGTGTGATTTTGGGTGGCGCAGCGCTTCGAGCGCTGCGATCAGTCACCCGCTTTCGTCGCGGCTTTAGCCGCTGAGGTGAATTGCCGGTTACCAGAAGAGTTTTTCCGCAGCCTCGTAAACCGTGGGTACAAGTCGGAAATGATCCAGCCCGAACGGGGCGAAAGAGGAGTTCTCACGCACACTCTTCAGCCCCTGAGGGAGGAACCTCAGGTCCAGCAACCCGATTTATGAAACCAACTCTAAGTTCAGCGCTGTCCACCTCCGATCTCGCCCCGAAACAAAGGCCCGCGAATCGGGCGCAGCATAACGGGAGGCTTCGCCACGGCGCCGCTATTCCCAGTCGCGGCCGCCGCGAATATAAAAAGAGGATCGTCAAGCACCGCACTCGTTCCGGCCGTGGCCTGGACATCGACTTCTACCGGCGCGCTGAAGCCCCCACTCAAGGGCACGACACTTGCCAGCCCATTGGTGTCGCTACTAGCATTGTTCTGCGTGACTTTCAGGATCACGGGCATAGCCGGATTTCCGGGATTGGTGTCGCCGCTACCAACACCAGGCACCATCGCTCCAGGCCGTAGCACCGTAGTCAGAAAGCTCACGGGCGCAGCCATCACGGGATGTGGAGACGATGCCGAATCCACCACCCGCACCACCACCGGTTGAAACGATTGCCCCGTGGAGACCTGCCCGGCCCCTGATACCTGCTGCAAGACCTGTTGCGCGAGCGGAACCGGATTGGCATAGAACACCGCGCACGGAATATTTCCCGGAGCCACGCACGCGTTTACCTGCACCAGCACATTGAGATTCGCCACCGACAGCGTCACCGTAGCGTAGCCGCTCGCGTTGGTCACAGCACTGCCTGCGCTGAGACTTCCCGCGCCGCTCGCAATCATGAAATTCAGCGTCACACTGCTTTGCCCGATTCCGTTGCTCAGCACCCGTGCGTTGACCGGAATGCCGACAGTAGCACCCTGCGACACGTAAAGATAAGGAGTCGAAATTCCGATATCAGAGGACGATTGCGTCGCGCTGAGCGTTCCGCTGACCGACTTCGCCGGAGAGTACACCCCCGGAGCCAACGTGGCAGTTACGATAGCAGTTCCCGCGGCCGCAGCGGTGAGCCGCGTTGCCGCGTTTCCATTCTGATCCATAATCACCGAGCACGCCGAAGCCCCGCTGCATGCCGAGAGTTGCACGCCATTCGTGCCGCTCCACCCGACCGTCGCTCCGCCGACCGCAGTCACTCCGTCGCTGGCCAGCACACGCACGCTGACCGGGTTTGCCGCCTGCACTCCCACCGGCGTAGGCGGATTCGCGCCATTCAGCAATACGATGTTATCCGTCGCGGCCGCGCCATACGTCAGCGCGCTCGTCATCGTCGTCGATCCTCCGCCCAGAGGATCGGTAACGCGGATGCTCCGCTCTCCGTCGGAATGGCTCGGAACCACGACCGTTAAGAATGTGCCGGTGGCTGCCACCGGAGTGGCTGGACTGTTTCCCAAAGCGACGCCCAACCCTTTGGAAAATCCCGTGCCCAGCAGAGTAACGGTCCCGCCACTTACGCCGACCCGCCGGCCAAACAGAATCTGCGTAAAGTACATGCGCGTGATACCGATAATCTGGCCGTCCGTCGCCACGCATGTCCGCAATACCAATCAGGAAGTTTCCCGGCGTCAGTATGCTCGCGTCGAGACGAGTCAATCCGAACGCCACTTGATTGAACGACGCAGGAGTAAACGCCCCCGGCACGCTTCCATCCGGATCCGATGCCTGCCACATCCCGATGACCGGCTGAGCTTTCAACTGGCTTGCCTGTCCCGCCTCATCTTGCGCCGTCACGGAAACCGATAGCGTTCGATTCGTCTGCGCCCGCAGCACAACGTAGTCAACATCTGCGTAACTCGCCAGCGATCCCGCCCAATCGCCACCTGAAGGTATCGGCAATGGCGAACTCCATGAGGAATCCGCCCCACGCAACGGCTGCGCGCTGCTCATCATCAGAATGTCCTGCTGGACATCGCTGCCGGGTGAAACGGTCACGGTAATAGGCTGCGCCGCTCCCGATGGCGCGACCGGTCCCGGTGAATAAGGACCGACTCCTGCCGACCAATGAGGATCGATTCCCTCGACCGTCAATTGATACTGCGCACCAGAAGATGGCGGCTGCAGTCCCGCCAGGTCAAAGAAGCCTTCCAGACTCGACTCCGTCGATCCCCACTCTGCAAGATCATCCCCGATCGAATCATCGAAGCCGGTAATGGGATTACCCCCATTTCCCCGGAACGAGAAGCCGGAGACCGATGAAGCCGCGTACCTTCGCGATGGCAGCCGCGTCACCGGATCGATCCACCGCGCCACCACGTTCAGGCCCTGCATCGGTTGCGTGCGGTTCCCATGAGCGTCGGTGAAGTACACCGATCCGTGAATGCGAGCGGTGGCACTCGAAAAAATCTGCTTGCCCGGAAAGCTGGATTGGTTCTGTGCCGTCACGGGATACAATCGCGCCACCGCCGCCCTATCGTCCATCGATAACTGATAAGGATTCGGATAGCAGAGCGTGATAGGCACTCAGCTCCAGGCATCCATGAAGTGCATCACGGGAAATCCCGCGTAATCGTCGCTCCCCGGATAAGGTGATCCCGTCTGCACATTCAGATTCAGCTGGGACCATCCCAGCCCGAGCACGCTGCCAATCACGCGCACCAGCCGATACTCCACATCATTCAGTTGCGAAGCTTGCTGCACGCACTGCCCGTTGATCACGATCAGCGCGTGCTGGTACGCCGCCAGTGATCCGTAGTTGTCATTGGCTCCAAACACCGCGTTGAAGAAGCACTGGCTCGAGCCGCCCGCCCCTGCACCGAGAAAGGCGTCTGTCACCGAACCGTCGTAGTCATACACAATGCCAACCGGGGCGCCTGTCGCTGTTGGCTGAATGTCCATCGGCATCGAGATACTGCCGTCTCCATTGACAATCACGTTATCGCTGCTCACGTCTTCCGCGAGCGAGCCAGCACTCGTCGCCGCCAGCGCCGCAGTCGGCACAGAAGTCCACACGCCGAATGCCGCCGCAACGAAGCTGTTCGCCGACGCACTGGGCAGCAACGGGCTCAGGTCGCCCTGATCGGTGTAATAAACGATCTGTCCCAGCGGCCACGTCAATGGTTTCCCAGTCGTGGTGAGATCGAAGTAGCTGCTGCCCGCAATGCACTTCGGTCCGCCGGCCCGCACAATCATGGCAAACGTAAGAACGATTCCTGCCGCCAAGGCCAGCCTGAGGAGGAATACGCGACCCGTAGATGCCACGTAGGTTTTCATGGTCACCTCTTTCATCGCGTCATTCCTCCTCACCGGCGTGCCTTACCGCCAAGGCGAAGTCGCCAAATCGTGCGCGCGACTTCCCACCCAGTACGGGATCCTTTTGAAACGCAGACAGCTGCTGAGCCGTGAGCAGTACCTGACCGGAGCGGTCCACCGCAAAACGTCCCAGTGCTCCCCCGACACAACTAGTCAGCCCCAACTTACTAACTGGATATAAGAAGAGGAGAACCCTCTCCCCCACGCGATACCGCTGTCCCGAAGACCACAACCCAATCCACTGCGTAATCGTAAGGTCCTGACCCGGCGTAGCGCCGCGCAGCGCATTCTCAATGCGAAACGTCACCGCCACGGTCTCAACCGACTGCCGCGCCGCTGCCGGTCGCCTCTCGATCTTTGTAACCGTTCCTGAGAAGATAGTTCCAGCCGCCCGAACGAATTGCGGGAATCCGACCACTCTCAAAGGAGGAAGGGGCACTCGGAAAGGAGGAACGATTCGCCCGGAGCGTATCTCACCCGATCGTGGTTCGTACAAGACCCGCGGCGTCACACGACCCGGCGAACCCGCCTGCCCCGCGATGACCGCCGAGCCCGAAATCACCAACCCTGCCACGAGCAGACACCAACCACTTCTCCCAAACATTGCGGAGACCTCGATCCTGTAAGTCTGCTCGGAGGGAACCGGGAAAACATGTCAGAGTAATCCCACGCGACCGTCAAATGCTGTGACACATGTCACAACCGCCTGTGAATTTCTAAGCACAGTCCCATTTTGGCAAGCCTCGAGTAGCCTCTGTATCCTGCCGGCTGTGCCGCGGGCATCTCGCCCGCTCAGCGCAAACTAGCGCCGCCCCCAACTCCGTCATCCCGAGCGAAGTCGAGGGATCCCTATGTAAAACACCTGTTCCTTCAATTGACCGGGGGGAGTGTCACGCCTTTTTCGTGAGGGCCGCGCGAATGCGCTGGCCCACGATCGCATCTTCACCGGGCTGCAACATCCAGACCCCAACCACGAGCGTGTTGGCATCCGCCGGGATACCCTGGTTGGGTTTTTGGCCGGTGTTCGGGTTCAGTTCAATCGAAGGCGTCCCCGTGCGCAAAGCGTCGACGATCTGACCACCGAAGGGATGCCCTTCACGGCACCGGCGATAAGATCGACTCGCTTCTGGTAATCGCCTTGCATTGACTCTTCCGTGTGCGAGAGAACCCAGTCGACCGCCGCCACCATGCCCACAATCTGTTCCTTCGCTACCTTCATGCCGCGGCCGATTCCGTCTCCCGGATTATTGTTCGCGTGGGCCAGGTCCGTCAGGATCTTCCGGCCAAGCAGCAGGCCCGCGTTTTGTGGACCACGTATTCCCTTGCCCCCGGAAAAAGCCACAAGGTCGAAACCCATGCCGGTGTACTTCCATAGATTCGAGATCGGAGGCATGTCCGCGGCTGCATCCAGGTGGCACGGAATCTTATACTCGTGCGCCACCCGCAGCCACTCTTCCCGGCCAATCTGTGCGCTCGCTGCGATCCCATCCTCGTCCTCCGCAGCGTTGAAAAAATTAGTCATCACCGCGTTGCCTGCGCCGCACGCGCGCTTATAGTCGTCGAGCGTGACCACCTCGGTCACCCGCGCCCCACAGAGATACATGGCGCGGTCATACTCATAGCGGTGCGCACGCTGCACGATGACCTGATTCTTCATGCCGTCAATCGCCTGCGGCATGTCCAAAATGTTGATGTTGTTTGCATACTGCAGGCAAGCGGCAGTCGCCAGGCTAATCGCTCCCGAAGCCCCCGAAGTCACAACCGCCCCCTCGCACTGCAGGCGACGCGCTATGTATTCACCCGCCTTGCGCTGCAGATCGTGCAAACGCACAGGATGCAGCGCAGCCTTCTGCACCGCCGCCAAAACTTCCGGAGGCATGCAGGCAGCCGTGAGCGTGGTATAGGTGCCGGCGGCGTTGATAATCGTCGGCACCCCAAGCTTCGCATAATAATCCTCGCCGTCTGACGATGCCATCGACGATGACACAGCCCTGGCGGAGGGTACCAGAGGCGCCGCGCCCAGAGCCGCGGCCAGCGAACTGGCCCAGCGGACGAAGCGGCGACGGGAGAGAGAGCCGCCTTGCGATTCAGTCGGTCCTGACATGGTGGTCGCTCCTGATGTCCAAGAAACTTGAGGACAGAAACCACGTAATCTCACGCCTGGCGGGTGGTCCTTAGGCGCGCACGATTGATCCTACGGGGATGGTGCGCAACAGGTCAAAAACGCCGGAAGCATCGACCGTGCCGAAACCGATTGCTGACGATAAATCGCCGTCTTTACACTGTCGGCGGCGGTGGCCCATTCAAGCCCGGTTTTGGCTTGAGTGGGGCATTTTCACGCGCCCTTCTTGGCTCCTTATGTTAGAGGGCGGGTGACCCATCCTTTCAGCCGAGACAGACGTTGGGTTGGGTGGGCCACCCTAACTTATACTAGCTTGAAAGGGTGGGCCACCCGCCTGCTTGGCAGCGTGGTCATGAGCCAATTCAGTGCATGGCCCTGCCGGGAATCCGCTTTTTCGCCATTCGCTCTCTGAGATCTGCGCCAGGGCCGCGAAGTCATGAACCTGCACAGCCTCCCGACGACTACTGACGATTCCTAGTGTTTGCCACCGGGTGAGTAGGCGGCTCACGGTGAACTCCGTCGTACCGATCAGTTGAGCTAGTTCCGAACGGGAGAGGCCTATCTCCGCATTTCCACTGGCGCGCCCCAAGCGGTTCGAGAGACGGATCAATTCGCTGCTGAGGCGGGAGCCGACTTTGTCAGTGGAGACCTCGCGAAAGCGCTGTTCCAGCTCCTCCAGTCGTTCTTCAAGAGCATGAACGATATTGCGTTGAAATGCCGGGAAGCGACCTGGAAGCTTATCGAAAGTTGCCGCCTGCCAAACAAGAGCGGTGGAAGGTCGAATAGCTTGCGCCGTTGAACAATGGCTGCAGTTTGCACCCGGCTGGCAAAAGCCACTAACTATATCGCCAACTCCACTCAGTCGGAGAATGACTTCAGCGCCGGCGAAACCCAACTGCGTGGTCTTGACGCAGCCGGAGAGTAAGAGCACGATCTGTCGGGCGGGGTCGCCTTCGAAGAAAATGGTCTCACGTCGTGTGAAGCGTTTTTCGCGAGCAGTAGAAACGATAGTGCGGCAATCAGCCGGAGAGACGTCTGAGAACAACCTCAATCTCTGAACGAAGGGGAACTTTTCCCATGGCGAAGCGGCAGTTTCCATAACCTACGACCTTTCTCGCAGTTATAGCGGTCGCAAATTGCACGGATATCCGAAAACAGCTCTTCCGGGGCCAGCGGGCCGTGACACTACTGTGCAGCAGATAGTCCGGGGAGGGACTTACCAATCGTAACCAGCGAGAAGCTAACACATCGCAAACACTCGGCAATCAGGTAAACCCAGTAGAATCGCCGCGTGACCCATCCTTTTCGCGTTTTTTGGACTGAGAGTGGCCCGGCCTTTGACCTCGCGGGGTACAACCGCACGGTGGGTGCCCCGTCCTTGCGTTTTTTGCAAGGGCGGGAACCCAACTGCCGGTAGCGACAGATGTTGAAGTCTGCCGACGAGGCTGGACGTTTTACCTGCTTCCAAAGCCGACCGTGAGAGAAATCACATTCCGATGTGACACCTGTACTTGCGCACAATGTCAACTGCGCAGATCATAGCCAAGGCGAAAGCAATGTAAGGAGCAATCACCCGATAGGACCTAAGTCCCTGCGGCTCAAGATTTTGCCCCTAAGCTATTGAGCCCCATAGATTACTTCGAGATTTTCCGCCAACCGCATGATTCCAATAGATTGGGAGGGGAGGGGTACCCCAAAATCCATCACTTTCCCGCGAATCCAAGATTTTGCAGATTTTGATTTGTAATATTTGGTCCACATTGATCGTGCCGTTTGCCGTTATCTTCTCCGGATGGGACAATACAGTTCTATGCATAAACCGCTCACCACTCTGGCGATTCCACTGTTGGCGGCCATGCTGCTCGGACACGCTCCCGCGCAGGATGCTCCGGCCTCCACTCCACCATCCAAGCCCGCTCAGTCAACACCCAAGGCTCCGGCCGCCAAGAAGGCGCCCGCCCCCGCGGCCAAACCCGCAACCGCCGCGGCCCCGCTGACCACGCAGAGACAGAAGAACAGCTACGCGCTCGGCATGAGCATCGGACTTGGTCTGAAAAAGCAAGGCGTCGCTGACTCGATCGATTCCGCCCTCGCCGTTCGCGGAATGCGCGAAGCCCTCGCCGGCGGCAAGACTGCCATGACCGAGGATGAAATGAAGACCGCACTCCAGCAGCTGCGCACCCAGTTCCAGGCCACGCAGGAAGCCAAGGCCAAAGAAGCCGGATCCTCCGCCCGCAAAGAAGGCGACACATTCCTCGCCGCCAACAAGGCCAAGGACGGCGTCAAAGTTCTGCCCGACGGCCTGCAATACAAAGTTCTGACCGAAGGCAACGGCCCGAAGCCGTCAGCGACCGACACGGTCACCGTCAACTATCGCGGCACCCTGATCGACGGCAAAGAATTCGACAGCTCCTACAAGCGCGGACAGCCCGCCAGCTTCCCCGTGAACGGCGTGATCAAGGGCTGGACCGAAGCGCTGCAGTTGATGCCCGTTGGCTCGAAGTGGCAGATCTTCATCCCCGCCGATCTCGCCTACGGTGATCGCGGCGCAGGCGCGGACATCGGCCCCGGAGCCACCTTGATCTTCGAAGTGGAATTGCTCTCGATCGGCGAGCAGAAGAAGCCCGAAGCGCAGAAGTAAGAAGGAGAGCGCAGAAGTGAAGCCACCTCCACTTCACTCCTGCGATTTTTGCCAGGCATGGAAGAGCCGTCCGCAGCCGCGGGCGGCCTTTGTGTTTCTCAACGACTTCAGAAATCGGCGAGCGCCCTTACAACGCGTTGCGAAGGTGCTCCTCCGCCGAGAGGTGCGCCCCCGCCAGCAGCAGCAGGCCTGACAGAAAAGCCCAGAACATCATCGTTACCGACAACGCGAACGGTCCATACACTTCCTGAAAATTCAGCCAGGGCAGCGCGAGGATGTACGCGTACTTCAGCGCCTCTGACAGCAGTCCCATGATGATCGCCACCGGCAGCACGGTGCGAGGCGGAACTTTCCCATTCGGAAGCACCCAGTAGATCAGGAAAAAGATGGCGATGCTCGCCGCAATCGCAAATACCTTCATCACCAGAAATCCCACCACCCGCACGAACCCGGTTCCGTACCCATGCAGAATGAATTCCAGGGAAGCGACTGGGACCGCTGTCATTGCGATCGAGAGCAGCGCCAGAGCCCCGCACGCGAACGCCAGTCCGAACGATACCACCTGATTTCCGAGGTACGATCGATTGTTCTCGAATCGCCAGATGCGGTTCAGCGCAACCTCGAGCGGCAGAAAGACTCCCGACGACGTAACCAGCAAAATCACCAGCGACACGGCTTGCACCCGCTGTCGCGAATTGACCATCGAGTTGAGATTGCGGATCACGAACTCCTGCCCGGCGGGCAGATAGTCGCGAAGCAGTTGCACGACGACGTCATACATGACGCGCGAATGAAAGACGCGCCGGATGAGCGTCATCATCAGCATCACGAAAGGGAAAAACGAGAGGATCGAGTTCGCCGCGACCGAGAAAGCGAAGGTGTGAACATCGGTCCGCATAAGGTACTTGATGGTCGAGAACACCAGCGAGCGGGAACTCGGCTGACGCCGCACCGCGGCTTTGACCGGCGTACGGTCGCCGCGGGCGGGCACCGTCGGATTGGGAGGCTGGACCACGGGGGAAAAGCAAATCGTACCAGAATGAACAAGGATTTCTGCCACCAGATCGGAACGGAAGTTCTTGGTCCGGTTACCGAGCTATTTCTTAATCTGCGTTAAAGTTATCAGGGAATGACCCACAGTCATATTCCGATTGTTTCCTAATTTTTCTTGCGAAACGTTTCAATACTGCTTATTATCTTGTGCTCAACACCGGGGATTGGTCCGGTGGCGAGACCAGTAAGTTGGTTGACGTTTGTTAGGTGTGGTGGAAACGCGCCAAATTGTCGGACTCCCGAGTTCCCGCGGTAGCTGCTCACTACCGTCGGGCGCTGAGGAGTCTTTTCCTTTTTGGAAGTAATTCCCTCTGCACGTCGTAGACGCAACCGAAAATTCTACCGCTTCTCTGAGGGGGGCTTCGGTCGATCGAGGCGCGATCCGAGAAACGGAGAATCATTCTTCGCGATTAGTGAAAGGAGTTTTTTCCGTGAGAGAGAAAGGAACTGTGAAGTGGTTCAACGGGGCGAAAGGATATGGATTCATCCAGCGCTCTACCGGCGAGGACGTGTTCGTACACTTCTCCGCCATTCAGGAGAACGGCTATCGCACCCTGAACGAGGGTGAAACCGTGGAGTTTGACCTGCTCAAGGGCCCGAAGGGCTTTCAAGCGGCAAACGTAGTTCGCGCCTAACCAGCGAACCAATTGGAAGCCCTCCCGGAACCCAGCGGGAGGGTTTTTTATTGTCCGTAGAACCTCGCAGCATCCATCCGTCCCTGCGTTAGAGCCGTTGTCATCCTGAGGCCCGTTCTTTGGGCCGAAGACCTACGCACTTTGCCCGTACACGCGGAGGAGAGGACGCTACCCGCCTGACCGCCCGGGTGCGGGTGCCCCACTTCTGGCCGAGTTTGCCAGAGGTGGGGATTTTGACGGCCCCCCTGGGGCGGTCTTGTGAAATCATCGGGTTAGCGGGAATTTGCATTTTAATCTTAGGGCTGCAATCAGATGCGGCGAAAATCTTGAAAAGAAAGCTGGTTCACAGCTTCAATGTTTCAAAGACTTCTGCCAGCGAACTTCTTGGCGATCATGGGCCACGCGAATTGCAGATGACGGTCCGCCCGCCCCACTCTTCGCCGTGAGGCAAAGGGCAAGGCCGATTCCCAACAGTTAGATTTTCAAAGATCGTTGGTTTGAGTTACGGCCAAATACAAAGCCCCCAGCGGATTCTGAGTCCGTGGAGGCAAGCCACATTTATGGCAGCTCTAGACTCTCAGAAAATGATCAGGGACGTCGGTGTTGG
>WNGO01005546.1_pt1 | contig 15869 bp, 12 predicted proteins | sample 5400511 | NCBI WGS metagenome assembly WNGO01 (sample SAMN13153380, study PRJNA577476) | soil metagenome | isolation source: 20 cm soil or saprolite under Garry oak tree replicate 2 | place: USA:California | collected 2016-06-15 | reverse complement strand
CAGAGCGCAGCATCCTCACTGGTAAGTGAAGTTCAGTTTGTCCACGTACATGGTGTACGGAGTTTGTTTGGAGTTTCCATCCATCTGGTAATTGACCGTGATCCCATACCAGCCCGGCGCTGAGAACGGGCTGTAGGTCCAATTCAGAACGTGGGTCTGCCCGTTCAGAGTGATCGATTGATAGTTCAATTTGTTGTCTGAAGTCCGTTGCACCTGAATGACCAGGTGGTTCCAGGAGTTGTTGAGCGGATTGCACGCAATACCTGTCGGAACCCACTTCACACTGTTCCATACATCCCACTCATTGCCGCCGCCAACGCGGCACTCGGTGCCCCAGGTGAAGCCCATGCCTCCGAAGAACTGGTTGATATCGAACTCCAGCGCCTGCGACGCGCCAAGATTGTTGCCGTAGAAGTACACGTCGTAGGTGAAATGGTGCAGGGTGGGCAGCAGTGTGTGACTCGTGTCCGGAAGTCCCTGAGAGGATAAATCGCCAATCAGGTGATTGTTCCAGAGCACGTCCGTGTAAGCTTCCGTGCCGCCGATATTGAACTGGGTTGAATTGCCCGAAAGGGTCGGATTCTTGATTCCCTTGTACATCGCCCAGGTCGTTTGTGGCCCGCTGGGGGTACACCACGTGCAGTCTCCATAATTCGGAGGCTGTTGCGCGTAGGAATTCCATCCCCCGCTGCTATGCACGTTCCAGAACGTTTTCCCGGAAGAACCAACCGTGATCGTGACTGGCGCGGTTGCCGCGCCGCCACAGTGGTCCCATTCCTGGATGGTTGTGTGGTAAGTTCCGGGGCTCAGCGAGAGGCTGTGGTTCAAGCTCGCGCCGCCGACCACATATGCTAGTTGAGATGGGGCTGTATAAATCCCCATTGACGCCACGCCCTTGGAACAGGTGGTCGTTGCGGTAGCAACAAAGTTGACGGGCGACCCCACACTGCTGTTGCTCGAGGGCGATAAGACTTGAACGCCGGAGCTCGACTGTACCGTGATCTTCACACCGGCCGTAGACGCCCCACCACAATTGTCCCAGGCCACGACGACCGCGTTATATGTTCCTGGGTTGAGATTAACGGTTGTATTCAGGTTGGAGCTGCCGATTGTGTATACCAACCAGTTGGCAGAGGGATAAATCCCCATTGAGGCGATGCCTTTTGATTTTCTCCGGTTGGGATTTTTTGGGTCTGGGACCAGTAATGCTGGGTAAAGCTATACAGCTCAGAGGGATACGCCGGTCAGGCAGGAATACCCTCGATCGTTCTGAAACCGCCGACCCGCCCCGAGCGAGCCTTTGGGACGTAAGCGGACTTATTGAGCGGAGGTGATCAATCTATACAGGCTTCACCGGAGAGTCAAAGGGGAAATGCAGTATTGCATATCGATTACGAATCGTAAGGGCTAAGCCCCAAAAATCGCTCACCGGGCCGGAACGGGCAACGCAAAACCTAGCCCATGCAACTAATAAATTAGTTGACGTTCAGGAATCTGTCACGTCGAACCAATAGCGCACAAGGAGGAGCATTTTGGCGCGTAGCAAGTCCGCAACCCTGACCGAGGCCGAGTTACGCATAATGAACGTGCTTTGGGACAAGGGGCGGGCGACAGTCCACGAGGTGCTACAAGCTCTGCCGTCAAAGCCGAATTTGGCTTACAACTCGGTGCTCACAATAATTCGGATTTTGGAGACGAAGGGCTACGTGAAGCACGTGAAAGACAAGCGTGCTCACATTTATATGTCCAAGATCGACCGTGAGGACGCGACCCGTTTTGAAGTGCGCCATCTGGTCAGCCGATTTTTCGGAAACTCCCACGAGCGCCTGCTGCTGAACATTCTGGAAGAGAGCAGCATCGATGCCGAGGAACTGGCGCGTGTACGTGAATTGCTGGAAAGGGCCAAATAGCGACATCTATGAGCGCAAGCCTCAACACAATGGCTGAAATCTTCGCGCTTCGATCGCTCGACTCCCTGATTGAGGGGGGTGTTATCTGCCTGTGCGCCGCGCTGATCTTGCGTCTCGTCCCACGGCAGAACGCGACCACTCGATTTGCAGTGTGGTTCTCGGCCTTGGTGGCCGTTGCGTTTTTGCCATGGGTCAACGGAGCATGGCTGCACACAGGCGTTGCGAATGATGCCGCGGGACACGCGGCCATTACCTTTCCGAAATCCTGGGCAATCTACTTCCTGGCGGCGTGGGGTATTCTTGCACTCTGGTTCTCTCTCAGACTAGGACGGGCGATCTGGCATTTGAATGCATTACGAAAAAGCTGCACCCCTGTTGATCCTTCTGTACTCGATGCGGTCTTGCAAAGCACCCTTCAACGTCATGGTGGAAGGCGACGGATCGCTCTTTGTACTTCAGAGCAAGTGCGAGTTCCTACAGCTGTCGGGCTAGTGAAGCCGGCGATCCTGATTCCGCATACGCTGATGTGCGAGCTCTCGCCGAATGAGCTGAATCAGATTGTCTTGCACGAACTCGCGCACTTCCGGCGATGGGACGACTGGACCAATCTGATCCAGCAAGCTCTGACAGCGCTTCTGTTCTTTCATCCAGCCGTCTGGTGGATCGAGAAGAAACTCGGTCTCGAGAGGGAGATGGCGTGTGATGACGCGGTTCTTGCGGAGACCGCCAGTCCGCGAGCGTACGCCGAATGCCTGGCGCGTTTGGCGGAGAAGAGTTTTGTGACCCGTGGCATCGCGCTTGCACAGTCGGTCTTGGGCAAGGTCCGTCAAACATCAGCTCGAGTCGCTCGAATTTTGGACGTGAACAGGCCGGCGCCGACTCAGTATAAGTCGTGGCTCGCAGTGTCACTGGTAGCAGTTCTCGCAATGGGGTGCGCCGTTGTCTACTCGAGAAGCCCCAAGCTGGTGGGTTTTGAGAGATCTCCACGGGCAAAGGGGTACGAAATCACACGCTCTTCGGTGACTCCTTCCGTGCGAATCACTGAGCGGATTCCGGGGTTGGCTGTAACTCCCGTGAAGCTGACCCAGAGATCGATCACGCACAGGACCAAAACGAAAACTGCGAATGCAGTGAGAACCGCTGCTTTGCATTCCGAGTCTCCCAAAGCGGTGGAGAAATCGCTGGTCCATCTGACCGGGTCCGCGACCACTGCGGTTCCATATACGGAGACTTTCTGGATCGTGGTCGAGAGCAGCGGCTCGAATCGCGAGCAACAGCAGGTTCAACAAATTCAGATGTGGCGTGTGACGGTTCTTAGAAGTGTGACCAGCACTCCCTCTAATCCAATCCCCCACAAGGAAACGTAATCAGGCAGGTTGAGTTCACGGGGTGTTCGGCTTCAATTAGTAACTAATGAATTAGTTGTAAAACATTTGGAGGATGAAAGTCATGGATGTTCGAAAGTGGAAGGAAAACGCAAGGACCTGGATGCGGCAATTGGTGGCGCCTGTGCTGGCGCTCGCTCTCGTCGCGTCGTTCGTAACTTATGAATTCGTCAAGCCCGCCGCGGCAAGTGCTCCCAAAGCCGCTCCGGCAGCAGCGCCGCTTGATGTAGAGAGTGTCGGCGCGCTCCTGGCTCTGGACAAAGCCATGGAAACGTTGGCGGCACGCGTGACGCCAGCGGTCGTCAATGTGACGGTCACGTCGAAGGCCACGGCTGAAAATGCCAATGGGCAAATGCCAGAAGATATGCAACAGTTCTTCGGGCAATCGAACCCTTTCGGACAGTTCTTTGGACCGCGTGGGCGCCGTCAGCCGCAAATCGAACACGGAATGGGCAGCGGCGTCGTGATCTCTCCCGACGGATACATCGTCACGAATAATCACGTGGTCGATGGAGCCGTAGATATTCGCGTTACCACGAGCAATCGCCGAGTCCTCAAGGCCAAGCTCATCGGAAGCGATCCGCTGACTGACCTCGCCGTCCTTAAGGTCAATGCGCCGGACCTGGCGAGCGCGCCCTGGGGAGACTCCAAGGAAGTTCGGCCCGGTCAGACGGTGCTTGCGTTCGGTAATCCCTACGGATTCCGCTTCACCGTGACACGCGGCATTGTCAGTGCTGTGAACCGCGCGAACCCTGATCCCTCGAACCCGAGCAAGCCCGGAGAATTCATCCAGACCGACGCTGCGATCAATCCGGGCAACTCCGGCGGACCGCTAGTCAATGCCCGGGGCGAAGTTGTGGGCATCAACACGTTCCTGATTTCGCCATCGGGCACATTCTCAGGAATGGGCTTCGCGATTCCGAGCCAAATCGTCAGACCGACAGTGGAAACTCTGATTCGTGATGGCAAAGTCCGCCATGGGCGCATGGGCATCGGTATCGCCGATGTCACGCCGGAAAACGCCAAGTTCTTCGGCGATAAAGCTGCCATGGGAGGCGTGGTCACCCAGGTGGAAGCCGACTCGCCAGCCGCCAAGGCCGGTCTGCAGATTGGAGACGTGATCACCGAGGTCGACGGTCACAGAGTGACTGATGCTGGAGAACTCCAAGTCGTGGTGGGACAGAAGCAGCCCGGCACGAAAATCGAGCTCACCATTCTCCGCGACAGCAAGACGATGACGATCCCGGTCACGCTGGAGGAACTGGGTAGCCGAAATGCCGAAGAAAAGGGCACTGCCGGCGAAAGCAGCGGCAAGATGCGCTGGGGAGTCCGACTCGGCAACCTCACGCCGGATCTGCGCGATCAGCTTCAGGCGCCGACTGACATTCACGGCGCTGTGATCGAGCAAGTCCAGCCAGGTAGCCCCGCCGATATCGCTGGATTGCAGCAGGGCGACATCATTCTCGAAGTGAACCGTCATAAGGTTCAGTCGGCGAGTGATGTCCAGCAGGCCCTTTCGAACGTGGGCAAAGGGGAAGATGCTCTCGTCCTGGTGTGGTCCAACGGTGGCAACTTGTTCCGAGTATTGCATTCCGGGGAAGGCGCCTAAAAGAAAAGCGTTTTACAGTTGCGAGCGCAAAAAAGAAGTCCCGGCATCAACTGCCGGGACTTCTCATCTCTTTCTTGTCCAAGTCAAGCTAGGATGCACGGCGCTGGCGATTCAAACTCTCGTTCTCGTCTTCTTCCGTGCCCTCTCCGCCCTTCTTCTGGCTAGTCTGTCCGCTCTGCTGTCCGCCCGTCTGACCTTGTCCATGCTGACCAGACTGGCTGCCCTGTTGACCAGACTGTCCGCTTTGACCTGTTTGTCCACCTTGCTGACGGTTCTTCTCCATGTCGTCTGCCATTCGTACCCTCCTATGCATGCGCGTCGTGGCGCACTCAATGATTTGAATACACTGCTCCTTAGTTGCTAACCGACGGCCGGGGGTTGGGAATCGTCGGGCCTTCATAGAGACAGGCAGAATAGTCAGGGAATTTCGGTGATCTGAATCGCGGGAGCTTCGGAAGGAGTCACTGACTTAAGCCGTTCCAACTCCTCGCGGGTCTTTTCCCACGCGGATGCCTTCCTTTTGGTAGCAACGGGCGCATTCTCGTCACGGTAATACGCAAGGATGTTCTCCCGCAGTTCCGGTGTGAGCCCCAGAAAGTCACCGCGAACCAGATAGTCGAGCAAACGCGCATATGCTTCGTCGGAGAGTGGGTATTCACCAGCATGCGTCAGGCGCCCCGTGTCAAAGTCCGTGTTGGGCAGGTGAACATCCTTCTTTCTCACCTCGACCAGTAAGGTGCGATAGTTGTCGAGAGTCCGATTCACGCTGGCAATATACAAGTCCTCCGTCTTGCGAGTCGGGATTGTGAAGTCTAGCGCTTTGAAAGGCCCTATCTTCGGAACAAACTTTAAGAAGAATGCCAGTACACGGGTGCCCGTTCCCGGCCGCCGGTATCCCTTTCCCCATTCGCGCTGGTAGCTCGCGCGAGACAGATTGTACCGAAACTTCCGCGAATTAAAGTTGGGGGTTTCCGCAACCAGCTCCTTCTTTCGCGCAACCAGGGCAACTCTGGTCATCTCCGGGATTATCTTGCTGATCGCGCGCCGGAAAGTTCCAATTGCCAGGTCTTCATTCGAGATCACCGTACTCAGAGGAACACCGTACGTGTCCAGAAACGCACGCTCCAGCACGGGCTTTGAAATTTCAAAGCCAATGAAGTCGTGGTATCGATCTGACGTGTAGTTATTTTTGGCCACTTGCGTCATGTCGAATCCGAACTCCGTTCGGATGTGCGCTTTAGGATTATCCGCATACGTAACTGTATTGCCATATTTTGAGCGCAGCTTTGGAAACAGCAGGGCAACCGATTCGTTGATGGCCGGATGGCCCATGTTGTCGGAAGAGTAGTGGGCAAGAGCGCCCAGGGCGAACGCGTACTCATTTAGGTCACTGGATTCGCTGACGAGGTTGAAGATGAAATCACCGCTGCGCACGTAATGCGTGAGATCGCTGAAGAACTTATTCCCAAAAGGATAGTAACCCATGTCTTGGACTAACGATCCCCCGTAGGCGAATGCGTGTGCTTTTCTAAGATCATCGGAGTTCGCGGTAGGGAATCGCTTCGTCAGCAGCGGTTCAATATCGTCCTTCCAAAGCAGGTCGACCACTTGTTCATGAGTGAGAACGGAGTAGGCGCCGCAACCAGCCGGGAGTCCGACCAGCAGTGCAAGAGCGACGGCTGTCCTCAACCCACGCTGCGACAAATTTGTCATAAAGATCGATTCAACGCCTCGAATTGGAAACTGTGACCGGGGCGACCACAATCACAAAATAATTAATAATGATCTCCTTCTCCCGCTAGAAGAGCCAAATGGGTTTCTGTTAGTTGCAAACAGGAACCCAAGGTTGGCCAAGTTGTTGGAAATGCGGAATCGCCGACAGCTCTTGGTCAGGTTTGTCCAACGCGCCGATACAGACACAATTCCCCGCAGATACCAATTTCTCGTTACTGACAGGCGTCAAGCAGGGGGGTAGCGTAAACAATAGAGTTCGATGGCTTCGCGGCAGACCTCCCGTCGCGCCGTTGAGCCTGTAACTTCATGAGGATGAAGGAGAGAATCATGAGTATTTGGACTGTGTTATTCATCATTTTGCTGATCGCGTGGCTGGGTGGTTTCACGGTGTTTCACGTCGCTTCGGGACTGATTCACTTGCTATTGGTGTTCGCGATCATCTCCCTTATTTTGCATTTCGTTATGGGCAGAAGTGCCGCTTGATGCCATATCCCTGGAGTGCGTCTGATTCCGCGTGTCGACGCACTCATATACAGGAATTACCTTAGGGATTCCCGTCCCTGAACATGGTCCAATCGCCCTTGAGTGCGCAAACACTGCGCGCTTGATTGCGCATTAGGACCCAATTTTCCCCATATCCGTCGAATTCTTCCGTTTGGGCGAGGACCCGTTAATGGCCGGGCTTTGTTCCGACCGAGTGGGAATGAGGTCGCTGCGCGTCCTTATAGGCCTGGGGAGATTCGATGATGAAGAGGTCAACCCTCAACGGAACTGCACCTGCCCCCAACGAGGCAATTGCATCACTCCCGAAAAACAATGGAAAGCCCAAGTCCCCCGATGATTCTCTTGATCTCAATGTGATTCTCGCTGCGCTGCAGAATATGCGCAATGGCGACTTCACCGTTCGCCTTCCGGGCACGTGGGTCGGACTGCCGGGCAAGATCGCCGATACCTTCAACGACATCGTTGCAGCGAACCAGCACATGGCCCAAGACCTGAAGCGCCACTGGTCGAGGATCTGCTGCGCCCAACAGCAGAAGTCACCCGCGCCATCGCAGCCGTGGCCCAGGGCGACTTGACTCAGACTGTTCGCCTGGACGTGGATGGCCGTCCGCTGGAAGGCGAGTTTTTGCGTTCTGCCAACCTTGTCAACACAATGATTCAGCAGCTCGGCGTGTTCACCGCCGAGGTGACGCGCGTCGCCCGCGAAGTGGGAACGGAAGGCAAACTCGGCGGACAGGCGCAGGTTCCCGACGTTGCCGGTACTTGGAAAGACCTCACCGACAATGTGAACCTGATGGCCAGCAACCTTACCGGTCAGGTTCGTAACATCGCTGAAGTCGCCACGGCTGTGGCGAGCGGTGACTTGTCCCGCAAGATTACGGTCGACGTTCGCGGCGAGATTCTGCAGCTCAAAGAGGCCATCAATACGATGGTGGATCAGCTGCGCTCGTTCGCATCGGAAGTAACGCGTGTGGCGCGAGAAGTCGGAACCGATGGAAAACTCGGCGGGCAGGCAGTGGTGCCCGGAGTGGCCGGCACCTGGAAAGATTTGACGGACTCGGTGAACGCGATGGCTGGCAACCTCACCGCTCAAGTCCGAAACATCGCTGAAGTTACGACCGCGGTTGCCCGCGGAGACTTGTCACGCAAGATCACGGTCGATGTGAAGGGAGAAATTCTCGAACTGAAGGACACCATCAACACGATGGTGGACCAGCTCAATGCATTTGCCGGCGAAGTGACGCGCGTCGCCCGCGAAGTCGGTACGGAAGGCAAACTTGGCGGCCAGGCGCAGGTGTTCGGCGTTGGCGGTACCTGGAAAGACCTTACGGACAACGTAAACTTCATGGCCAGCAACCTGACAGGTCAAGTCAGAAATATTGCTGAAGTCGCCACCGCGATCGCCAGCGGCGATTTGTCGCGCAAAATCACGGTCGACGTGCGCGGCGAGATCCTTCAACTCAAGGAAACGCTCAACACGATGGTGGATCAGCTCAACCGGTTCGCTGGCGAAGTAACCCGCGTGGCCCGCGAAGTCGGCACGGAAGGGCGCTTAGGCGGTCAGGCGAACGTTCCGGGTGTTGCTGGTACGTGGAAAGATCTGACTGACTCGGTGAACTCGATGGCCGGCAACCTCACCGGCCAGGTACGAAACATCGCTGAAGTGACGACCGCCGTTGCTCGCGGGGATCTGTCGCGCAAGATCACGGTCGACGTAAAAGGCGAAATCCTCGAACTCAAGAACACCATCAACACCATGGTGGACCAGCTCAACGCGTTCGCTGGTGAAGTGACGCGTGTGGCCCGCGAAGTCGGTACGGAAGGAAAGCTCGGGGGGCAGGCTCAGGTGCCCGGAGTGGCGGGTACGTGGAAGGATCTTACCGACAACGTCAACTTTATGGCCAGCAACCTGACTGGCCAGGTGCGAAACATCGCCGAAGTCGCGACTGCTGTAGCCCGGGGCGATCTTTCCCGAAAGATTACGGTCGACGTAAAAGGCGAAATCCTCGAACTCAAAGACACCATCAACACCATGGTGGACCAGCTCCGTTCGTTCGCGTCGGAAGTGACGCGCGTGGCCCGCGAAGTCGGAACCGACGGAAAGCTCGGCGGGCAGGCGCTCGTGCCAGGCGTAGGCGGAACGTGGAAAGATCTAACCGATTCCGTAAACTCGATGGCCAGCAACTTGACTGGCCAGGTGCGAAATATCGCCGAGGTCTCGACGGCCATTGCCAGCGGTGACCTGTCGAAGAAGATCACGGTGAACGTCAGCGGCGAAATCCTGCTACTGAAAGAAACTATCAACACGATGGTGGACCAGCTGAACGCGTTTGCCGCGGAAGTGACGCGCGTGGCTCGCGAAGTCGGCACGGAAGGAAAGCTTGGCGGCCAGGCGCAGGTGCCCGGCGTGGCCGGAACGTGGAAAGACCTCACCGACTCGGTGAACTCGATGGCCGGCAACTTGACGGGCCAGGTTCGAAACATCGCCGAAGTCACGACGGCCGTGGCCCGCGGCGACCTGTCGCGCAAAATCACGGTCGACGTGAAGGGTGAAATTCTCGAGCTGAAGAACACCATCAACACGATGGTGGATCAACTGAATGCATTCGCCGCTGAAGTGACGCGCGTGGCCCGCGAAGTGGGAACAGAAGGCAAACTCGGTGGACAGGCTCAGGTACCCGGAGTCGCTGGCACGTGGAAGGATCTAACCGACAACGTGAACGTCATGGCGGTCAACCTCACTGAGCAGGTCCGCGGAATTGTTAAAGTCGTAACTGCCGTGGCCAATGGGGATCTAACCCAGAAGCTCGCAGTGAATGCAAAGGGCGAAGTCGCGGCCCTCGCGGAAACCATCAACAACATGACCGGTACTCTCGCCACGTTTGCCGATCAGGTGACCACCGTCGCCCGCGAAGTCGGAGTGGAAGGAAGACTCGGCGGTCAGGCCAACGTCCCTGGCGCCGCAGGCACGTGGAAGGACCTCACGGGTAACGTAAACCTGTTGGCCGACAACCTGACGAACCAGGTCCGAGCCATCGCGGAGGTCGCAACGGCCGTCACCAAGGGCGATTTGACCCGTTCCATTCAGGTCGAAGCCAGCGGCGAAGTCGCAGAGTTGAAAGACAACATCAACACGATGATCGACAACTTGCGACTGACTACGGATCGCAACACCGAGCAAGACTGGCTGAAGACGAACCTGGCTCGCTTCACGGGCATGCTTCAGGGGCAGCGTGATCTGGCTACCGTGGGCCGCATGTTGCTCTCCGAGCTTGCACCGCTGGTGAACGCGCAACAAGGCGTGATCTATCAAATGGAGACAGAGGAATCGGCTGGCCTGGTGTTGTTGTCAGCGTTCGCCGACGATGGCGAAAACGGCCATCTTCGCCAATTGAAGATTGGCGACGGGCTAGTCGGACAAGTTGCATCAGAAAAACGGCGGATGTTGATCACAGATCTGCCCGATAAGACCGTTCCGATTCGTTCAGGTCTTTTTGCATCGGTTCCAAGAAACGTCATCGTACTGCCGGTGTTGTTCGAAGATCGCGTCAAGGCAGTCATCGAACTGGCGTCTCTAAGCTCCTTCACCGCCTCACACCTCGCGTTTCTGGAGCAATTGACGGCCAGCATCGGCATCGTGTTGAACAGTATCGAAGCCACGATGCAGACCGAAGGCCTTCTCAAACAGTCCCAGCAGCTGGCGGCGGAGCTGCAAACTCAACAAAAGGAATTGCAGCAGACCAACGAGCAACTCGCGCAAAAGGCGCAACAGCTTGCCGAACAGAACGTAGAAGTCGAACGCAAGAATCAGGAAATCGAACAGGCTCGACGGGCTTTGGAAGAGAAAGCAAAAGAACTTGCCCTGACTTCCAAATACAAATCTGAGTTCCTTGCCAACATGTCACACGAGTTGCGGACACCATTGAACTCGATCCTGGTACTGGGGCAGCAACTCAGTGAGAACCCAGATCACAATCTGACGCCAAAACAGGTGGAGTTCGCCCGCACGATCCACGCTGCCGGAACGGACTTGCTCAATCTCATCAGCGATATTCTCGATCTATCCAAGATCGAGTCCGGAACGGTGTCTGTTGACGCCGAGGAAGTCTTCTTCACTAACTTGCTGGAGATGGTGGCTCGACCATTCCGGCACGAGGCGGAAAATCGCAAACTTGCCTTTGAGGTGAATGCGGATTCGCATCTTCCACGCAGTCTGGTAACGGACTCAAAGCGGCTACAGCAGGTGCTTAAGAACCTGTTGTCCAATGCATTCAAATTTACGGAGCACGGTTCTGTCCGGCTCTCTGTCTCCGTCGCTGACAAGCGGTGGAGCAAAGATCATCCGATTCTGAGCGGCGCCGCATCCGTGGTGGCGTTTGAAGTGACGGACTCTGGCATAGGAATCGCTCCCGATAAGCAGCGCATCATCTTCGAAGCTTTCCAACAGGCGGACGCTGGCACCAGCCGCAAGTACGGCGGAACCGGGCTTGGCCTGGCCATCAGCCGTGAGTTGGCTAGCCTTCTGGGTGGTGAAATCCAGCTTCGCAGCACCCCGGGCGAGGGCAGCACTTTCACCCTCTATCTACCACTCGCCTACGTCGGACCGTTGGCCTCGAAGCTAACGCCCGGCGACTGGAAGGCACCAGCCGTGCCCCTCAAATTGTCGAATATGGTCGTGACTGAGCACCCAGTGGAAGAAATCGATGACGACCGCGACAACTTGCAGCCCGATGATGCCGTGCTTCTGATCGTGGAGGACGATCCACACTATGCTCGTGTACTGTGCGACCTCGCACGGGACAAGGGTTTCAAAGTACTAGTAGCTCTGCGTGGCGCGCAGGCCCTTACGCTTGCCCGCGAATTTCACCCCAGTGCCGTATCGTTGGACGTTTTCCTTCCCGACATGCTGGGCTGGACCGTGCTGAACCATCTCAAACAGGATCCGGCGACGCGTCACATACCAGTGCAGATGCTCACCTTGGACGAAGATCGGCAGCATGGTCTCGCCCGCGGGGCATTCGCGTTTGTAACCAAGCCGACAGATGCGAACGAACTTGAATCGGCATTAGCGCGGATCAAGGAATATGCCGCTCCTCGGCGGAAGCGCTTGTTGATTGTCGAAGACAATCCTGCCGAGCAGCTCAGTATCCGGGAACTTCTAGGTTACGAGGACATCGATGTGGTTGTCACTGCCACTGGAGCTGAGGCGCTGAAGCTGGTGGCGGAAGAGTCTTTCGACTGCGCAGTACTCGACTTGCGACTGCCTGATATGACCGGCTTCGACATCCTTGAGCGCATGAGGGACATGCCCAGTGTTCGGGATCTGCCCGTCGTAGTCTTCACCGGCAAAGAGTTATCGCCTGATGAGGACGCGCGCCTGCACACCCTTGCCCGCAGCGTAGTGGTAAAAGGAGTGGAATCTCCAGAGAGGCTGCTTGATGAGACCGCACTCTTCTTGCATCGTGTGGTTGCTGACCTTCCGCAGGAAAAGCAGAAGATGCTCGATCGACTCCATCGATCGGATGAGGCGCTCGTTGGCAAGAAGGTCCTTGTGGTCGATGACGATATGCGAAACATTTTCGCCCTCAGCAGCGTGCTCGAGCGTCGCGGTATGGCAGTGCTGACCGCAGGAACAGGTAGGGAAGCTATCTCGATGCTGGAGTCGACTCCGGATGTCGCGATCGTTCTCATGGACATCATGATGCCTGAAATGGATGGGTACGCGACCATGCAGGTAATCCGTCAGAACCCTTCATTCCGCCGGCTGCCAATCGTCGCATTGACCGCCAAGGCCATGAAGGGTGACCGCGAGAAATGCCTGGAAGCGGGCGCTTCAGAGTATTTGGCTAAGCCCGTAAACACGGAACAATTACTCTCTGCCTTGCGCATGTGGCTGCATCGATGAGTATGGGTTCGAGCACGGAAATTACATCAAACCCGGTTCCAGAGCCGTCCGAGACCGCGACCTCCGACGATCGCGTGAATATCCTCATGGTTGACGATCAGCCGGGTAAGTTATTGACCTATGAGGCGATCCTTTCCGACTTGGGCGAGAATCTCATCAAGGCTTCGTCCGCCAAAGACGCCCTCGAAAAACTGCTCAAGACCGACGTGGCGGTTGTGCTGATGGACGTGAGCATGCCTGAGATCGATGGTTTTGAGCTCGCAGAGATCATCCGTCAGCATCCGCGCTTCCAGAAGACGGCAATCATCTTCATCTCCGCCGTGCACCTCACCGATCTTGATCGCCTCAAAGGCTACCAGCATGGAGCGGTCGATTATCTATCCGTGCCCATCGTTCCGGAAGTTCTGCGCGCGAAGGTAAAGGTTTTCACCGAGTTGCACCGCAAGAATCGGCAACTCGAGCGGCTTAATAGCCAGCTTGAACAACGGGTTGCCGAACGCACTGCCGAGCTGGAACAAAAAGCCGTCGCGTTGCACAAATTGAATAGAGAGTTGGCCCAGCGGAATCAAGAACTGGATGCCATTGTGCAGACTGCTCCCGACATCATCTTCAGCCGGAATCCTGACGGTAGCCGAGATTACATCAGCGGTCGCTTTTACGAATACACCGGAGCCCCACCTAATACCGGGAAAGGATTCGGTTGGCTGGACTACGTACATCCCGACGACAGCGAACAGAGTCACCAAAAGTGGCTGCATAGCGTGCTGTCCGGCGATGTCTATGACTGCGACTACCGGCTGCGCGGGGTCGACTCACAGTATCGCTGGTTTCGTGCCCGAGCCGTGCCTCTGCGTGATTCCCACGGAACCATCGTCAAGTGGTACGGGACCTGTTCTGACGTTCACGATAGCAAACTGCTAGAACAATCGATTCGTGAAAACGCGATCGAACTGGAGCGAATGGTCGAGAGCAGGACTGCCGCGCTCAGGCGTCTCTCGAATCGCATGATGACCATGCAAGACGAAGAGCGGCGCCGGATTGCGCGTGAAATCCACGATGGCCTCGGCCAGGAACTGGCTGCTGCAAAGATGATTCTGGACGGCATTCTGGCCAAGGATTCTTCGCCCACAATGCGACAAGCTTCGGTGGAAGCAAGCCAGTTGATTGACCGGGCAATCCAACAGGTTCGCACTATCTCTCACTTATTGCATCCGCCCCTGCTCGACGAAGTTGGGCTAGTATCAGCGCTTCGTTGGTTTCTGGAAGGTCTATCGGAACGCAGCGGCATCCGTATGGCGTTGGAAGTTGACCCGCCGGATCTCGGCCGTCTCAGGTCGGAACTGGAAACTGCGATTTTCCGCATTGTCCAAGAGGCGCTCACAAACATGTTCCGTCACTCCGGAGCCCGCAACGGAAGCGTGACCCTGATCAGAAAGGACGGGATTATAGTGGTTACGGTTCGTGATGACGGGAAAGGCATAGAGGAACAGGTAATCCAGTTGCGTCCAGAGAGTGTCGGTGTTGGTATTGGGGGGATGCGACAGCGCGTAACCGAACTCGGAGGCAGTCTGCGTCTGGCGAACGCCAATCCGGGTACCATCGTTGAAGTGATCATTCCTGCCGTTCGTCAAGATTCGCATGGCGTTGCGGTCACTGCCTAGCTTGCGTGAGCTAAGCCGCCTTGCGTTGCTCTGTTCGCTCTTCGGCTTTTATCTCCACCTGCTCGTGCTTGATATCGAGGCGCAGTCGGTTGTAGATGCTGATGTACTGGTTCGCCACCCAGACTAATGCAAAGAACGAAAGGATGTAGCCGCGCCAATCCTGAAACAGGAGTCTGAAGCGGGTGAGCAGCAAGAATCCTGCGGTGACGTAGTGGCTGAAGCAGTACTCACAGGTGAAAAGGTAGAAGAACTTGCGAACGAGAATGCTTCGGGCGCGATCACATTCCCGCTGACAATACTGGCGCGGTTCCCGAAATACTTCCTCATGGGTCACCGTCCACGCCACGCAGGCGATTGGTACACCCAAGATCAGAAGCCAAGCGACTTGAAGCCCCAAAGTCACAACTTGCGTGTGTAGTCCTAAGACAGAGTCCAGTCTTGCAGCAAAAGCCTGACTATCCCAGACCTGCCCATAATTCAACAGGCTGATGATGAATAGGCCACCGCGTATATTCCTCGACGTTGATAGACTTCAGTTGGTACTCCGTGACTTCAAGAGCAGCGGTCTCATGGGTATCCGGAACGCGGCCATTACGAGTGTAAAGATACAGGGCGGCTCTGACGCCGCCCTATAATGGCTACCCAGAATTCTAAACGCGTCCTCTAGCCAAATGCGAGATCAGCGAAACCAAGAACAGTACCAGGAAGATGATAAATAGCACCTTCGCGATACCCGCCGACGCGACGGCCACTCCAGTGAAGCCTAAGACCCCTGCTATCAGTGCGATAACGAGGAACACCAAAGCCCAATAAAGCATATCTTCGCCTCCGTATGAGACTTCTCACGGAGAATAAAGAGCCTGCTGTTGTCACTCCATCCCCGTAACGCCGTATTCAGCCGGTCCGCGGGCTGTAGGTCTAAAATCAATCTTTGGAAGGAGCAGGTGCCGGTCCGTCCCAGAGGACCGGCACCCGCTTGGGGGGCGTTGTGTCGAGTAGAGATTGCAGGTTATTTCGACGGGGTAATACCCACAATAGGGTGAAACCTGTACTTCGCCCCCGCTCAGCACGTCCTATCCCGATGTGCTCTTTCTGCGGAAACTTCTGACCGTCTTTACTGCCTCCCCCGGATAGAACGCGCTCCCGTCGCAAGATAGCTTA
>WNGO01002387.1_pt1 | contig 15870 bp, 17 predicted proteins | sample 5400511 | NCBI WGS metagenome assembly WNGO01 (sample SAMN13153380, study PRJNA577476) | soil metagenome | isolation source: 20 cm soil or saprolite under Garry oak tree replicate 2 | place: USA:California | collected 2016-06-15 | reverse complement strand
ATCCTCGATATCGGGTATCGCGGCGAGGACCAGACCTCCGTGCCGATTGTCGAGCAGGCGATCGGCATCGATCTCGATTATCCCGGCTATGACGGCGTGCATCTGCCGTTTCCCGACGGCAGCCAGGACACCGTGTTCTCAAGCCATTCCTACGAGCACATCGCGGACTACCGCGTCGCGCTGCGCGAATGGTACCGCGTGCTCAAGGTCGGCGGCTTTATCGTCGTGTTCGTGCCGCACAAATACCTTTACGAGCGCAAGAGCACGCCGCCGTCTCTGTTCAACCCCGATCACAAGCGCTTTTACACGGCGGCGTCGTTGTTGCGCGAGTTCGAGGAATCGCTGCCGCCCAACGGCTTCCGCATCCGCCATCTCGCCGAGAACGATTTCGGCTTCGACTACGCGACGCCGATCGCCGAGCACGCGCGGGGCTGTTATGAGATCGAGCTTGTGGTCGAGAAGATCCACCGCCCGGCACAGTCGGATCAATTCGAGCTGCCGGAGGAAAAGCGGGCGCAGCTCGAAGAGATACATCGTGCCGTTGTCGAAGCAGTCGCTGCCGCTATCACCGGCAAGAAGAACGATCGTGCTATTCGTGGGCTGGCCGCACAGCCCTATTTCCCGACTTATGAGATCGTCCGATCACGGCTCGCCGCTCAGAACGACATCGACGAAGCCAATCTCAAGGAAGCCCTGCGGCGGTTTCTCCCATTGGTGAGGTTCGACGAAGAGCTCTATTTGCGGCTCTATCCCGATGTGAAACAGGCGATCGACACAGGCGCGCTGACATCGGCGCGCGATCATTTCGTCGTGCATGGCTATTTCGAGGGACGGGTGTTTCAGCCGGACCCCGTCTACCTCGATTTTACTCCCGAGAAAGGCGGCTGATCTTAGGCAAGCGGCGCGACCGCACTCGACAGAATCCGCCGCAATCGGCAAAAGTGGCGGGAGGCGCGGCCAGGAAGGAAGCCGATGAGCCAGGAAAACAGCAATCCTTACGAAACCGGCCTCGACAAGAACGCGGCCAATTACGTGCCGTTGTCGCCGACCGGCTTTCTGTTGCGCTCGGCCGCGGTCTACCCCAACCGCATCGCGGTCATCCATGGCGAATGCCGCTACACCTGGAAAGAGACGCTCGAGCGCTGCCGCCGGCTCGCCTCGGCGCTCGCCAAGCGCGGCGTGCGGCCCAGCGACACGGTGGCGGTCATGGCGCCCAATGTGCCGGCCCTTTTCGAGGCGCATTTCGGCGTTCCGATGGTCGGCGCGATATTGAACGCGCTGAACATCCGGCTCGATGCCGACACGATCGCCTTTATCCTGAAGCATGGCGAGGCCAAGGCGCTGATCACCGACGGCGAGTTCGCGCCGGTCATCGCGCGCGCGCTGGCGCAGCTCGACCGAAAGCCGCTCGTCATCGACATCGCCGATCCGCTTGGTCCCGATGGAGAAAGGCTGGGCGAGCTCGACTACGAGACATTCCTCGCCGAGGGCGATCCTGATTTCGCCGAGTTGACCCCCGCGGATGAATGGGACGCGATCGCGCTCAACTACACCTCGGGCACGACCGGCAACCCAAAGGGTGTCGTCTATCACCACCGCGGCGCCTATCTGAACGCGCTCGGCAACATCCTGTCCTGGAGCATGCCGCAGCACCCGGTCTATCTGTGGACGCTGCCGATGTTTCACTGCAACGGCTGGTGCTTCCCGTGGACCGTGACGGCGCTCGCCGGCACGCATGTGTGCTTGCGCCGTGTCGAGGCCGGCGCGATCTACGACGCCATCGAGCAGAGCGGCGTCACCCATCTTTGCGGCGCGCCCGTGGTCATGAACATGCTCTTGAACGCCCGCAACGAGCCCTTGCCGCGCCCGGTCCATATGATGACCGCGGGCGCCGCGCCGCCGGCAGCGGTCATTGGCGGCATGGAGCGGCTCGGCTTCAACATCACCCATGTCTATGGGCTGACCGAGGTCTACGGCCCCGCCGTCGTCTGCGCCTGGCACGATGAATGGGACGCGCTGTCCGATGACGAGCGGGCGCGGCTGAAGGCGCGCCAGGGCGTCACCTATCCGGTGCTGGACGGGCTTATGGTTGGAGACCCGGAGACGCTCGCGCCGGTGCCATCGGACGGCACAACGCTGGGCGAGATTTTCTTTCGCGGCAACATCGTCATGAAAGGCTATCTGAAAAACCCGGCCGCGACCGAGGAGGCCTTCGCCGGCGGCTGGTTCCGTTCGGGCGATCTCGCGGTCATGCACGAGGACGGCTATATCGAGATCAAGGACCGCTCAAAGGACATCATCATCTCGGGTGGCGAGAATATCTCGACGATCGAGGTCGAGGACGTCTTGTACCGTCACCCGGCGGTGCTCGAAGCCGCCGTCGTCGCCAAGCCCGATCCGAATTGGGGCGAGACGCCCTGCGCCTTCGTGACGTTGAAGGACGGCGCCCGGGCCGAGGCCGCCGACATCATCGCCTTCTGCCGCGAGCACATGGCCCGCTTCAAGGCGCCGCGGCATGTCGTCTTCGGCCCACTCCCGAAAACCTCGACCGGCAAGATCCAGAAATTCGTGTTGCGCGAGCGCGCCAAAGACGCCGGTTAAGGCAACAAAAAAGCCGGGGAGGACCGCCTCTCCGGCTTTTTTACAACGCGTAACCGCAGCGTGGTTACTGGCGCTCCAGTTGGACGATTTCGTCCTTGATGCGGAGTTTCTGACGCTTCAGATCGTGGATCGTCTCCTGGTTGGGAAGGGGACGATGGTTTTCTTCATCGATGGCGCGATCGAGCGAAGCATGCTTTTCTCTAAGCGCCTCGATGCGATCATGCAGCGACATGCATTGCCCTCCTGCTAGACGGTCGTAATGGCCAATTTTAGCGCCGGATCGGCCCTCCGGCCAGAGGTTCCATCCCTCTCTTCGAGATAGGCGGTATAAGCGGAATTTACAGGGCGGGAGCGCCCCGTGAGCGGCGCACACCGGACAGATCAGGCAGGGAATCGTGATGCGACACAACCGGGAACCCGCCGCTCCGCCCCACCGCCTGATCGTCGGGATCAGCGGCGCCTCGGGGGTCGTCTATGGGGCGCGCCTCCTTGAATTGTTGCGGCCCCTCGGGGTGGAGACGCACCTTGTCATGAGCCGCTCGGCCGAGGTGACCCTCGCGCTGGAAACCGCCCTCAAACCGGCCGATCTGCGCGCCCGCGCCGATGTCGTGCATGCGATCGGCGATCTCGCGGCGCCGATCTCCTCGGGCTCGTTCCCGACCATCGGCATGATTGTCGCGCCGTGCTCGATCCGCAGCATGGCCGAGATCGCCACCGGCGTGACGACGACGCTCCTGACCCGCGCCGCCGACGTCACGCTGAAGGAGCGGCGCCGCCTCGTGCTGCTGGTGCGGGAAACGCCGCTGCACACCGGGCATTTGCGGACGATGACGGCGCTCTCGGAGATGGGCGCGGTCATCGCGCCGCCGGTGCCGGCCTTCTACGCCAAGCCGCAGACAATCGAGGAGATGATCGACCAGACCTTGGGTCGCGTCCTCGACCTGTTCGGCCTGGATGCCGGCACGGTGCGGCGCTGGGGCGAGCCGCCCGAAGAGGGCGTCCGGCCTCTGCGCGCCAAACCCAAGCGCGCCTGAACCCAGCGCGCCTTACGGATCAGTCTCGCGACAAAAAATCGCGCATCCCGCGGCATAGCAGAACGGCTTCCGCCGATCGCGCTTCGGCGCCGAGATACAGCACCAGATTGGCCTCGGCGGCAGCGCGCCGGTCAGCGTCGCTTTCCGGCGAGGCGACGATGGCTGCAAGTCGCGATTGCACGGTTCGCTCGGCCGCGAGTTCGAGGCCGAGGATCCGGCGCCGTACGACCTGGATATCCGCATCCCCCTCGGCGTTGAGCCGGCGGCGCAAGGCGCGCAACGGCGCGACGATCTCGCGGCGGAGCGGCGCGATCGCCGCCTCGGCCGCTCGCATCTCGCTCGCGTGCAAACGCTGTCCGTGCAGCGCGCCCCGCCACAGCGCAAACAGCACCAGATTGACGTCGAGCCCCGCCCGGTCCTGGAGCGCGATCAGCGCATCGGCCATGCCGGGACGCGCATAGAAGGCCAGCGAAAAGCGCCAGAACGCCTCTCCGGAAAGGCTTGATTTACCATTCTTCTGTTGCCGCATTGTTCTTCGCCCGATGCACTCGCCGCGAAACGTGCTATATGCAGTTTCTGAGGCCTTTGCGAAAAAGGCTGCGCAGCGATGATGCGCCAGCCCGGGCGCCTTTGCGATGGATCTCGACGTCGAAGCCTTGAAGGCGAAGCTCGCCACTTTGAGAACCGAGCACCGCGATCTCGACGACGTGATCGCGCGTCTCGCCGAGCGCGCCCCGTTCGACCAACTGCAATTGCAGCGGCTGAAAAAGCGCAAGCTGATGCTGAAAGACCAGATCTCGCAGATCGAAAGCGAATTGCTCCCGGACATCATCGCTTGACGCGCCCGCCGATGACGGGCAGGTGCTTGCCGGCACCCGGCCCAATGCCCCTTCCACCGCACACAGGAACGAGATGAGCGAGGCAAGCTGCGCGATTGGCATCATCATGGGCAGCCAGTCGGATTGGGAGACGATGCAGCATGTCGCGCAGACGCTCGACCGGCTCGGCATCTCGTATGAGAAGCGCATCGTCTCGGCGCACCGCACGCCCGAGCGGCTTTACCAATACGCCAAGGGCGCACAGAAGCGCGGCCTCAAGCTGATCATTGCCGGCGCCGGCGGCGCGGCGCATCTGCCTGGCATGGCGGCGGCACTGACGGCCTTGCCGGTGCTCGGGGTGCCGGTCGAGAGCCGTATTTTGCGCGGCGTCGACAGTCTCCTCTCGATCGTGCAGATGCCGGCCGGCATCCCGGTCGCGACTTTTGCGATCGGCCAGGCCGGGGCCGTCAATGCGGCCTTGTTCGCGGCCGCGATCCTGGCGCTTGGCGATCCGGCAATCGCCGCCGCGCTCGATAATTGGCGGCGGTCGCAGACCGACGCCGTGGCGGACAGCCCGGAATCGCGCTGATGCTGCCGCCGGGCAGCACAATCGGCATTCTCGGAGGCGGGCAGCTCGGGCGCATGACGGCGATGGCCGCCGCGTGCCTCGGCTATCGCGCGCATATCTTCGCGACCGAGCACGATTCCCCGGCGGCGCAGGTTTCGGCCGCCGCCACGGTCGCGCCCTTCGGCGATGCCGCGGCGGTCGCGCGCTTTGCCGCGGCGGTCGATGTCGCCACTTTCGAGTTCGAGAACATCCCCGCCGCCGCAGTGCGCCGGGTCGCGGCCAAACGGCCGGTCTTTCCGCGCCCCGAGATCCTCGAGACCACGCAGGACCGGCTGCGCGAGAAGAATTTCCTGCGAGACATCGGCGTTGCGACCACCGAATTCCGCGAGATCGCCGATTTGGACGCGCTTACCGCCGCGATCAGCGAGCTTGGCGCGCCCGCCGTGCTGAAGACCGTGCGCATGGGGTATGACGGCAAAGGGCAGGTGCTGGTCGCACCCGATAGCGAGCCGCAGGAGGCCTGGCGACGTATGGGCGGCTCGCTCGGCATTCTCGAAGGCTTTGTCGATTTCCGCTGCGAGATCTCGGTTGTGCTCGCCCGCGCCGCCGACGGCGCAATGGCGGTCTATCCCCCGGTCGAGAACCGCCACGTCAACCACATCCTCGACACGACGATCGCGCCGGCCGACCTCCCGGTGGAAACCTTGAGCAAAGCCGAAACCGTCGCGCGCCACATCGCCGAGCGGCTCGATCTGGTCGGCGTGCTTGCGGTCGAGATGTTCGTGACCAAAGCAGGTGCGCTGCTGGTCAACGAATTGGCGCCGCGGCCGCACAATTCCGGCCACTGGACGATCGATGCCTGCATGACGAGCCAGTTCGAGCAGCTCGTGCGGGCGATCTGCGGCCTGCCGCTAGGGTCCACTGAGCGCCACGCCGACGCAGTCATGCAGAACCTGATCGGGCGCGGCGTCGAGCGCTGGCGCGGAGCGGTCGCCGACCCGAAGGCCAAACTGCACCTCTACGGCAAGAGCCGGGTGCGGCCGGGACGCAAGATGGGCCATATCACACGGCTGCTGCCGCGGCGCTGAGCGGGTCGGGCCCGGTCAGCGGACCCGATCAGCGGACCGGGCGAAAAAACCGCAACGGGTTCGGCAGACGCTCGGCCGCGGCCTCGAAGCGCTCGCGCAGTTCGGTCACCCGGTGCAGATCGGCGAGGCGGCGCTCGACAAAGGCGTCGGTCTCGATGCAGCCCGGCGAGCGGTCGTCGAGCCAGAACAGCATCGCGGCGCCATAGATCGCGGCGAGGCTCGCGCGCTTTGTGTAGAAGCTGAAATCGGTCGAATTGTCGCCGACCGCGTACCAGATGCCGTCGACCGTCTCGTATAACAGCCGCAGCCCGAGCGGGGCATTCTGCGGCATCGCCAAGACCGTCATGCCGCGCCGCACCGCCTCGCGGAAGGGCAGCAGCAACTCGAAGCGCACGCGCAGGGTGCGGGCGATCCGCCGCGATAGGCTGAGCGGCTCGGGCGGCGCCGCTTCGACGCGGTCGAGCATCTGGCGGTCGGCCCAGCGGCTGAACGCCGCGACGATGTCAATCGCGCCGCGCGGAAACAAGGCCCGCGCCTCGGCGACCGGCACCCCGATGCGCTCCGCCGCCACCCGGAGCGCGTGCTGCGACCAGCCGTCGAACGGCACATCCGGCAGCATCGCGGCGATGAGCCGGTCGCGCTCGGCATCGGCGAGAGGGCTCTTCATCGCGGCGGCTCATTCTCGGCAAGGATCGCGGCGACATCGATCGGATGACGCTGCAATTCCTCGGTAAAGACGAGGAGGCGGTGATCGGTCATGCGCTGCGGGTAGAGAATACCATCGAGATGGTCGCATTCATGCTGCACGACCCGCGCATGAAACCCGGCCACCTCGCGCTCGACAGGGCTGCCGTCGAGGTCGAGGCCGCGATAGCGCACGCGCAGATGGCGCGGCACAACCCCGCGCAATCCCGGGACCGACAGGCAACCCTCCCAGCCATAAGCCCGCTCATCGCCGACGGGCTCGACGACCGGGTTGATCAGCGCGGTCAGCTCCTGCCCGCTGTCGTCCGGAAGATCGGTGATCCGGTCGCCATCGACCCGGAACACGACCACCCGATGGGGGACATGGAGCTGCGGCGCGGCGATGCCGGTGCCGCCGGCATCCTCCATCGTCTCGATCATGTCCTCGACAAGGCGGCGCACCCAGGGCGCCGTGGGATCATCGATCTCGGCGGCGCGGCCGCGTAAGACGGGGTGCCCCATGCGGGCGATCTTCAGCAGAGCCATGCGTTAAATATGTGATCCCAAGCGCACGGCGTAAAGCCGTGCAATCCCAGGCGTTTTGCCTGCCCTGCTTCACACCGGCCCATCGCAGTGTTAAATTCTCGGGAGGCGTGCCCCCCGCGGCTCCCCGTTGCGTCCATACTCGGAGAGAATGCCCGTGCAAGTCCTCGTTCGCGACAACAACGTCGACCAGGCTCTCAGAGCCCTGAAGAAGAAAATGCAGCGCGAAGGGGTTTTCCGGGAAATGAAGCTTAGGCGCAATTACGAGAAGCCCTCGGAGCGGCGCGCCCGCGAGCGGGCCGAGGCGGTGCGCCGCTATCGCAAGCTGCTGCGCAAGCGGCTGGAGCGCGAAGGGTACTAGCCTCCCAGGCGCTCACTCGAGCGCCTTGACGATCTCCTCGCACATCTTTTTCGCGTCACCGAACAGCATCATCGTGTTGTCGCGGTAGAACAACTCGTTCTCGACCCCGGCATAACCCGACGCCATCGAGCGCTTGACGAACAGCACGGTCTTGGCGCGCTCGACATCGAGGATCGGCATGCCGTAGATCGGCGAAGTCGGATCGGTCTTCGCGGCGGGGTTGGTGACATCGTTGGCGCCGATCACAAAAGCCACATCGGTCGAAGCGAAATCGCGGTTGATCTCGTCGAGCTCGAACACCTCGTCGTAAGGCACATTGGCCTCGGCCAGCAGCACGTTCATATGCCCCGGCATGCGGCCCGCCACGGGATGGATCGCATAGCTGACCTTGACCCCGTCTTTTTTCAGAATGTCGGCCATTTCGCGGAGCGCGTGCTGCGCCTGCGCCACGGCCATGCCGTAGCCCGGCACGATGATGACCGAGCCGGCATTTTTCAGGATGAAGGCTGCGTCTTCGGCGCTCCCCGATTTGACCAGCCGGTCGCCCGCCCCGGCGCCCGCCGGCGCGGCGCCGCCCTCGGTGCCGAAACCGCCCAGGATCACATTGATGATCGAGCGGTTCATGCCCTTGCACATGATATAGCTGAGGATCGCGCCCGATGAGCCGACCAACGCGCCGGTGATGATCAACAGGCTGTTCGACAGCGTGAAACCGATGCCGCAGGCCGCCCAGCCCGAATAGGAGTTCAGCATCGAGATGACGACCGGCATGTCCGCGCCGCCGATCGGCACAATCAGCAGAAAGCCGAAGGCGAGCGACAGCAATACGAGCAGCAGGAAGAGACCGCTCGACTCGGTCATGACGAACAGCACGATCAGGGCGATCAGCAGGATGCCGAGCGCGAGATTGATCGGGTGCTGCCCAGCGAAGGTCAGCGGCCGGCCCGAGACCAGCCCCTGCAATTTGGCAAAAGCGACGATCGAGCCGGTAAAGGTGATCGCGCCGATTGTCAGCCCGATCGCCATCTCGACAAGGCTCGCCGGGTGGATCGCGCCGCGGATGCCGATACCGTAGGCCTCCGGCGCGGCGAAGGCCGCCGCCGCAACGCACACCGCGGCGAGGCCGACCAGGCTGTGGAAGGCGGCAACCAATTGCGGCAACGCCGTCATCTGGATCTGCCGCGCGATATAGGCGCCGACCGCGCCGCCGATGACGATGCCGATGACGATCAGCCAGTAACTGACAACCTCGGGGCTGGCGAGCGTCGTCAGGATCGCGATGACCATCCCGACGATGCCGAAAATGTTGCCGCCCCGCGCCGTCTCCGGCGAGGACAGGCCGCGCAACGCCATGATGAAGCAGATCGCGGCGACCAGATAGAGAAGCGCCGAAAGGCTTTCGCTCATGATGGGTCTCGGCGCCGCTATTTCTTGCGCTGAAACATCTGCAGCATGCGCTGCGTTACGATAAATCCGCCGAAGATGTTGACGGCGGCCAATATCACCGCGACAAAGCCCATCAGCTTCGCGAACCCCAATCCGAACGGACCGGCGGCGATCAGCGCGCCGACGATGATGACGCTCGAGATCGCGTTGGTGACGCTCATCAGCGGCGAATGCAAAGCCGGCGTCACCCGCCAGACGACGTAATAGCCGACGAACACGGCGAGCGCGAAGATCGTCAGCTCGAATACAAAGGGCGTGCCGGCATGGGCCGCCTGCTGGGTCGAGAGCGCCAGCTGCTGCGATAACGCATCGAGGTTGCGCGCGAGGGCGGCAGCCTCGCCGGCAAGCTCGCCGGCGCGCTGCCCGAGCGATGCAGGATCGGCCATGAGGTCTCCGTCAGCTGGTGGCGGCAGCGGCGAATGCCGGTTCCGGCATGAGCGCCGGGTTGACGATGGCGCCGTCCATCGTCAGTAGCGCGGCCTTGACGATCTCGTCTGCGGTGTCGATCCGCAACCTGCCTTCCTTATCCACGATGAGGGCGAGAAAGGCCAGCAGGTTGCGGGCATAGAGCTGGCTGGCATCGACCGGCACCCGTGCGGCCATGTTGATATGGCCGACGATCTTGACGCCGTTCGCCGTCGTGACAATTTCGCCGGCCCGGCTGCCCTCGACATTGCCGCCGCTCTCGACGGCGAGATCGACGATGACGGAGCCGGGAGCGAGCGCCGCCACCATCGCCTCGGTCAGCAGGATCGGCGCCTGCTTCCCCGGGATCAGCGCCGTGCAGATGACGATGTCGGTACGGCGCAGGGTCTCGGTGATCTTCTCGCGCTGTCGCCGCTGGAAATCCTCGTCCATCTCGCGCGCATAGCCGCCCGAGGTCTCGGCCGCCTTCATCGCGTCCTCGTCGACCGTGATGAAGGTTGCGCCGAGGCTCGCGACCTGCTCCTTGGCGGCGGCGCGCACATCGGTCGCGCTGACGATCGCGCCGAGCCGGCGCGCCGTCGCGATCGCCTGCAGCCCCGCGACCCCCGCCCCCATGACCAGCACGCGGGCCGCCTTGATCGTCCCGGCCGCGGTCATCATCATCGGCAGGGCGCGGCCGAATTCGACGGCGGCGTCGAGGGCCGCCTTGTACCCGGCGAGATTGGCCTGCGAGGACAAGACATCCATCGTCTGCGCCCGCGTGATGCGCGGCATCAGCTCCATTGCGAAAGCCGCCAGACCCGCCTCCGCATAGGCGCTTGTGTCAGCCGGATAGCGCAGTGGTTGCAGCAGCCCGATCAGCACGGCGCCGTGCTTCATCATGGCGACCTCGTCGCCCCCGTCGGGGCCACCCCGGAGCGGCCGCTGCACCTTCAGCACGATATCGGCCTCGGAGAGCGCCGCCGCCGGGTCGGGGACGATCGTCGCCCCGGCCGCGCGATAGGCTTCGTCGGTAAAATAAGCCTCGGCCCCGGCGCCGCTCTCGACCAGGACATCGAGCCTCATCCCGGTCATGTGCTTCACCGTATCGGGCGAAGCCGCGACGCGCCGCTCGTGCGCGCGGCGCTCCTTGATGATGGCGACCTTCATCGCGGCCGGATCCTTATTTGCGGCGCCCCGGTCGGAAACAGCCGTGGGGGCGTTTCGGCGCTACGGTTAATGCCGGTTGGGGGGTGGTTTGTGAAGAGCCAAGCCGCGCGGCCGAAGCGCGCGCCGGGGATTTGGTTCGGCCGCTGCGGGCGTGCTAGTGTCCGGCCGGGGCACGCGAGCGAATTGTCCCGCGTATGTCCCATGGCGCGAACCGGTGCGGCCTACCGCAACTTTTAGCTAAAACGCCCCGCAATCCTTGTCGCCGGCCATTTCGATGACGGGAATATCCCACCAGGAGGCACGTTGTCGTTGCGTTGGAAAGAGGCAGAAGCGCCGGTCCGCGCGGCTGACCGCGCCGATCCGGTGAGCCAGCGCTTCAGCGATCAGCTGATCGCGGTTCTGCCGCGGTTGCGCCGGTTTGCCCGGGGCCTGACCGGATCGGCGACCGAGGCCGACGACCTTGTTCAGGCGGCGTGCGAGCGGGCGCTCGCACGTGAGCATCAGTTTCAGGAGGGCACCCGGTTCGACAGCTGGATGTTCCGCATTGTGCAGACGGTTTGGATCGATCAGCTCAGGGCCCGCGAGGTCCGCAAGGAAGACAGCGACGTCCCCGAGGAGCGGCTGGGATCGGACGCGCCTGTGCGCACGATCGAGGCGCGGCTCGCGTTGGCCGAGGTGCGGCGCGCCGTGGAGTTTTTGCCGCCCGACCAGAGGACGACCCTGATGCTCGTGACCGTGGAAGGGCTTAGCTACAAGGAAGCCGCCGATGTCGTTGGCGTCCCCGTCGGGACGATCATGAGCCGCCTCGCGCGCGCCCGCATCGCATTACACCAGCACCTGGAAACCGGCGGCGCAAGCCGCAGGAGCGTAAAGAATGCAGAAGCACAGTGACGAGACGCTGGTCGCGTATCTCGACGGCGAACTCGATGGCGCGGAGCGGCAGCATGTCGAAGCCTGGCTCGCCGCTGATGACGCGGCGCGCGACCGGCTGACCGGTCTCGCGCAATCGGCCGACCTGCTGCGCAGCGCCTATGGCGATATCGTCAACGAGCCCGTGCCCGAGCGGCTGATCGCGGCGGCGCGTGGCGAAACTGCCAGCGAGGCACAGCCGCGCGCGGCGGAAATTCTCGTCCTGCGCCGGCCGCAGCGCTCCACAATGACGATGCCGGGTGGCCGCTGGGGCAAACAGCGTCTCGCCGCGGCGGCGGCAAACAACACCTGGCTCGACAACGCCGCCGGTTATTACAAGCTGGTCGTCAGCGCCGGCGACGCCCTGACGATCGATGTGGCGGCCGATGCCGACAGCCGCGAGGCGTTGCAGAAGGCGAGCCTGCCGCAGACGCGCTGGCCGGATCTGAAGCCATGGGGACTGAACTTCCGCGGCGCTCGGCTTGTCGTCGTCGAGGGCCGGCCGGCGGCGCAACTTGTCTATACGACCGAGAACAAGGCGATCGGGCCGCTCACCTTGGTGATCGGCGCCTCGAAGCAGTCGGACATTCAGCCGACTTTCGATCATCGGCAGGACGTCAACCTGCTCTATTGGCGGCACCAGGGCCGCGCCTATGCGCTCGTCGGACAGACCGACATCGGCTATCTCTGGGGGATCGCCAACGATGTCGCCTGGCAGCTCGACGCGATCTGATCGCGGCTGAGCCCATCCATCACTCGCCGGCCCCGGCGATCGTCAGAAGCCCAAGCACCGCGAATACCGCTGCCGCGACCAGGCGGATCGCCCTGATGGGCAGTCTGCCGGCCAATCGGTCGCCGAGCACGACGGCCGGGATGTTGGCCAGCATCATGCCGAGAGTCGTCCCGAGCACGACGGGATAGAATTGCGCGAACCGGGCGGCCAAGCCGACCGTCGCGATCTGTGTCTTGTCGCCGATCTCAGCCAGGAAAAACGCGACGAGCGCCGTGCTAAACGCCCCGAAGCGGCCGACCCGTTCGCTGCTTTCTTCGTATTTGTCCGGGAACAAGGCCCAGACGGCGACGCCGAAAAACGAGATCCCGAGGATCCACCGCATCCAATCGCCGGTGAGAACGCGGCCGAACAGCGTCCCCGCGAGCCCGGCCGCCGCGTGATTGGCCAGCGTCGCGCAGAGGATGCCAAAGATGATCGGGACCGGCCGCTTAAATCGCGCCGCGAGGATCAGAGACAGGATCTGCGTCTTGTCGCCGATTTCGGCGAGCCCGACGACGAGCGTCGATACCAGAAAGGCTTCCATGTCCGAACTCGGGCGTCCGAAGTCGGGCCGCTATCCCGCGGCCAACGCCAGGATCAGATTGCCGGTGGCGTCAACCATCGCGCTCTGGCCGGGATGGATCAGCGTCGTGGCGCTCATCTCTTCGATAACCGCCGGCCCCACGATCCGGCGCCCGCTCGTCAGCGCGGCGCGGTCATAGACCGGCGTGTCGCGCCACCCGGTCGCCGCATCGAAATAGACCGCGCGAGGCGCCTTTGGCCTCGCCTCACTGCTTTCTGCCGTACTCACGCGCGCCAGCTTCGGCATTCTGACCACCACAACGATTTTGAGCCGGAGCGTGACCATCTCGATTCCACGGCCCGGAATGTCATAGCCATAGGCGGCCCGGTGCGCGGCGCGGAAACGCTCGCCGAAGTCGCGGTCGAACGCATTTGCGTCGCCATTCAGCGCGAGCCCATCGAGCGCGACATAGACCTCAAAATTCTGCCCTTCGTAGCGCGCCTCGATGCCGCGGATGGTGCGGCGGTCGGTCTCGGGCACACGGTCGCGGTCGAGAATGTCGGCGCCCGAACGCGCCAGCGCCGCAAAGGCTTCGGCAATCTCGGGCCAGCGTTCCGGGCGCGCCGGCGTAATCCGGGTTCGCACAAGGTCAAAGCTCAAATCGGCGTGCAGGATGCCGCGCGCGCACAGCGTCCCGGGCTCGGGCGGAACGACGACGCGCGGCATGCCGAGCTCGCGCGCGACATCGCCGGCATGCAGCGGCCCCGCACCGCCATAGGCGAACAGCGCAAATCGCCGGAGATCATGGCCGCGCTCGGTTGAAATCGAGCGGATCGCGCGCGCCATCCCGGCATTGGCGATGCGCAGGATGCCCTCGGCCGCGGTTTCGAGCGAGAGCCCGAGCGGTCCCGCGACCTGCTCCTGCAGAACACGGCGCGCCGCCGCCAGGTCAACCGACAACCTGCCGCCGAGCAACGTCGTCGAGTTGAGCCGGCCCAGAACGAGGTTAGCGTCGGTGATCGTCGCGCGCTCGCCGCCGCGGCCGTAGCCGGCCGGACCGGGATCCGCACCGGCGCTCTCCGGACCGACCTTCAGCGCGCCGGCATCGTCCAGTCTTGCGATGCTGCCGCCGCCCGCGCCGATGACCTGGATATCGACCATCGGCACTCGCACCGGATAGCCGGCCACAATGCGCTCGGCGGTGAAGGCCGGCCGCCCGGCCTCGACCAATGACACATCGGTGCTCGTGCCGCCTACATCGAAGGTGACGAGATCGGCAAAGCCGGCCTCCGCGCCAATCGCCGCCGCGCCGATGACGCCGGCGGCCGGCCCCGACACGCAGGTGCGCACCGGAAAACGCGACGCCGTCTCGATCGTCAGGAGCCCGCCATTCGAATGAAACACATAAGGCGCGGCGCGGCACCCGATCGCCTTCATGTCGCGCGCGAAGCCGGCGAGGTAGCGCGCCATGCGCGGCCCGGCATAGGCGTTTATGACGGTCGTCGATAGCCGCTCGTATTCGCGGAACTCCGGCAAGACCTCGGACGACAGCGCGATAAAGGCGTCCGGCAATAAGCCTCGCAGGATATCGCCGGCGCGCCGCTCGTGAATATCGTTGCAGTAGGCGTGCAGAAAGCCGATCGCGACCGCCTCGACGCCTTCTTCCCTCAGCACTGCGGCCGCGCGCACAACGGCATCCTCGTCGAGCGCCACTAACACGTGACCGTCGGCGTCGAGCCGCTCGGCGATTTCGATCCGGCGATGGCGCGACACCAAAGGCGGCGCGCGCTCGACCGTGTAATCGTAGAGGTCGGGCCGCGTTTGGCGCCCGACCTCGATGACATCGCGAAAGCCGGCGGTTGTCAGCAATGCAGTTTTCGCGCCCCGCCGCTCGATAATCAGATTGGTGACGACGGTCGTGCCATGGCCGAGGAAGGCGATTGCTTCACCCGATGCACTGCATTGTTGCAGCAGTGCCGCGACCCCGTCGGCTATTGCCGCCGCCGGGTCCGATGGCGTCGAGGCCAATTTGAAATGCCGCGCCTCGCCGCTTCCGTCATCGACCGCGACCAGATCGGTGAAAGTGCCGCCGACATCGATGCCGATGCGGATCACAGTTGTCGTAGGCCGCGTGCTTTATTTCCCGTCGCGGTCGAGCGCCGCCTTGACCGCCGCGGGGTCGACCTTGATCGTCACCCCGGCGCGTTCCTTTTGCAGCTGCATCGCGACGCGCGAGTCACGGCCGTCCCAGCCGCGGTTCAGCGCCGCGGTCAATTCGCCGTGCGCCAGATTGGCCATCGGCATCGGCACCTTGAGCTCGCGCGCCAGTTCGGTGGCAAGGGTCACGTCCTTATGCGCGAGGCGCAACGCGAAATCCGGCGGGTCGTAGCTGTCGGTCAGGAAGTGATCGCCCAGTGCATCGAAAGTGCGGCGCCTTCCGCCGGCGCCCTGCCGCACCGCCTCCCACAACGCGAGCGGCTCGACCCCGGCCTTGACGCCCATCGTGAACACTTCGGCGAGGCAGGTTTGGATCGCGTAGCCGGCGCAATTGTGCACCAGCTTCGCGACCGACCCGGCGCCGATCGGGCCGATATAGCGCGCTTGATCGCCGATCGCGTCGAGCACCTTCTTGTGGCGGTTGAAAATCTGCTCGTCGCCGCCGACCCACAGCGCGAGCCGCCCCGAAGCGGCGCCCCGCGGCCCGCCGCTGACCGGCGCGTCGAGCATGTAGACATGCTTTTCCGCGAAGCGCTGGTTGATCTCGCGCACCAGGGTCGGCGAGTTGGTCGACAGGTCGAAATAGGCGTTGCCGTCCTGCATACCGGCGAGAAGGCCGTTTGCCCCAAGCGCCACCGCCTCGACCTCGGGCGGTCCGGGCAATGAGGTGAAGATGATCTCGCACTGCTCGGCGAGCGCCTTCGGGCTGTCGGCCCATACCGCGCCGGCGG
>WNGO01001400.1_pt1 | contig 15876 bp, 12 predicted proteins | sample 5400511 | NCBI WGS metagenome assembly WNGO01 (sample SAMN13153380, study PRJNA577476) | soil metagenome | isolation source: 20 cm soil or saprolite under Garry oak tree replicate 2 | place: USA:California | collected 2016-06-15 | reverse complement strand
AGGTCATGATCGCAGAGCGGAAGCGACCCGGCGGGGCAATTGCGAGTCTCAGTAGAGAGTCGATTTTGTAACTGCCTGATTCCGTTGGCGACGAATTGATCTAAACCTGCGGGCTGGACGGCCGTTGCGATCGTCGAGCACAGAAGAGCACAGCGGGGCACGGGAGAGTCCCGCGCGAGTCCCGCAGAGTTCCGGGACTGCCGCCAGGCCTCGCAAATCAACTCCTGCGGCCCGCCCCTATCATCGCGCCAGCTCAGCCAGTGCATCGGCGCCAGTGCCTCGGTGGAATGCTCAACTTCTACCACCGCGCAGCTGCCTGAACGGCTTCGATCCTCTTTCTGGACAGTACGCGATCGAGCGCTTCTACAAGCAATATGCTATACGTATCGCGTATTTTCTGCTAGAGTGCTATGACGTGATTCTGAGCTATCGCGACAAGCGGACCCGGTCATTCGCCGAAGGCAAGCGGGTCAAGGCTTTCGGGGGAATTGCTCGGAATGCGGAGATGCGACTCGACCAGCTCGAAGCTGCTACTTCGCTGCTCGACCTCGACTTGCCAGGGAACCGGCTTGAGGCACTCAAAGGAGACCGAAAGGGTCAGTACAGCATCCGTATCAATGATCAGTGGCGGGTCTGTTTTGAGTGGCCGAAGGGTGGGAAGGGTCCGAGCAACGTCGAGATCGTCGACTATCACTAGGAGGAGACCATGGCGCGCACAGCAATTCATCCGGGAGAGCATCTTGCCGAGCAGCTTGAAGCGCTCGACATGAGTGCCGCGGAGCTTGCCCGCAAGCTGCGCGTGCCGGCGAACCGAATTACTGAAATTCTGAATGGCCAGCGCTCCGTAACGGGTGACACAGCGCTGCGGTTCGGACACTTCTTTCACACGAGCCCGGAGTTCTGGCTGAATCTGCAGGCCATTTATGACCTGCGCATCGCCCAGCAGAAATTTGGGGACGCAATCCGGTCATTGCCCACCTTGCCACGCGGGGGTAAGAGAGGCCGCGAGGGCGATCATCCGCAGCCGGCCTGAGTCAGGGAACGGTGGGGCGGGTGTGTCCTTCGAGGACCGCCAGGACCTCCTGGGGCACCGGTCCACGCGGGTCACCACGGACTACAGCGCGGCGGAGCTCCGGAACCTGCTGGACGCGGCCAACCGCGTGCAAAAGTCTCCGGATGATGCAGCCCCCACCTTGCGGACAGTGAAGGCACTGACTTCACGGACTTGTCGAGACTCAATCACGCAGCTTCGGTACCCGCTGCCTACGCTTCAAGTGGTGCGTTACCGCACCCGCATGCAAGGCTCGCTTCCGGCCGGTGGCTAGCCCTTGCCGGGAGGGAGTCGAACCCTCTGGATTCCATCGAAAAGTTTCCATCCGCTACATCGGACTTCCTCCTTTCCCAGATTTATCCTGGCGCTACCGCAGAAGTCCCGCAATGACCGTGCTGCGGCTGACGGCCTGAGCTGAGAAGCGTGTACGTGATTGATTTGATTGGTGGGTGCTGACGGGCTCGAACCGCCGACATTCGCCTTGTAAGGACGACGCTCTACCAGCTGAGCTAAGCACCCATGGTCTTCAGTAAGGCGTGAAATTCTAACCCGGTGCCCCGCGGCCAGTCGGCTGCGGATCGTCCGCCCCCCGGGGTGCAGGGGTCGCGAGCGTCGCTCAGTGCGCCGGCGGCACGACCGGCTTGAGCCGCCGGCCGTTGCGCCGCGAGCGCTTGTCGTCGGCGGCCGCGGCAACCTGCACCGCGGGAGGCGGCGCGTCGGCGACCTGCTGCGGCATCGGCTGTCGAGTCAGTGCGTACGCGAGCACCTCGTCGATCCACTTGACCGGCTTGATCTCGAGATTTCCCTTGATGTTGTCCGGGATCTCCACCAGGTCCTTCTGGTTCTCGTCCGGAATGAGCACGGTCTTGATGCCGCCACGATGCGCGGCCAGCAGCTTCTCCTTCAGGCCCCCGATCGGCAGCACTTCCCCGCGCAGCGTGATCTCGCCGGTCATCGCCACATCCGAGCGCACCGGGATCTTGGTGAGCGTCGAGACCAGGGCGGTGCACATGCCGATGCCGGCGCTCGGGCCGTCCTTGGGCGTCGCCCCTTCCGGGATGTGCAGGTGCACGTCGTGCTTCTGGTAGAACTCCGGCTCGAGCCCCAGGCCCTGCGCGCGGCTGCGCACCACGGTCATGGCAGCCTGGATCGACTCCTGCATCACCTCACCCAGCTGGCCGGTGTGCTGCAGCTTGCCCTTGCCGGGCACGACCGCCGCCTCGATGGTGAGCAGTTCCCCGCCCACCTCGGTCCACGCGAGCCCCGTGACCTGGCCGACGCGGTTCATGTCCTCGGCCTTGCCGTAGCGGAAGCGGCGCACGCCCAGGAACTTGTCGAGATTGCGCGGCGTGACCGCGACCGACTTCTGCTCCTTCTTGTGCAGCAGCATCTGCTTGACCGCCTTGCGGCAGATCTTGGCGATCTCGCGCTCGAGGTTGCGCACGCCCGCTTCGCGGGTGTAGTAGCGCACGATGTCGAGCAGCGCCGTATCCGACAGCTTCAGCTCCTCAGGCTTCAGTCCGTTACTCTTCTTCTGCTTCAGCACGAGATAACGGCGCGCGATGTTCATCTTCTCGTCTTCGGTGTAGCCGGGCAGACGGATGACTTCCATGCGGTCGAGCAGCGGGGGCGGGATGTTGAGGGTGTTCGCGGTGCACACGAACATCACCTCCGAGAGATCCAGATCGACCTCGAGGTAATGATCGTTGAAGGTGGAGTTCTGCTCCGGGTCCAGCACTTCCAGCAGCGCCGAGGAGGGATCGCCGCGGAAATCCATGGACATCTTGTCGACTTCATCGAGCAGGAACAGCGGGTTGTGCACGCCCGCCTTCGACATGTTCTGCACGATCTTGCCGGGCATGGAGCCGATGTAGGTGCGCCGGTGACCGCGGATTTCGGCCTCATCGCGCACGCCACCTAAGGACATGCGCACGAACTTGCGGTTGGTGGAGCGCGCGATGCTCTGTCCGAGCGAGGTCTTGCCGACGCCCGGGGGCCCGACCAGGCACAGGATCGGCCCTTTGAGCTTGTCGACGCGCTGCTGCACGGCGAGATACTCGACGATGCGCTCCTTGACCTTCTCCAGCCCGTAGTGGTCCTCGTCCAGCACCTTCTGGGCGCGCGCGATGTCCTTGATGACCTTGGTGCGCTTCTTCCACGGCACCTTCAGCAGCCAGTCGATGTAGTTGCGCACCACGGTGGCTTCGGCGGACATCGGCGACATCATCTTCAGCTTGTTGAGCTCGCCTGAGGCCTTGTCGCGCGCCTCCTTGGGCATGCCGGCCTTGGCGATCTTCTGCTCGAGCTCGCTGATCTCGTTGCCGCCCTCGTCCATCTCGCCGAGCTCTTTCTGAATGGCCTTCATCTGCTCATTCAGGTAGTACTCGCGCTGGCTCTTCTCCATCTGCGCCTTGACGCGGCCGCGGATGCGCTTCTCGATCTGCAGCACGTCCATCTCGCTCTCGATGGCGACCAGCATGTGCTCGAGGCGCTTCTTGACGTCGAGGATCTCCAGCACCTTCTGCTTCTCGGCGAGCTTCAGCGACATGTGCGCCGCCACGGTGTCGGCCAGGCGCCCGGCCTGTTCGATGCCGGCGAGCGCGGTGAGCACCTCGGGCGGCACCTTCTTGTTGAGCTTCACGTACTGCTCGAACTGGGAGATGACCGAGCGCGCCAGTACGTCCAGCTCCTTCTCGTCGTAGGTTTCCGCATCCGGCAGCAGCGTCGCATCCGCGGAGTAGTAATCGCCGGCTTGCAGCTTCTCGATGCGGGCGCGGTCAACGCCCTCGACCAGCACCTTCACGGTGCCGTCGGGAAGCTTCAGCAGTTGCAGGATCGTCGCGACGGTGGCGATGCGGTACAGGTCGTCCCCCTTGGGATCATCGACATCGGCCTGCTTCTGCGCCACCAGCATGATGCGCTTGTCGGTGCGCATGGCCACATCCAGCGCCTGGATGGACTTCTCGCGCCCGACGAACAGCGGAATCACCATGTGGGGATACACCACCACGTCACGCAGCGGCAGCACCGGCACGTTTTCGAGCGCGGCGGGAACGGGAGTCGCGGGAGTCGTCGGTTCGGACACGCTCAAGCCCTCGATGACGAATGGGACACGGCCCGGGCGTCTGTCAGACCCTGGCCGACGGCGTTTATAGCCCTAGTGTAGCGGGAAATGAGGCTGCGGCACCGCGTTTCAAGGGTGACGCGCCTCACAGGGCGGCGCGCTCGCCGGAACGCGGGCGCGGACGGGTCAGTGGTTCGAGCCGGAGGCGCGGCGCGGCTCATCGACGCTCGCCAGCCGGCCGTCATCGGAGCCGTACACCACGTAGGGCTTGGTCTGCCCCTCGATGACCGTCTCGTCGATCACGATCCGGGACACGTTACGCATCGAGGGCAGCTCGTACATGGTATCGAGTAGCACGGTCTCAAGGATAGTGCGCAGGCCCCGCGCCCCGGTCTTTCTCTGCATGGCGCGGTGCGCCACCGCGCGCAGCGCCTCGTCGCGGAACTCGAGCTCGGCGCCCTCCATCTCGAACAGGCGCCGGTACTGCTTGGTGAGGGCGTTCTTGGGCTCGGTGAGGATCGAGACCAGGGCCTGTTCATCGAGCTCATCGAGCGTCGCCACCACCGGCAGGCGCCCGACGAACTCCGGGATCAGGCCGTACTTGATCAGGTCCTCGGGCTCGACGTCGTGGAACAGATCGCTGCCGTGCGGGCGGTGATTGATGTCGCGCACCTCGGAGGTGAAGCCGATACCGCTCTTCTGGGTGCGGTTCAGGATGATCTTCTCCAGTCCCGCGAAGGCGCCGCCGCAGATGAACAGGATGTTGCTGGTGTCGACCTGCAGGAACTACTGCTGCGGGTGCTTGCGGCCGCCCTGCGGCGGCACCGAGGCGATCGTGCCCTCGATGAGCTTCAGCAGCGCCTGCTGCACGCCCTCGCCCGAGACGTCGCGGGTGATCGAGGGGTTGTCGGACTTGCGCGAGATCTTGTCGATCTCGTCGATGTAGACGATGCCGGTCTGCGCTTTCTCGACGTCGTAGTCGCACTTCTGCAGCAGCTTCTGGATGATGTTCTCGACGTCCTCGCCGACGTAGCCGGCCTCGGTGAGCGTGGTCGCGTCCGCGATGGTGAACGGTACGTTGAGGAGGCGCGCCAGCGTCTCCGCGAGCAGGGTCTTGCCGCACCCCGTCGGGCCGATCAGCAGAATGTTGCTCTTGGCGATCTCGACCTCGTCCTTGGAGCGCGAGGCGGCGGTGCGGGTCTGCAGGCGCTTGTAGTGGTTGTAGACCGCGACCGAGAGCACCTTCTTGGCGCGCTCCTGGCCGATGACGTACTCGTCGAGCACCTTCTTTATTTCGTGGGGCTTGGGAAGCTTGTCGCGCGCGCGTTCGGCGCGGTCCTCGAGCTCCTCACGGATGATGTCGTTGCACAGCTCGACGCATTCGTCGCACACGAACACCGACGGGCCGGCGATCAGCTTGCGCACCTCGTGCTGACTCTTCCCGCAGAACGAGCAGTACAGGAGCTTGCCGTCGTCATGGCGGCTGCGGGCGTCTTCACTCATCGAGGTCTCTCATTAAACTCACGTCGCGCTACTTCTCGAGGCACGTCGAACGCCAGTTTCTTATAGCACGGCGTCCGGCCATGAAGCAAAGCGCGAGAGCACAGCTAAGTACTTCTGTGTACGCGAGTTATATGACGTGGTTCACCTCTTTGACATTTGCTCGGGTCGGGCGCGGCAATAGGGCAAATCACGCCGGCTTTCCGGGGGTCGGGGCCGCCACCTGGCCGCGCTGTTCCAGGACCTTGTCGATCAGCCCGTAGCGTACCGCCTCGTTCCAGTCCATGAAGCGGTCGCGGTCGGTATCCTGCTTGATGCGCTCGACGCTCTGGCCGGTGTGCTTGGCGAGGATCTTGTTGAGCCGGTCGCGCGTCTCGAGCATTTCCCGGGCGTGGATCTCCATGTCGGCCGCCTGCCCCTGAAAACCGCCCAGGGGCTGGTGAATCATCACGCGCGCGTGCGGCAGGCAGTAGCGCTTGCCGCGCGTGCCGCCGGCGAGCAGCACCGCTCCCATGCTGGCCGCCTGGCCGATGCAGATGGTGGAGACGTCGGGCTTGATGAACTGCATGGTGTCGTAGATCGCCAGTCCCGCGCTCACCACCCCGCCCGGGGAATTGATGTACAGCGCGACGTCCTTCTCCGGATTCTCGGACTCGAGGAACAGCATCTGCGCGACCACGATGTTCGCCATGTAGTCATCGACCGCACCCACGATGAACACCACGCGCTCCTTGAGCAGGCGCGAGTAGATGTCATAAGCGCGCTCACCGCGCGCGGTCTGCTCGACCACGATCGGGACCAGATTCAAGCCACGTTCGTTCATGTTCCGCCCGCCTGTTGGTGCTGGGGTTCGTACTGGGGGTCGTGCCGCGGTTCGTGCTGATGCCTGGGTTCGTGATCGGGCTCGGGCCGGCCGAAGCCGGTGAGTTCGCTGAAGCTCATGGCCCGCTCCGTGACGCGCGCGTGCTCCAGCACCCAGTCTACAACCTGGTCCTCGAGGACCGCGGACTCGATCGTGCGCATCGCGTCCTTGTTGTGCTGGTAGGCCCGCCGCGCCTCCTCGGGATTGGGGTACCCTTCCGCGAGCTCGATGACCCGCGCCTGCACGCGCTCGCGGTCCACCTTCATGCCCTGCGCCTGCACGATCTGCGCGACCAGCAGGCCGAGCGCCACACGCCGGCGCGCCGGCTCCTCGAACACCTCGCGCGCCGGCAGCTGGCTCGCCTCGCGCACGCCTAAGCGCCGCGCGGTCTCGATCTGCAGCTGCTGCACCTGCTCCTCGATCAGGGCGCGCGGCACATCGACGGGGTTGTCCTTGTAGAGCGCATCGAGCGCCTGCACCCGCACCCGGCCGCGAATCACCTCAGCCAGCTCCCGCTCCATGCTCTTGCGAACCTCGGCGCGCATTTCCGCCAGGCCACCCTGTTCGACACCGTACGCGCGAAAGAATTCGTCGTCGACCGCCGGAAGGGAGTGTTCCTCGACCGCCTTAATGGAGAGATGCAGCTCGGCGGACTGGCCGGCGAGCTTCTTGTTCGGGTGAGCGGCGGGGAACACCGCGCTCACGGTGCGCCGCTCGCCGGCGCGCACGCCCTGCAGGCCCTCCTCGAGTTCGGGCATCGCCTGGTGCGTGCCGAGCACGATCCTCACGTCGCTGAGATCGCTGCCTTCGAACGCCTTGCCGCCGATGCGCGCCTGGTAATCGAGCACCACGCGATCGGAGTCGCGCGCCGCCCGTTCCACGGGCGTGTACACCGGCCGCTGCCGGCGCATGTTCTCGATCATGGCGTCCACGTCGGTCTCGGACACCGCGGCCGCCGGCCGCTCGATCGCGAAGCCCTCGGGCGGGTTCACCCGGATCTCGGGCAGCACCTCGAAATGGGCGGCGTATTTCAGGCCGGTCTCCGGCCCCATCGCGATCGGCTCGATGCGTGGCCCGCCGGCCGGCCGGAGCTTCTCCTGGGTCACGGCCTGTGCAAAGGAGCTGCGCACCAGATCGCTCAGCACCTCGGCGCGCACCTGCTCGCCAAACTGCTTGGTGATCACCGCCAGCGGCGCCTTGCCCGGGCGAAAGCCCTTCAGGCGCGCGGTGCGCGACAGGCGCTTCAGGCGCTGCTGCACCTCGTCGGCCACTTCGGTGGCGGGCACCGCCACCTCGAGACGCCGAGAAAGACCACCCGTGTCAGACAGAGAGACTTGCATCGATTCAATCCTCGGCTCCGGGGCTTCAAGCCCCGAGCCAGCGACCGCACCTAAGTGAAGCCAAGGAGAACTGGTGCGAAAGGAGAGACTCGAACTCTCACGGGTTTCCCCACTGGATTCTAAGTCCAGCGCGTCTGCCAGTTCCGCCACTTTCGCCCGTGCCGTGCGCACCGGACGAGCCGGATGCGGCCACACCTGTCGGCCGTGCGTCGGGGTGTCGCTTCATTATAGCCGATGCCGTCCGGCCGCCCGCGCACCGCCGCGGCGCCAACGCGCCCGCGCTGGTCTTGCAACCCATTGTTTATCATAGCCGTACGACATGACGGCCTGAGCGACTGATGGGCTGTGCGCCCGCCTGAGCGATGCGCTCCAGCGCAGCGCGGTGTTTTCCCGCGTGCGACGCGCCAAGGCATGAAATGGTGGGCCGTGTAGGGATCGAACCTACGACCAAGAGATTAAGAGTCTCCTGCTCTACCAGCTGAGCTAACGGCCCTGGTCGAAATGGGGTGGACGATGGGACTCGAACCCACGACGGCCGGGATCACAACCCGGGGCTCTACCAACTGAGCTACGTCCACCGTCCGGTCCCTCGTCGCGCGGCTGGCGTGCCCGGCAGGACTCGAACCTGCGACCCTCGGCTTAGAAGGCCGATGCTCTATCCGCCTGAGCTACGGGCACGACTTCCACGCCGTCCCTCGCCGGCCCCGCCGCACGGGGGCGCGAATCATACGTAAGTGACTCAGGAAGCGTCAATTTGCCGTGCGCTCGCTGCGGCACAGCCCCGGACTCAGGCCTATCCGGGCCCCGCCTTTGTTACACTCGCGAAAACGTCCCCGCATTCCTCAGGCCATCGATGAAGGGTCCGGTCAGCGCCCGTCAGGGCGAACCGGCTGCCGCTGGCAGTCCGGTGGGTATGAAACCTGCCGCGGTACTTGCGCGCGCGGGCGTGTCGGCGTTCGACCTCGGCACCACGGCGGGCGACGTGGCGCTCGTGGAGTTGCGACGGTTGCTGGCCGCGTGGCACGTGCACGAACCGGGCGCGCGCCTGGGGCACGATCCCGAAGCGCTGCACCAGCTGCGTGTCACCGCGCGCCGTATCGACGCCACGCTCGCTCTGTTCAGACAGCAGCTGCCGCTGGCGCTCTCGCACGCACGCCGGACCGCCAAGACCGTGCTGCGCACCCTGGGGGCGGCGCGCGACCTCGACGTGCAGCTCGCGCAGCTCGCCCGCTACTGCGCCGGGTTGCCCGAAAACGAGCGTACCGCGGCTGAACCTCTGGACGCGCGCCTCGAGGCGGAGCGGGTGCGGGTGCGCGCGCGCATGGTCCGGGCGCTGGACTCCGAGCCCACGCGGCGCTGGCTTGGAACCCTCGGCCTCGCGAGCGTGCAGGGCTCCACCGGCAACGGGGCGTTCGCCGACCGTGCGACGGTGGTCATGCCGGAACGCGTACGCAGCCGCTTTCGCAAGCTCAGAAAATCCGTCCGCAGGTTGGGTCCCGAGTCCTCGATGGAGGACTACCACGCCGTTCGCCGCCGCGCCAAGCAGTTGCGCTACGCGATCGAATCCGGCGCGGGGCTGTTCGGCAAACCCGCGGAAGAGACGCTCAAGGCGCTGCGCCGCCTGCAGGACACACTCGGCGCGCACCAGGACGCTCACATGGCCAGGAATCGCCTGGCCGCCCTCGCCGCCGACCCTGCGAACGGGCTGCCGCCCGCGACGCTGTTCCTGATGGGGCGCCTTGCCGAGCACTACGCCGGCACGACCGCGCAGGCGCGCAAGAGCCTCACCCGATCGTGGCGCAAGGTCCGGGGCAAGCGCTGGACAGCGTTGCGCACCAGGCTCGTGGAACTGAGCGACGCGGCCTGCAAGGCGCACGGCGGCGCGCCCGCTCAGCCTGCCCGCGCGGACGAGGCAGCCATCACCGCCACCCCCCTGGAGCATGCGCCGGAGCCGCAAGCGCGCCCGATCAAGCACTGACGCTGCGGACCCGCGCGCATGGAGCTGCTGCTCGTCCGACACGCCATCGCCTTCGAACGCAGCCCCCGGCGCTGGCCGGACGATGCCGAGCGCCCGCTGTCGCCGCCGGGCGCGGCGCGTGCCCGCAAGGCGGCGCTGGGACTGAAGCGCATCACGCCACGGCCGGCGCGGGTGCTGGTGAGCCCGCTACGCCGCGCACAGCAGACTGCGGCGATCCTCACCCGGTTCGCCGGGTGGCCCAAGGCCGCAGAGTGCGTGCAGCTGCGGCCCGGCGCAGCTCCCGAAGGGCTGCTGGCGCTGCTGGCACGCAGTCAGGATAGCCGCCTCGCCGTGGTCGGGCACCAGCCCGGTCTTGGCCGGCTGCTCGCGGCGTGCCTGCCGGGTGGCGGGGGAGCCGCGGCATTCGAGTTCAGGAAAATGGGTGTCGCGCTGCTGTCCTTCCAGGGGGCGGCGCGCGCCGGGCGCGGTCAGCTCATCTGGCTCCTGCCGCCGAGAATCCTGCGCGCGACGCGTTAGACACGGGGGGGGTCAGTGGGCTGCGGAGGCGGACGCCGCGCCCAGGCCGCCGCGCAACGGCCGCGCCAGCCACACCAGAAAGATCAGGCCGAGGAACAGCAGCCCCGACACATAGAAGATGTCGTTCGCGGAGAGCATGAACGCCTGGGAGTCGACCAGTCGATTGAGCAGCGCGTAGCTCTGATCCGGGCCCATGCCGCCGGCGTGCAGCGTGCCGAGCGCCTGCGCCGTCACCGGATCGTTGGGCGTGAGGCGCTCGACGAGCTGGGCGTGGTGCAGCGTCGCGCGCCGGTCCCACAGTGTCGTGGTGATGGATGTGCCGAATGATCCGGCCGTGATGCGCGCGAAGTTGAACAACCCGGAGGCCGCCGGGATGCGCTCCGGCCGCATCCCGGAGAGCGATATCGACACCAGCGGGATGAAGAAGGTCGCCATGCCGGCGCCCTGAATCACGGTCGGCAGCATCAGCGTGCCGATGGTCGCGTTGGTGTTGAAATCGGCGCGCATGAACAGCACCAGCGAGAAAACCGCGAACGAGATGGTGACCAGGATGCGCGGATCGACGCGATCGACGAAGCGCCCGACGACTGGAGTGAGCACAATGGCCAGGAAGCCGACCGGCGCCAGCACCCAGCCCGCCAGCGTCGCGGTGTAACCCATGTACTGCTGCAGCCACAGCGGCAGCAGCACGACGTTACCGAAGAACAGGCCGTAGGCGAACAGCATGGCGACCGTGCTCACCGAGAAGTTACGCGAGCGGAACAGCGACAGGTCGACGATCGGATGCTCCTCGGTGAGCTCCCAGATGAGGAACACCGCAAATCCCACCACCGCGACGCAGGCGAGCGCGACGATGGCCGTGGAGTTGAACCAGTCGAGGTCCCTGCCCTGGTCGAGCAGCACCTGCAGCGCGCCGACCCAGATCACGAGCAGCGCGAGTCCCACGGTGTCCACCGGCACCTTCGCGGTCGGGGTCTCGCGCTTGTGATAGATCCCCCAGGTCACGAGCGCCGCGCCGATGCCCACCGGCACGTTGATGTAGAAGATCCACGGCCAGGAGATGTTGTCGGTGATCCAGCCGCCGAGCACCGGTCCGACCACCGGCGCCACGAGCGTCGTGATGGCCCACATGGCGAGCGCCGTGCCGGCGCGGCTCTTCGGGTAGCTCGCCAGCAGCAGCGACTGCGACAGGGGAATCATCGGGCCCGCCACCGCGCCCTGCAGCACTCGGAACAGCACCAGGAGCGACAGGCTCGGCGCCAGCGCGCACAGGAAGGAGGCGATGACGAACAGCACCACCGAGGCGGTGAACAGCTTCACCTGCCCGAAGCGGCGCGTCAGCCAGCCGGTGAGGGGGAGCGAGATGGCGTTGGCGACGCCGAAGGAGGTGATCACCCAGGTGCCCTGGTCGGGCGATACGCCGAGGTCGCCGGCGATCGCCGGGATCGACACGTTGGCGATCGAGGTGTCCAGCACGTTCATGAAGGTCGCAAGCGACAGCGCGATGGTGCCGATCGCGAGCGTCGAGCCGGTCAGCGGCGGCAGCCCGGCCGGCGCCCCGCCTGGGGCGCCGCCGGCCACCGGTCTGTCAGCATTCTCGGCGGACATGGCCTGCATCCTCAGGGCGTGCGCCGTGCGCCCCTTCAGTGGTGCAGATGCCGCGCCGCGCCCGCAAGCTGCGCACTCGCGAGCAGGCCTTGATCGGCCACGGCGTGCCCGGCCAGCGCATGCACCGGGGCGGACTGGTTGGCGGCGATGATCGCCTGCACGCGGGCGTTCGCCAGCGCATTGCCGGAGCCGAACACATCCGTCGACCAGCCCGCGGAGGCCTGGGCGAGCTGCGGCAGGCGCGCGCCGCCCGTGCCGTCGCTCACGTCCACGTCGGCCTTCATGGAAAGCCCGATCTGCAGCGGGTGTGCCGCCACCTCGCGCGCATCGAGCGCGATGCGCACCGGCACGCGCTGCACGATCTTGATCCAGTTGCCGGTCGCATTCTGCGCCGGCAGGAGCGAGAAGGCCGCACCGGTACCGGCGCCGAAGCCGGCGACCGAGCCGTGGAAGAGCAGGCGCGTGCCGTACAGGTCGGCGGTGAGTCTCACCGGCTGGCCAACCCGCATGCGCTCGAGCTGCGGCTCCTTGAAGTTCGCATCGACCCACACCTGATCGAGCGGCACGACCGCCATCAACGGCGTCCCGGGGCTCACGCGCTGCCCGAGCTGCACGTTGCGCCGCGCCACGAAACCGGCTACCGGGGCCGGCAACTCGGTGCGCGCCAGGGTGAGGTAAGCGTTGCGCACGGCGGCCGCGGCGTCGCGCACCTGCGGATGATCGGCGAGCGTCGTGCCATCCACGCGGGCGCGGTTGGCGGCGAGCTGCTGCTGGGCGGCGAGCAGGCCCGCCTGCGCAGCCTTGACCGCATCGATCGCGTGCTGCAGTTCCTCGCCCGAGACCGCGCCGGAGGCTCCGAGGCGCTGGCGGCGCGCGAGATCGCTTTGCGCCGCGCTCAGGTCCGTCTGACGCTGCTGTACGGCGGCCTCGAGCTGCGAGCTGGTGGCGAAGAGGTTGCGCACATCGCGCACCGTGCGCGCGAGCTGCGCCTCCGCCTGGTCGAGCGCCACCTTCGCGTCGGCCTGATCGAGGCGCACCAGCGCCTGGCCGGCCTTCACGAACTGGGTGTCATCGGCGCCGATGGCCACCACCGTGCCGGAGATCTGCGGGGTGATCTGCACCACGTTGCCGCCGACGTACGCATCGTCGGTGGTCTGGTGATAGCGCAGAACCTGCGCCCAGTACGCGCCGTAGACCGAAGCGAGCGCCAGGAAGCCCGCGAGGGCCGCGGCCAGCCAGCGCCAGCGCCGCGTGGCGTTGGGCGCTGTGGCGTTAGAAGGTACTTTGCCGTTCTGCGCACTCATGATGATCCTTTACCGTCCGTTGTCGCTGCCGTGGCTGATAATGCCTAGGCAAACGTCCATTCAAAAAAAACCGTGGGCGCCCTTCAGGCGGTGGCGCGCGCCGGCAGTCCCTGCGCGTTCTCGAGCATGCGGCTGAGCAGGCCCTCCAGCTGCCGCGCTTCGCTCTTGGTGAAGCCGCGCAGGAAGCGGTTGGCCACCGTGAGCGAGATCTCGCGCATGCGCGGATACGCCCCCCGGCCCTCCTCCGTCAGCTCCAGATGCATCAGCCGGCGGTCGTGGGCACTGCGGTTGCGGCGGATCAGACCCTTGCTCTCGAGGCGATCGAGCATGCGCGTCATGGCGCCCGCGTCATACGAGATGCCCTTGCACAGATCCGACGCCGACATCGGCCCCTCCGCGGCCGCCAGATTCGCAATGATGATGAACTGCGCCGCGCTCAGCTCGAGCGGCGCGAGACGCCGGTCGGCTTCGAGCTCGCGGTCGAGCGCCGTCAGCATCTCAATCCGCACACGGCTCAACAGGTAACCCACGCTCTTGCGTGGCTGGTAGGTCGTGCTGTCGTAAATGTCGCCCACGGTCGTGCTCCTGAACATCTCCCCTTGGGGGGACGGAGGTCTCCTTCCAGGGATTGGGCGCGATGTTAATTGCCTAGGCTATATTTGTCAAGGCTTTAATTGCCCGGGCAGATCATATGCGGTCACCGCCCTCCAAGCCACAGATCAAATGCCCGTCGGATGAGGTCGTCGGACTGCCTGGTATTCGATGGTTTCCGGACAAGAAACGATGGAATAGGTCAAAATACGGACATTCAATGGCCTGTGATGGCCCTCATGCCGTCTGTTCCGGACACACTGCCCGAGCTGGTGATCGTCTCAGAGACCGATGCCGCCGCCGCCCGGCGCGCGCGCCGGCTCGCGGCGGAGGGCCGGCTGCGCCGGATATACCCAAGCATCTACACCTCCAGTTTGGGCAGCCCACTGGAAACGATAGTTCTCCGGCATTGGCGCGCGATCGTTGGGCATCTGCTTCCGGGAGGCGTGATTTCTCATCGCTCTGCTTTCGATGGGAGACCCCAGAACGGCAGTCTCTCCATCACTCGCGGAAGGACGCGACGGGATCTGCGATTACCGGGCCTTACCATCCACGTTGTGCCCGGACCGGGGCCACGCCTCAGCCCGCCCGCGAACGATGCACCGTACGGTGCACTACATCTAGCCAGTGATCCGCGGCGATTTCTGGAAAATCTGACTCGGGGCCGTGGATGGGCCAACCGAGTCTTGCCGCAAGAATCCATCGAAGCGTCTCTGGAGCGCTTGCTGATGGTAGGCGGCCCGCGCCGCCTGGACCAATTGCGCGATGAGGCCCGCCAGGTCGCGCAGGGGCTTGGCTACGCAGTGCAGTTCAAGCGGCTGGACAGCCTGGTAGGTGCCCTGCTCGGCGCGCAGAAATCAAAGTATCTGACGGCGAAGCAGGCGTTGGCACGCGTCGCCGGCCGACCATACGACCCCGCCAGACTTGAAATCTTTGACTCGCTGTTCGCTGCGCTGAACCACACCGCGCTGGAAGATGTTGGCGACGCAGCTCCCTCGGGGGTGGCGCGCGAAAACTTTGCCTTCTTCGAGGCTTATTTCTCCAACTACATCGAGGGCACGACCTTCGAAGTCGAAGAAGCCGAAGCCATCGTCTTCTTTGGCCAGATTATCGAAAACCGTAGTGAGGACTCACACGATATTCTGGGTACGTTCAATGCTGCGACGCAATCGCCTTGGCGCGATCAACCACCCCAGAGGGCCGACGACTTTCTGGTTTGGCTTCAAAACGTCAATGCGCTTGTCATGCAAAAACGAGCTGACAAAAAACCGGGCGAGTGGAAAGACAAACCGAACCAGGCGGGAAGCACCTACTTTGTCCTGCCGGAGTTGGTGCCGGGCACCCTACGGGAAGGATTCGAGCGTATTCGCGGATTGGTTCATCCTTTGGCACGCGCGATCATGACAATGTTTGTGATAACGGAAGTGCACCCATTTATCGATGGGAACGGCCGAACAGCCCGTTTAGCGATGAATTGCATGCTGAGCGCTCAAAAGTTCAGCCGCATCATTGTTCCGACCGTTTACCGTGAGGACTATCTGTTGCCGTTGAAAGCCTTGAGCCACAATAAGGCTGCGGAACCGCTGCTGGTCGCATCAAGCCGCGTCCAGCGGTGGTCCGCAGCGTTCGATTACTCGGTACCAAGACCAGAGTTGCGCGCTAGCCTGGCTCGGAGCAACGCGTTTCAGGAAGATCTGCGCAACTACAAGTTGTTGTTTCCGAGCAGACCCGAGTTATGACGGTCCATGCCCCGACCTGAACTAAAAATCATGAGGAGGCCGTCGATGCCCAGTTCTCCGCGCCGCGCCGCCACCGCTGCCGGCGTGTAGAATTAGGCCCCCTTCCTTGCGGGGTGTAGCTCAGCCTGGTAGAGCGCTACGTTTGGGACGTAGATGTCGCAGGTTCAAATCCTGTCACCCCGAGGTCCACCTAGGCGCGCCGCCAGGCGGTCTTGCCCCCGGGCTTATCCTCGAGCAGCACACCGGCGGCGGCCAGCTCGTCGCGGATGCGATCCGATTCGGCCCAGTTCTTCGCGCGGCGCGCTGCGGCGCGCGCGGCGATG
>WNGO01001317.1_pt1 | contig 15878 bp, 15 predicted proteins | sample 5400511 | NCBI WGS metagenome assembly WNGO01 (sample SAMN13153380, study PRJNA577476) | soil metagenome | isolation source: 20 cm soil or saprolite under Garry oak tree replicate 2 | place: USA:California | collected 2016-06-15 | reverse complement strand
CGCACTGACGCAGCCGGTAGAGGTGTGGGGCGGCCCGGCGGAACTCGCGCGCAATACCCGCGAAGTGACCGCTGCCTTTATCGCCTCCGGCATCGACCCCAAGAAACACATCGTGTTCAACCAGAGCCAGGTGCACGAACACGCGGAACTGGCCTGGATCTTCAATTGCGTGGCGCGGGTGGGCTGGCTCAACCGCATGAGGGAGTTCAAGGAAAAGGCCGGCAAGGATCGCGAGGCCGCGTCGGTGGGACTCTACGACTATCCGGTGCTGATGGCGGCCGACATCCTGCTCTATCGCGCCACCCACGTGCCGGTTGGCGACGACCAGAAACAGCACCTCGAATTGTCCCGCGATATCGCGCAGAAATTCAACAATGATTTCGGCGACTCGATCCGCGGCCACGGGCATAGCGACGGATTGTTCTTTCCCCTGCCGGAGCCCCTGATCACCGGGCCGGCGACGCGGGTGATGTCGTTGCGCGACGGCACCAAGAAGATGTCCAAATCGGATGCGTCGGACAATTCGCGGATCAATCTCACCGACGATGCCGACACCATCGCGCAGAAGATCCGCAAGGCGAAGACCGATCCGGAGCCGCTGCCGTCCGAGGAAAAGGGCCTTGAGGCGCGCCCCGAGGCCGACAATCTCGTCGGAATTTACGCGGCACTGTCAGGCCGCAGCAAGTCCGACGTGCTCGGCGAATTTGGCGGTGGGCAGTTTTCGAATTTCAAGAACGCGCTGGTCGAACTTTGCGTCGCAAAATTGTCCCCAATTGCCTCCGAGATGAAGCGGCTGGTTGCGGACCCCGGCCACGTCGATGCGATCCTGATCGACGGCGCCGATCGGGCGCGCGCGATCGCCGTCGAAACCATGAAGGCGACGAAAGACATCGTCGGTTTTGTCCGCAAAAGCTAGCTTTCCGTGTCTCTGCCATAATTGACGCAGCGCAGTGTTTAACGTCGCTTGTCCAAGACCGCTGCGCCGTGGCAGCATGCGGCGGTTTGGCGCAGCATCGGGACATGCATGACCACCCAGCGACGAAGCTACGAGACGGGTCACAAGCCAAAATGCCTGGTTATCGTTGACGACAGCGCGGAATGGGACCGCGCGGTCTACTACGCCAGCCGCTGGGCGATCCGGGTCGGCGGCGGCGTGGTAATGCTGCGCATCATCGAGACCGAGGACCAGAACCAGCAATGGCTCGGGGTCGCCGACATCATGCGTGCCGAGGCGCACGAGGAAGCCGATGCCGCGCTCGATCGCGCGGCCGGCCGCGCCAATGGCATCGCCGCGATTACGCCCGAGCGCGTGATCCGCGAGGGCGACCCGACCGACCAGATCCTCGACGTCATCGACAAGGACGTCGATATCGCGATGCTGGTGCTGGCCGCCAATCCAGGGCCGGAGGGCCCCGGCCCGATCATCTCCACCATGGCCAAGACGGTCGGCTCGTTCCCGATTCCCGTCACGATCGTGCCCGGCGATTTGAGCGACCAGGAGATCGACGGCTTGTCGTAATCTCCTGATGCGGCTTGGGAAATGCCGGGCTGCGCCCCTTGACCGTGCGTTTGCCATCGCCATCTGCTAGGAGAGAGACCACGCGGCCGGCCTTGAACCGGCGACGCCGGAGAAAACCATGTTCATTCAGACCGAAGCCACGCCCAATCCCGCCACGCTTAAGTTCATTCCCGGCCGCACCGTGCTCGGCAGCGGCACCATGGAATTCACCAGCCGCGAGGCCGCGGCGCGCTCGCCGCTCGCCGAAAAACTGTTCGGCGTGCCCGGCATCACCAGTGTGTTCTACGGCTCCGACTTCGTCACCGTGACCAAGGACGACAGCGACTGGCAGCATCTCAAGCCGGCGATCCTCGGCGCGATCATGGAGCACTACATGACCGGCGCGCCGCTGTTGGCCGACGGCAGTACCGGGAGCGACGACGCCGCCGATGAGGAGGGCGAATTCTTCAATGAAGACGACGCCGAAACGGTCGCGACCATCAAGGACCTGATCGAGACCAGGGTGCGCCCGGCGGTCGCCGGCGACGGCGGCGACATCACGTTCCGCGGCTTCAAGGACGGCATCGTCTATCTCAACATGAAGGGCTCCTGTTCCGGCTGCCCGTCATCCACCGCGACATTGCAGCATGGTATCCAAAACCTGCTGAAGCATTTCGTGCCCGACGTGGTCGAAGTCCGGCCGGTGTGATTGGCGCAGTGTGTCATCGTCCGCCAACGGGTCGGCGCGAAGCGCCGCCCGATAACAGGCTCCAGCGGACGATCCAGTAAACACCGACATTAGGCAGCTTCCGGATGCGCCGAGACTGGATGCTCCGCCTTCGCGGGGTATGACGGTTATTGGTTTCGGGCAGACGCCGTCCTGCTTTCTGCTATACATCCCCCATGCTGATCCTCGCCATCGATACCGCGCTCGACGCCTGTGCCGCCGGCGTGCTGGATACCGACCTCGGCAAGCTGATCGCGCAGGAATCACAGGCGATGAAGCGCGGCCACGCCGAAGCCCTGATGCCGCTGATCGCGCGGGTAATAAAAGAGTCCGGGATCGCCTTCGCATTGCTGGACCGCATCGCGGTGACCACCGGTCCCGGCAGCTTTACCGGCTTGCGGGTTGGTCTTTCCGCCGCGCGTGGCATCGCATTGGCCGCCAGCAAGCCGGTGGTCGGACTGACCACGCTGACGGCCTATGCGGCACCCGTCGTCAGCCAGAACGGCGCGCACCCGGTCATTTCCGCCATCGATGCCCGGCATGACCAGGTGTACTTTCAGGTGGTCAGCGGCGACGGCAGTGCGTTGATCCGACCGTGCATCGTGCCGATCGACGAGGCACTAGACGCCTCGCGGTTCGGCGCGCTGCATCTGGTCGGCAACGCCGCTAATATTCTTGCCGAGCGCTGGCCGGCGCAGGCGCTGCCGCCCTTCAAGGTCGACGCGCGATCGGCGCCGGATATCGCCTGGGTGGCATGGCTCGGGGCTGCGGTCACCCCGGACACCGCGCCAGCTCGCCCGTTTTATCTGCGCGCGCCCGACGCCAAGATTAAGGACCCCCTGCGGCAATCCTCGCAGCCATCTGCGCCATGATGGCGTGGCTCTCCGAGCTGTGGAGCGGCGGAACGGTGGCGGTCGAGCCCGCAAGCTTGCGCGATGCCCAGAAACTCGCCGAGCTTCACGGCGCCTCGTTTCACCGCGGCTGGGGCGAGGGCGAATTCGAGACCATGTTGACCGAGCGCAACACGCTGGTGCACCGCCTGAGGATGGGGCGGAAAACGATAGGCTTTGCGGTGTCCCGCATGGCGGCGGACGAGGCGGAAATACTCTCGATCGCCGTTGATGCCGGTCATCGCGGCCGTGGCCTGTCGCGCAACCTGCTGCTGACGCATCTTGGCCATCTCGCCGGCCGCGGGGTGCGTAGCGTGTTCCTCGAGGTCGAGGAAAATAATCAGCCGGCGCGGAGGCTTTACCAACGGGCCGGATTTGCCATTGCCGGGCGCCGCGAACGCTATTACCGGCAGGCGAGCGGGGAACAATTGAACGCACTTCTGATGCGCCGCGACTTGTCGTAACGCGCCGGCGGTGGCACAACAGGCCTCATCGAAGGCGAGCCCATGACCGCACTGAAATCCACGCCCGCACTCAAGGCCACCGGCATCGAAGCCCGCTGCGCCGCCACCGGAATGCGCATGACCGAGCAGCGCCGCGTCATCGCGCGCGTGCTGGCGGAGGCGGTCGATCATCCCGACGTCGAGGAACTGTATCGCCGCTGCGTCGCAGTCGACGACAAGATCTCGATCTCGACGGTGTACCGCACCGTAAAGCTGTTCGAGGACGCCGGCATCATCGAACGGCACGACTTTCGCGAGGGCCGCGCCCGCTACGAACAGATGCGCGACAGCCATCACGACCATCTGATCAATCTGCGCGACGGCAAGGTAATCGAATTCACCAACGAAGAAATCGAAAAGCTGCAGGCCGAAATCGCCCGCAAGCTCGGCTACAAGCTGATCGATCACCGGCTCGAGCTGTATTGCGTGCCGCTGGACGACGACAAGTCCTGATAGTCACCACCGTCGTTCCGGGATGGTGCGCCAGCACCAGACCCGGAATCTCGAGATTCCGGGTTCGATGCTGACGCATCGCCCCGGAATGACGGGTCCACCCGCTGGATTTTCCGCGCTTTAGCCTATAATTGAACCCGGTGGCGCTGGTGGCGCCGTTTCACGCACAGCACCAAGGTTCCATGAAGGCGCCGCGCAAGCTGCATATCAAGTCCTATGGTTGTCAGATGAACGTCTACGATGCGCAACGCATGGTGGACACGCTGGCGGGGGAAGGCTTTGTCGAGACTGCAAGCGTGGACGATGCGGACCTGGTGATCCTCAACACCTGTCACATCCGCGAAAAGGCATCCGAGAAAGTCTATTCGGAACTGGGACGGCTGCGCCTCGTCAAGGACGAAGCCGCGCGCGAAGGCCGCCAGATGAGTATTGCGGTGGCCGGCTGCGTCGCGCAGGCCGAGGGCAATGAGATCATCCGCCGCGCGCCCGTCGTCGACGTCGTGGTGGGGCCGCAAAGCTATCACCACCTGCCGCAACTGCTCGCGCACGCGAAGAGCCACGGTCGCGCGCTGGAGACCGAATTTCCGGTCGAAGACAAATTTGGATTTTTGCCGCCGCCAAAACCCGATGCGATCCGGGCGCGCGGCATTTCGTCCTTCGTCACGGTGCAGGAAGGTTGCGATAAATTCTGCACGTTCTGCGTGGTGCCCTATACCCGCGGCGCCGAGGTCTCGCGTCCGGTCTCAAAAATCGTCGACGACGTACTCCGACTCGCCGACCATGGCGTGCGCGAAATCACCTTGATCGGGCAGAACGTCAATGCCTATCACGGCGAAGGACCGGACGGCCGGGCCTGGCCGCTCGGCACCTTGCTGCATCGCCTTGCGGAAATTCCCGGCATCGTCCGCCTGCGCTACTCGACCAGCCATCCCCGCGACGTCGACCAGACATTGATCGAGGCGCACCGCGACCTGCCGGCGCTGATGCCGTTCGTGCATCTTCCGGCACAATCCGGCTCCGACCGGATTCTCGCGGCCATGAACCGCAAACATACCGCCGGTGATTATCGCCGCGTCATCGACCGGTTTCGCGCCGCGCGGCAAGATATTGCATTTTCATCGGATTTTATCGTGGGCTTCCCTGGCGAGACTGAGGAAGATTTCCTGGCCACCCTCGCACTGGTCACACAAATCGGATACGCTGGCGCCTATTCGTTCAAATATTCGCCGCGGCCCGGGACGCCGGCGGCGGACATGCGGGAGATGGTGTCAGCGGCTGAGATGGACGAGCGATTGGTGCGGCTCCAGGAATTGATCGACAGCCAGCAATCGGCCTTCAATGTGGCTGCGATTGGCAACACCGTGGATGTGCTGTTCGAACGCGCGGCCCGCAATCCGGGCCAGATCGTCGGCCGCACCGCCTATCTGCAGCCGGCGCATGTGACGGCCTCGCCCGATATCATCGGGCAGGTTTTGCCGGTCAGGATCGAACGCCTCGAGCGCTACAGCCTGCTCGGCGAGATCGCAATGTCCGCCGGCGCGCGACCCTTGAAAACCGCGTCTTCCCAAATGACACCTTCTCAAATGACAACGGGAACCTGAACCCTTGCCAAAAAGCGCATCGGATTCGCCTTCGCTCGCTCCCAGCCGCAAACTTGACCGCGACATGCAAATCCCGCCCGAGACGCAAGTCGTCATCGACTTCGACGACAATCGCGCCGCCTCGGCGCTGGTCGGACCCTACGGGCAGAATCTCGCGCAGATCGAGCGCCGGCTCGGCGTCGTGGTCGATTCGCGCGGCAATCACATCACCATCGCCGGATCGCGCGACGGCTGCGACGCCGCGAGGCGCGTGCTGGAAACGCTTTATGCGCAGGCGACGCAGGGCCACGATCTGGCGCAGGGCGATGTCGAGGGCGCGATCCGCGCCGTGATCGCGCAAGGCTCGCTGTTCGAGTTCGACGCCAAGACCGTCAAATCGGCATTCGAGACCATCAATTTGCGCAAGCGTCCGGTGCGGGCGCGCACGGCAGCCCAGGACTCCTACATTCGCGCGCTCAAGCGCCACGAACTGGTATTTGGCACCGGCCCGGCGGGCACCGGCAAGACCTGGCTTGCGGTGGCGCACGCTGCGCAATTGTTCGAACGAAAGGAAGTCGACCGCATTATCCTGTCGCGGCCCGCGGTCGAGGCCGGCGAGCGTCTCGGTTTCCTGCCCGGCGATTTGCGGGAAAAGGTCGATCCCTATTTGCGGCCGATCTATGATGCGCTGTATGACCTGATGGATTCGCGAATCGTGGAGCGGGCGCTGCAAGCCGGCGAAATCGAGATCGCGCCGCTGGCTTTCATGCGCGGCCGGACGTTGACCAACGCCGCCATCATTCTGGACGAAGCCCAAAACACCACCGCGATGCAGATGAAGATGTTTTTGACCCGGCTTGGCGAAAACAGCCGCATGATCATTACCGGCGACCCCAGCCAGGTCGATCTGCCGTATGGCCAGACTTCGGGTCTCGCGGAAGCCACAAAACTACTCGACGGTGTCGAGGGCATTGCGCAGGTGAAATTCACGGCCGAAGACGTGATCCGCCATGAACTGGTGGCGCGGATCGTCGCCGCTTATGAAGGAGTGCCGCAGCGGCCGGCAACCAGCAAGCCCTGATGCGAAACCCTTTCGCCGAGCGCGCGCCGGAAGCGATTTCCGGCCGCAACAGAAATTCCGGACCGATGGTGCGATTTGTCCTTCCCATAATTGAAGTTCTCGTCGTCGCCGACTGCTGGCAGACCGAGCCCGAGGTTGAGGCCGTCATCCAGCGCGCCGTCGCCGCCGCGGCCGAGATCGTCAGCGCGGATACCGGCGAGGCCGAAATCGCCGTCATGCTGACCGATGACGCCGGAATTCGCACCCTGAACAGCAATTGGCGTGGCATCGACAAGCCGACCAACGTGCTGTCTTTTCCGGCGTTGCAGGCCAGCCGGGGCGGCCCCGATGATGCGCCGCGCATGCTCGGCGACATAGCCATCGCCTATGAAACGACTCGCAAGGAGGCTGATGAGGAACAAAAGCCGTTCGACCATCATCTCAGCCATCTGGCGGTCCATGGTTTCCTGCACTTGATCGGTTACGGTCACGAAAAAGACGACGACGCCGAAGCGATGGAAGCGCTCGAGCAGGAAATCCTGGCGCAACTCGGCATTCCCGATCCGTATGCGGATCGGGATCCCGACGAGAAGCGGGAGCGGATGGACTGAGATGGCGGACTCCGAGCCGATCCACGACAATCCGCGCAACACGCGCAACCTGCCGGCGGTGGTGCCGCAAGGCGAAGTCGAACGTCCTGCCGCCGACAACTGGCTGATGCGCGCGATCCGCACGCTGTTCGGATGGAAGCCGGGATCGGTGCGCGACGATCTGCAGGTCGTGCTCGATGCCTCTACCCCGGATGAGGTGGGTTTTTCCGCCATCGAGCGCACCATGCTGCGCAATATCCTCAGCCTGCATGAACGGCGCATCGCGGATGTGATGGTGCATCGCGCCGATATCGTCGCGGTCAAGCGCGACATTCCGCTCGGCGAATTGATGAGCCTGTTCGAAAGCGCGGCGCATTCGCGCCTGGTGGTCTATAACGAAACCCTCGACGATCCCGAAGGCATCGTCCACATCCGCGATCTCCTGGCGTTCATGACCGCGAAAGCGCGTGTATCGGATTCCAGCAAGGCCAAACGCAAGAAGCCCTTCCCCGCCGGTCTCGATCTGCGTGCGGTCGATCTCGCGCTGCCGCTCTCGGAGGCCAACATCATCCGGAAACTGCTTTTCGTGCCGCCATCGATGCGCGCGATCGATCTGTTGGCGCAGATGCAGGCCTCGCGCATCCATTTGGCGCTGGTAGTGGATGAGTATGGCGGCACCGATGGCCTGGTGTCCATCGAGGACATCGTCGAGCAGATCGTCGGCGAGATCGACGACGAGCACGACAGCGACGAGCCGCCGGCAGTCATGCGGCAGGCAGACAATTCCTTTATCGCCGACGCGCGCGCCAGCCTCGACGATGTCCGTTCCGTGATCGGCGAGGATTTTGTCACCGGCGAAGCCGGAGAGGAAGTCGAGACGCTTGGCGGTTATCTGGTGACCCATGTCGGCCGCCTGCCAGTGCGCGGCGAAGTCATTTCAGGCCCCGGCAATTTCGAAATCGAAGTGCTCGACGCCGATCCAAGGCGCGTCAAACGCCTGCGCATCGCACCGCGCAAGGAGCGCCCGCCGGTGCGCACGCAGCGCGAGACCCGCCGCCGCGAAGCCCCGCCGGAGCCGGGTCCCACACAGGCCAATGACAATGCAAGCCCGCCAACGGGCGATGGAGCTGGCTCGCAGTGAAAGCCATCGACAAACTTCGCGCGGTCGGTCTTGCGATCATCCTGTCATGGGGTTGGAAACGCGCCGCCACTGCGCTCGTCGCGGGGGTGGTGTCGTCGCTCGCGATGGCGCCGTTCAACGCATGGCCCGTGTTGTTCCTGACTTTTCCGGTGATGGTCTGGCTGATCGACGGCGCGGGCGGCGGACGCATGCACGGGCTGCCCGCGGCGGCGATGGCCGGCTGGTGGTTTGGCCTGGGTTATTTCGTGCCGGGACTCTACTGGATCGGCTACGCGTTTCTGGTCGACGCGCCAACATTCGCATGGCTGATGCCATTCGCCGTGCTGGGCCTGCCCGCTTATCTGGCGCTGTTCCCAGCCTTCGGCTTCGGCCTTGCGCGCCTGATCTGGAGCAAGGACGGTTCGCGGGTGATCGCGCTTGCCGCAAGCCTTACGGCAAGCGAATGGCTGCGCGGTCATGTCCTTACCGGCTTTCCATGGAATGCGTTCGGCTATGCGCTGACCAACCCGCTGGCGCTGGCGCAGGTAGCGTCGCTGATCGGCCTGTGGGGCCTGACATTTCTGAGCGTCGCGATTTTTGCCAGCCCGGCTGTGCTGATCGACGGTAATTCACGCGGGCGAAGACCTTGGGTCGCGCCGGTGATGGCGCTGCTAGTGCTCGTGGCGATGGGCATTTTCGGCGCGGTTCGCTTAAGCCTGCAGCCGACCACGACGGTTGCAAATGTAAAATTGCGGATCATGCAGCCCAATCTGCAGCAGGACGTCAGGTTCAATTACGCCGCCAAGGCGGAGGTGATGCGAAAATATCTGACGCTCTCCGATCGCGCGTCCGGACCGCAATCCACCGGCGTGCGCGACGCCAGCATCCTGATCTGGCCGGAATCGGCGTTCCCGTTCTTCCTGACGCGCGAGGCCGATGCAATGGCGCAGATCGACGATCTGTTGCCCAGGGGCACCATCCTGATCACCGGCTCGGTGCGCGCGCCCGATTTGCCACCCGGCACCAGGATCACGCGCGCCTACAATTCGATTTATGCCATCGACCATGACGGCAGCGTGTTGTCGGTTTATGACAAGCTGCACCTGGTGCCGTTCGGCGAATTTCTGCCGTTCCAGGACTGGATGGAAAAGCTTGGCTTTGTGCAGCTGACCAAGGTTCAGGGCGGATTCATTCCAGGCACGGCGCGCCGCGCGATGGAGATACCAAACGCTCCCCGCGCGCTACCCTTGATCTGTTATGAGGCTATCTTTCCCGATGACGTTGCGGCGCGCGGCGATCGCCCCGGCTGGATCATCAACCTGACCAATGACGGCTGGTTTGGAATTTCAACCGGCCCCTACCAGCACTTGCAACAGGCGCGGCTGCGCGCGATCGAGCAAGGACTGCCGGTGGTTCGTGCGGCGAACACGGGCATCTCCGCCGTGATCGATCCGGTGGGACGGATCGTCGCGCGGCTCAGCCTCGGCGTCGAAGGTGTATTGGATTCGAGTTTGCCGGCTGCGATTGCACCGACCATTTACGCGCGCAGCGGCGATATTCCCACAGCGATGATGCTCGCCGCCGCGTTGATTTTCGTCATTCGCCGGCGCGTCACCAAACGGAGCGGGCTTTGACGCTGCCAGCGCCTGAGGCATACTCCGCTTTCATATTGCCGCACGCCTCGATCGAAATCCCAGGGAGTGTTGGAGATGTCGACCAAAGCGCCCAACCCTGTTGACAAATATGTCGGCAGTCGTGTGCGCATGCGCCGGATCATGCTCGGCATGAGCCAGGAGAAGCTTGGCGAAGCGTTGGGTCTCACCTTCCAGCAGGTTCAGAAGTACGAGAAAGGCACCAACCGGGTCGGAGCAAGCCGCATCCAGCAGATCTCCGAAATACTCCAGGTGCCGGTATCGTTCCTGTTCGAGGGAGGACCCAGCGGCATCGCGCGCACTGACGGCGCCGGCGAAGGCACCTCGCCGGCCTATGTGTCGGATTTCCTGGCAACCACCGAGGGCTTGGCGCTAACGCGGGCGTTCACGCGCATTACCGATGCCAAGCTCCGGCGCAGCATTGTCGAAATGGTCGAACAGATCGCTGCGCGCGAAGGGCCTGACAAGCGCTAAAACAGGGCATCATTCCGGGGCGCGCGCGAGCGCGAAGCCGGAATCTCGAGATTTCCGGGTCTGTGCCAAAAATGGCGTATCCCGAAACGACTATGACAGGCCACAGCATGCTGACGTCCTCCAATCCCTTCGATGCCAAAACCGTCCTCGACGGCATCCGCGGCTGGGTCGAGATCGAAACGCCGACGGAAGCACCCGAGCAGGTCAACCGCCTGGCGGCCATGGTCGCGGAGGGTTATCGCGATTTGCCTGCCACCATCGAGCGCGTCGCAGGACATTCAGGCTGCGGCGATCACATCCTGGCGCGTTCGTCGTGGGGCCAGGATGCGCCGGGAATTTTGGTGCTGAGCCATCTCGATACGGTTCATCCCCTGGGATTTATCCAGCGCTTGCCGTTCAGAATCGAGGGCGACAGCGCCTTCGGCCCGGGCATCTACGACATGAAGGGCGGCGCCTATCTGGCTTACCATGCGTTCGCGCAGCTTTGTGCGACGCCTGGGCGTTCGCTTGGCGTGACCCAGCTTTACGTCTCCGACGAGGAGATCGGCAGTCCGACCTCGCGCGCGCTGATCGAGGAAGAGGGACGCAGGGCAAAATATGTGCTGGTCACCGAGCCCGCCCGCGACGGCGGAAAAATCGTCACCGGACGCAAGGGCGTCGCGCGCTTCGAGATCTTTGTCAAAGGCGTCCCCGCCCATGCCGGGACGCGGCCCGAGGACGGCCGCAGTGCGATTCGCGAACTCGCCAGTATCATTCAGGCTCTCGAGGCCATGAATGACTTCAAGCGCGGCGTGACCGTGAATGTCGGCGTTGTCAGGGGCGGCACAAGACCGAACGTCATTGCGGAAGAGGCGTATGCCGAGGTCGATGTTCGCGTTCCCTCGACCGCGGACAGCGACGATCTCGTTCCGAAAATCCTGAACCTGAAATCGCGCACCGAAGGCGTCAGCGTCAAGGTGGTCGGCGGGTTGAACCGGCCTCCTTACGAGAAGGGCAATGCCGGTGCCGCGCTGTACGAACATGCCAGGGAGCTCGCCGCCGAAATCGGCTTCGATCTGGTGGATACATCCACCGGTGGCGGTTCCGACGGCAATTTCACCGCACCTTATACGGCGACGCTCGACGGCCTCGGCGTTGATGGCCAAGGCGCGCATACCCATTATGAGCAGCTCTACATTTCGTCGATCGAGCCGCGGGCGCGGCTATTACACCGGCTGTATCAGACGCTGCGATGAGTGTTGCAACCCGCGATGGAACGAAACGCGATGCCCCGTCTGACGAGGGCGTCGTCGCGCAACCGCGCGGTGCATTGTTCGGACGCCGCAAAGGCCACAAGCTCCGCGTGCATCAGGCCGATCTGATCGAACATTTGTTGCCGCGGCTTTCGCTCGACATTGCCGGCCCCAGCCCGCGCGATCTCGCTGACCTGTTCGACCCGCGGGCCAGTGAAATCAGGCTCGAAATCGGATTCGGCGGCGGCGAACACTTGATCGCGGAAGCGCGCGCCTTAGCCAAGGTCGGCTTCATCGGTTGCGAGCCCTATGTCAACGGCATGGCGAAGATCCTGACGCAGATCGAGGCGCACAACATCGGCAACGTCAGGCTCTCCGCCGGCGATGCCACCGAGCTGCTGGCGTGGCTGCCACCCCATTCGCTGGCGCGGATCGATCTGATCCATCCCGATCCCTGGCCGAAGCGGCGGCATTGGAAGCGGCGCTTCGTGCAGGACGCAACCGTGGACGCCATGGCGCGCGTTCTAAAACCGGACGGTGAATTCCGCTTCGTCAGCGACATCGACGATTATTGCGCATGGACGCTCGCCCATCTCGCGGGCTCGCCCGATTTCGTCTGGACCGCGGAGCGGGCGGATGACTGGCGCCTGCCCTGGGCCGATTACACGATGACGCGCTACGGACGTAAAGCCGAGCGCGAAGGCCGTAAGGCGGCGTATCTGCGATTTCGGAAGAAGGGCTGACTCTTGCCGTCATTCCGGGGCGAGGCCGAGCCTCGAAGCTGGAATCTCGAGACTCCCCCGATGCGCAATTGCGCATCTGAGGTCTTGTGCTTGCGCACCATCCCGGAATGCCGGTCTCAATAACGATCACGCCGATTGGCGGGTCTGCCAGAAATTCACCACCCGCTGCGCGGTCGAAGGCATCAGGCGCGCGAAATTCACTCGCGCGCTCTCGATGTCCGTTGGAGACGGCACCCGGTGTGCGCCCAGCCGAAGCAGGATCAGGGCGCGCACGGTAGCCCATTCGAGACCGACCACCTTGCCAACGATCAGGATCGGATCGTAACGCTCGCCGGTAATCAGGCGGTCGAGGGTTGCGACTCTCACCCCCGACATCGCGGCTAGCGCGGCAATCGATTCCTCGTATTTGAAGGCCTTGGCAAAGCCGAGTAGCGCGGCTTCGTTGAGCTCACCGGCGTTATTCAGCGCGAGGATCGTGCGCTGCGCCGGCGCGAAGTCGCGACGGCTCTCGACCGGCTCGGGAACGTCGGAAATTTCGCTCATCGCCTGCTTGATCGCGGCCTGCCTGGCGGGCTTGACCACCTCGAACAGGCGGCGGCGGATGATATCGATCGAGCCTGCCAGAAGATCCTTCAACTGCCGATCGGAGAGATCGTCGCGCTGACCGATCTTCAGCGTCAGGACCCCGTCCTGGCCGGCGCGCGCGATCAGCACCGAATATCCGGTTTGTGAGAAAAGCGCCCCGGTATTGCCGGCGGCACGCCTCACTACGTCGCGATCGCCGCGCCGCACGATGACGTCGGTGATCGCGGGGGAAAGCGTCGGCCGCTCTGACATTGCCAGCAGATGACCTTGGCCCTTGATTCGTGCAATGTCGATCAAGGCGACCTCGTCAATGACGGGCGATCGGCGAAGCAGCGGCCCCGCAATCAAGATCTCATCCTCGCGCGCGAGTTGCCCAACCAGTCCGCGCGGCGCATTGGCAATGACCGACAACCGCTCTGCCAGCTCAACACGCGAGGCAATTTCGGTGGCCGGAACGAGGTTGATCAGAGCGCCGTCAAACAGATCGATGTGATCGGCCCGCAGAGTAGCAGCCTCCTCGAAGTACAGTTCGGAGATCCGGCGCGCCGCCTCGGCGCGGCGATCGGGATCGCCGTGTTTGATGATTTCATCGAGCCCGGGGATCAGCGAGGTTGCGACTGCCATCAAAACATGCCTGAGCCCGCCACAACGGCGAGTTTCCTGGCAATTTAGGTGGGCTTGGTGAAGGAAGGGTTAGGTCCGAAATCCAACCCAAAATGTTCCAAAATGCCTGCTGTCGGGCCTGACGGGCCTTGCCGGATCGAGGGAAAATCGCTATATCAACGGCAACTTATGGTTCTCATACGATCGCGTATTGAGAGTGGGCCCCCCGGGACCCGCTCTTTTTTATTACCTGATCGAGCCCGACGCAGATAACGGCGCCAGGTCCGGCTCAGGCAGCCCGGCCGGACCGGCTTTCCGGTCCGGCTTCAGCCAACGCAAGTCAGACAGCCCTTTGACCTTGTATATGACCGATCCAACTTCTGATTCCGTAGATGCCGATCTGCTTGCCGAGCCGCGCCTGGTTGTCGAGCCGGGCATGGCGGCGCGGGTGTCGACAGTCGCAGGTCCGGTGCTGCAGGGCATGGGCTATCGGCTGGTGCGGATCAAGATATCCGGAGAATCCGGCTGTACGGTGCAGATCATGGCGGAGCGGCCCGACGGATCGATGCAGATCGAGGATTGCGAGGCGATCTCGAGGGCGCTGTCGCCGGTGCTCGACGTCGCCGATCCGATCGACCGGGCTTATCGGCTGGAGATTTCCTCGCCGGGGATCGACCGGCCGCTGGTGCGCCGCTCCGATTTCGAACGCTATGCCGGCCATCTCGTGAAGATCGAGATGGCGGTCACACTATCCGGCCGCAAGCGTTTTCGCGGCACGCTCGGAGGCATCGAGGGCAACGCCGTGCGGCTACATCGCGATGATGCGCCCGCGGGGGAGGATGCCGATATAAAGCTCGTGATGGAGGATATCGCGGACGCGAGGCTGGTTCTGACCGACGAGTTGATCGCGGAATCGATGCGGCGCGGCAAGGCCGCGGAACGCGAGCTGCGCCGCAATCTCGGCCTCGAGCCGCCACCGCCGCCCCATGCCAGGAAAAGCGACCCTGCAAAAAGCAATAAACCTAAGCCGAAACTGAAGCCGGAAAGCGTTCGCAAGAACGCTGCGAAAAATACCAAGCAACACCGCCTCGCCGCCGAAAGAGGGCGCCGCGGCGAAAACGATCCCACCAGAGGAGACTAAGCCATGGCAGCTGTCAGCGCCAATAAACTCGAACTGCTGCAGATCGCGGACGCGGTCGCGCGCGAAAAGTCGATCGACCGCGGCATCGTGATCGCGGCAATGGAAGACGCCATCGCCAAGGCCGCCCGCGCCCGCTACGGCAGCGAGACCGACGTTCACGCCGAGATCGACGCCAAAAAGGGCGAGCTGCGGCTGTCGCGCCACATGCTGGTGGTCGAGCAGGTCGAGAATTCGGCGAACCAGATTTCGCTGGAAGACGCCCGGCGCGCCAATCCCGGCGCGCAGATCGGCGACACCATCGCCGATACCCTGCCGCCGCTGGAATATGGCCGCATCGCCGCGCAATCGGCCAAGCAGGTGATCGTGCAGAAGGTGCGCGAGGCCGAGCGCGACCGGCAGTATCAGGAATTCAAGGACCGCATCGGCGATATCGTCAACGGCATCGTCAAGCGCGTCGAATATGGCAGCGTCATTGTCGACCTTGGCCGCGGCGAAGCCATCGTGCGCCGCGACGAAATGCTGCCGCGCGAGGTGTTCCGCAACGGCGACCGGGTCCGCGCCTACATTTTCGACGTGCGACGCGAAACCCGCGGCCCGCAGATTTTCCTCTCCCGCACCCATCCGCAATTCATGGCAAAGCTGTTCGCGCAGGAAGTGCCGGAAATCTATGACGGTATCGTCGAGATCAAGGCGGTGGCCCGCGATCCCGGATCGCGCGCGAAAATCGGCGTGATTTCCCGGGATTCATCGGTCGATCCGGTCGGCGCCTGTGTCGGCATGCGCGGCTCGCGCGTGCAGGCCGTGGTCAATGAATTGCAGGGCGAAAAGATCGACATCATTCCGTGGTCACCCGACATCGCGACCTTCGTCGTCAACGCGCTGGCGCCCGCCGAAGTCGCCAAGGTCGTGATCGACGAGGACCGCGAGCGGATCGAAGTCGTGGTGCCCGACACCAACAACCAGCTGTCGCTGGCGATCGGCCGGCGCGGGCAGAACGTGCGCCTCGCCTCGCAATTGACCGGCTGGG